>Ga0136846_1208009_pt1 | contig 30555 bp, 28 predicted proteins | sample HopSoiMetagenom2_FD_96841 | JGI IMG/M metagenome (GOLD analysis project Ga0136846, IMG submission 96841) | Grasslands soil microbial communities from Hopland, California, USA - 2 Assembly 2016 (version 4) | ecosystem: Environmental > Terrestrial > Soil > Grasslands | place: USA: Hopland...
GCGAGCTCGCGGTTCGCGCGCGGCATCTTGTCGAGCGGAATGAGCTTGTGCGTCTGCTTCGACAGCATGGTGCGATCGAGCACGCCCGCGAAACTCGGCAGCGAATCCTCGTTCAGGCCCTGCTTGAACAGGGACCAGCCATGCTTGTAGAGGCTCTGCGTGAGGAACGTCGACTTGTCGCCATTCGAGACGACGTAGCCGTAGGCGTCCTGCGCGGGACGATACTGCTTCGCGGAGAACAGCAGCTCGCCGCGGCGGAACTGCACTTCGTCCATCGAGGGCGACCGCGGGTAGCGACGCAGGATGTCGTCGAGCGTCGCGAGCGCCTTCTCGGGCTGCCCCGTGGTCTCGTACGCGCGCGCGAGCTGGTAGAGCACCTGGTCGTTGCGCGGGTAGTCGGGATAGCTCTTGAGCAGGCTCGTGTAGAGCTTGATCGCCTCGGCGCCCTGCGCGTCGATGGTGTTGGCCTCGCTGGCCATGCGCTCACCCTCGCCCGCCTCCATGTTGAGGTCGCCGAGACGGCGCAGCGCTTCGGCGCGCAGCTGCGGATCCGTCTTCTGCAGCTCGAGGAAGCGCTTGTAGTTTTCCATCGCGCGCGCGGCGCTCGCATCGACTTTCGCGTCGGTCTGCACGACGACGGGCCGCGCGGCCAGCTCGGCGATGGTCTTCTCTTTCTTCTTCGGCGCGGCCGCGACGTCGAACGCGACGCCGGTGCACAGCGCGGCGATGGCCACGGCCCAGAGTCGTTTCGAGAAGGGTTTGCGCGGGAAGCCGTTCATTTCGGCGTCTCCGCGGGGGGCTGCGCCGAGGTGTTCACGCCGGGCTCGAGAGTGCCCGATGCCGTCGGCGGGACCGGCCGTTCGGCGGCGCCTTGACCGGGATCCACGGACGGAGGTTGTTCGGCCGGCGCAGGTGGCCCGGTCGGCGCGGTCTGATCCGCAGGTGCCGGCTGATCGGGCGCGGGCTGAGCACCCGACGGCTGATCGGGCGGCACGTTCTCGAGCTCGCCCTGTGATTCGGTGGGCGCGCCGTTCGACGGCGTCTTGACCTTTCCGCCGCCGAGCGCGGCGCGGTCGTAGATGGAGGCGAGCGCGAAGCGCGCCTGGATCTGGTACGTGCCGATGCGTTCCTTCTGCTGTTCGAGCTCGTTGCGAGCCAGCGTTTCGAGCAGGCCGTTCTGCTGCTTCGCGACGTTCGCGAGCCGGATCTGCGCCGACTCGAGACGCTTGCGCAGCGCATCGACGCGCGCCGCGAACTCGCCGGTGTTGTTGGGCATGGAGCTGCGCGCCTTCTGCACGCGCACCCAGCGGTTCTGCGCCTCGCGCAGCGCCTGGTCGAGGTCCTTCAACGTGCGACGCTCGTTCCACACGCGCGCCTTGAACGATTCGGCGAGCCGCCAGTAGAGCACGCCCTTGGCGAGGCGCGTCTTCTCGCGGATCACGTCGGTCTCTTCGTCGTGCGGCGCCGTGAGCAGCGCGGCCTCGAGTCGCACGATGCGCGCCCACTGGTCGCGCTCCGCGGCAGTGCCGAGCGCGGGGGCGTCCTGCGACTGCTCGACCTGGTCGAGCTGACCGCCCGCGAGCGCGCGGTCATTGCCGTACTTGTCGAGCTTTCCGGACGCGAGCAGCGCGTCGGCCTGCGGCACGCGCTCCGCATACGCGCGCTCGCGCGTATCGAGCATGTCCTGGAACGCGACCATGCTGTCCTGCCACTTCGCGAGCGTGCCGCCAAGGAACGCGAGATCGCGATAGTTCTTCAGGCCTTCCTGGAAATCGTGGCCGGCGAGCAGGTGATAGAGGTAACGCGACTCGGGCGCGTTCGGCAGCTCGCGCAGCTGCCAGAACCAGCCGTAGTGATCGTTCTCGTCGCGCTTTAGCAGCTTGTCGAGCATCGTGCCGTCGTTGATCTCGGTGATCGAGTTGTCGATGTTCACCGTCTCGCTGTCGAACGACGCGATCGCCTTCTCGTAGTTCTCCGCGGCCTGCGCGTTCGCGTTGAGCTTGGCGAACGCGTACGGCACCGCGAGGTAGGACTCCTGCACCGCCGAGTCGAGCAGGTTGCGGTCGCGCAGCTCCATCCACGGCGTGAGCGCTTCCTGGAACTGGCCCTGCGCCGCCTCGGCCCAACCGACGCCGAGCAGCGCCTTGTTGGAGAACGGCCCGTCGAGCCGCACGCGCTCGAGCACGGGCTTCGCGAGCTCGGGCTGGTTGTTCTGCAGATATGCATATCCGAGCGCGAGGTTCGCGCGGTCGCGCAGCGCGCGCAGCTCGCGGCGGCCCGACTCGAGCGAGCCGACGCTCGTGAGGAATGGATCCGCTTCGGTGACCAGGCCCTTGCGCACCAGCGCGACGCCGAGGTTGTACTGCGCGTACGCGAGCCAGTCGGACTGGTCGCGGCGGCCCTTCCAGGCGTTGAGCAACGCGATCGCTTCGTCGAAACGCTGCTGGCGCATGAGGATGTTCGACAGCAGGTGCAGGCGCTCGGCTTCGAGATCCGGCGTCAGGCGGCCCTGCACTTCCTTGATGGCACGCTCGGCGCGATCGAGATAGCCGCGCGCGTACCACACCTTGCCGAGATAGAACCACGCGCGGTTGCGCACGCCTTCGGGCACCGATTGCGTCAACAGCGTTTCGAAGCGCTCGCCCGCCTCGTTGTGCAGGCCGAGCGACAGATACAGGCCGCCGAGCAGCAGGTCGGTCTCCGCGTCGTGATGCGAGAGCCGGCCCCACTGGCGATACGCCTGCAGGCGCGTGATCGTCTCGAAGTCCTCGCCCTGGTAGTAATAGAAGAGCGCGTCACCGAAGTGCAGGTCGCGCACGACCGTCGGCGACAGCTTGTCGACCTCCGGCTTGGCCGCCAGCGCCGGCGTCACGAGCGCCGGCGACAGCGCCAGGCCGGCAACGACTGCGACGGCGATTCGCGAGAGCTTCGTCATCCGTGAAACTCTTATTCCCAGTCCTTGATCGCAAACTCCGGCTGCGCCTTGCGCTGGCGGTCGGTGATCTTGAGCTCGAGGTATTTGGCGCCGACGCCTTTCTCGAACTTGAGGTTCGCGCCGCGCTTGTAGTCGCGGTTGTTGGGACCCTTGCCCTCGAAGAACGCGACGAGCTGGTGCTCGCCGACCTTGAGGTTGCCGAGGTACACGCGGTGCACGCCGCCCTTGAGCAGCGCTTCGGCCTCGCGCGGCGTGTACAGGTAGTTGGCGACTTCCTTGTTGTCGATCTTGAGCGAGAGCGAATCGAGCGCGAAGAACTCGCCGATGTCCATCGAGACGAACACCGCGACCTGCGTGTTCGCCGGGAACAGCAGCTCTTCCTCCAGCACGAACAGTTCCTTGTTGAGGTCGACGACGTCCTTCTTGAGATCCTGGACGGTTTCGTCGAGCGCGCGCGTGTCGGCCGGCGGTTCGCCGGATTCCGGTGCGGCGGGCGCGGCCTGGCCATCGACGGGCGGCGCGATCAGAGTGCCGGCCGGCGCGTCGGCGATGGCGGCGGGCGTATCGGTGGTCGGTGGCGTCGCGGCCGGGGCGTCGCCGGGCGCGGCGGCGGCCGGGGGCGGAGTCTGTGCCAGGGCCGTCACGGAGAGCGCCGGCAATCCGAGCACGGCGAGCGCCAGCCAGGCGACGCGGACAGACTTGAGGGATTTGAGCATGGGAGTACTCGTCACTTATTCGTTTAAAAGAGTGCGCAGCTCGCGCACGTACATTTCTTCGTCGCGTTTCTTGAACTCGCGATGCGCCACGCGCAGCACGCCGGCGCGGTCCACGAACACGAGCATCGGCAGCCGGTCGACGCGATAGTCGCGGCCGGTGCTCTTCGCGGTGGCCACGAGCAGCTGGAACTGCACGTCCTGCGCGCGCGCGAACTTCTCCGCGCGGGCGACGTTCTCGTCGAGGTTGACGCCGATGACGGTGAGCCCGGCGCTCGCGTAGGTCTTCGCGATGCGGTCGAGCGCCTCGAGCTGCGCGCGGCAGGTGTTGCAGCTGCCGCTCCAGAAGCTCACGACCACCACTTCGCCACGATGCTCGGAGACGCGCACGTTCTCGCCCGTGAGGCCGCGCGCCACGAGATCGGGCGCGGGCTGGCCGGTGAGCTCGTACTTCTCGGCCGCGAGCGAGACCGCGGCCGAAACGAGCGCAAGCGCAGCAAACGCCGCCTGCAACACGGCCTTGGATCTCACTAACAAACTAGTGCTCACGACTGGATACGACTCGGGGCGGAAACGGCTCAGCGACGCGCGAAACCCTCGCATAGCCCACTTAACAATGTCAACGAAACAGGGCGCTCTTTGAGACGCGGATCGCGGCGCACTTCGGCAGGAATATTCTTCGAAAGAGGGGCGGCAAAAATGAACGAGGGAGCGTCGTCAACACGCGACAACGCTCCCTGCGATCGAAGGCCTGGCGGATTTCGCTTAGACCGGGTTGCTGACCGTGCCGCTGCAGATCGGCGCGAGCAGCGTGAGGCTGTCGCGGCTGGCCGGGCTGCCGAGGCCATGCGTCGGGAACAGGGTCGCGAAGTTGCCCTCCTCTCCGTGCAGTGCCATGTAGTTCAGGAGCACGGTCTCGACGAGCAGGTTCACGGCGTTCGCACCCGGGAATGCGGTGGTCACCACGTCAGCGCTGGCGCTGTAGGCGCCGAGCTGGCGCTGCGAGCCGCGGAACTGCGCCGCGCCACCCGTGCCGGGGCGATACACGAGGATGAACGTCGCGGCGGTCGACTGGTTGTCGCTCGCCCAGTCGAGCTTGCCGCGGCCTTCCGGGGTGTTGTTGACCATGCCGTTCGCCGACAGCGCGCCGTCGGAGAACACGTAGATCATGACCGGCTTCTGCATGCGCGCCGCGTACTCGAGGCATGCGCCGATGCAGCGGCCAGCACGGAAGTTGCGCGTCTCGGCGGTGTTGCGCCCCTGGCCGTGGTAGTCGTAGCCGCCCATCGTGACGGTACCGGCGCCCGCGTAACCGTTGATGACCATCTTCATGATGGCCGCGGTCTTGCGAAATTCGCCGTCGGCCTGGTACTCGGCCGCGGAGAAGATGCCGCCCGGTCCGACGATGTTCGTGTCGAGGTCCGGGTTGAGCTGCGCGGGAGTGCGGAATCGGTCGGCGAGGTACGTCGACTTCAGGTAACCGCACTTCACTAGCTTCTGCACGTCGGCCTCATCCTGCGACGAGAGTTGCGTCTTCGTGAGAGCGGTCTTTGCCTGGCCGAGACGCGTCATCGCCTCGAGCACCGCGATCGCATCGTCCTGGTTCGTGAACAGCGTGCCGAGCTCGCCGGTGTCGACGAGACCCGTCACGTCGCTCGCGCGGTCCACCTTGGTCGGACGCACCGCGGGATTCATCATCGCGACGGGCGCCATCGAGTTGCCGCCCGAGTCCGTGTTCTGCGAGCCGATCAACGTGAGCAATTCGCCGCGCGCGCCGATGCGGTTGATGCCGTACATCGGGTTGTGCGGATTGTTGCCGGTGTCGTTCTCGGAGCGCGCCGCGAGCGGGAAGCCCGTGACATTCGTGCGAGTGGCCACCTGCGTCGACGCCTGCATGCCGCGCAGGATCGCGCCGTCCGAGTGCCATGCGGCGCCGAACTCCGTATTCACGAAACTGTTGGTCGCGCTGCCCGCGGCCGGCGCATTCGGAACCATGTTGCCCGGCAGACCGAGCTTCGCGTAACCCTGTGTCGACAGGAAGTCGGTCGGGTTGGTACGGCCGACGAGGATTTCCGAGCCATTCAGATTGGCGCCGCCCGCGAGGTCGAAGCAGATGAACGGGATCTTGCCGGCGCCGGCCTGCACGTTGCACAAGCCGCCCGGTCGGGTGTCCGGCAGCAGCATCGCCTCGAGGTCGGGAGACATGGCGCCGGCCTTGCGCGCGTTGAGCAGCAAGGCGAGCGCCGCGGGCGCCGCGAGCACCGCCGGGCCCGTCTTGAGACCCTGCGCGATGAAGTCGCGCCGCGTGACCGGTGCCTTGTGATTCTCGTGACGTAGCGGCTCGTCGAGTCCCAGCAGGCGCGGTGATTTCTTGGTACGGATAATCATGTCACTACTCCCTTACTGGATCAGCGTCGTGCCGGAGCCGAGGACGGCACCGCACGCGGCCTTCATCACGGTGCCCGTGCCGTTCGCGGAGCTGCCGGTCGGGCCGCTCACGAGCTTGTTGATCAGGTTGTCGATCTCGTTGCGGATGACGGTGTCGTCCGGGTTCGACTCGAGACCCGTGTTGATGCCCTTGGTCAGCAACGCCGTGATCACGATGTCGCGATTCACGATGTTGGGCGACCCCGCGGTGCCGAACGTCGCGGTGCCGGTGGCCGCCGGGTTCAGCGCGCTGCCGTAGAACGCGGTGCGCGCGGACGGCGATTCGACCATCTCGTTGCAGTACTGGATCGCGAGCTGCGCGAGCGCGGTCTGCTGCGCGGCACCGAACGTGCCGAGCTTCTCGATGGCCGGCAGGCCCTGCTTGACCGTGTCGTACGTGCCCGCGACACGCGCATTGGTGAGCGGGATGCCGGTGATGCTGGACAGCGACGCGTTGAGCTCGTCGAACGTGCGCAGGCCCACGTCAGCCTCCGGCGTCAGCACGGGCGGCGGCGGCGCGCTCGGCTTCGGCGGATCGGGATACGTGTGCGTGAGCGAGCCGATCTGCTCGAACGACAGGAAGAACTGGTCATCGGTGATGTTGGTCTCGAGCTGGATCACCGTGCCGAGCGGAGTCATCTCCTCGCCCGTTGCGGCCTTGTAGTTCGCCGCGGTGATGTCCTTCGAGAGCGGCTGATACGCCTGGCCCGAGTGCGCCTCGACGCCGTTCACGCCGATGCGGATGCCCTTGATCGGGATGTCCGTGATCGTGGCATTCGGGTCGAGGCTGATGAACGTCGGCTTGGCGAACTGCACGCCGTAGCTGTCGAGCTGGGTAGCCTCGAGCATGACGTACGGCTGCGGCACGTTCGGCAGCAGGTGCGCGACGCTGAACAGCATGAAGTACTTCTCGCCGACGCCGGCGTCGAAGTTCTGCTGGATCTGCGCCTGCGTGAGCGCACGGTTGTGGATGGCCACGAGGCGGACCACGCCTTCCCACTGGCGGTTCGTCGAGGTCTCGTTGCCGAGCACCAGCGCGAACGTGTCGTCCCAGTCGGCGAGCGAGCCGCCACCCTGCGCGTCGACGTCGCCGGTGAACACGCCATTCACGTAGATGCGGCGGCCATCGACCGGGCTGTACGTGAGCACGACGTGCTGCAGCGCCGCCTGCGCGTCCTTGTCGGCCGCGTTGGTGATGAGGATCGGATTGCCGTTCGCGCCGGTCTTGTCGCTGCGCGTGTAGGCCTGGTAGGTGTACATGGTCTGCGCGAGCGTGGCGTTGCGCGCATTCACGCCCGCCGAGTAGCTCACGATATAGGCGTTTTCCTGCGCGACGTTCGCGTTGTTGATCCATGCCTCGATCGAGAATTCGCCCGTCGACTTGATGAGGTCGGTGAGCTTCTTCGACGCCGCCGCGGTGCCCTGCGCCTTGCCGCCGGCCTTGATGTTGACGCCCCAGCCGCCCACCCAGGTGACGTCACCCGAGAGCGTGAGGTTCAGCGCCGGCTCGTGACCGCTCGTGTCATAGGCGATGTTGCCCATGCCGGTCTTGAACTCGTACTTGGCGATCGTGGCCGCTTCGTAACGGTTGCCGCCGGACGCGACGGTGCCGTCATAGACCGTGAGGCCCTTCGAGATGAGCAGCGACGGATCGACGTTCGTCACCGGGATCGGTCCGGCGAATGCATTGACCGCGTCGAGCATCGTCTGCGCATTGGCCGCGCAACCCGCACTGCCCCAGCAGTTGTGGAACTCGTCGCGCAGGCGCACGACGACGCGCGACTGGTCGGGGTTGGTCAGATTGATCTTCGCCTTGATCGCCTGATAGGCAGTGTCCGCCGCGGCGGCGATGGCTGTGGCGTCCGCGCCCGGAGGCGCAGTCTCCGCGAAGAACGGCTGCTGCTGCGCGGCCGAGCTCGACGAATGACAGCGCACGCAATTCGCCGACGCCGGGTTGGTCACCAGCTTGTACAGCTGCGATGCGGCGAACGCCGCGGAGGTGGCCGGGAAGTTCTTGCTGCCGCCGACTTCCTTGATGGTCGGAGCCTGGAGCTGGATCTGCGTGCCGCCCGTGGCGGTCGCACCGGCCCAGTTCTTGATCCAGACGGTGAGCGTGTCGGCGCAGGCCGCCGGCGAAGGCAGCCAGCAGTTGTGGCCGCCGCCGACCTTGAGAACCATGCGCGACTGGTCGGGCTGCGTGAGGTTCACGACCGTGTTAGCCGCCTGGTAGGCGAGATTCACGTCGTCATTGCGGGCGAACATCGGGGTCTGGCCACCGGCGTTGTGGCACGCGCCGCAACGGTTGTTGGCCTTGATGTTCTCCCACAGGTTGATGCGGAACGCCTGCACGTCGGCGTCGGCCGCGGCCGGACCGATGTAGGCGGCGACCGGGGGCGCCTGCGTCACCGGGTTCTCGGTGGTCGGCGCGCCGCCGCTCGAACAGCCGGCGAGAACGACGACCGCGAGGGTTGCCGCGAGCCAGCGAAGGGTTTTGAACTGCACAGCTTTCATGTGTTGCTCCCTCAATCGCCCATGCAGTACACAGCGGTTTCGGCGAAGACCTGTTTCAGCCGGTAACCGTTGTTCTTGAAGTTGTTGGTGATCTCGTCGACCTTGGAGCGGTCCTGACTCGCCTTGGTGGCGTCGGACACGGCGCCTGGCGCGCGGAAGCACACCGCCTTGAACACCTTCTCGACCTGGCACTGCGCGAATGCGTCGCTGTTGGCCAGCTCCTGGCCCATCGACTTCGCGCCGTTGCCCTTGCCGGGCAGCGTCGGCGACCAGCCGAGCAGCGAGTTCTGGCCCTTGCGCCAACGGTTCTCCCAGTAGTCGTCGGGCGTGATGAAGCCGGGCGCGAAGTTCGTGTTGTTGTTGAAGTACTTCGGCTGCACCGTGCCGGCCGTATAGACCAGGCGCATCGAGCCCGGGGCGTCGGCGGTGCCGTTGTCGAAGTCGTAGTACGCAAAGGCGCGCGCCAGCGGATCCATGCCGCTGTGACAGCCGATGCAGTTGTTCAGGAAAATGCGGCTGTCGCCACCGGGCGAGCGGCTCACGTCCTGGCGGATCATGTCCGGCGGCAGCGTGGTGTCGTGCACCTGCTCCATGTCGCGGCACATGTGATTGATCATCGTGAAGCGGAACATCGCGCGGTTCGTGCCGTCGATGAAGAACGCCTCGGAGGCCGCGCGCGAGGTGAGGAAGCCCGCGGTGGCCGTGGCCGGGATGCCCTGGATCGACGACTGCGTCGTCGGCGTCAGCGCGGTCATCAGGTTGATCCCGCTCGTCTCGGCGTTCGCGTAGTGATCGTTGTTGGACGCGGATGCGGCCGGGCTCGCGCCGTTCACGGTGTACGTGAGGTCGGCCGACAGCGCGGTGTTGAACGGCACGTCGTCGCGCACCATGCCGATGAACGTCGCGACGTAGTCGTTGAGCGGCGCGAACACCGTCTGGTCACGGTTGGTCCACGGCACCGCCATGTTCTTGAGGGTCACGTTGTAGAACGACGCGTTCTGCGTGGCGATGTTGGCCGCGCCGAGCGGGTTGTTCGCCGCGACCAGCGCTTCCATGGCATCCAGCGTCGCCTCGGAAGGCGGAACACCCGCGATGCGATCGTGAATGCGCTTGGCCCTGTCACGATCGTTCGCCGCCGCGGTTGCCGCTACGCAAGCGAGCAGGCAAGCCAGACCGACCTTCTTCAATTTCGAGACCTGTTGGGTTTCCATTTGTGTCTTCCGCATCCCATTTGACGGGGGCAGTATCCCCCCGCCATCAAACAAGCTTGTTTGTCTCCGCTCCTCTACGTCTCCAAGCGGCGACAGCACCATTTATTACGTACCCGAAGTAGGCTTCGACCCAAGGACTGCGAACCGCGTCACGGCGCAAAGCGCCCCGGGTCTCTAACTACATCGGCTGACTAGGAAATCGCGTTGGCGCACGGCCTGCTGTGACGTTGTCGGCAGATCGAATGTGGCGCCTCGCGGGATGATTGCATTACGTCACATGCCTGTGCGGCAATGCACGCGTGCCGGGTGGTGACGTGCGTGGAGGATGCTGTGAATCGATCTATCGAAATTGCGAAACGGGTCACGCTCGCGGGCCGGCTCGCCGGTCTGTTGCTGTGCGCGGTGACGCTGCTCCCGGCCTGTACCCAGGGCCCCGGCGGCGGCGGCATCGGCCTCGGCAGCGGCCAGGACCCCGACCCGGCCACGGTCGACTTCCCGGTTTTCTACATCCGCCACCAGGTCCCGATGGACCAGGATGACGTGACGCGCCAGCGCCCGTTCGTCGAGGACGACGAGTACGACGCGAGCCTCTGGAAGCGCGACCGCGCCTCGCCGGGCTCGCCCGAGACCAACCTCACCGCGCGCCTCAAGACCGCGCAGGGCGCGAAGGCCACCGACCGTTACGACATCAAGGACCTCGCGGTCTCGCCGGACGGCCTCAAGGTCGCGTTCGCGATGCGCGGCCCGCTCGGCAACTTCGACGAGGACGAGAAGCCGACCTGGAACATCTGGGAATACGACATCAAGACGGACGACCTGCATCGCGTGATCACGTCGGACATCGTCTCGGAGGACGGCCAGGACGTCTCGCCGGCCTATCTACCGGACGGCCGCATCCTGTTCTCGTCGACGCGCCAGCGCCAGGCCAAGGCCATCCTGCTCGACGAGGGCAAGGCGCAGTTCGAAGCCGCCAACGAGTCGCGCCGCGAGTCCGCGTTCGTGCTGCACGTCATGAACGGCGACGGCACCGGCATCCACCAGATCACGTTCAACCCGTCGGGCGACCTGTATTCGACGGTGTTGCAGAACGGCCGCGTGCTGTTCACGCGCTGGGACAACGCGCCCGGCCGCAACGGCCTGCACCTCTACACCACCAACCCCGACGGCACGGACACGCAGCTGCATTACGGCGCGGTCTCGCACCTGACCGGCACGATGGTGGCCGGCGTGCCCACGCCGATCGAATTCATGCGCACGCGCGAGATGTCCGACGGCCGGCTCATGGTGCTCACGCGCCAGCGCACCGACGTCGACTTCGGCGGCAACCTCACCATCATCGACGCGAAGGCGTACGTCGAGAACACGCAGCCCGTGCTCGCCAACGCGGGTGGCACCGGGCCCGCGCAGACGGCCGCGACGCTCAACGACGTGGTCACGGTGCCCGGCCCCTCGCCCGGCGGCCGCTTCGAATCCGGCTGGCCGCTGTGGGACGGCTCGGGCCGCATCCTCGTGAGCTGGTCGCAATGCCGCCTGCTCGACGTCAACGGCCCCGACCCGACGCGCATCATTCCGTGTGACGACAAGCATCTGAAGGAACCGAACGTCACCACCGCCCCGCCTCTCTACAGCATCTGGATGTTCACGCCGTCGTCCAACACGATCCTGCCGGTGATGGCGCCGGTCGAAGGCGTGATGGTCACCGAGGCGATCGCGGCGCAGCCGCGCACGCCGCTGCCGGCCGTCATCCTCGACAAGCAGGCGCCCGTCGATCTCGACGCGGACCTGGTCGCCGAAGGTGCGGGCCTGCTCGACATTCGCAGCGTCTACGACGTCATGGGTGTGGACCAGGCGAAGACGAACAACGGCGCGCTGACGACGATCGCCAACGTGTCGAACCCGACGAATCCGCAGTACGCGCAGCGCCAGGCGCGCTTCGTGCGCATCGAGAAGCCGGTCTCGATCCCCGACGACAACGACATCGCAGACCCCGACAACTCCGCGTTCGGCCCGACGGGCGTGATGCGCGAGATCGTCGGCTACGCACCGGTCGAGCCCGATGGATCGGTTCGGATGAAGGTGCCCGCGAACGTCGCGTTCCAGATCTCGGTGCTCGACGCCGACGGCCGTCGCGTGAGCCCGCTGCACCGTGCATGGCTCAACGTGCGCCCCGGCGAAATCCTGTCCTGCAACGGTTGCCACACGCGTCAGCCCCCGGCCGGCACGACGCAGCCGCTGGTGCACGGCCGCAAGGGCCTGTTCAACTCCGCGTATGCCGGCGCCACGGCAACCGGCGGCGCGTTCCCCGGCACGGTAAACACGATTTCGCCCGAGTCCGGTGACACGATGGCCCGCGCGCGCAATCGCGGCGGTTCGTCGTGCATCGACCCGACGACGATGATCGAACGCTGCGGCCGCAACTCGATCGTGCCGAGCGCGAACGTCATCTACGACGAGATCTGGAAGCCGGCCCCCGCGCCGACGGACTCGTTCGCCTATACCTACCAGCTGCTGACGACGGCGAGCCCCGCCAACGTCAACTGCTTCCCGGTGTGGTCGCCGACCTGCCGCATCACCATCCACTACGCGACGATCGGCACGCGCCCGGGCCAGATCCATCCGCTGTGGTCGGTGCCGCGTCCCGCCGCGGGTGTGGACGACGGCACGGGCAACCTCATCTATCCGCAGACCTGCACCTACTGCCACTCGCGCGTGAACCCGATGGACCCGGCGATGCCGCAGCTGCCGGCCGCGTCGCTCGAGCTCACCGATGAAGTGTCCGACGAGGACGCTCTGCAATTGCGCGCGTATCGGGAATTGCTCTTCCCGCGCAACGAGTTGGAACTGGACGCGATGGGCGCGGTTCAGGTTAGACTTGTGCCCGGTCCGCCGGACGCCAATGGAGTTGCCACGCAGGTGCCGGTGCCGCTTGCTCCGTCCATGGCGGCACTCAATGCGCGTGGATCCACGGCGTTCTTCAACCGGTTCCGCCCGGGCGGGACGCACGCGGGTTACCTAACAACTGCCGAATTGCGCCTGTTGTCGGAGTGGCTGGATATTGGAGCTCAGTATTACAACGATCCTTTCCCGCCCACTCCGCAGAACTAGTCTCCTTGCGCTGGTCTTCGCATGTCTCCTCGCGCCGCCTGCTGTTCTAGCCAAGCAGACGCCCGAGGAGAAAACCGAGGCCAAAGACGAAAAGGCGGCAGCGAAAGAGGCCGCGGAAAAGGACAAGCTGCTCCAGGTGTTCGTGAGCGAACCGTACCTGGAGCTGTCGACGGGGCCCGGGCGCGGGTATCCCGTGTTCCACGTCGTTGGGCGCGCGGACTCCGTCGACGTGCTGTTCCGTCGCACCGACTGGTTCAAGGTGCGCGACGAGCGCGGCGTCGAGGGCTGGGCACGCGCGCGCGACATGCGTCGCACCAAGCTCGCCGACGGCACGCCGTTCGTCTTCAACCTCGGCGACATGTCCGGCTTCACCACGCACGACTGGGAGATCGGCATCGGCGGTGGCGACTATGGCGGCGCGAACCTGATCAGCGCATACGGCGCGTACTCGCTCACCGACAACATGAAGGTCGAGCTCACGTTGTCGCAGTTCCTCGGCAATTCGTCGAACGGCTACAAGGCCGAGGCCGGGCTCACGCACGTCATGTTCCCGGAGTGGCGCGTGTCGCCGTTCCTCGAGCTCGGCACGGGCGTCGTCTATGTCGAGCCGCGCGCCACGCTGGTCGTTCCGGCCGACCGCACGAATCAGACCGCCTACGCCGGAGCCGGCGTGCGGGCGTACATTACGCGGCGTTTCTTCATACGCGCCGACTATCGCTGGCACACGGTCTTCACGAGCCGCGATGAAAACGAGAGGTTGGAAGAATGGAAAGTCCTAATCGCCTGTTTCTTCTGAGCGCCGCGCTGAGCGCGACCTTCCTGCTCAGCGGCTGCGCGCTGTTCCACCGCCACAAGCCGGTCGAGCAGCAGCAGACCGAGGAACAAGCCGCCGCCGAAGAGGCCGCGGAAGACGCCGATTCGACGCCGCCGCGCGTCATCGAGCCGAACGTGGCGCGCCGCAAGATCAAGGTGCCCAAGATCGACAACGAGAACTGGGAGATCGGCGGTGGTTACGGCTTCATGTCGATCGACGATTTCGGAACGAACCCGACCTACTCCGCGCAGTTCACGTTCCATGTGACAGAAGACTTCTTCTTCCGTGGCGACATCGGCCGTACCACGGCCGGTCGCACCAGCTTCGAGACGCTGGGCGGCAACATCGAGCTACTTAGCGGAAATCAGCGGCAGTTCACGTATTACAGCCTCTCGCTGGGCTACAACTTCCTTCCTGGCGAGGTCTTCCTCGGTCGCAAGACCGCCATGAACAGTGGTTTCTATACATTGTTGGGAATCGGCAGCGTGAAGTTCGCGGGTGACAACCGGCTCACGTTGAATTTCGGCGCGGGCTACCGCGTGCTGCCGACTGACTGGCTGGCCATTCATCTCGGAGTGCAGGACCGCGTGTTCGACTCCGACCTGTTGGGCGAGACCAAGGTCACCAACAACATCGAGACCATGTTGAGTGCGACCGTCTTCTTCTGACGGAGTCTTCACATGATGTCGGTTCGCACGATCAAAGGAATGTTCAAGGGTCTCGCACTCGCCGCCGTATGCGTGACCGCGCTGGCTGCGTCGTCGCCGACGCCCGCCCCGGGCTTCAAGCTCTCGGGTCGCGGCGGCAAGACCATCGACCTGTCCCAGTACAAGGGCCAGGTCGTGATGATCAACTTCTGGGCCACGTGGTGCGGCCCGTGCCGGCAGGAAATGCCGCTGCTCCAGGACATCTACGCGAAGTACAAGCCGATGGGCTTCACGCTCATCGGCGTGAACGTCGAGCCGAGCACCGGCGATCCCGAGGGATGGCTGAGCAAGCTGCCGAAGCCCGTGACTTTCCCGGTCGCGTTCGACGTCGACAGCAAGGTCAGCAAGCTCTATAACGTCGCCGGCATGCCCACCACGGTCTTCATCGATCGCAAGGGCAACGTGCGCGAAGTGCACAAGAGCTATCGCCCGGGCGACGAGAACCTGTACCTCACCCAGATCCGCTCGCTGCTCAAGGAATAAGGAGTCGGATGATGCGCACTCGCGGCTTGCTCGTTCTTACCCTCGCCGTCCTGTCGGCGGGCTGCAGCTCGATCGAGCCGTGGGTGAAGCCCTACGATCGCGAGAATCTCGCCGATCCGATCATGGCGTTTACACGGGCGCCGATCTCGCAGGAATTCCTCGACCACGTGTTCGATTCGCGCGAAGGCTCGCGCGGCGCCACCGGCGCGGCCGGCGGCGGTTGCGGCTGCAATTAGCGGCCTCGTGCAATTCATGGCTAACAAGCGTCTCCTCGGATTCGTCATAACCTGCTGCGCGTTCGGCGGCGCAGTGCATGCCGGCGTGCTGCCGGAGGACCGCGCCGACGTGCTCTACTTCCGCTACGAAGGCGGCGGCGTCACCGTCAACGGCCCGTCGATGCTGGTGCGCAAGAGCATCGGCGAGCACGTCTCCGTGCAGGCCAACTACCTCATCGACATGGTGTCGTCGGCGTCCATCGACGTCGAGACCGCGGCGAGCCCGTACGAGGACGAGCGCCGCCAGGGCACGTTCTCGGCGGACTTCCTGCTCGGCAAGTCCACCTACTCGATCGGCTACATCAACAGCGACGAGAGCGACTACAAGGCGAAGACGCTGTTCATGGGCGTGAGCCACGACATGTTCGGCGACCTCACGACGATCTCGTTCAACTACTCCGAAGGCCACAACGACGTCTTCCGGAACGTGAAGATCGACGACGTGAAGCAGAACGACCCCACCTTCCACGAGAAGATGCAGTCGCGCAGCTACAGCCTCGGCCTGTCGCAGATCATCACGAAGAACCTGATCATCTCCGGCGCGTACGAGGTGGACACGGACGAGGGCTTCCTGCGCAGCCCGTACCGCTCGGTGCGCTTCTTCATCGACCCGTTCAACCAGGGCCGCGAGGACGAGAAGTATCCGAAGACGCATTCGAGCAACGCCGCGTCGATCCGCGCCAAGTACTTCCTGCCGTACCGCGCCGCCATCGACGGCATGTACCGCTTCTACACCGACACCTGGGGCGTCATCGGCCATACGGCCGAGCTCGGCTACGTGCACCCGCTCGACAAGATGCTGCTCGGTGGCAACTGGATCTTCGAAGGCCGCCTGCGCTACTACACGCAGACCAAGGCCGACTTCTACCAGGACATCTTCCCGCGCGCCGACTTCAGCAACTTCATGGCGCGTGACAAGGAGCTCGCCACCTATAACGCCTACACGCTCGGCGTGAACGCGGCGTACGAGTTCAAGATCGAACGCTTCCCGTGGCTCAGCAAGGGCTCGCTGAACATGCGCTACGACCACATGACGGCGAACTACGACGACTTCCGCGACGCGCGCTTCAGCCTCGGCAGCTTCGGCAAGCTGCCCGACGATCCGTACGATCCGGGCACGGAGCCGCTGTACAAGCTCGACGCCGACATCTACCAGTTCTACATCAGCGCGTTCTTCTGAGCGGCGGGCGTTGCGGTGAAGGTCATCGTCGATGCCTCGATCGTCACCCGCGAAGCGGGCTCGTTCGGCAACGTCTCCGGCCCCGTCGACCTGTCCGCCGAGCCGCGCATCGGCGACACGATTTCGTTCAATACCTCGAAGTCCGACGTGGAGATGCCGCCGGGCTTCAACGGCCTGGTGCGCGTCAAGAATCGCGTGCTGACGGCGGGCGGCGATCCGCACGGTCCGCTCATCGAGCTCGACGACATTGCCGTCGAGACCATCGAAGATGCGCAGGCGCTGATCGCGTACCTCGAGCAAGCATTCAAGCTGTTCGCGAACGTCTACGACGAGAACGACGAGCGCTGACTACTCTTTCGACTTCCCGAACTGCACGCCGCCGTCGTGCATGCCGATGTCCGGCTGCTTCCGCCGCAGCTCGATCATCTCCGCGCCCGCGAGCAGCACCGGCCCATAGCCATGCGCCGCGAGCACGTGCACCGGGCGATACATGTAGAACATCGGGTCCCAGCCCACGCCGGTGCCGACGCAGGTGCCCTCCACCTGCCCCCTCGCATTCACCTTCGTCGCGACGGCATTCCAGCCCAGCGACACGGCCGGGCCATAGCTCAGCGGATTCAGCCAGCCGCGGTTGATGCCGTGCGCGAGCGCGAAAACGAACATCGCGCTCGCCGACGTCTCCTCGTACGATTCGCGGCGATCGAGCAGCTGGTGCCACAGGCCCGCGTGACCCTGCGCGGCCGCGATGCCCGCCGCGTGCGCGCGGTACTGCGCGAGGATCCGCGCGCGATCCGGATGGTCCTCCGGCAGCACGTCGAGCAGCTCCGCCATCGCCATGAGCGCCCAGCCATTCGCGCGCGCCCAGTGGAATGCGGGATGCGGATCCATGCCTTGCACCCACGAGTGCATGTAGAGACCCCGTTCCTTCACGAACATGCGGCGCGAGAACTGCAGGACCTGTTTCGCGGCATCGTCGTAGTAGCGCCGCTCGCCCGTGAGCTTGCCGAGCTGCGCGAGGCACGGGACGCTCATGTACAGATCGTCGAGCCACAGCGATTCGGGCAGCGGCCGGTTGCGTGCGAGCGTGCCGTCCTTCAGGCGGAACTGCTTGCTGGAAACCCAGTCGGCGTAGTTGTCGATCCAGGGTTCGAGCTGCCGGTTGCCGAGGCCCGCCCGCTCGGCCTTCACCAGCGCCGCGCACATGGCCCCGGCGTCGTCGAGCGCACGCGGCAGCAGCACGCCGCGCAGCGCGAAGCCGTTCTTCGCCACCGGGAAGTTCCCGCGCGTGGTACCTGGCGGCAATTTCTCCCGCGCATGGGCGGCCAGCATCGCGATCGCGCTCACGCGCTCGTTCGTGTAATCGCGGTACCGCGCATCGCCCGTCACCTCCGCCGCACGCAGCATGCCGGCGTAGGTGACGCCCCACTCGTAGGTCGCGATCAGGAAATCCGTGCGCGCCAGCGCGACGTGCTCGGGTAGTTTGTCGAGCGCCGCCGCCTCGCCCGTGTCCGCATCGACGATGCGTACCGGGCTCGCTTCGAGCAGGTAGGCGTGCACGCGCTCGAGCACGGCGCGGATCTGTGCTTCGGTGGCGGGCTCGTACGGAGTCGGATAATCGACCGGCAGGCGACCCGAGTACACGCCGGGGTCGGCCTGCGGTGATGCCGTGTGGACCTGCGGCGTGGACTGGCCTGCGGCACCCGCCGCGACGCACAGCCCGAGGAAGCCGGAAATGACGCGGACGTGCCTCGTGGACATGAAATCTCCGTTGTACCGATGGCACGCGAGTCCGCGTTTCCCGTGCCGGCGTAGGGACGCATGTTAGCCGGACCCTAGTAGCGCTTTCACCTGGCCGCGCGGGTCCGCGAGGAAGCGCCGGGCGACCACGGTGTGTTCCGTCTCCTCGTACGCCACCCGCTCGAGCCCGTTCCGGCCGATCTGGTAGATCCACGCGTCCGGGTACGCCATGAGGATCGGCGAATGCGTGGCGATCACGAACTGCGATTTATCGCGCACCAGCTCGTGCAGGCGCACGAGCATCGCGAGCTGGCGCGTCGGCGACAGTGCCGCCTCGGGTTCGTCGAGCACGTAAAAGCCGTGCCCGCCGAACCGGTTGTTCATGAGCGCGAAGAACGACTCGCCGTGCGACTGCTCGTGCAGCGACCGGTGGCCGTATGAATCGATGACGCGCGGCGGTTTCAGGTACGGCGATCCCTCGGAATCATCGTCGAGATGCTCGATTTCGGTCGACACGTTGAAGAAGCTCTCGGCGCGCAGGAAGAACCCGTCGCGCGCGCGCCGCGCGCTCTTCACCAGCGTCAGGTGCTCGTGCAGCGAGGAGTGCGAACGCCGGGTGTCGAACCGGAAGTTCCTGGTTCCGCCTTCCGCGTTGAAACCGGCCGCGATCGCGACGGCTTCCAGCAACGTCGACTTGCCGCTGCCGTTTTCGCCGACCACGAACGTGACGTGCGGGTGCAGCTCGAGCGAGTGTAGCTGGCGCAGCGCCGGCAGAGAGTACGGAAATGCGTCGAACGACGGCACCTTGTCGCGCTTGAGCCGCAGCGCGAGAACATAGTGCTCGGCGTCGAACGACTTCAATGCCTCAACCCGCGGGCGTGGCCTGCGGTTCCGGTTCCGGCGGCGCGAGGCCCTTCGAGTAGTACACCTTGCCGTCCGGCGCGACGGCCACGGCGTCGACGTCTGGCAATGTATCGATGAACTGGATGCCATCTTCGGGTCCCATGACGAACACGCTCTTCGTGAGCGCGTCGGTACGCGTCGCGTTGCCGCTGATGATGGTGACGCTGCGGCACTTGCGCGCCGAGTCGCCGGTCTTGGGATCGATGATGTGGTGGAACCGCTTGCCGTTCTCGTCGAAGTAGCGCTCGTAATCGCCGGAGGTCGAGAACGCGGTGTCGGTGAGCGGCAGCTTGAGAAAGGTCTGCCCGTCGTGGTCCGGGTCACGCACGCCGACCACCCACGGCCGCCCGAAGCGGTCGCCGATGATGCGCGTGTCGCCGCCCGCGTTGACCATGGCGCGGGTGAAGCCGAGCTTCTGCAGGATCTCGATGCCCTTGTCGACGGAGTAGCCCTTGGCGATACCGCCGAGATCGATGCGCATCCCCGGGCGCGTGAAGTGGACGGTGAGCTTCTTCGGGTCCAGCTTCATGTGCCGGTAGTTGATGCCGGGCAGCGCCTTCCGGATGGTCTTGGCGTCGGGATGGATGCCTTTGCGGAAGTCGTAGAGGTAGCCGACGCTCGCGTACGTGATGTCGAACGCGCCGTGCGTGAGCTCGGAGTACTGCACGGACGTCTGCAGCAGCCGGAAGAGCTCTTCGCTGATCCGCACCGGATGCCTGGCCGCCTCGCGGTTCACCATCGAGATCTCGGTGTCCTCCTTCCACGTGCTCATCAGACGATCGATGCGATGCATGTCGTCAAACACCGACGCTATCGCGGCCTCGCCCTTCTCGTGGTCTTCGCTCCACAGCTCCACCGCGCAGCGCGTGCCCATGATGTTCTGGGTTTCGCTGATCCACTCGGCGTGCGCGGGCGCAGCCAACAGCACGGCAAACAAGAGGCGGAACCCGATTGCGCGGATGGTGTCGAACCTGCATGTTTCCATGTCGTCGATTATGCGCCATGGTTTAAGCTCCACGCTCTGTCCGTCACAAGGAGTCGAGATGAAGAAACTGCTCCTCACAATCTGCGTCGTCGCCGGCATGGCAAACGCACCCGCGTTCGCGAGCGCGCGTGAAGAGGCTCGCCTCATCGAAGCGTCCGGCGTGCTCGAAGAGCTCAGCGCGCAGCGCGACACCGCGATCCCCGATCGCCTCCTGCAGCGCGCGTATGCCATCGCGGTCATTCCGAACGTGGTCAAGGTCGGCGCCGTTGTCGGGGGCCGCCGCGGCAGCGGCGCGCTCGTCGTGCGCGGCGACGATGGCCGTTTCAGCGATCCCATCATGATCTCCATCACCGGCGGCAGCGTCGGCTGGCAGATCGGCGTGCAGTCGACGGATCTCGTGCTCGTGTTCACCACGAAGCGCGGCGTCGAAGGCATCGCGGACGGCAAGCTCACGCTCGGCGGTGACGCTTCGGTCGCCGCGGGCCCCGTGGGCCGCTCGGCATCGGCGGGCACGGACCAGGACTTCAAGGCCGAGGTCTATTCGTATTCGCGCAACAAGGGGTTGTTTGCCGGCGTCTCCATCGACGGCAGCGTCATCGCGATCGACAGCCGTTCGAACGCGCGGCTCTACGGCCAGACCGCGTCGGCGTCCGACATCATGGCGCGGCGCGTGAGCACGAATGCGGACGCGGCGAAGCGCTTCGAACGCGCCATCGCCCAGGGCACCGCCGGTGCGCGCACGAGCGGCGGCACGACGTCGTCGGCCACCGCGTCACCGGTGAACGAACCCGCGACGACGACACCCTCCGCTCCGGCCCAGGCGGGCGCCACCGCGTTTCCGCTCGAGGACTCGAAGCCGGGATCCGAACCGCCCAAGTAGCATCCGTCACGGATCGCTGTCGATGACGGGGGCAGTTCTCGCAGAGGACTGCCCCCTTTCTCGTATTACATAATCGATTCATTTATATATGCGCGAACAACTCATCGAATACCGCGACGGCGAGACCGTCTGCGAGGGCTTCCTCTGCTACGACGAATCGCAGCCGTCGCCTCGCCCCACCGTGCTCATCAACCACATGGGAAAAGGCCGCGACGAATTCATCGAGCGCAAGGCGCGACGGCTCGCGTGGTCTGGCTACGCCTGCCTGGCGCTCGACAACTACGGCAAGGGCCGACGCGGCGGCACGCCCGAGGCCAACGCGGCCCTCATGGCGCCGTTCATGATTGACCGCGCGCTGCTGCGCAGGCGGCTGTTAGCCGGGCTTTCCGCGGCGACGTCTCTGCCGATCGTCGATGCCCGGCGCATCGCGGTGATCGGCTTCTGCTTCGGCGGCCTGTGCGCGCTCGACTTCGCACGCGCCAATGCCGACGTGCGCGGCGTCGTGAGCATTCACGGCCTGCTGAAGCCCTCCGGCTCGACGGAACCGAAGATTGCCGCCCGGGTACTCATGCTGCATGGCTACGACGATCCGCTGGCTCCGCCCGAGGATGTGCTCGCCGTTGCCCGGGAATTCACCGTCGCGGGAGCAGATTGGCAGCTCCATGCTTACTGCCATGCCGTGCATGCCTTCACCAACCCGAAGGCCAACGATCGTGCCGCCGGCTTGCAATACGACGAGGCCGCGGACCGGCGCTCGTGGCACGCGCTGGAGGAGTTTCTCGCCGAAGTCCTCAAATGAACGGCGAGACGCCGGCATGCGTGATACGTTGACCGCACGCCAGGCAGGGGAGCGGAAAAAATGAAGAAAGTCTCCGTCATCGTGCTCGTCGTCGTCGGCCTCGCGTTCTCGGCTTATGCCGACGCGGCGCACCCCAAGCGCCGGACGCGCAACGCGAATCGTATCGGGCCGTACGCCGGCGCCATGGTCGCCCAATCTAGCTACACCGGTGACCACGGCCAGGACGAGCAGGATCTGAACGACACGTTCAACGGCAGACCGACGCAGGACCTCAGCATCGGCACGAAGGACAAGGACCTCGGCTATGCCGCGCAGTTCGGCTACCGCTTCAGCCGCTACATCGCGGCGGAATTCGAGCTCGCGCAGTACGGCGAGTTGCGCTCGCACGCGCGCGCCAGCGTCGATTTCGGAAATGGCGCTGGTTTCCTGCCGGTCAGCATCGACCTCAAGTTCCACGGGGGCGGCCCCAAACTGTCGGTCATTGGAATCCTGCCCTGCGGCGACAAATTCGAGTTGTACGGCCAGGTCGGCATGCTGTTCGCGTCGTCGGAGCGCCAGCTCATCATCAAGGTCAACAACCAGTCGAACTCCTTCGGCAGCGTGAAGGGGGATTCCTCCGAGGTGGTGTACGGTGCCGGCGCTGCGTGGCACATCAACCAGATGTACACGATCCGCCTGGGATACGAGAGGATCAACGACCTCGGTGACCCGAACAAGACGGGGACCGAGGACCTGACCAACATTGCGCTCGGTCTCATCGTCCGCTTCTGAGCGGGACATTCCCCGGTTGCCGGCAGACGGGGCAGTCACAGTGGCCGATCCCCGCGTCGCCCAGGCCCTCGTCTGGCTCGAGCAGCACGCGTCGAAATCCGTACGCGACGGCATGTCGCGGTACGCGATCCCCAGCGCCCGGGCACTCGGCGTGAAGATGGGCGACATCCAGAAGCTCGGCAAGCGGCTCGGGCGGGATCACGCGCTCGCACTCGCGCTGTGGCGGACCGGCGTCTACGAGGCGCAAATGCTGTGCGCGTACGTGGACGAACCGGCGCGGGTCACGCGCGCCCAGATGCACGCACAGGCGCTCGACTTCGACAACTGGGCCGTGTGCGACACACTGTGCTTCGCGCTGTGGGTACGCACGCCGCACGGGTTCGCGATGGTTCGCAAGTGGGCCACGCATCGTGACGAGTTCGTGAAGCGCGCCGCGTTCGCGCTGTTGGCGAGCCTGGCATTGAAAGACAAGGAGTCCGGCGACGCCCAATTCCTCGCGTCACTGAGGCTCATCGAAACGGCGTCGAGCGACGAGCGCAACTTCGTGATGAAGGCCGTGAACTGGGCGCTGCGCGGCATCGGCCGGCGCAATGCGAAGCTCAGGAAGGCGGCCGTGGCGCTGGCGAGGAAGCTCGCGGCGTCGCAGGCCGCGACGCCGCGCTGGATCGGAAAGGACGCGCTGCGCCAGCTGTGAGAAAGGGGATTCTCACAGGGCCTTCGTGAAGTAGACGACGCGCTCCGTTTCCCGGAATCCCAGTTTCAGATGCGCGCGCTGACTCGTGTCGTTGTCGAGCAGCGCGTCCGACGCGAGCTCGCGGCAGCCGCGCGCTTTCGCCCAGTCGCCGATCGCGGCATACAGCTGTCGCGCGACGCCCTTGCGCCGCCACGCGGGCGCCACGTACACGCCCTCGACGAAGCCGACGGGCGAGCTCTCGGTACCGTTCACGTAATCGCCGCGGATCGATCCTTCGATGAATCCCACGGGCCGGTGCTGGTCGTCGTAGGTCATGAGCTGCAGGAACCGCTCCGGCTGCGCGAGCGAGATCGCCATGTAGCCGCGATGGTCGTCGGCGTCCGCATCGGGCCAGAGCGCGAGCCGGAATTCGAGCCAGCCCGGCTGATCGAGCGAGCTGCAGCGTTCGATGATGAGTTTCGCCGTCATGGCGAGGAGCATACAGCGCCCCTGCGCGCACGGGACTGGTTGGACGCGCCGTGCGCACGCGCGAACAATTCGCGCCATGCCGCTCCCCGCCAGCTCCATCGACAAACTCTCGGATCACTCAGGCTCTTACGTCCTCTGCGTGCAATGCCGGAAATGCCGGCACGAACGCGAGATGACGCCGCAGTCGCTGGCTAACATCCTCGGCTGGAACGTCACGCTCAAACAAGCCTGCACGCGGCTGCGCTGCTCGAAGTGCCAGGCTCGCAGCTTCGAGGTGCAGGTCGCGTTCAACCGGAAACCGCGCGGCTGGAAGTCGAACCCGTCGTGAAATGCATGAAATCCCCATTACTGCGCGGCGAAGCTCAGCTTCGTCAACACTGCGCGCGGCGCCGACGTGCAATCGACCTGACCCTTCGCGCCCGAGCGCTGCACCGGCGGCACGTCGAGATTGCACGCGGACAAATCGATCGGCGGCGTGATCCGGCCATTCAGCACGAGATACGGCACGAGGCTCGACGCCGGTTCGTCCACCGGCACGCGCAGCAGCAGGTACTGGTCGTCGCCCTTGCCGAACTCCAGCAACGCCGTGCGCACGCCGTTCGCGTACGAATACAGTCCCGGCGCAATCGAGTGGCGACCCGCGACGTCCAGCGGCAGCGTGAACTGGCGGCCGCCATACGTGAACGTCGCGCTGCCGGAATGCCAGGTGGTCTCCTGCCGGCGCGCGCCCTCGCCCATGCGCGTGTTGCGCAGCGTGCGCCCGCCCGGCACCGCTGCGCTCGTCGCGCCGCCCGGCAGCTTCGCGAGCGTGAGCAGCGCCACGGGCGTGCCCGATGCGAAGCCCATGCGCTGCAGGTAGATAGTCAGCTTCTGCCCGGCCGGGTAGACATCGAAGCCGAGCCCGCCCGGCAAGCCCGCGAGCACCCAGTACCGCTTGCCGCCCTGTTCGAACTCGATCTCCGGCAACTCGCCACCGAACAGCATGTCGACCGTGCTCGCGCCGTCGCCACGACTGCTGGCCCATGCGCTCGCGAGCGGCCGGTAGCGGCCGGACGGCGTGCGCTTGTGGCCCGTGTAGGTCGCCGTCGTCGAAAACCACTGGCCGGGCGCGGCGAGCTCGGCTTCGTCATTCTGCGAGCGCGCGGAGCCCCCGAGGACCTTGGCGAGAGTCGACGGCACGTAAGCAGACTCGTCGGTGTCGGATGGTGACTGCGCCCATGCGGTGCTTCCCGCTCCGAGCAGCGCCAGTCCGAACACGCTCAATCCGATTCGCACGAGGTTCTTCATTTGTCCCTGACGCTGACTACCCGGCGGCGCGGATCGATGCATACCACGTGATCCGCGAAGAAATCATATCCGAGATATGCATCGACGCTGGCGGGAGCCTGCAGATCGATCACGAGGAATGGCTGCGGCCCGACGTTCCGCCCTCCCAGCGTGAGTGTCTGCGCCCGATAGAAGGGCGCTGCGACCGGAAGTTTCCGGTCATCCGCGAACGACTTCTTGATGAACGACCGTACGGCGCCCGTGTCGAGCAAGATGCGCAGCTCGTGCTGATCCGCTGCAGCTGCCACAATGGCAAGACCCTCCGGATCGGGAAGCATCCCGACCCGCGTGCCACGACACGCATGCCGCACCGCTTCGCGTTCGCTCGAATCGAACAGCGCGATCCGTCGGGACCGGTAGTCGTACACCGCCACGAACTGGTCGAGGAACTGCCTGCCGACGACCCCGTCGCCTGCCGCAGCGGCTGCATACGCGCCACTCTCCTGTCCCGCGACGTTCCGAAAACTCCGCCCGCCGATTTCGAGGGAGTCCAGCAGGAGCAACGCCTGCTGGCTGGTTTGACCGCGCGCGTTCGTGCCGTCCGCATGCAGCCCGGTGCGCCTGGCACCGACGCGATCGATCGCGGCCGATTTGAGTGAAACCAGGTCTCCGCCGCTGTCGACGATCAGCCGTGCAACTACCCCATTGATTCGCACGCGCGCGACCGGATTGCCATCCTCGATCTCGATCGGGATCACCACCGCAGCCGAGCAGTTTCCCATCATCAGCAGTGCCGCCAGCGCAGCGCCGCGACGTGTCACGCGCCCGGCCCGAAGATCGCCTCGATCGCCGCCGCATCGTCCGGCCGCACCACGCGGCCCTTCTCCGCGCCGTTCTCGAGGTAGATGAGTGTCGGCCAGAGCTTCACGCCGAAGGTACGCCCCAGGCGCCGGCCCTTGCCGTCTTCGATCCTGATGTGCCGCACCGACGGATGAGCCCGCATCACGCTCACGATGTCCGGCTGGGCAGCCTGGCAGTAGCCGCACCACGAAGCGCCGAACTCGAGGACCGTGGGTTCGACGGAGGCGTCGATTTCTTCGCGGGTTGGCTCGCTCATGCGCGCCGAGATTACCGAAACCGCCCGCCGGGCGCATGCAGCAGGATGCGCCCGCCAACGACGCTGTCGGATTCGTCCGGCAGGAACCGGCATCGGTCAAATCGCGGCGCGCGTCAATTTTCCGGCACCTAACAAGCTGCGTCGAACCTTACGTATAACTACTGCCCGCTGTCGCTGGACAACGACATTCCGACGCGTATCGTCGAGCGGTCGTTGGAGGCCGCATGGGAACTAACAACATCGTCCTGGTCCACGGACTGTGGATGACCCCGCTCAGCTGGGAGTACTGGGCGCACCACTACACCGAGCGCGGTTACTGCGTGTATGCGCCGAGCTGGCCCGGGATGGAGCGCGACGTCCGCGCGTTGCGGCGGGAGCCGCAATCGTACGCGCACGTCGGAATCCGGCAGATCGTGGACCGCTACGAACAGCTGGTCCTCGAGCTCGAATCGCCGCCCATCCTGATCGGGCACTGCATCGGCGGGCTCGTGGTCCAGGCGTTGTTGGACCGTGGACTTGGAGCCTGTGGCGTGGCCATCGCATCGGCCCCGGTGAAGGGCGTGTGGACGTTGCCCTGCTCGACGCTGCGCGTGATCACGCCGCAGCTCATCAATCCCCGCAACAACCACCGCGCGGTGCCGCTCACGCCCGCGCAGTTCCACTACGCCTTCATGCACACCGCGTCGCCCGAGGAATCGTTCCGCATGTTCCAGCGCTACGCCGTGCCGGGCGCGGACCACGTATTGTTCCAGGCCGAGCTCGCGAACTTCAACCCGTTCGCGGAGACGACGGTCAACGTGAGGCGCAACAACCGCGCACCGCTGCTGCTGGTCGCCGGTGCGCAGGACCACGTGATCCCGCCGCGTATCGTGCGGGCGAACCGGAAACTGTACCGTCACTCGAGCGCCATCACCGAGTACCGGGAATTCGCGGATCGCACGCACTTCATCATCGGCCAGAGCGGCTGGCAGGAAGTGGCGAACTACTCGCTCGACTGGGCGCGCGACCAGGAGCTCATCGTCGAGCGCGAGCAGAAGCGCATCGCGCGCCAGGTGCGCATGCTCCAGGACCGCACGCGCCAGGTGGCGTGAGCAATCAGCCGGTCGCCATCGCGAGGCCCACGGCGTCGATCGCGATGTGCGCGACGACGAGCGGCCACAGCTGCCGAGTGCGCACGTAGACCCAGCCGTAGAGGATGCCGAGCGGCACGATCGCGAGGATGCCGATCGGCCCCTGGTAGAGGTGATACAGCAAGCGGATGCCCGTGCTCACGTTGATCGCGGTCCACGGCCCGCGCACGGGTGTGAGCGCCGTGATGATGTAACCCGCGACGAACAGCTCCTCGTAGACGCCGTTCACGGCCGAGGCGACGAACACGAGTTGCAGGTCGAGATCCTTCGCCGCCTTGGGATAGACCGCCGCGGCGGATGCCATGTCGACGGCCAGCAGGTGCTGACCGGCGAGCTTCGCCAGGATGAAGACGGCGTACGAGGCGACGGCGAGACCGAGACCCAGGCCGGTGCCGCGCAGTGTCACCTTGAGCCCGACCTTGTCCAACGACCAGCCACGCACGCGCAGGAACCACGCGATGACCGCGAACTGCAACGCCTCGCCGACCAGCAGCGACGCCAGCGCCTCGTTGGTGTACGCGGCGGTGCGCGCGGTGCCGATCGAGAGGATCGACGCGACGATGAATTGCCCGAACGCCGAGATGATGACGATTGCGAATTCGAGGCCGGGCGGCAGCCGGCGGATCATCTCGCGGAATTTTTCCATCACGGCGTGCGTCGGAGCATGCGCGCACTCTAACCCGCGTTCGCTTTCTCCGTCACGATCTGCACCGCCTTCGCGACGAGGTTGGCGCCCGGTCCCGCCGGCAGCGGATGCTTCTGCTGCAGCATCATGAGCTTCTCCAGGAACTCGCGCACGATGTCGGGCCGCCGCCGTGACTCGTTCTCCAGCGTGTTCACGAGCAGCATGCGCGGGCGCAGCTGCTCGTCGCCGTACAGGGCGACGTCGAACAGGTGATCGAAGATCGCGCGCTCCTGGTACAAAAGCGGCGACGGGGCCGGCATGCGCGCGGCGAGTCCGACGGCCAGCGCCTGCTCGATGGCGGTCAGGTAACCCGGGATCAGGTCGTTGCCCGGCGTGGCGAGCTCGGGTGCGACGTCTTCCTTGCGCAGCGCGAGCAGGATCGTGACCCGCGTGATGATGTCGTTGAGCAGCGTCAGCGCGTCCTGCGCCGCGCTGCGCAGCTCGAATGCCTGCTCGAGCAACACGGGCCGCGCCTCCGGACGCGTGGGCTGTTCGAGCGTCACGCGCAGCAGCCACGGCGAGTGCGCGGCGTCGATGTGCATGAACATGAGCACGTCGGGCGGCGACTGGTCCTGCGGCAGGAACGCGCGCGTCCAGGGTTTCGCGGACAGGATGAACCCGCCCTGCTTCATCCACGGCAGCAGAAATGCCGAGCGCGCGCTGGTCCGCAGGTAGATCTCCTCGGCGAGGAACATCGGCAGCGCGCGCGAGATGCGGCCGATCTCGTTCGTGGGCTGCGAGACCACCTTGCCATCGGCACGCGCATCGGCGGCGGCCTCGCCGCTCGCGCACACGAACTGGATGCGCGGCGCCGATGCCGTCTTCACCGGCAGCACGTTCTCGAAGTTCAGCACGCCGCGCGACCACACGGGTTGCTCGAGCTTCATGACGACGAGCTCGATGGGAGCGCTGACCTCGCCGTAACGCTTCTGCGCGTCGTCGAGCTTCTGCTCCCAGGCCATCAGGTGCTCGCGCCAGTCGGGGCGTTGCTTGGAATACAGCTGCTCGAGCAGCGAACGCGCCTCGGCCAGCATGCCGAGCTCGACATACGCGCGCAGCAGGTTGTTGCCGACCGCGAGGCCGTGCGCCTCGAGATCGAAGCGCGGACGCGTGAGCTGCACGAGCAGCTGCGTGTGACCGCGATTGCCGAGGTCGCCCGAGAGCTGCATCAGCAGGTCGCCCGGCACGGGTGTGGCGCGGTCGAGCGCTTCTTCGTAGAGACGCGTCGCGCCGGCGAGATCCGCCGCATCGAGCGCGGACCGCGCGAGCCACAGCAGCGCGCGCCAGCTGCCGGGCAGCTCCGCGGCGCGCGCGTAGGCCGCCTGCACCGCCGGGTCACCACCCTTCGCGTGGACGGTGCCGACGAGCCAGTTCAGCGCGAACTCCTCGTTCGGCGCCAGCGCGAGCGCGCGCCAGACGAGCTCCTCGGCGCGCGCGGGATCGGTGTGCTCGAACGCGCGCGCGAGCTGCGTCAGTAGATAGGGATCGTCGGGAAACCGCGCGAGGCCCTGCTCGAGCACCTGGCGCGCGCCGGCGACGTCGCCGGTCAAAAGCAGCGCGACGCCGAGCGCCGTGGTGCCGCGCGGCGGATGCGGGTCGTTCGCCGCGAGGATGCGCGCCGACTCGACCACGTCGGCGGCGAAGCCGTCGTTGAGCGCGTTGGCGACGAGGTTGTACAGCTCCTCGGGTTTGTCGCGGTTCGCGGCGAGGTTGGGCAGCAGCACGTCCTTGCGCCAGGTCTCGCGCCCGATCGACACGGCGCGGCCGAACTGGTCGTAGACGCGCATGAGGGGTTCGCTCGCGGCAACGGGCGGCGGCGCCGTCACGGGCTTCGCCACGCCGGGTAGATTGGCGAGGGGCGCCGGCGCGTTCGTGGGTTGAGCTTTGGGCGGCTGCGCCGTAATTTGTGGCGTCGTCGTCGGCGTGCGCCCGAGGATGCGGTCGAGGATGGACATGGCCGCGCACTCTACCGGACGGAGCCTCATGAGAAGAACAAGCCTGTTGGTGGCGGCGCTGCTTATGTCGTGCGGCTGCGCGGCGAGAGAAGTCCAGGACCTGCTGGTCAAGACTGCGGATGGCGCGACGTTGTCCGTCCTGGTGGCGGTGCCGGCCGGCAAGATGCGCGTGCCTGCCATCCTGACGTTCGACATCTATGCGAACCCGGAGGCGCAGAAAGGCGAAGTCGCGGGACTCGCCGAGCACGGATACGCCGGCGTCTATGCCTATGCGCGCGGCAAATACCGCAGCCCCGACGCCATCACGCCGTACGAGCACGAAGCGCGCGATGCATCGGCCGTCGTCGACTGGATCGCGCGGCAACCCTGGAGCAACGGCAAGGTCGGCATGATCGGCGGCAGCTACAACGGCTTCACGGCCTGGGCCGCCGCGAAGTATCACCCGCGAGCTCTCAAGGCGATCGCGGTGTCCGCGGCCGCGATTCCGGGCCAGGGGCTGCCCATGGCCAATAACGTCTTCCTGAACTCCAACTACGTGTGGACGTTCTACGTCACCGACAACAAGCTGACGGACGACGTTATCGGCGCGGACGGCAACCGGTGGCGCCAGCTCCCGCGCAACTGGTTTCTGAGCGGTCGGCCGTACCGGGATTTCGACGCAGTCGATGGCACGCCGAATCCGCTGTTCCAGCGCTGGTTGCAGCACCCGGCATTCGATGCGTACTGGCAGAGCATGGTGCCCTACCGGAAGGAGTTCGCGCGCATCGACATCCCCGTGCTCACGATCACCGGCTACTACGATGA
>Ga0136846_1235239_pt1 | contig 30530 bp, 24 predicted proteins | sample HopSoiMetagenom2_FD_96841 | JGI IMG/M metagenome (GOLD analysis project Ga0136846, IMG submission 96841) | Grasslands soil microbial communities from Hopland, California, USA - 2 Assembly 2016 (version 4) | ecosystem: Environmental > Terrestrial > Soil > Grasslands | place: USA: Hopland...
GTCGGTGCGCGACGGCAAGCGGATCATCGAGGGCCTGCGCAGGCTGCCCGGACAGATCGCCGAGATCCTGGAGCAGGAGGAGGAGATCAGGAAGCTGGCCGAGCAGTACGCCGAGGCCCGCTCGATGCTCTTCATCGGCCGCGTCCGGGGATACCCGGTGGCCCGCGAGGCCTCCCTGAAGCTCAAGGAGGTCTCGTACATCCACGCCGAGGCCTACCCCGCCTCGGAGTTGAAGCACGGCCCGCTGGCCCTCATCGAGCCCGCGCTGCCCACGGTCGCGATCGTCCCGAACGACGACCTCCTGGAGAAGAACCGCGCCGCCCTGGAGGAGATCAAGGCACGCAGCGGCCGCATCCTCGCGGTGGCCCACCAGAACCAGGAGAAGGCCGACGAGACGATCGTCGTCCCGAAGAACGAGGACGAGCTGGACCCGATCCTGATGGGTATCCCCCTCCAACTCCTCGCCTACCACACGGCCTTGTCCCTGGGCCGAGACATCGACAAGCCAAGGAACCTGGCGAAGTCGGTAACGGTCGAGTAGCCGACCTGCTTGTGCCTTTTACGGGCGCGGGGAACTGCGCGACAAGCCCCCACCGAACCCGCAGAGGCCAACACCCGCAGAACGAGCCCCCCGTGTCGCCACCGGACGCAGGGGGCTCGCCCATATACGCCGGGAGTCGCCCAACCCCCAGCCTGCGCAGCTAACCGGTGGCCGTCACACCCCGGGTGCGGTGACCGGCATATACCCTTCACAAGCGCACAAACACCTCTACGCGCGAGTAGCTTCACTCAGCGTGCGGGCAGGGGCCGGGCAGGGCGCCGGGGACTACGGGATGACCACAACCGGCCGCTGCGCCCGCTTCGCGAGCCGCCCCGCCACCGACCCGAAGATGCGTCCGACGATGCCATGGGTCGAGCCGACGACGATCGCATCGGCCTCGTACTCCCGCCCCACCTCTTCGAGTTCGTGGCAGATGTCGCCACCGCGCTCCACGAGGATCCAGGGCACCTCGGCCAGATAGTCGGCGCACGCGAGCTCGAGCCCGAGGACCTCGGTCCTGTGGTCCGGCACGTCCACGAAGACGGGCGGTTCGCAGCCGGCCCACACCGTGGTGGGGAGCCGGTTGGCGACGTGCACGATGATCAGGCCCGAACCGGAGCGGTGGGCCATGCCGATGGCGTACGCGAGGGCGCGCTCGCTCGACGTCGAGCCGTCGAAACCGACGACGACACCGTGCTTGAACGCGGGGTCGCAGGACCGACGTGGTTCTTCCGCCGCCAAGGGCTCGGCCGCCGTGTGGTCGGCGACGGGGCGCTTGCGGTCCGCGGGTTCCAGGAATTCGTGACCGGCCATGGGATTCTCGGCGTTTTGATCCTCGTGGTGGGACGACATCATGGGGACGACACCGTGCGGCTAGCTGTGTCCGGGAATCATCTTCCCAACCCCATACCCCCAAGGGTACGGCCGCACTCCTTCGTCACCCATAGCCCGCACATGCTCCGGACGGGTTCCAGGGAGCATGCCCGAGGGGGTGCCCGTAACGCAATGGCTGCTGCCACGTACAGGCTGTTTCCGCAGGATTCGCGTACATCTCACCGGGTCGATCACCCTCGCACACATCTTCCGGACACGATGGCCAGTGACCGACCGATCGAACAGGCGTTGAACCCCGTGACCCGCCGTCACAGGGAGCAGCCATGACCTCACCGACCCAGGACTCCGCGAACGATCTCGTCCGCTGGGCGGCTTTCAGCTGCGTTCTGGTCCCGGTGGTGCTCGTCTTCTACGGCACCTCTCTGGGCGGCGCCGCCGGTACGGCACTTGGGCTGGCGGCCGTGACGGGCGTGTGCCGGATGCTCCTGCGGCAGTCCGAGCGCGGCGCGGCGAGGATGTCGGCCGAGGAGAGCGCGCCGCACCGGGGGCGGCACGGCAGGGCCCCTTCGGACGGTCACCGGGGCGGCCGGCGCTCCGGCGGAACTTCACCGGTCGATTGACCTGTTTTCGCGCACGCGCCCGATGCTTTTCAGCCAACTTCCGGGCACCGCACACCCCTTGGCCGAACAACCCCCAAACCCCCGTTCCACCTGCACTGAAAGGGTCCGGACGGGACCGCGCACCCTACGCGGATTGGCCACTGCGACGAGGCGCACTTCCCTGCGCGGCCCACTAGTGCAACGCTTCGTGATCGAATGCTTTACGCCAAGTTGCCAAGTCGACAATCTGTCGAGTGATGAACTGGTCACGTCGGCATCATGGGACACACTAGATTCGATCTTGACTGTCTACGGCGGGGGACTCGTGCAGGACCGAGGGGAAACGTGCAGGAGCGACACAACCGAGGAGCCGCGACCACCGAGGGGGGCTTAGCAGTATGAGCCACGACTCCACTGCCGCGCCGGAAGCCGCGGCCCGGACACTGTCCGGGCGACGCCGCAAGGAGATCGTCGCGGTGCTGCTGTTCAGCGGCGGCCCCATCTTCGAGAGTTCCATTCCGCTTTCGGTGTTCGGGATTGACCGCCAGGACGCCGGAGTGCCGCGCTACCGATTGCTGGTGTGCGCCGGAGAAGAGGGCCCGCTGCGGACCACCGGCGGGCTGGAACTGACCGCGCCGAACGGCCTGGAAGCGATCGCACGGGCAGGCACGGTCGTCGTGCCCGCCTGGCGTTCGATCACCGCGCCGCCACCGGAGGAGGCGCTCGACGCACTGCGCCGGGCCCACGAAGAGGGTGCGCGGATCGTAGGCCTGTGCACAGGCGCGTTCGTCCTCGCGGCGGCGGGCCTGCTGGACGGCCGCCCGGCGACAACACACTGGATGTACGCGCCGACGCTGGCGAAGCGCTATCCGTCCGTCCACGTCGACCCACGCGAACTCTTCGTGGACGACGGCGACGTACTGACGAGCGCCGGCACAGCGGCAGGCATCGACCTGTGCCTGCACATCGTGCGGACGGACCACGGCAACGAGGCGGCCGGTGCGCTGGCTCGCCGACTGGTGGTCCCACCGCGCCGGTCGGGCGGCCAGGAGCGCTATCTCGACCGGTCTTTACCAGAGGAGATCGGCGCCGACCCGCTCGCCGAGGTCGTCGCCTGGGCGCTGGAGCACCTCCACGAGCAGTTCGACGTGGAGACGCTGGCGGCACGCGCCTACATGTCCCGTCGTACGTTCGACCGCCGCTTCCGCTCGCTCACGGGAAGCGCACCGCTGCAGTGGCTGATCACGCAACGCGTCCTCCAGGCCCAGCGTCTCCTGGAGACGTCGGACTACTCGGTGGACGAGGTCGCGGGTCGCTGCGGCTTCCGTTCCCCGGTGGCCCTGCGCGGTCACTTCCGCCGCCAGCTGGGCTCGTCCCCGGCCGCGTACCGCGCGGCGTACCGGGCGCGCAGGCCGCAGGGTGAACGGATGTCCGAGCCGGACGGAGCGGTGAGCGGCGTACAGGTCGGCATGGGTACGCCGACCACGGCGGGCCAGGGCCACGGCCACGACCGCGCGCCACACCCGGAGAGCCCGGTCCCGTTCCAGGCCCGCCGCACGGCGAGCACGGTGGGCCTCTCGGCGGAACACGGCCGGGAACCGTACGTCGGAAACCGCGCCAGCCTGCCGGGCCAGCGGAGCGGCGCGTAGCGACAGGCGACGCGTGACAGTGACGGCCGGGCTGGGGGACGCCCCCAGCCCGGCCGTCACTGTTCAGCCCGTCCGGCGTTCGAGGACGAGCGCCTTCAGCGCGACCGGGGGTCTGAGGGCGGAGCCCCCGGCCGAGACCCCCACCTATACCGGCCCCGTAAGGTGAGACGCATGAACGATCGCATGGTGTGGATCGACTGCGAGATGACCGGTCTCTCGTTGTCCGACGACGCGCTCATCGAAGTGGCCGCACTGGTCACCGACTCCGAGCTGAACGTACTCGGCGAGGGGGTGGACATCGTCATCCGTCCGCCCGACTCCGCGCTGGAGACGATGCCGGAGGTGGTGCGCCAGATGCACACCTCCTCGGGCCTCCTCGACGAACTGGCCGGCGGTACGACGCTGGCCGACGCCGAGGCGCAGGTCCTGGCGTATGTGCGCGAGCACGTCAAGGAACCGGGCAGGGCCCCGCTGTGCGGCAACACCGTCGGCACGGACCGCGGCTTCCTGCTCCGTGACATGGGCACCCTGGAGGCGTACCTCCACTACCGGATCGTGGACGTCAGTTCGGTGAAGGAACTGGCCCGGCGCTGGTTCCCGAGGGCGTACTTCAACAGCCCGGACAAGAACGGCAACCACCGCGCCCTCGCCGACATCCGCGAGTCGATCGCCGAACTGCGGTACTACCGCGAGGCCATCTTCGTACCGCAGCCGGGCCCCGACTCGGAGACGGCCCGCAAAATCGCGGCGAAGCATGTCCTGCCCGCGGCGCAGTAACCGTTCCTAGTGACTGAGCGGAAGTGAGTCCTGTTGCCAGGTCTCATGCTCGGCCGAACGCCCCGAACGGTGTTGGGCGTTCTGGTTGCCCGCGTTCGCTCCGCGTCCGGCAGGCACGGATCGTGTCCGTGGTCCGGGAATGCGGGGGCGGGTTCCCTCACGTCCAGGAACTCCTGGTCCGGCCTGGACGGTCCGATGCCCCGCACGATCACTCCGGTCGTGTGGGGGCGGTGCCGTCCGTCGCCGGATCGGGTGTTGCTGGGCGCGCCTTCCGATCGCCACGGCAGCAGCATCGTGGCGAGTGGTCTTACGGGTGGTGCTGGTGAGCGGTTTCTGCCAGTGCTGGGCGCCCCACTTCGAGGTGTAGGCCGGGTCCACGGCGATGACCACGATCCCCGTCTGGTCGGCCATCGAGGACAGCCGGGCGCGGAGCTTGCCGGTGGGCATACCGGAGATCAGTTGGCGGAACCGCTTTTTGCGGCTGTGTTTCTCCCGGGTCTTCTCCGCCGCGAAGTCCAGGTCCTCCACCGCGACCGCCCGCACGCCACAGGCTGTGGCCCAGTGCAGGAGGCGGGTGAGGGCGTGGCGGACCTGGGCGTCGCGGTGTTCGGCGGTGCCGGTCAGGTCGTAGAAGAAGCGGCGCGGGCTGCCGGTGGGGTTGCCGTGGACGTCCAGCCGCCAGGCGGCCAGGTGGTCGGCGTTCATGTCGACGCCGATCACACCGTGGGCGAGGGCGGGTCTCGTTGCCGTAGGGCTTGCCGGACTCACCGTCAGCCTGGCAGAACCAGCGCTCCGCCTCCCAGCCCCGGCGCCACTCGCCCTCGGTGAGCTGGGCTGCCTCCAGGTGATGGCGGGCACGGGCCAGGCGTTTGCCGCCGCGTACGACGTGCACGATGCCGGCCTCGCGGTCGGCCCGGACGCCGTCCAGCCGGTCCTGGAGTACCCGCAGCCGCCTCGACTTCGCATGCCACTCCCGCTGGGACCGATAACCCCCCGGCGCGCGCTTGGTTCCCTTCTGTCCGACCGGCAGGGACAGCCTGCGCTCGATGGTGCGGATACCGGCTTCCAGGTTCTGGATGTGCGCGAGCTGGCAGCGGCGGGCCAGTGCCCACTGGTCGTGTGACGCCTTGGTGATCGATCCCGCCCAGCGCGACGACGAGAGCGGCGTCAGTTCCCGCTTACGCGCCGCCCACGTCTCCCCGGAATGCGAAAGGCCGTCCCGGCAGCGCGCCTTGAGGTCCTTCGAGGCCAGCGACCCCAGATGCGCCCCCACCAGGCGCAGCACCTTCTCATCGCCCGGCGTCAGGTGCTTGAGGCGGGTACGGACGGCCACACCACTGGGACCCGATGCGACGAACGGCGGCGCGATGCTCCTCAGCTCACCCACCCCGCCACCCCCGCCCCTCCCCATCCCGAAGATCCCCTCGCCATGGGAAACGAGCGCCACCCGGAAAGGTCACACATTCGACGCGAGAACGTCCATTCCCCACCGACAACCAGCCCCACAGCCCAGACACCCGACACGACACACACCCCGCGCGCTCACCCCCGCTCACCAGAACACTCGTGAACGCACTCCAGCGACAACAGCTCAAAACCCCCGTACGACTGCCGGAGAAAAGCCGGGCGCGAGCACCCCTTCGGACCCTGTACACTTTTTCTCGGCCGGTCAGGAAGACCACTCGGACTTCCCAAGCCGGTCATGGTGGGTGTAGCTCAGCTGGTAGAGCACCTGGTTGTGGTCCAGGATGCCGCGGGTTCAAGTCCCGTCACTCACCCTGAATGATCAAGCCCTGACCTGCGAAAGCAGGTCAGGGCTTCTTCATGATCGTTCCCATGGGAACATCATGGGACCACACCCCCTCCCCCGCGCCCGATTCGGCACGTGTCTTCCCTCCATGGCGAGCATCGTTCAGCGCCCGCAGAAGTCGGGCGAGATCACGTATCAGGTGAAGCGGCGGCAGTACGGCGAGTGGCAGACCGAGAACTTCGGCGGACCCGACGGCGACCAAGCAGCCGACCAGGCCAAGCAGAGGGGAGCCGCTGACCACGTTCGACAGGGCGCTTACGAAGGGGCGCCGGTATTTCACGGGGCCGAACCTGGTGACGATCGGCGAGGACGATGTGGTCCTCGGTCGTACGGCTGAAGTCGTGCTCGATGACGGCGAGTTCAGCAAGACCCTGGTGGCTACGGATGCTTCGGGGATGTCGCCGTCGGGGTGGACGTACCGGGTGGAGGCGGCGCTGACGAACGGGCCCGGCTGGATCCGGTATCTCAGCCTGCCGAAGGCGTCGCCGGCCGTGAAGTTGTCCGACGCCCTGGTGCCGGATCCGGTGGCCGGGGAGTTCATGGTCCTCATCGACGGGTCCAGCCGGTTGGCCAAGGCCAATCTTGCGGACCTCCCGGATCCGGGAGCCGCCCGTACGAGACTCCAACTCGGTAACGCGGCCACCCGCAGCGTGGGCGCCACGAACGGGACTGTGGCGGTCGGCGACGAGGGCGTACGGAACCACGGGAACGGGGATCGGGGGAAAGGGAGTAATCGTATCGATCGAGGGGCCCGGAAACTCATCGCGGCCCCCACGAAAAAGCGGAAGGCCCCACGAACTTCCGCAGTTCGTAAGGGCCTTCCCAAGTACACCGTTGGCCGACGGGCGTACCGTTCCAAGAGTCGAAGCAAGGAACTGGAGACCGGTATGGCCCACACCGCCGACAATCCACCCGCCGAGAGCAACGGCCAGCGCCTCGCCAGGCTGCGCGCCCGGCACCGCTGGACACAGCAACGTCTCGCCACCGAGTCCGGCTACACCATCAGCGCCATCAAGAAGTTCGAGCAAGGACTCCGGTCCCTCGACCGGCCGGCCGTCGTCCTCGCCTTCGCACAGGCACTCGACTGCCACCCCACCGAAATCACCGGAGCCCCCTACGTGCCCGTCCAGGCCGACCGTGACGGGCAGCAAGCCGTCGCCTCGGTGGCCGCCGTACGCCGCGCCCTCATGCGCCACGGCCGGCCGGCCCGGCCCACCGAAGCCGAGGCCGCAGCCGTCGACCTGCCCGGCCTGCGCCGTCGCGTCGTCGCGGCGAACGTGTACCGCCAGGCCTCCGCGCTCACCCAGTCCGGCGCCGTCCTACCCGCCCTCCTGAGGGATCTCCAGGTCGCTGCCGAACTCTCCGGCGACGGCCAGCGGCGCCAGGTCTTCGGCCTGCTGGCCTCCGCCTACGAGTGCGCCATGCAGTACTTGTACAAGCTCGGCCACTCCAGCGACGCGACCCTCGCAACCGAGCGCGTCGTGTGGGCCAGCCGTGAAACCGGTGACCCGCTCCGCGTGCTGGCCGCATCTTGGTACGACGCCGGCGAGTTCCTCACCATCGGCGAGCACGACGAGGCTGGCGCCATCATCGACGAGGCCCTGACCGAGCTGGGTGCGATCCGTACGCCGGGGCCGGAGGCGGTGTCGCTGAAGGGGGCGTTCCACCTGAAGGCGTCACTGAATCTGGCCCGCGCCTCCGACACGGACGGCGCTGTCCGTCACCTCGCCCATGCCCAGCAGGCAGCCGACGAACTCGGGGAGGACCGCAACGACTTCGAGATGCAGTTCGGCCCCACCAATACGGCCCTCTGGTCGGTGAGCCTGCCGGTGGAGATGGGGCGTGGCAAGGATGCCGTCGCCCGGGCGGAGAAGGTGAAGCTCCCCGCGGAGTACTCCCGCGAACGGCACAGCCATTTCCACATCGACCGTGGGCGCGCCTACTTCTACAACGGGCAGCGCGACGAAGCGGTGCGCGCGTTCTTGGACGCGGAGCGGCTGGCACCGCAGGCGACCCGCGCTCACGCAGGGGTACGGGAGACCGTCGGCACGATGATCCGTACGCAGAAGCGCGGGAATCTGGTCGAGCTGGGGATCCGGCTCGGCGCGGTGTAACCCCAGAAGGGACACAGTCTGTGTCCCTTCAGTGACCCCCTGGCATCTAGCGTCGGTTGAGCAGCACAAACCGTCCAGGGTCAGGGGGTCACCGCATGTCAGGCAGAGTCGGAGAGCCGAACACCGTCGAGGCCGCAGCACTGCTGCCGCTGCCGGACACGGCGCGCATGTCCGACGCGCCGGTTCGCGGCGCCGCTTGCGCCTGGTGCGCCGTCATTCTCGCCCCGGCGACCGCCGTCGATCTCGGCCTCCGCCGTATACGGCTCCTCGACCGTCACATCACCGTGCGCCCTCGCGGCTGCCGGATCTGCGTCGCCGAGCATCTGGCGGCCACACAGCAGGCGCATGCCGCCGGGTGCGAGCAGTGCGTCGACGCCCCAGGCGTCTGCGAGACGGCCCGCGCGTTGCGGCATATCGAGCTGGTGGTGTCCCGGTGAACGCGCGGTCGAGTACGACGGCAGACGACCGGTACCGGGAGCTCTCGGACCACTGCGACGGCTGCCGCGAGTGCAACGCCAACACCAGCCAGGCCTGCCCGGAGGCTCACCAGCTGCGGCGCGCCTGGTCTCGATCATGGAGGAGCACCCGATGATCTGCGACCGATGCGGGCAGCCGATCCAGCCTGGCGAGGAGTACGACAGGTACGGCATCCCAGGGGCCTCGGGCGCCGGCGGCACCGCCGTCCTCCACCGCGAGCTGTGCAAGCGGCAGCCGAGACAGACGTACCCCTCGGCATCCCGCACCCCCGTTACCGGCACGCGCCGATCGCGCCGGTAACGGGAAGGGCACGGCCGTCCTCGTCTCCCCCGTCGGGGACGGCCGCTCACCTGACGAGATCAGCCAGGGGGACGTCCATTGCGTCGGCGATCCGGATCAATGTGTCAAGGAAGGGCGCGACGAGTAGCCCTGCTCGATGCGGCTATAGGTGGCCAGGTCGATTCCGGACCGGCCGCAGACATCGAGCTGGGTGAGGTTGAGGTGTCTGCGCAACGCAAAGATCTTCACTGGCGACCCGAAGCGACCGGTCGCGACCGCGCTCACCGTGCGCGACGGTTCGGTGACCGTCGTCGGCGGGGATCGCGAGGTCGCTCCGCTCGTGGGTCCGCGCGGACTCGGGTGATCGACGCCTTGATACCCCGACAGTCACGGCCGCGTCTACATGCCCGTGCTGGACCTGAAGCTCTGGTTCCGGGCTCCGGCCTGAGGGCCCTGTCGGCCCGCTGCCGATGGCCTTCTCGTCGCCCACCCGTCCCCCGCTCCCCCTCAGGACGACGTACGAGTCATCAGCTCCGTGGGAAGCACCACCCGGCGTCGCTCCAGTACCCGGGACGCCGTCGGGCGGCGGTCCGCGACCTCCTCCAGGAGCAGGTCGATCATCGCCCGGCCCATTTCCACGATCGGCTGGCGGACGCTCGTCAGAGGCGGGTCCATGTGACGGGCTATGGCCGAGTCGTCGTACCCGACGAGGGCCACGTCCTCGGGTATGCGGCGGCCCTGTTCGCGCAGGACCTGACGCGCGCCCGCCGCCGTCACGTCCGACCCGGCGAAGACCGCGTCCAGGTCGGGACAGCGGGCCAGGAGACGGGTCATCGCCCGACGGCCGCCCTCCTCCGTGAAGTCACCCGGTTCGATCAGGTCCTCGTCCACCTCGTGACCCGCCGCCTCCAGGGCGTCGCGGTAGCCGTCGACGCGGCGCTGGGCGCCGTACACGTCCAGGCGGCCCGTGATGTGGGCGACCTTGCGGCGGCCCCGGGAGAGGAGGTGTTCGGCCGCCTGGCGCCCGCCTCCGTAGTTGTCCGAGTCGACCGAGGTGAGGGTTTCCGCCGCCGACCTCGGGCCGCTGATCACCGCCGGGATCTCCAACTGGGCCAGCAGGTCGGGGAGCGGGTCGTCCGCGTGGGTCGAGACCAGCAGGACACCGTCGACGCGGTGGGCGGCCAGATACTGGGCGAGACGTTGGCGCTCCCGGTCGCTGCCCGCGAAGATCAGCAGGAGTTGCATCTCCGTGTCCGAGATCGCGGCGCCCACACCGCGCAGGATGTCGGAGAAGTACGGTTCCGCGAAGAAGCGGGTCTCCGGCTCGGGGACGACGAGCGCGATCGCGTCCGTGCGGTTCGCCGCGAGGGCGCGGGCCGCGGTGTTCGGGACGTAGCCGAGTTCCGCGACCGCCGCCTCGACAGCGGCGCGCGTCGCGTCGCTGACCCGCGGGGAGCCGTTGATCACCCGGGAGACCGTGCCACGGCCCACTCCGGCGCGCACGGCGACCTCTTCCAGGGTCGGCCGGCCACCGCTGCGGCCCCGCGCTCCGTGGCTTGCCATCTGGGGCCCCGTCCTTCCGCCGTCGTCACCCTGGCCTGGAATCTAACAGTCCCTTCCAGGGGCGCATGTCACCACCGGGGCGGCCCACGGCCCGACTCCGGCACTGGCCGATCTTCACCGGTCCGCGTCACGTCCGTTTCGGGCCGCCGCGTTAGTTAACAGGCCGATAACTGAAGGCACCTCCTCTCGTCATCGCCCTTGACACCCCCGCCCGGACCGGCGAACCTTCAACACATCACCGATGGGAGCGCTCCCACGGTACCTGACACATACACATCCCGCACGTTCCCCGCCCGAGCCGCAGCGCTGAATCAAGACGAACTAACGGGCCCAACAATGCAGTTGGCCGGGGGGTCGGCACGTCAGGCAACAGGAGGACGTAATGCGCACGAGCACCCGCGGGTCCCGCAGAGTGATGACCCTCGCGGTCGTCGCCACACTGACGACGGGGCTGCTGGCCGGCTGCGCCGACGACTCGGGCGACGGCAAGCCGGACAACGGCGGAGGCGGCGGAGGCGGCGGCAAGACCGCGCTGACCATCGGCACCTTCGGTGTCTTCGGTTACAAGCAGGCCGGTCTCTACGACGAGTACATGAAACTGCACCCGGACGTCAGCATCAAGGAGAACGTCACCACCAAGACCGACGTGTACTGGCCCAAGACGATCACCCGTCTGCAGGCCGGCTCCGGTGTCGACGACATCCAGGCGATCGAGATCGGCAACGTCGCCGAGGCGGTGCAGACGCAGGCGGACAAGTTCGTCGACCTCGGCAAGGAGGTCGACAAGTCCCAGTGGCTGGACTGGAAGAACGCACAGGCCACCACCAAGGACGGCAAGCAGATCGGGCTCGGCACCGACATCGGCCCGATGGCGATCTGCTACCGCAAGGACCTGTTCAAGAAGGCCGGCCTGGAGACGGACCGGACCAAGCTCGCCGCACAGTGGGCGGGCGACTGGTCGAAGTTCGTCGGCGTCGGCAAGGAGTACATGAAGAAGGCGCCGAGCGGCACCAAGTTCGTGGACTCCGCCTCCTCGGTCTACAACGCGGCACTGGGTGGCGGGAAGGAGCGCTACTACGACAAGGACGGCAACCCCATCTGGGACAAGTCGACGGGCGTCAAGGACGCCTGGAACGCCGCGATGGAGGTGGCGACCAGCACCATGTCGGCGAAGCTGAAGCAGTTCGAGGGCCCGTGGGACACGGCCCTCTCCAAAGCCAGCTTCGCGACGGTGGCCTGCCCCGCGTGGATGATCGGCTACATCCAGGAGAAGTCCGGTGAGTCCGGCAAGGGCAACTGGGACGTGGCGGCGGCGCCGACCGCGGCCAACTGGGGCGGCGCGTTCATCGGCGTGCCGACGGCCGGCAAGCACCAGAAGGAGGCCATCGCGCTCGCCAAGTGGCTGACGGCCCCCGAGCAGCAGGCCAAGGTCTTCGCCAAGCAGGCGAGCTTCCCGTCGGCCCCGTCGGCGTACACGATGCTGAAGCCGGCGCCCGCCACCGTCGAGTTCTTCTCGAACGCGCCGCTCACCGAGATCTACGCGGCGTCGGCCAAGACCATCCCGGTCCAGTACTTCGGCGTGAAGGACCAGCCGATCGGCACCGCGATCACGGACATCGGCATCCTCCAGGTCGAGCAGAAGGGCAAGAGCCCTGAGCAGGGATGGGACGCGGCCAAGAACGAGATCAAGGACGTGCTCGGCCAGTGACCAGCCCCAAGCAGGCTCTCGCGCATCCCGCGCCGAGTGCCGAGACCGCGCCCGGCGACCAGCCGGGCGCGGTCCCGGGCGCCCAAGGTCGCGGTAAGCCACCCACGGGCCCGGGCTCGTGGCGCAGTCGGCTGTACCGCTGGGACATGAAGGCATCGCCATACGCGTTCATCACCCCCTTCTTCCTCGTCTTCGGGGCCTTCGGACTGGTCCCGCTCCTCTACACGGGCTGGTACTCGCTGCACAGCGTGCAGCTGTCCTCGCTGGACGACCAGACCTGGGTGGGTCTGGAGAACTACAAGAACCTGTGGTCCTCGGACTTCTTCTGGAACGCCCTGAAGAACACCTTCACCATCGGTCTGATCTCGACCGTGCCGCAGCTGCTCCTGGCGCTCGGCATCGCGCACCTGCTCAACTACAAGCTGCGCGGCTCGACCCTGTGGCGGGTGGTCATGCTCACCCCGTACGCCACCTCGGTGGCGGCGGCGACGCTGGTCTTCACACTGCTGTACTCGTGGGACGGCGGCATGATCAACTGGCTGCTGCACTTCGTCGGGGTCGACCCGATCAACTGGCGCGAGTCCGACTGGGGCGGGCAGTTCGCCGTCTCCAGCATCGTGATCTGGCGATGGACCGGCTACAACGCGCTGATCTACCTCGCGGCGATGCAGGCGATCCCCGCCGACCTGTACGAGTCGACGGCTCTCGACGGCGCGAACCGCTGGCAGCAGTTCCGCCATGTCACGATCCCGATGCTCCGGCCGACGATCCTGTTCACCGTGGTCGTGTCCACCATCGGCGCGACCCAGCTCTTCGGTGAGCCCCTGCTGTTCGGCGGGTCCAAGGGCGGTTCCGAGCACCAGTACCAGACGCTCGGTCTGTACATGTACGACCAGGGCTGGATCATCGGCAACCTCGGCAAGGCGTCCGCGATCGCGTGGTCGATGTTCCTGATCCTGCTGATCGTCGCCGCGGTCAACATGCTGGTCAACCGACGTCTGAGGAAATCCCAATGACCACAAGTGATCTGACGCTGCCTCAGGCGGACACGGAGCCGAAGCCGAAGGGCGCCAGGGGCTCCCGGCGCCCCCGGATGATCGGCGCGGGCAAGCAACTGCACGCGGGCCCGGTCACCTACGTCGTCCTGGCCGTCTTCTCGCTGGTCTCGCTGGCCCCGCTGCTGTGGACGGCGATCGCGGCCTCCCGCGACAACACCCGGCTCGCCCAGACGCCGCCACCGCTGTGGTTCGGCGCGAACCTCTTCAAGAACCTGCAGGCCGCGTGGGACGAGGTGGGACTCGGCACGGCGATGCTCAACAGCACGCTCGTCGCCGGCACCATCACGGTCAGTACGGTGCTGTTCTCGACGCTGGCGGGGTTCGCCTTCGCCAAGCTGCGGTTCAGGTTCTCCAGCGCGCTGCTGCTGCTGACCATCGGCACGATGATGGTCCCGCCGCAGCTCGCCGTCGTACCGCTGTACCTGTGGATGGCCGACCTCGGCTGGTCCAACCAGTTGCAGGCCGTGATCCTGCCGACGCTGGTCACCGCCTTCGGTACGTTCTTCATGCGCCAGTACCTGGTGCAGGCGCTGCCCTCCGAGCTGATCGAGGCCGCGCGGATGGACGGCGCGAACAGCCTGCGCGTGGTGTGGCACGTGGTCTTCCCGGCGGCGCGGCCCGCGATGGCCGTGCTCGGCCTGCTGACCTTCGTGTTCGCCTGGAACGACTTCCTGTGGCCGATCATCGCGCTCAACCAGCAGAACCCGACCGTGCAGGTCGCGCTGAACGCGCTCGGCACCGGTTACGTCCCCGACCAGGCAGTGATCATGGCAGGCGCGCTGCTGGGCACACTGCCGCTGCTCATCGCCTTCCTCCTGTTCGGCAAGCAGATCGTGGGCGGCATCATGAACGGCGCGATCAAGGGCTGATCGACGCAGTACCTTCGTACGGGACTTTCGTCAGGGCATTTTCGTACGGGAACTCTCGGGGGCCGGGTCACCGCCGCCTCGGCCCCCTCGCTCACTCCCCCCACTTCCCTCTCCTTCCACCCGTCGGTCTCCCCGACCTCTTTTGGGAGCGCTTCCATGCCTGAGTCCATTACCCCTGTGACCTTTCCTCCCGCCTTCCTCTGGGGCGCGGCGACCTCCGCGTACCAGATCGAGGGGGCGGTGCGGGAGGACGGCCGCACCCCCTCGATCTGGGACACGTTCAGCCATACGCCGGGCAGGACGGCCGGCGGCGACCACGGTGACATCGCTGTCGACCACTACCACCGCTACCGCGACGACGTGGAGCTGATGGCCGGCCTGGGCCTGAGCGCGTACCGCTTCTCCGTCTCCTGGTCGCGCGTGCAGCCGACCGGCCGGGGCCCGGCGGTCCAGCGCGGCCTGGACTTCTACCGGCGCCTCGTCGACGAACTGCTCGAACGCGGCATCAAGCCGGCGGTCACCCTCTACCACTGGGACCTCCCGCAGGAGCTGGAGGACGCGGGCGGCTGGCCGGAGCGCGAGACGGCACTGCGTTTCGCCGAGTACGCGCAGATCATGGGTGAGGCACTGGGCGACCGCGTCGAGCAGTGGATCACACTCAACGAGCCCTGGTGCAGCGCGTTTTTGGGTTACGCCTCGGGTGTGCACGCCCCCGGCCGGACCGAGCCGCTGGCCGCCCTGCGGGCGGCGCATCACCTCAACCTGGCGCACGGGCTGGGCACTTCGGCCCTACGCGCGGCCATGCCGGCCCGCAACACGGTCGCGGTGAGCCTCAACTCCTCGGTGGTCAGGCCTCTTTCGCAGACGCCGGCCGATCTCGCGGCGGTCCAGAAGATCGACGACCTGGCCAACGGCGTCTTCCACGGCCCGATGCTGCGCGGCGCGTACCCGGAGACCCTGTTCGCCGCCACCTCATCGGTCACCGACTGGTCGTACGTCCTGGACGGCGACCTCGCGCTGATCAACCAGCCGCTGGACGCGCTGGGCCTCAACTACTACACCCCGACCCTGGTGTCGGCGGCCGAGGACAAGCCGAACGGCCCGCGCGCCGACGGTCACGGGGCGAGCGACTTCTCGCCGTGGCCGGGGGAGGCGGACGAGGTCCTCTTCCACCAGTCCCCGGGCGAGCGCACGGAGATGGGCTGGACCATCGACCCGACGGGCCTGCACGACCTGATCATGCGGTACACGAAGCTGGCTCCGGGCCTGCCGATCTACGTCACGGAGAACGGCGCCGCCTACGACGACAAGCCCGAGTCGGACGGCAGCGTCCACGACCCCGAGCGGATCGCCTACCTCCACGGCCATCTGCGGGCGGTCCGGCGCGCGATCGCCGAGGGCGCGGACGTCCGCGGCTACTACCTGTGGTCCCTGATGGACAACTTCGAGTGGGCGTACGGCTACGGCAAGCGCTTCGGCGCGGTGTACGTCGACTACGCGACCCTGACCCGCACCCCGAAGTCGAGCGCCCTCTGGTACGGCCGCGTGGCCCGCACCGGCACTCTGCCGCCGGCGAACGCCGTGTGACCCTCCGGGGGTTGGGCGGGGGATTCCGAACGGGGCGGGACGCGGCACCGGAGGGGGTGCCGCGCCCCGCCCCGGGGCATGTCCGGGGGATCCGGGGGGAGTTCGGCGTCAGCGGAACACCGACGGTGGCGGTGCCGGTGAGGCGACCGCCGCCGCGTCCGTGACCGGTACGGCTCCGCCGGTGAAGTCGCTGAGGGCGCGGCCGTGTTCGAGGCGGGCGGGGTGCGGGTCGGAGGCGGTGCGGCGGGTCAGCTCGGCGATGGGCAGCGGGTGCGCGGAGCCGACGAGCACCGCGTTGCCGAACCGTTTCCCCCGCAGCACGGTCGGGTCGGCGATCAGGGCCAGCTCGGGGAAGACGGCGCCCGCGGTGGCGATCTGGCCGCGGAGATGGGCGAGCGGCGGCCCGTCGGCGAGGTTGGCGGCGTAACAGCCGGCGTCGTTCACGACCCTGCGTACGTCCGTCAGGAACTCGACCGACGTCAGATGGGCCGGGGTGCGCGCCCCGCTGAACACGTCCGCGATGACGAGGTCGGCCCAGCCGTCGGGGATCTTCGCGAGTCCCTCGCGGGCGTCGGCGGAGCGCACCCGGATCCGGGCGTTCGGGTCCAGGGGCAGCTCGCGGCGGACCAGTTGGACCAGCGCCGCGTCCCGTTCCACGGCCTGCTGGGTGGACCTGGGGCGGGTCGCGGCGACGTACCGGGCGAGGGTGAGGGCGCCGCCGCCGAGATGCACGACCTGTACGGGTTTGCCGGGCGGGGCGACGAGGTCGATCACATGACCGAGGCGGCGCTGGTACTCGAAGGAGAGGTACGCCGGGTCGTCGAGGTCGACGTGGGACTGCGGGGCGCCGTCGATGAGCAGGGTCCAGGCACGCGCCCGGTCCCGGTCGGGGACCAGCTCGGCGAGCCCGCCGTCGACCGTCTCGACGACGGCATCGGCTGCCGACTGCCCGCGCCGCGCGTTTCTGGACTTTCCCATTCCCGCATTATCGGTCAGCGGCGGTTGTCGGCCGCCTCGATGAGCCGGGCCGCCTCACCGAGGGCCGCGCGGAGCACCGCCGGGTCGGTGGCCAGATCCGCGTCACCGGGCGGGAGCAGCCAGTCCGACCCATCGACGGGGGGTACGGGATCGGGGACCGCGAGGCTCAGGCCGCGCCCGTTGGTCTCCGTACAGATGCTGCCCGGGACGTCCCAGGCCGCGGCGGTGCCGGGCGGGACGAGAAAACCGAGGGTGTCGCAGCCGTCGTCGTGCAGTACGGGACCGACCCCGTCGCCCGCGCCCCTGCGCAGGATGTCGACCGCCTCCAGCCCCTGCCGCGCCGGAACCGTGACCAGGTCACAGTTGGGCACTGTGTTTGACGCGGCCGATGCGGGCAACGCGAGTGATGTACCTCCTGCGAACGGCGCACAAGGATCGGTGCTCTGACTGATCTCCATCCCGGCCTCCACCACGGAACCCCTCCTGAAACGAGTGGGTCGGGAGTTCGGGTGGCTCCCGGTCCACAGGGTTCAACGCGTCGGGACGTCAAGGGCTACGGCACAAGACCGCCGCAAAGGATGGCAGTTCATGGCAGATCGTGGATGAGATACCCGGTTTGTAGCCAAACCCCGCATGGCGGGTCGTGCGCAGCGGGTACGTTCTTGCCCGCCGGAAACAGGACGTCCAATGGATAACTGTTCCAACACGTCAGGAATCCGGCACGGTTCGACGGTTCGCAGAGAGGGCCCGGCCATGACGTCGTCAACAGTGACCTCGTCGCAGTCCCCGCGGCCGCCACGACCGAACCTCGCCTTTCGGCAGTTGCGCGGGCAGCGCTCTCCGGGCGAGTTCGCCGCGGCGGTACGGCGGGCCGCCCGCGAGATCGGGGAGCGGGTCAGCTGTGACGCTCGTTACGTCGGTCGGGTCGAGGCGGGTGAGATCCGCTGCCCCAACTACGCGTACGAGCGGGTGTTCCTGCACATGTTCCCCGGCCGGACCCTGGCCGACCTGGGGTTCGCGCCCCGCGCGTCGGTACGCGGACGCGGGGCGCGCGAAACGGAGGACGCGCCCCTTGGGTATCCCGCGATCCCGTCGTCCCACACCGATGAGACGACGGAGGCGTACGAGCCGTATGACACGCAGAACGCGCAGGACCCGTACGAGACGCACGACAACTACGAGGAGAGCGACGTGCTGCGTCGCGCATTCATGACGGGCGGTGCCACTGTGGCAGCCGCCTCCCTGAGCCCCTTCGGGTTCGCCTACGAGGCCTCGGCCGCGGACCGTCCCGTGCGCCGCGTCGGAGCCGGTGAGGCGGGCGCGCTGGAAGAGGCCGTACGCCGCATCAGACTGCTCGACGACCGGCACGGCGCCGACGGCCTCTACCGGCGCGCAGCCGCCCCTCTGCGGGCCGCCTACGAACTGCTCGACGCGGGCGCGGTACGGCAGACCACTGCCGACCGGCTGCACGCGGGCGCCGGTGAACTCGCCATCTCCGTGGGCTGGCTGGCACACGACTCGGGCCGCTTCGACGACGCGCGCTCGCACTACGCGGAGGCGCTGGCGACCGCCCGGGTGGCCGGGGACGCGGCCCTGGAGGCGCACGCCTTCTGCAACACGGCGTTCCTCGCGCGTGACGCGGGGCGTCCGCGCGAGGCGGTCAGAGCGGCGCAGGCCGCGCAGCGCGTGGCCCGGCCCCTGGGCTCCCCCCGGCTGATGTCGCTGCTCGCGCTGCGCGAGGCGGGCGGCTGGGCGGGCCTCGCCGACCGCGCCGGCTGTGAACAGGCGCTGGCACGGGCCCAGGCGCTGTACGGACGCGGCTCCTCGGAGGCCGACCCTGAGTGGATGACTTTCTACGGGGAGGCCGAGCTGGAGGGCCTGGAGGCGCAGTGCTGGTCGACGCTGGGCGACTGGCGCCGAGCGGCCCGGCACGCGCGGCGTGCGGCCCATCTACAGGACCCGCACTTCACCAGGAACATCGCGCTCTACACCGCCGAACTCACCGACGACCTCGCGCGCGGGGGCCAGCCCGACGAGGCGGCGACGGCGGGCATGCGGGTGCTGGATCTGCTGGACGAGGTCCAGTCCTCCCGGATCCAGACGATGCTGGCGGCGACGGCACGGGTGCTGTTGCCGCACCGGCGGGCGGCGGGGGTGTCGGCGTTCCTGGAACGCCACGCGAGTGTGCCGCGCACGGCTTGAGGTGTCGCTCCCGGCCGGTCCCCGGCTGCGGGCCCGTGGGGGCTGGTCGCGCCCACGCGGCGGAGCCGCCCAATGTCACAGCCCCGCGCCCCTGACGGGACGGGGCTGGTCCGCTATCCGGCCAGGTGGCCCAGGTCGTTCCAGCTCTCGATCGCCGGGTCGCCGTAGGCCCATCCCAGGACGGACAACGACGTCGGGTTCAGTCTGATCCGGGCCGCGAAATCGAGCGGCAGTCCCAGCCAGCGCGCGCCTATCGACCGCAGAATGTGCCCGTGGGCGAACACCAGCACGTCACGGTCCTCCGACCGCGCCCACGCGACCACCTCGTCCGCGCGCGCGGTCACGGCCTGCAGGCTCTCGCCCCCGGGCACCCCGTCCCGCCAGATCAGCCAGCCCGGCCGCACGGCCTGGATCTGAGCCGGGGTCATGCCCTCGTACGCCCCGTAGTCCCACTCCATGAGGGTGTCCCACTCGGCCGCGCGGTCACCGAATCCGGCGATCTCGCACGTCTCACGCGCGCGTGCCAGCGGACTCGTGCGCACCTCGACACCCGCGAGCCCCTGGAAGGGCGCCCGGTGCAGCCGTTCACCGAGCAGCTTGGCTCCGCGCCGGCCCTCCTCCAGGAGGGGGATGTCGGTCCTGCCGGTGTGCTTGCCGGACAGCGACCATTCCGTCTGTCCGTGCCGGGCCAGCAGGATGCGCGGTGCCATGAGGTGCCCTTCCGGGGGGAGACGGTAAGCCTGGCGAACAAGGCGAAAGGTGGATGAAAAGGGGCGGTCAAGCGAATCAGTGGTAGCGAATGGCGAAAAAACCAGGCGGAACCCCTCCATCATCGCGCACGCTGTCCGGGGGCAACCCGGAGGCCGATCTTTGCGTCCTGTGTGACAGGGGCGCCGCGTGGGGCGTTCACGTACACCGTAAAATCGGACGAACCGCAGGCCACCGACGCCGGAGGCGCAGCTGGACGGGGACAGAGAGTGGGAGAGACGATCGGATGCCGCGGACCGATAGTGCACGGCCCGATACGACCGCACCCACCCGGCTCCGCTGGTGGACCGAACTTCCCCTGATCCTGCTGGTCTACGCGTGCTATTCCGCCGGGCGCCTGCTGGTGCGGGGCAACGAGTCGACCGCCGTCGACCACGGCCTGGCGATCCTCAGGTTCGAGAAGTCCCTGTGGCTGAACGCCGAGCACCCGCTCAACCGTCTGTTCACCCGTGAGCCCTGGATCGGCATACCCGCCGACTTCTGGTACGCGTCGCTGCACTACCTCGTCACCCCCGCCATCCTGATCTGGCTCTTCCGGTCCCATGCCGTCCGCTACCGGGCGGCCCGCACCTGGCTGATGACCTCGACCTTCATCGGCCTCGTCGGCTTCACCCTGCTGCCCACCTGCCCGCCCCGCCTGCTGGCCGCCGGCCACGGCTTCGTCGACACGATGGCCCAGTACAGCTCGTACGGCTGGTGGGGCGGCGAGGCCAGCGCCCCACGGGGGCTCGGCGGTATGACGAACCAGTACGCGGCGATGCCGAGCCTGCACGTCGGCTGGTCCCTGTGGTGCGGGGTGATGCTGTGGCGGTTCGGCGGTACGCGCACCACCAAGGTCCTGGCCGTCGCCTACCCGCTGATCACCACGATCGTGGTCATGGGCACCGCCAACCACTACTTCCTCGACGCGGCAGCCGGCGCCGCCGTGATGGGCCTCGGGCTGCTGCTGGCCCCGGTCGTCATCCGGAACGCGAACCGGGCGCGGGTGTGGATCACGGCCCGTTTCGCCCCCGTGGCACCCGTGGCACCCGTCGCACCCGTCGAAACGCCTTCTCGCGGCGCGGAAGCCCCAATTGTCAGTGGTGAATGCCAGACTGCCCCGCGTGAGCGAATTCCAAGGCAGCGCGAGTCCGACTTCGGACCAGGCCCCGGAGCAGGGGCCGAGCCGGGTGCTGCTTCCGCGGACGCGGGGGACGGCGCTGCGGCAGCGGCTCGCTGAGCTGCGCGGCCCCTCGGTACCGCCGAAGGCACTCGACGCGCGCGCCCTCGCGGCCCTCGCCGCCAACCCCGGCTGCAGACGACGCGCGATCCTGGACGGCGCGGGGGTGAACAAGGCGACGCTGGCGAGCGCGCTGGGCTCACCGTCCGCCTTCGGGCAGTCCCAGTTCGCCCTGGCGCGTGGCAATACCTTCGAGGCCCGGGTCAAGGCCGACGGCGGCGCCGAGCTGCTCCGGCTGGTGCACGAGAAGCTGGACCCGGGTGCCGTGGCACCGACGGAGGCCGAGGTCCCCGACCTCACGGCGACCGGGCCGGAGGGCCGCACGGCACGGACGGCGCTGGCCCTGCGCGACGCCACCACGGCGAGGGCCGCCTCCGGCACGGGTGGCTGGACGCTCCTCGACCACCCCATGCTCGCCCTCGGCGTGGCGGGCTCCCCGGCCTTCCTGGAACCGGACGCGGTGGTCGTGCACCCGGACGGCAGCTGGTCGGTCGTGGAGATCAAGTCCTTCCCGATGCTGGACGGTTCGGCGGACCCGGCGAAGGTGGGCGCGGCGGCCCGCCAGGCCGCGGTGTACGTACTGGCGCTGGAAGAGGTCGCCGCCCGGCTCACCCAGGGCGGCGATCCGGCGCCGACGGTGCGCCACCGCGTGCTCCTGGTCTGCCCGAAGGACTTCTCCAACCTCGCGACGGCGTCCGCGGTCGACGTCCGCAAACAGCGCGCGGTGACCGGCCGCCAGCTGTCCCGGCTGACCCGTGTCGAGGACATCGCCGACGCCCTCCCCGAGGGCACCTGCTTCGCCCCGGACCTGCCGTCCGCCGAACTGACCGCCGCCGTCGAGTCGGTCCCCGCGCAGTACGCGCCGGAGTGCCTCTCCGCGTGCGAGCTCGCCTTCCACTGCCGCGACCGCTCCCGCGCGCGGGGCGCGGTGACCTCCCTGGGCCGTTCCGTACGGGCCGAACTGGGCGCCCTGACCACGGTCGACGACGTCCTGTCGGCGGCCCACGGCCGATCCGGTGACCCCGAGGACCCGACGGTGGCCGCGCTGCGCAGGGCGGCCACCCTGCGCGCGGAGGCGCTGCGCGGCGCCGGGCTCACCTCCCCCGAGCGAGAGCCGCAGCCGCGACCGGAGGGCGCCGTATGTCGCTGATCGCCACCCTCGCCCGTCTCGAGGCCGTCAGCACCGGCCGCGCCCAGCCCGCCGCCACCGTCCGGCACCGCCATCTGTCCGAGCGGCCCCTCGCCCTCGTGCCGCTCACCACCGCCGGTGAGGCCGGCGCCCCGCTGGGCGCCCTGGTCGGCGACGACCGGGACGCGCCACGCCTGCTCGTCGTCCCGCAGCCGCGCGACCGCGACCTCAGGTTCGCGTTCCTCGCCGAACTGGCCGACGTCGTCCTACCGTTCATCGACTCCCACGCCGACGCCGTGGAGGCCGCGGAGCGCACCGAGGTCGACCCGGAGACCGGCAAGCGCGTCAAGGTCGAGGTCGAACTGTGCGCGGACGCACCCCAGTTGATCGTCCCGAGCCGCGCCGGCATCGACTTCGTACGGCTGCTGGGGCGCTCGATGCGCTTTCGGCGTACGGCGGAACAGGACCCGGAGACGCCGCATCCCGCGCCGCCCCGGGTGCCGTTGCTCGGCCGCTGGTTCACGCACTACGGGGAGCGCGCCCGGGTCCCCGGCTCGGCTCTCCTCCTGGCGATGACGGACGTGCTGTCGCGGCACTGGGCCACCGGGCAGTCCACGCTGGAGGACCAGCACCTGGGTGCGCTGCTCGCCTGGATCGACCCGCCGGACGGTGTGTCGGGCGCCGAGGCCGCGCTGCGGGCCGAGTTGGCGCGGGACGCGAAGGGGCAGCTGCTGTGGCCGCCGGCCGGTCCGGCGACCGACCCCGCGTTCGACAACAAGCTGCTCGCCCCCGCGATCGAGAACTACAACACCGCGCGGACCGCGCTGGCCGCCGCCGAGGACGGCGAGGCGGCCGACGACCGGCTCGCTGAACTCACCGCCGCCGAGCGGGACATCCGCGCCCTCGTCGAGAGCCGTACGCGGCCCACCTGGGACGCGGTGTGGCGCGGCCTCGACCTGCTGCGGACGCTGCCGGAGGGCGCCCACGCGGCCGACCGGTGGACACGCGACCGCTGGTCGTTCACCGGCCACCGCGACCGGGTCATCGCGGGCGAGCCTCCGCAGCCGCGCCGCGACGACGCGGTGACGGCGGCGAACAAACTGGCCACGCGCGAGCGCGAACAGGCCCGCCTGGAGGCGCAGGAGGCCCTGGACGACCCGCTGGTGATGGCGGGCCGACGGCTGGCCGGGGAGGCGTTCGCGGGTGAGGTCACGGACGTCGTCATGACGTACAGCGAGGGTAAGCGCCCCAGTCCGCGCCCGCTGGTCACGGTGCGCACGGACGACCGCCCTCAGCTCGGGGAGCGGGTGAAGGTGTACCGCTCGCTGGGCGGCAAGCCGCAGTCGGCGGAGTTCGTACGCCATGAGGACGTGGGTCATGAGGACGGTCCGGGCGCCGAGGGTTCGGTGATCGTGCTGCGGGTGCTCGACAAGATGGGCCGGGGCAAGGAGCCCGAGGCCGGATCGGTGCCCGAGAAGGGGGACCTGGTCGTCTTCACGCTCTTCGAGCACGAACAGCGGGGCGGCGCGAAGCTCCCCGACGCGGACCAGACCCCGTGGACCCACGGCGGGCCGCCGGGCGAGGAGGCGACGAAGACGGTGCCGGAGGCCGATCCGGTGACCGAGGAGGACGTGCTATGAACGCCGGTTCACGGAAGTGCATGTCGACCGCCCGCGCGCGGAGGGGCACTTCCGCCCTCGGTGGCAGCCGGTCCCGCCTCGGCCATCACCTCCGCCCCACCCCCGAGGAAGTCACCCTGTGAACGCCGCTCACACCCCGCGGGCCGTCTTCGACCCCGGCGCCGCCGCCGGCCGGGCCACCGACGCGATCCTCCACGACACGCTGCACGGCACACACCGCGGAGTCGTCGTCGACTCGCCGCCCGGGGCCGGGAAGTCCACCCTCGTGGTCCGGGCCGCGCTCGAACTGGCCGACGCCGGGCGCCCGTTGATGGTCATCGCGCAGACGAACGCCCAGGTCGACGACCTCGTCGTCCGGCTCGCCGAGAAGAACCCCGAGCTGCCGGTGGGCCGGCTGCACAGCAGCGACAGCGACCCGTACGACAAGGCGCTGGACGACCTGCCGAACGTACGGAAGTCCGCGAAGGCCGCCGAGCTCGCGGGCCTGGACGTGGTGATCTCCACGGCCGCGAAGTGGGCCCACGTCAAGGTCGACGAGCCGTGGCGGCACGCGATCGTGGACGAGGCGTACCAGATGCGTTCGGACGCGCTGCTCGCCGTCGCCGGACTGTTCGAGCGGGCGCTGTTCGTGGGCGATCCGGGCCAGCTGGACCCCTTCTCGATCGTCGGCGCGGAGCAGTGGGCGGGCCTGTCGTACGACCCGTCGGCCTCGGCGGTCACTACCCTGCTGGCCCACAACCCCGAGCTGCCCCAGCACCGCCTGCCGGTGTCCTGGCGGCTCCCCGCCTCGGCGGCGCCCCTCGTGTCGGCCGCGTTCTACCCGTACACCCCCTTCCGCAGCGGCACCGGCCACGGGGACCGGCGGCTCGCGTTCGCGGTCCCGTCGGACGGCTCGGGCCCGGACCGGGTGCTCGACGAGGCCGCCGAGTCGGGCTGGGGCCTGCTGGAACTCCCCGCCCGGCACACCCCTCGCACGGACCCCGAGGCGGTACGCGCGGTCGCCATGGTCGTACGCCGCATGCTGGACCGGGGTGGCGCGGCCACCTCGGAGCGCGGGCCCGAGCCGACGCCCCTCACGGCCGACCGGATCGCGGTCGGCACCGCACACCGGGACCAGGCGGCGGCGGTCCGGGCTGCGCTCGCCGAGCTGGGGGTCGCGGACGTCACCGTGGACACGGCCAACCGGCTCCAGGGGCGGGAGTTCGACGTGACAGTGGTCCTGCACCCCCTGTCGGGCCGCCCCGACGCCACCGCCTTCCACCTGGAGACGGGCCGCCTGTGCGTACTGGCCTCCAGACACCGGCACGCGTGCGTGGTGGTGTGCCGGGCGGGCGTGACGGAACTCCTGGACGACCATCCGTCGACGGAGCCGGTGCAGTTGGGGGCGACGGTGAAGTTCCCGGACGGCTGGGAGGCCAGCCACGCGGTGCTGTCGCATCTCGCGGAGCACCGGGTCGCCTGGCGGCCGTAGGCGCAGCTCAGGCGCTTTGTCGGGCAAACCCGGGGGCCCACTTGCGCGGGCAGGGGACAATGGACGGTGGCCCGGCCGGACGGCGGGGCCGGCAGACCGTGTGCCGTACATGCCGTGGCGCATGAAGGGTACGTACGAACGGTGCGGACCGTACGAGGAGGAGAAGACATGGCGGAGCCCACGCCGCGTCGCAACGAACCGCGGCTACGCCCCGCGCCCCTGCTCTTCGAGCCCACGCAGGTGGCCGACGACCCCGAGCACTTCTTCGACCTGGAGTCGATCGACGACCCCCGCGCGCTGCTGACCCGCGCCACGGAGCTGACGCACGCCTTCCGCGCGGCGACCGACCGCGCGGTGGAGTACCAGGCGATGGCGGCGGCCCAGCTGGCCGACCCGCGCCGCTTCGACCGGCTGACCACGGCCGACATCGCGGAGAGCGCCGAGTGGACCGAGGACTACGCGCGGAAGATGGTCGAGTACGGCCGTGAGCTGCTGCGCGGCGGCGCGGAGAACGCCGGCGGAGGCGGACCCGGCGACCAGGGAAACGGCCAGGGCAGCCACGTCGATCCTGTCTGATCGACCGACCGGCCCGGACAGCCGCTGTGCGGTGCGGGGAGGGTGTCGTGCTGCCCTGCGGGTCCCGAAAGTCCGTGCGGCATATTCAGGAGGGCAAGGTACTCCAGCTCGCCCCCTCCCGTCCCGGTTTCCGGCAACCCTCGGAGACCGGCTGCTCACTGCGGGTAGATCTGGATGCCATGAGCAGCACACACTCGGACATCTCAGGAGTCACCTCGGAGGGCGCCGCCTGGCTCGCCTCCGCAGGAACGTATCCGCGCAGCACGCTCTCCCTCTGGGCCGAGCGGCCCATCGCCCCGCTCGTCCTGCCCTGCGGCACCGCGTTCGACGTCGTGAACGTGCCTGCGGTCTTCGGCCGGCGAATGCTCGACCGCCTCTGGGACGGCGGGCCCGGTTCGGGCCCGGTGGCGGCCTGCCGGGGCCGGATACTCCTGTTCGCGGCGCTCGGCACGGCCCAGCGGCTGCCGTCGCTCCTGCGCTGGGAGGAGTGGGGCTCGGCGGCCGGCGAGAGTGGCCGGGACGACGACGATGGCGGCGCCGGACGCCGGTACTCGATTCCACCGCTCCTGTGCCACGGCTGCGGGGACGCGGTGACGGTCCCCGCACTGGTGACCGACGACGCCGAGCCCGGGGAGGCGGAGGGCGACATGCGCCGCGAATCACGCTGGGTCGTCGCCCCCGACACCAGCCGTCCCTGGCTTCCGGGCCCGGAAATCCTGCTCTGGGCGGCCGTACGAGCGGCCCGTGCCACGGCCTCCAGCGGGGTGCGGATATCGATTTTTCCTCCCGTCGATCAGGGTGCTAAGGTCTACGACGTCAGCAAGCGCCGCTAGCTCAGTTGGTTAGAGCAGCTGACTCTTAATCAGCGGGTCCGGGGTTCGAGTCCCTGGCGGCGCACGTTGTCGATTGGCGAGGCTGTTCACCAACAGCCTCGCCAACGTCGTTTCCGGACCCTCGAGCCCACCCCCACCCGGACCCCTAATGGGCGCCCGTGATCTGCACCGTCCAGGCCCCCGAGGGCGTACGGCCCTCCACCTCGACGCGGACGTTCTCGCCGGGCACCGTGAAGCTCTCGCCGAGGCTGACGGGTGCGTCCGCGAGGGGCGGGTAGACGGAGTCCTCCCAGCAGGCCTCGGTACGCGGATGGGCGTCTACCACCTCCACCGGGCCGCCGCCCGACTCGGCCCCGCCACGCACCCGGTAGACGAGGATGCCCTGCTTGCAGGTCGCGATGTCGTTGCCCGTCGACCCCCTCGCCTCGAAAGCGAGCACCCGGTCGACCCCGATGCGCACCACGGCCAGCTTCACCCCGTCCCCCTGCCCGAAGACGGGCGCCCCGGCCGCCGTACTCCCACCCCCGTCACCCCTCGCATCCGCACCCGCACCCGCACCCGCACCCGCGTCAGCACGCGCGTATGCCGTCGCAGCCGGCTGCGCGCCCAGCGATTCCAGGGTCAGCCGGGTCGAGCCTCCCCCGTGTACGCACACCACCTGGCGCGGATCCAGCCACCCGAGTTTCCATTTGTGCCAGGCGAACAGGTCCGGCGCCAGACCGAACTGGCTGCCCATCAGGTCCCAGTCGCCGACGTACGTGTCCCAGTCGCCCTTTCCGTCCACGGGCCGGTGGTAGAGGTCGGGCAGGTCGAAGACGTGGCCCGTCTCATGGGCGAGGACGAGCCGGTCCGGAGGGTGTTTCTCGAAGACGGTGACCACCCGGCGGATGTCCGTGCCGTCGGCGCGCAGCGGGACGTCCAGGTTGACGACCTTCGTCGCGTCGGAGTCGACACCGGGAGCGTCCGGGTCGGCCACGAAGTAGACGATGTCGTAGCGCGAGAAGTCGACGTCGCGGTCGGCGGCGGCGAGCGCGTCGCGCAGGTAGGCGGCGCGCTTGGCGGCGCTCCAGTCCCGCTGTATGGCGTACGCGGTGGACGGCCTCGGCATCCGGATCCAGTTCCGGAGCGGGTGCGGGCGCAGCGTGAACCTGCCGTAGGACGCGCGGGCGAAGAAGTCGCTGGTCGCGGGGAAGTGGTCGGCGGCGAGGGCGGCGGGGGTGCTCCGCGGGCGCGCGTCCGGGAAGGAGAGGAACACCATCACGGCGTCGAGGGCTCGGGACGGTCGCGGGTAGGCGGCGTTCCAGGTGTCCAGGCCCTCCGAGTGGTGGGCGTCGGTGCGTTGAAGGGCGCAGGGCCGCACCGAGAAGGGTTCGGCGACCGAGGGCCCGGCGATGAGAGAGGTGGTGGCGAGGGCCGTCATGGTGGTGAGAACGGCAGCCGTGCTGCGCAAGCGGGGGTGCGCTCCGGCGCACGCGAGCCCCTTGAATCCCGCCAGGGCATCACGGGTGAGCCCCTTGAGGGGGAGCTGACGCGGCACGCAGACCTCCGGGTGCGGTTTTCGGGGATACCGCAGCCCAGCCTGTGTGATCTTGCGTTCGTATGCCCTGTTTGTCTGCACCAGAAGGGTGATGGGGCGGCGATCGAGCTGGTGACCAGCCACGATCCGGTGCGCACGGGTGAGCGACCGAGCACGCGGGAACTCACCCTTCGTGGAACGACACCCCGAAACACTCACGGAACGTCACAAGTGATCGCGGACGAAGGAACCCGTCCAGGCGCGGGCAGAAACGATCTGTCAGAAGTGCCGGTGCTTCATGGACACTGGACAGTGGCTGGAAGGGCTTCGGGCCAGCCTCTATGATCGGCACACTTTCCTGGCACTTCCCTGACACTTTCCTGCACGGACTAGGCCAGGGCGGCAGTTTGCCGCCCGGCCGCCCGCCCGACGGGATCCATATGAAGACCGAGTGCACTGCGGGAGCGAGCGGTGAGCGGAATGTCCCAAGGGCCGGCGCCTGCGGTAGATCTCGTCGGGCCGGCCGTCACAGAGAGTAATTCCGGTGCGTCTTCTTCGTCGTCGTCTTGTTCGTCGTCGTCTTCTCCATCGCCGTCGCCTTCGCCGTCACCTTCGACTTCGCCGTCTTCCGCTGCGGCTGCCGGTACGGCCCTGATGCGGGCCGCGTTCGCCGCGGCGCCGCTGGCCATGGCCGTGGTGGACCGCGAAGGCCTGGTCATCGCCGCGAACGAGTCCCTGGGCTCGCTGCTGGGCGTCGACCCGGCGGTGGCGGTCGGGAAGGTGGCCGCCGATCTGGTGGACCTGACGTCCGACACGCGCGCGTGGCACGCGTATCGCGAAGTACTGCGCGGCCGACAGGCACGGCTGCGCTGCACACGCCGCCTCAACCACCCGGACGGGCACTCCCTCTGGGCCCAGGTGACGGTCACCCCGCTGCCGACGGAATCGCCGAAGGCAGCGGATTCGGGGGCTGCGGGGGCCTCGGGGGCTACGGGAGAGTCAGCGGAGGCGGTGGAGGCGGTGGAGGCAGTGGAGGGGGCGCCTGGCGTGCGGGGATACGGAGGCCAGGGCGTCCTGCTGTCCGTGGCCGACATCAGTGCGCGCCGTGAACTCCAGGCGCGGCTGCGGCACTTGCAGATGCACGATCCGGTGACCCGGCTGCCCAACCGGACGCTGTTCTTCGAGCGCCTGTCGGCGGCGCTGGAGGCGGAGTCGTACGAGCAGAGCGGGACGGGCCGGATCGGCCTGTGCTACCTGGACCTCGACGGCTTCAAGGCCGTCAACGACACCCTCGGCCACCGCGTCGGCGACCGGCTGCTCGCCGCCGTGGCGGAACGTCTCACACGGTGCGCGGAGGAGACGGGCCTGGCGCGCAGGAACCCGGGCGCTGTCGCCCCGTTGGTGGCGAGACTGGGCGGCGACGAGTTCGCGCTGCTCATCGAGGACTCGACGGGCACCGACCAACTCGCGGACCTGGCCGAGTCGGTGCTGAAAGCGCTCCAGCTTCCGTTCGACCTCGCCGGTCAGCGGGTGTCGGTCTCCGCGTCCATCGGCGTCGTGGAACGGCAGGCGGCGGGCACGACCCCCACGGGCCTGATGCAGGCGGCCGACACGACGCTGTACTGGGCGAAGGCCGACGGCAAGTCCCGCTGGACGCTCTTCGACCCCGAGCGCAACGCCCACCGGATGACCCGCCAGGCCCTGTCCTCCACCCTTCGGCCGGCCATCGAACGGGGCGAATTCGCCCTGGACTACCAGCCGTTGGTGGGCATGGAGGACGGCCGGGTGCACGGCGTCGAGGCGCTGGTGCGCTGGCATCACCCCCAGTTCGGCATTCTCACGCCGAACCGCTTCATCGGACTGGCCGAGGAGGACGGTTCGATCGTGCAGCTGGGGCGCTGGGTCCTCGCCACGGCCTGCCGTCAGGCGCGCCGCTGGCAGCTCGAACGCCCCGACGAGCCGCCGATCTTCGTGAGCGTGAACGTGGCCGTGCGTCAGGTCTGGGACTCGGATCTGGTGGCGGACGTCGCGGAGATCCTCGCGGAGACCGGCCTGCCGGCCCGTCTGCTGCAACTGGAGCTGACGGAGTCCGCGGTCATGGGCTCCGCCGGCCGGCCCCTCCAGGCACTCCAGGCACTGAGTGACATGGGTGTGGGCATCGCGATCGACGACTTCGGCACGGGGTACTCGAACCTCGCCTACCTCAGCCGGCTGCCGGTGTCAGTACTGAAACTGGACGGTTCCTTCGTCCGGGGGTTCCAGTACGAGGGCGAGGGCGTCGCGCCCAACCCGGCCGACGAGATCGTTGTCGAGGCGATGAGCCAACTCGCACA
>Ga0136846_1216437_pt1 | contig 30504 bp, 25 predicted proteins | sample HopSoiMetagenom2_FD_96841 | JGI IMG/M metagenome (GOLD analysis project Ga0136846, IMG submission 96841) | Grasslands soil microbial communities from Hopland, California, USA - 2 Assembly 2016 (version 4) | ecosystem: Environmental > Terrestrial > Soil > Grasslands | place: USA: Hopland...
CGACGACGACAATCGACATTCACGCGCATATCGTCGTTCCGGCCGCGGCAAAAGAAGCGGGTCCCCATGTCGATCTTGCCAAAGTGCCGCTCGCACATTTCGCCGATGCCGCAACAAAAGCGCTGAACGCCGAGCAGGAGAAAGACCGCGCACTTGTGATGCTCGACATCGACGCGCGTTTAGTTGATCTGGATGCGATGGGCGTCGATATCCAGGTCGTCGCGCCAGCGCCGCCGCAATGCTATTACAGTGTGCCGGTCAATATCGCCGAAAGAGCGCATCGCATCGCCAATGAAGGCGTCGCTGAATACGTCGCGCGGCGTCCCGAGCGCTTCGTGGGGCTCGGCGTCACCACGATGCAGGAACCGGACGTCGCGGTGCGCGATTTAGAGACGGCTATCACGAAACTCGGTTTGAAGGGCGTGCAGATTCTGACCAGCGTGAATGGCGAGGAATTGTCGGACAAAAAATACCTGCCGTTCTTCGCCAAAGCTGAGGAACTCAGCGCCTTCGTCATGATGCATCCGAACGGTTTCACGCATGCCGACCGCCTCACGCACTTCTATTCAACAACGTGCTCGGCGATCCGTTAGAGACGACGATCGCGCTCCACAATTTGATTTTCAACGGCACCTTGGCACGCTTTCCCAGTCTGAAGCTCATGGCGGTGCACGGTGGTGGCTATCTCCCCGCCTATTCCGGCCGGATCGACCACGCGTGGGGGGCTCGCGCCGACGCTCATGGCGAATTGTCGCTGCCGCCGACCACGTATCTGCGGCAGGCCTATCTCGATACCGTGGTGTTCACCGAACATCAGCTCGCCTACCTGATCGAGGTCTTCGGGCCTGATCGGATCGTGATGGGCACCGACTATCCCTTCGACATGGGCGAGTACGATCCTGTCGGCCATATCGCCAGCCTAGAGCTCGATGACCGGACCTTCTCGGCTATTTGCGGCGGCAATGCTGCCCTTGCGCTGGGGCTGAAGCCGTAGGACATGCGATCGGCGGCCTTTGCCAAGCCGAGAGGTCCATGATTTGCTTCAGCCTCTCCAGTTCTGGAGGTACTCTATGTCCACAAATCTCACTCGCCGCACGATCCTCTCGCTTCCTCTCGGCGGCCTCGCCGCGAGCACCCTTGGTGCCCGGTTCGCGTGGTCCGCCGCCGAGCCCATCAAGATCGGCCTTGTCGCGGCGCTCTCCGGTCCCTCGGCGAAGTCTGGCGAAGGCATCACGCGCGGGCTGACGGTTGCGATCGACGAAATCAACAGCCGTGGCGGCGTGCTCGGCGGCCGTACGATCGAGCTGGTGCGGCGTGATGACGAATCCAACCCGGCCAAAGGCCAGACGGCAGCGCGCGAACTGATCGACAAGGAGGGTTGCGCGGTCCTGTTCGGCGGCATCGACAGTCCCGTCTCTCTCGCCATCGTGCCACTCGCCAACAGCGCCAAGGTCCCCTTCATGGGCGTCTGGGCGGCGGCGACGAATATCACCCGCAACAACAGCAATCCGAACTATATCTTCCGCGTCTCGGCGGTTGACGTGCTCGTGGACAAGGCGCTGATCAAATATGCGACGAGCCGGTTCGGCTCGAAATCGCCAGGCCTCATCCTCGTCAACAATGCCTGGGGCGACTCGAATTTCTCTGGCCTCACCGCCGCGGCGGAGGCGGCCGGCATCAAGCTCGCGGCTTCAGAAAAATTCGAGGACAAGGATGTCGACATGACGCCGCAATTGCAGCGGCTTCGCGCCGCCGGCGCGGACACGCTGATCCTCGTCGGCAATGCCGCGCCGGGCGCGCAGGTGATCAAGTCGCTGCAGCGTTCCGCCTGGAGCGTGCCGATCGTCTCGCATTGGGGAATTTCCGGCGGGCGCTTCCCGGAACTCGCGGGATCATGGGCCGGCAAGGTGCATTTCGTGCAGACCTACAGTTTCTTCGGCCAGCAGAGCGACATCGGTAAGAAAGTGCTCGCGGCGCTCATGGCGAAATATTCCGACATCAAAGGTCCGGGCGATGTCAGCCCGCCCGTCGGCGTCGCCAACGCTTACGATGCGATGCAGCTCACCGCGCTGGCGATCGCCAAAGCCGGCTCGACGGATGGAGCGGCGATACGTGATGGCTATCTCGGCATCGACAACTACAAAGGCCTTATCAAAGATTACGCGAAGCCGTTCACCGATGCGAACCACGACGCGCTCAACGAAAACGATTACGTGATGGTGCGCTACAACGGCGAGCAGATCGAACCTGTGACCGGCTGAACATGCTCGGCACCGCGCTCATCTCGGGATTTGGGCTCGGCAGCATCTATGGCCTGATCGCGCTGGGTTTCACGCTGACATTCTCCGTCTCGGGGACGGTGAACTTTGCGCAAGGCTCCTCGGTGATGCTCGGCGCCGTGCTCTGCCACGTGCTTTTCGTCGGCATGCATTGGCCGTTCGTCGCCGCGGCCTTCCTCGCGCTTCTCGGCTGCGCGTTGTGGGGCCTTGTGGTGGAACGCATCGCCGTGCGCCCCTTCGTGGCGCGCGGCTCGAATGCTTGGCTCATGGCGACCGTCGCACTCGGCATCCTTCTCGACAATTCGGTGATGGCGTTGTTCGGCAAGGAGCCGCGCGCGCTGCCTTCGAGCCTCGCCGATGAGCCGTGGGTGATCGGCAACATGGGCGTATTCCCGCTGCAGATCGTTATCCCGATTGTTGCATTGGGAGTGGCGGGTCTCGTCCATATCGGGATGCGGCGCACCTCGCTCGGGCTGAAGCTCCGCGCGGCTGTCGAAAATCCCAACGCCGCGCGTCTCATGAGCATCAACGTCACGCGGCTGATCGCATTGACCTTCGCCGCGGCGGCGCTGCTTGCCGGTATCGGCGGCATTCTCGTGGCCCCGCTCTTCAACGTTGCCTACGACATGGGCACGTTGTTCGGAATCAAGGCGTTTGCGGTCGCGATCCTCGGCGGACTGACGAACCCGTGGGGCGTCGTCCTCGCCGGCCTCGCGTATGGGTTGGTCGAAGCTTTCGCCACGACCTGGCTGGGATCGAGCAGCACGCAGATGGTCACATTCGCGGTCGTGATTGCGGCCCTGGCGCTCACACCTTCGGGTCTCTTCGGCGGCAAGGTACTCGCCCGCGTATGAAGCTCATCGCAATTGTTCTTGTCGCACTGCTGGTCATTGCGGCCTGCATCTGCGGATTCGCGCCGGGTTACTATGCTTTTCTGCTCGGCCTTATGGCCGCCACCGCTCTCGTCGGCATTGGCCTCAACATTCTTTATGGGCTCGTCGGCGAAGTCTCGCTCGGCCAAGCTGGTTTCGTCGCGCTTGGCGCATACAGTGTCGCGATCCTGACGACCAAGGCGGGTTTCGACTTCTGGGCCGCGTTGCCCCTCAGTCTTGTCATTGTCGCCGCAATATCGGCCATTCTCTCCATACCCGCGCTTCGCGTCACCGGCCCCTATCTTGCGATGGTGACGATCGCCTTCGGCTTTATCGTCGAGTCCGTGTCGATCGAATGGGCGGACCTGAGCGGCGGCTCGAGCGGGATATCCGGCATCCCCGCGCCGTTCCCGACGAACGGCATGGCGATGGTGATCTGCGTGTTCGCCGCGCTCGGGGTGGTCAGCTTTCATCGATTCGCGCGCAGCCCGCTCGGTCTTGCGATGCGTGCGGTTGCGGCCGCGCCTTCTGCGGCACGGGGGATCGGCATTGGACCGCTGCCGGTCCGCACGGCCGCGTTCGTGCTTGCCGCCGCCTGTGCCGGGCTTGCCGGAGGTCTACAGGCCGCACTGACCGGCTTTATTGCGCCAAGCTCTTTTCCCTTCTCACAATCGATCCTGTTCCTGCTTGCCGTGGTGGTCGGCGGCGCGGGGCGGACGTGGGGACCGATCATCGGCGCGGCAATTGTCGGGCTTTTACCGGAAATTCTGTCGGGATTGGCTGAATATCGTCTGCTTGTCTTCGGCGCGGCGCTACTCGTCGTGCTTTGGCTCGCACCGGGCGGAATAGCCGGACTTTTCGAGCGCCTGCGCCGCGCGCCACGATCCCTCCGGGCGGCACCCGAGCCCGCGCTCGCGCACCTCGCCGGCGTCGGCACCCGACTGCATGCGCAAAACCTCCGCGTTGCCTTCGGCGGTGTGCTTGCGGTTGCTGGCGTCAGCCTCGAGGCGCCCGCCAGGCGTATCACCAGCGTCATCGGCCCGAACGGCGCCGGCAAGACGACGCTCTTGAACCTGATCAGCGGCTTCCAGCGCAGCGATTCCGGCGCCGTGCATCTCGGTGACGCGGATCTCTCGGGATCGTCGGCCCACCATGTTGCTCGCGCCGGCGTCGCGCGCACGCTTCAGACCGCGCAGCCCTTCACCGGGTTGAGCGTGCTCGACAATGTGCGGCTCGGGCTTTTGTGCGGCCGCTGGCGCGGCGAAGCAAACCCCCAGCTCGCGCGCTCGCTGCTTGCCCTTCTCGGCTACGAAGGTTCAGAGGACATCCCCAGCGAGTCCCTGCCGCATGTCGATCGCCGGCTGCTGGAGATCGCGCGCGCCCTCGCCACCCGCCCTTCCGTTCTCTTGCTCGACGAGCCCGCGGCAGGACTAGATCACGCCGACACTGCCCGGCTCGACGATCTTCTGCGGCGGCTCGCGCAGGCGGGGCTCGCGATCGTGCTCGTCGAGCACGACATGTCGCTCGTCATGTCGGTCTCGGACGAGATCGTGGTCCTCGATGCGGGGCGCTGCATCGCACGTGGGAAGCCCGCAGCCATTCGGGCCGATCCCGCCGTGAAAGCCGCTTATCTCGGCGCGTCCGCGCCGCCGGTGCCGAAGAGCGCGGAGCGGCGACCAGGCGCGACGCTTCTCGCCGTACACAATCTCTCCGCCGGTTACGGCAGCCTCCGCGTGCTCAGCGATATCTCGATGAGCATTTGCGAGGGGGAAACGATTGCCGTGCTTGGCCCGAATGGCGCCGGTAAATCCACTTTGATGAAAGCGCTGAGCGGCCTGCTTCGCCCGATCTCAGGCAGAATCGAATTTGCCGGATCGGATGTGTCGCAGTTCTCGGCGCGTCGCATCGCCGAGCGCGGGCTGACGCTTGTCCCGGAAGGACGCCAGGTCTTTCCGGCTTTGACCCTCGAAGAAAACCTGCGTCTCGGCGCGACACGGCGCAGGGACTTTGTACCCGATGACATCGAGGCGATGCTGCGACGCTTTCCGCGATTGCGCCCACGTCTCTACACCCCTGCTGGGCTTCTCTCGGGCGGCGAACAGCAGATGCTCGCGGTTGCCCGCGGCCTGCTCTCGCGTCCGGCGATTCTTCTCCTCGACGAGCCGTCGCTTGGACTAGCGCCGGCGATCGCGACCGAATTGTTTGGCGCGCTCGCCGAGTTGCGCGACGAAGGCATGACCCTCGTCATCGTAGACCAAATGACGGATTATGCTCTGTCGATTGCCGATCGCGGCTATGTCCTCGGCGGCGGGCGTATCCTCGCTGAAAGCACCGCCGCGGCCTTACGCGATAGCGCGCTCGACGACGCCTATCTCGGGGCACTGCCGGCCGCGGCAAGCTGATGGACACAGTGGTTCGCAATGCGCGCGTGCTGCAAGGCACTGATCTCGTCGCGCTAGACATCGGCATTCGCAATGGCAAAATCGTTGCGCTCGCTCCCGAACTGCCCGTCGATGCCCAAACAATCGATGCCGAGGGGATGCTTGTCGTTCCGGGCCTCGTGGAAACGCACATCCATCTGGACAAGACCTGTATCCTCGACCGTTGCCGCACTGAAGACGGCACGGTGCAAGAGGCCCTGCGCGAAACAGCCGCGGCAAAGCGGAACTTCACTGTCGAGGACGTCTATGCGCGCGCAAAACGGACGCTGGAGCGCTGCATCATGCAGGGCACGATGCGCATGCGCACGCATGTCGAGCTCGATCCCAGCATCAAGATGATCGGCTTTGATGCGATCGTTGAGCTCGCGCGTGACTATGCCTGGGCCCTCGATCTCGAACTCTGCGTGTTCCCGCAGGAAGGTTTAACCAACAATCCCGGGACCGAGGAACTGCTGGTCAAGGGTCTGCGGCGCGGCGCGAAAGCGATCGGCGCCGTTCCCTATTTCGATACCGACCCGCATGGCCAGATCGACCGCATTTTCGCGATCGCAAGGGAGTACGACGTCGATATCGACATGCATCTCGATCTCGCCGATTCAACCGACGGCATGCAGATCGAATATGTCTGCCGCAAGACGGAGGAATATAGCTGGGGCGGCCGCGTCGCGGTCGGTCACGCCACGCAAATGTCGCTCGTTGAGAAGCCGCGCTTCGACGCGATCGCGGCGCAACTCGCGCGCGCCGGTGTGGCGGTGACAATTTTGCCCTCGACCGACCTCTACCTTATGGGCCGTACTCACGATCACGCGATCCCGCGCGGCGTAGTTCGCGCCGAACCGTTGCGTCAGGCCGGCGTCACCTGCTCCATCTCGACAAACAATGTACTCAATCCATTCACGCCATATGGCGACGCATCGCTGATCCGCATGGCCAACCTCTACGCCAATGTCTGCCATGTCGCGCGCCCAGCGGATCTCGCGGGCTGCCTCGACATGATCACAACCTTGTCGGCGCGGCTCATGCGGCTTGAGGATTATGGAATGGCGGAAGGGCATCCCGCCGATCTGGTTGCCATCGACGCGGTGAGTCCCTCCGAGGCCGTCGCAACCGTCGCGCCGCCGCTTTGGGGCATGAAGAAGGGCTGCCTCACGTTCAAGCGCGCGCGTCCCGAGCTTTTGCGCCGGACAGGGTCAAATGTTAGCGCTCACCGATGAAGAAGCGATCAGGTTCGGCTTTTAAGGCCATTCGGGCGATCGACTATACCGTCGTTTTTCGCACGCGACATGGCAGCGATGCGTCACTTCTATGAAGATGTCCTCGGCTTTCAATTGCAAACAGAGCTTTCGCCAAATCGGATCGAATATCGGGTCGGCAACAACACTTTAGTTTGGCCAAGCCAACGCGGACCGTGCGCCCATGCCGGCCGGCAGCGCCTCGCTCCAACTCGCCTTCAGGCTTTCCGCCTCACAAGTCGATCAATGCGCTGACAAGCTCTTAGCCGAGGGCATTGATCTGGTATCGCCGCCCACTGACCAGCTCTTTGGGCATCGCACGCTGTTCTTCCGCGATCCCGATGGAAACCTCTTGGAGGTGTTTGCGGAGATTTAGGTGTCGAGAGTCTCATATCAGCCCTGCCCAAGATCGCGGGCGCTCGGCAGCCGGTCCTTGCGGATCACGCAATGGATGCCCTTGTTGCCGTCGACCATCTGGGTGACGCGCAGATCGGCCGCAAGCGAGCAGAGCGTATAGGCTTGGCTCGCGCTAAGTCCCGTCAATTCCCCGATCAACCGGATCATGTCGCGCAAGGCATGTTTGACGGCATCGTCGAGATCTTCGTCAAAGCCCATTGTGATCCATACATCCTCCCGCTCGGCGCGCGGGCTTTGCAGGCTCATGTTCTTTCGCAGGATGAACTGGAACGTTCCGGTCAAAGCCGTTTCAATCGCGGTGAGGCAGACCTCGCCATCGCCCTGCAGCGCGTGGCCGTCGCCGGCTGAAAACAGCGCGCCTTTGGTGAAGACCGGGAAATACACAATCGCGCCGGCGCCAAGCTCCTTGTTATCCATGTTGCCGCCGAAGGCGCGCGGCTCTTTCGACGACAGCCGGCCCCAGCTTGTGGGCGGCGCAACGCCGAAGGCGCCGAAGAACGGACCGAGCGGGATCACTTGTCCCCAGGGCAGCTTGCCCGTATTCGTCGCCTCATCGAGCCCGATGTGGAAGAGCCGCGCCTCCTGAAAATCCTCCGGCAGCGTTCCCATGCAAGGAAGCTGGAGGTTCCAGCCCCAGTTCTGGCGCAGCTTGATGTCGAGTACGCGCACTTCGAGCACGTCGCCCGGCTCCGCGCCGGCGATCTCGATCGGCCCCGTCAGGTGATGCGGTCCGGGCCCACGGCGGCCCGCGTCGAGCACGGCGCGATGATCGGGCAGAATCACGAAGCCAGCTCCGGTTTTCGGCAAATGTGGGACATCGCCCGAAAGCGTCTCGACCGTTACGCGATCGCCTGAGTTTATCTTGAGCACCGGCGCAATCGAGGCATCCCAGTAGCCCCAGTGAACATTGTCCGGCGTCGCCTTGAGATGATGATGATGGGTCATAGTGTTCCTACTCAACCTGTGACACCGGCACGAAGAGCTTCGACGCCCCTTAATATCCGAGCGCGCAGCCGTCCTGGCGCGAATCGGAGCCGCCGAGAAGCGTGCCATTCTCCCAATCGATAGAGATCGCTTGCGCGCCGCCGAGCGGCGCGGGCGGGCTGCCAACCTTAAAACCACGCCGCGTCAGCTCGGCGCCGTATCTCTCGCGCAGTGAACGCTCCATCTCTACCAAGCCGCTTATCGGATGTGGAAACAGGCGCGGCAGATCGATCGCCGACTGCACATCGAGGCCGTAATCGAACACCTTCGAAATCAAATGGGCATGGCCCATGGCTTGATAATGGCCGCCCATGACGCCGAACGGCATGATCGCGCGATCGGCTTGCGTGACCATTCCCGGAATGATCGTGTGCAGCGGGCGTTTGCCCGGGGCGATCCTATTCCGATGCTTCGGATCGAGGACGAAGCTTTCGCCCCTATTGTGGAATAGAACGCCGGTTTTCGGACTAACCAAACAGGCGCCGAAATTCGTGAAGATAGAATTTATGAAACTCACCGCATTGCGATCGCGATCGACCACCGCAACGTAGACGGTATCGCGATGTTCCGGCGCGGCCTGAAGCGGAATTGGATCAATCGCGCCGGCTAGATCGATCCGCTTTGCAAGCTCGTCCGCTAGCGTCTGCGACAGCATCCATTCCACAGGTACGTCCGCCTGACCCGGGTCCGCTAAGAAATCGTCGCGGATTGCATAAGCGAGACGCGTTGCTTCGACCTCGATATGTAGCCGATCGACGCCAAGCGGGTCACCCTTCGCTTCGAATCTCGAGAGAAGATTGAGAATGAGCAGGGCAATGGCGCCCTGACCGTTCGGCGGACATTCCCAGATGTCGTACCCGCGAAAGCTCGTGTGGATCGGCTGCACATATTCGCCGCGTGTTGCGGCGAAATCCTCCAGCGTATGGAGTCCGCTGATACTGCGCAGATAGCTGACCATATCTTCCGCGACCGGGCCCTCATAGAAGGCGCGTTCACCGTTGACGGCGATTGCTTCCAAAGTATCGGCGAGCTGCAACTGGCGATGAATCGTACCTATCTTGGGTACATTTCCATCCGGAAGGAATATACGAGCAGCATTTTCGTCTTTGCGCAGTAATGCAGCTTGCGCAGCCCAGTCCCGGTGTACACGCGGCGCAATGGGATAGCCGTCCTGCGCGAAAGCGATGGCAGGCCGCAGCACCTCGCGGAGGCTCATCGTGCCGTGATCGGCGAGCAATCGCGACCATGCCTCCACCGCGCCGGGCACGGTGACCGCATGGGCCGAGCACCGCTCGATCTTGGGCATGTCGTGTTCCGCATACCAGTCGGTCGTCGCCGCGGCCGGCGCCTTGCCCGAGCCGTTATAAGCGACGAGCTTCGACCGACCGCCCAGCGCGATCAGTGCGAAGCAATCGCCACCTATTCCGGTCGAGCCGGGCTCGACCACGCCTTGCACGGCGCACGCTGCCACCGCGGCATCCAAGGCGTTTCCGCCCGATTGCAGGATGTTGACCGCGGCAAGCGTCGAAAGGGGATGGGAGGTGGCGGCCATTCCGTGCCGCGCGACAACCACGGAGCGGCCGGAATTTTCAAAGTCTCTCATGTCAGCAGAACTCTGGCCTTCGACCTTTGTTGACGTTCCAATAGTCACGAAAAAGAATGCGGAAAATTCCATCTTCGGTAGGCTGGCGCGAGGATCGACCCGCCCACATCGGCAACGGTCCCGGCCCGAGGTGGAGGAAACCGGTGTTCGAGTCAATCCAACGCTACCGCGACTATTACGCGGGCGCCCTGCTCATCCTGATCGGGCTCAGCACGGTCTACCAATCGAGCCGGTATGACGTCGGGACCTTGGCCGAGGTCGGGCCCGGGTTCTTCCCGATGGTCATGGGCGTGATCCTGGCCGGCTGCGGCATCGCCATTGCCTTCAATCAATCCACGGTGGCCGATGACGAGCACGATGCCGAGACGCTCGGTCGACCCGAATGGCGCGGCTGGTTCTGCATTTTGGGTGGCGTCCTCGCCTTTATTCTTCTCGCCCATAGTGGTGGGCTTTTCCCCGCGACGTTTGCCTGCGTATTCATCTCGGCAATGGGCGACCGCACGATGAAAGTGAGGAACGCTGCGGTGCTCGCGCTTTCGATCTCCGTCTTCGGCGTTCTGCTTTTCCATTATGCACTGAAAGTTCAGCTGCAACCATTTGCCTGGATGGCGCGATGACCGGGACCGCAATCGCCGATCTCATTCACGGCTTTAGCGTCGCGCTTCAGCCACATAATTTTCTGGCATGTCTCATCGGCGTGCTCATGGGCAATATCGTCGGCGTGCTTCCCGGCATGGGAGTGATGGCAGCGATTTCCATCCTGCTGCCGCTGACTTTTGCCATGCCGCCGGTTGCCGCTATCCTGATGCTCGCCGGAATCTATTACGGTGCGCAATATGGCGGTGCGATCTGCTCCATTCTGCTCAATCTGCCGTGCCATCCGCCGCACGCGGTGACCTGTCTCGACGGATACCCGCTGACCAAACAGGGCAAAGGCGGAACCGCTCTCGGCATTACGATGCTCGGCTCTTTCGTTGGTGCTTCGTTCGGCATCACGCAGATGATTTTCTTTGCACCCATTCTGGTGAGCGTCGCGCTCAAGTTCGGCCCTGCCGAGGTCTGCTCGCTGATGTTGCTCGGCTTGCTTGCGGGATCGACGCTGGCGCGAGGCTCCGCGCTGAAAGGCATTGCGATGACCACTTTCGGTCTTTTGCTCGGCATCTTTGGCACGGACGTCACTACCGGCCTGGAGCGATTCACGTTCGGTTTTCCCGAGCTTGCCGACGGGATCGAGATTGTCGGGCTGGCGCTAGGTCTGTTCGGTATCGCCGAGTTCATGAAGAGCGTGAACAAGGTTGAGCCGCTGAAGGTCGGCTATGCCAAGGTGCGGTTGAGAGACATGCGGCCGAGCCGCGCGGATTTGAAAATGTCCGCGTTTCCGATCATGCGTGGCACGCTGATCGGCAGTCTTTGCTCGCTCATTCCCGGGACGGGGCCGACCATCGCGTCCTTCGTCGCTTACGCCACTGAGAAAAAAGTGTCGAAAACGCCGGAACGATTCGGACGTGGCGCGATCGAGGGCGTGGCGGCACCGGAATCCTCGACGCATTCCTCCGTGCAAGGCGATTTCATTCCGACGATGAGTCTCGGAATTCCCGGCGATTCCGTCATGGCGCTCCTCTTGGCCGCACTGACCATTCAAGGGATCACGCCGGGACCCCAACTCATCTCGCAGCATCCGGATATTTTCTGGGGTCTGATCGCGAGCTTCTGGGTCGGCAATATTCTGCTCGTCTTCCTCAACGTCCCGATGATCGGATTGTGGGTGAAGCTGCTCACCATTCCGTACAAATATCTCTATCCGAGTGCTCTGTTTTTCGTTTGTATCGGTGTCTACAGCACCAACAATAGCCTGTTCCAAGTCGGCGAAACGCTGGTCATCGGTGTTGCCGGCTACATTCTGCTTATGCTCGGCTTCCATCCGGCGCCGATCCTGCTCGGTTTCGTGCTCGGGCCGCGCTTTGAGGAAAATTTCCGCCGCGCAATGCTGCTGTCGCGCGGCGACCTCAAGGTGTTCATCGAGCGACCGATCAGCGCAGCCTTCCTGACGGTCTGCGTGATCTTGCTTGTCGGCCAGCTCTATGTGCGATGGCGAAGCAAGGGGCGGGTCGTCACCGTGGACGCCATTGCGGTGGAGGAATCTTGACAGGCGGCGAACCTTATGGACGCATCCGCGCCCCAGGCTCCGACGCGGTGACCAGCGATAACGCAACGTGAGTCTTATATCATGCGAATGCTCAGCTCTTTCCTGTGCTTGTGCTTTTTGACGATGAGCGGCGTCTCGGCGCGCGCGCAGGATTATCCCACTCGCCCGGTGAAGATCATCGTTCCCTTCGGCGCCGGCGGACCCGCCGATCTTTACGCCAGGATCGTTGCGCAGCATCTCTCCGATGCGCTCAAGGGGTCGTTTGTTGTCGACGATCGTCCGGGCGCTGGCGCGGTTATCGGCACGTCTGAAGTCGCCAAAGCCGCACCGGATGGCTACACGCTGCTGATGATGTCGAACACGCACACGGTGAACGAGACGATCCTCCCGAACAAACCTTACAAGCTGATGCGCGACCTCGTGCCCGTCGCGCCGGTCAATTATTCCGATCTGGTGATGGTGGTGCATCCCTCCGTCGAGGCAAAGAACCTCGCCGAGTTCACCGCCCTGGCGAAAGCGCGTCCGGGTGGCCTCAACTATGCCTCCTCGGGCACCGGCACGCCGTATCACATGGCCGGCGAATTGTTCAAAGCCCTCAGCGGAACGGATATCGTGCATATCCCTTACCGTGGCAGCGGCGAAGCACGCAACGCCGTCATTGGCGGACATGTGCAGATGATGATCGATGCCGTCACCACGATGGCGCCGAATGTGGAAGCGGGACAAGTGCGCGCGCTCGGTGTCAGCGGACAATCGCGTTCGAGCGTGCTTCCCAACGTGCCGACGATCGCGGAAGCGGGTGTTCCCGGATATGAAGCGACGATCTGGCTCGGATTCATGGCGCCCAAGGGCATGCCGGAGGCGATCGTGCAAAAGCTGAATGCTGAGATCCAGAAGGTCTTGAAACGCGACGATATCAAGCAGGACTGGGCCAAACAAGGCGCAACACCGCTGCTTATGAGTCCGGCCGAGTTTGGCGACTACATCAACAAAGATATCGAGAAATGGGCAAAGCTGATTGCCATGTCGGGTGCGAAGCTGCGCTGAAGATGTCGGCGGACCGCTGAGCAGCAAGTGAAGCGCGTGAAAATATTGAGCGCCGGCGCTGCGGAGACGCTGCTGAGATCGCTTGCGCCGAAGTTCGGAACGGCGAACGCGTGTTCAGTGGAAATCGAATTCGGCAATGCCGGTGTGATCGCCGCGAAACTCAAAGCGGAAGAAGCTGCCGATCTGGTGATCCTGCCGGATAGACCTCTCCAGGAATTTGCCCGAAGCGCCATCGTCCTTCCGGATACCGTCGTCCCTGTCGGCACCGTCGGAACAGCGCTTGCCATGCCAGCTGGGGAGGTGGTGCCGCCTTTGCACGCCATCGATCAGTTCAAACATGCGCTGCTGAACTCTCCTTCCCTCTATTCGCCGGACTGGCGCAATGCGACGGCGGGAATTCACTTCAGGTGCGTTCTGGAGAGTCTCGGTATCTGGCATGCGGTCGAGCCACGGCTACAAGCCTTTCCAAATGGGGCCGCTTCTATGACGGCGCTCGCCGCCGCGTCGGGCCCTTGCATCGGCTGCACACAGGCAACGGAAATTTTGGGCGAGCCCGGTGTGACCTTTGCCGGCTATCTTCCGGATCAATTCAAGCTTGAGACGGTGTATAGCGCAGGGGTCTGCACATCGGCGTCCCAGGAAAACCTCGCACGTAAGTTTATTGCGTTCGTCACGGGCGAAGAATCGCGCTCGAGCCGGCTCGACGCGGGCTTTCTCTAGCTCACGGGTTTTTGCGTTTCGCTTCCTGAATCGCGGTCCAGATGCGGCTCGGCGTCGCCGGCATATCGAGATGCAGCACGCCCAGCGGCGCCAATGCATCGAGAATGGCGTTCATGATGACCGGGAGAGCGCCGACTGTCCCCGCCTCGCCGACCCCTTTCACCCCGAGAGGGTTGTTCAACGTTGGTGACGGATTGCTGATGACATTGATTGGCGGAACATCTTGCGCGCGCGGCATCTGGTAATCCATGAATGACGCCGTGAGCATTTGGCCGTTTGATTTATCGTAGACGATCTCCTCGCCGGAGACCTGGCCTAGCCCTTGCGCGATGCCGCCATGCATTTGGCCCTTGACGAGTAGAGGATTGATGACGTTTCCGACGTCGTCGACCACGACGTAAGCGACGACCTGCACCTCGCCGGTTTCGGGATCGATCTCGATCTCGCAGATATGGCAGCCATTGGGGAAGCTTGCCTCCTGAGGCGTGACGATTGCCGACGCGGCGAGGCCATATTCCCTCTGATCGGGAACGCTCGCGGGAACGTGGCTCCGGCGAGCCACCTCCTCGATGCGAATGGTGCGGTCAGTTCCGGCGACGCGAAACGTACCTGCGTCAAATTCGATGTCCGCATCGTCCGCTTCAAGAATTTGCGCGACGATTTGACGGGCCCGGGCAATGATCTTTTCCGACGCGCGCACGACGGCCGCTCCCCCCACCATGAGCGAGCGCGAGCCGAAAGTACCGCGGCCATGCGCAATGAGATCTGTGTCGCCGGAGACGACGCGGATTCGCTCCGGCCGCAGCCCTAAAAGGCTGACCACGATCTGCCGAAAAGCCGTCTCGTGTCCCTGGCCATGATTGTGTGTGCCGAGAAGAACGGTCAAGTCGCCGTTGGCGTCGAACTTGAGATCTGCAGCTTCTTCGTTGGGATTCTTGAACGGGCCGCCTGCAATCTCGATTGCATTCACGATGCTCCGGCCACGCAAATATCCGCTGCCCGCCGCTTCCCTGCGTCGCTGCTCAAAACCGTGCCAATCCGCTGCCTCGAGCGCGAGTTCCATGTTTTTGGGGAAGTCGCCGCTGTCATAGGTGAAGACCAGACCGGTCTTGAACGGCATGGCTTCGGGCGCGATGAGATTGCGCTTGCGCAGGTCCACGCGATCGATCTGCAGCTCCCGCGCTGCGACATCGATCACACGCTCAAGAGCGTAAGTCGCTTCGGGCCGCCCTGCCCCGCGATAGGGCGCGTTCGGCTGCGTGTTGGTGAACACGCCGACGACTTCGGCATGGATGTGCGGCGTGCGATAGGTGCCCGCGAGTCCTCCGAGATTGTTCGTGGACGAATGTGGGGTGTTGAACGCGAGATATGCGCCGAGATTGGCGAAAGTCTTGATGCGCAACGCAAGAAAGGTGCCGTCTTTATCCAGTGCGAGTTCGACCGTGGAGGCGGTGTCGCGCGCGTGATAATCGGAGAGGAACGATTCGTTGCGGGTGGCAGACCATCGAACAGGTCTTCCGAGCTTTCGCGCAACCCAAAGCACCAGGGCCTGCTCGGGATAAGGGCTGCCCTTCAGCCCGAATGCGCCTCCGACATCGGGCGAGACGACGCGGATTGCGGTGGAGGGCACAAACAGCGTCTTCTCCGCAAGTTCGGACCGCAGCTTGTGCGGCACCTGCGTGCCGGTAAACAGCGTGTAGCGCCCCCCTGCGGGATCGAACATACCGAGCGCATTTCGCGGCTCGAGTGAATTGGCGGATACACGACTCACCCGGAAATCGAGCTTCGTCACGTGGTGCGCTTGCGCGAACGCAGCTTCGACGGCGGAGCGGTCGCCCTGTTCGAACACGAAGCAGATGTTGTCCGGCGCGTGATCCGGCCAAACCGCGGGCGCGCCCCTGTCGGAGGCGGCGACCGCGTCTGTGACGCTGGGCAACTCGCGGTACTCGACCGACACCCGCTCCGCCGCCTCTTGAGCGGCGGCCAATGTCTCGGCCACTACAGCCGCCACGGCGTCACCGACGAAACGAGTCGCCGCGTGTGCGAGCAGCCGAAAGGGCGGCTCGGGCATTGCCGAGCCATCGCGGCGGTTGCGCTTGACCGACGTGTGCAGCGTTCCGATTGCGTCGGCGATCACATCCTCGGCAGTAAGCACGGCCAGAACGCCAGTGATTTGCAGAGCCGAGCTCTTGTCGATCGATCCGATCGCCGCCGCCGCGTAAGGCGAGCGCACGACAACCATGTGCGCCGCCCGTGGCACTTCGATATCGTCAACAAAGCGGCCCGCCCCCTGAATGAAGCGCCAGTCCTCGTTGCGAGCCTGGGCTTGTCCTATCTGAAACGCGGAAGGAGCCCCGCCACTATTCATCGACCAAAAACCCGCTTCACCGAGAAACAAATTGCCGACGTTCGGCTCGTCGGTGGATTTAGGGTTTTAGAGTATGGTTAGCGCGATTGCGAGCATCATTATAAATTTCGGAATAGTTGCCCGGCCATGAATTGATGCTCCACGCCGAGCGTGTTACCGTTGGGCGGCTGGCCGCATCCGTTCAACGACGATGAGAAAGGCAGGCCGATGAACGCGCAAGCACTGCTCGATCTATCTCAACAGCAACTCGATGCGCTGTTCAGCGCGCATGAGGCCGGCCCCATTCCGGATGGCGAGGCCAAGGGCACCGCGATCATCGCGCCCGGAACAAAGTTCAGTGAGCCCATTGCCGAACTCGTCAATGTCTTCGCCTGGCAGGGAAAGGTATTCGATGGGAAGGTCGGCCTGCTGCGCAACCATATCACGCCGCTCGGACTGAAAGCGATCATCGCGCGCGTCTACAAAGACGCAAGCTGGCTCGACGGCAAGGATTGTATCGTGCTCGATTATTCCGAGACATCGCTCATTGCCTCGCATATCCGCGACGAAATTCGTGCGATCGAGCCCAGCTTTTATATCGGCAAAGTTTACTGGGACAAAAAACGGTTGATCGACTTCTGCCTCGATTTTCGGGAGCTGAGGTTCCAGAGGGCATGACGCCGCAGGATCGTTTCGTGATCGTCGCGCCGGTGCTTCGCGATGTCCATCTTCTCAGAAGAGATCTGGCCGGCATGACGCTTGCGGGATATCCCGGCCTCGCCGATCCGTGCAATGCAATCGTGCCGTTCTGCAAGTATGAGACCATACATTTTGCGCGTTTTGTCGTGCTTGAAGACAACACATTGCAAGAGCGGGCCGCGTATCCGCAGCTGCTGCGGTACAAAGAACCGATCTACCTCTGCTTCATGGTGGATTGTGACGACTCTGCCTGCGATCTGCTGTCGCAAATCGCGCGTGAGTGCCCTCGCTTGCACGAGATTTTCGAATATTGTGGCCTCGATCGAACCGGAAACCTTGCCGAATGGATGCAGGCACATCGCGTGCGGCCCTCGACGTCTTACGTCAACTGGATCGGACGGACTGTCACGCAGGCGCGCGAGGAAGCAAAACTGCACGCGGAATTGCGAAAGGCGCTTCCAAACTGCGATGCAGGTGAGCCGCAAGCACTCTTGTCACAGTTGCGTGGGCAGGTCTCTCCAGAATTGACTTCGCCCGCGCCGACGCCCCTCTCCTGGCGCGTGCGCAACCTCGTGCATTTTTACGCGCCGCTTGTTGCTGCCGCTCTTTGCCTGTTGCTGTTTCCCCTTCTCACTCTTGCACTGCTTGTTGCCGGCCTCGCAATGTTCGTCGTCGCTCTGCGCCGCCATGAGCAATCCGACCCGATCATTGATTGGCCTCCTCCTCCCGCGCTCATTGCACAATTGTGTAAGGGCGAACACCACGCCGTCACCAACCAGTATACGGCAATTGGCTCAGCCAAGCCTGGCCGTTTTCGCGGCACGCTTCAGCTCGCGATTTTCTATGCTCTTGATTGGGTTGCTCGACATATCTGCACGCATGGGCGCCTCGGCCGCATCAGCACGATTCACTTCGCCCACTGGATATATCTCGATAACCGGCGCCGCGGCTTCTTTTGCAGCAATTACGACGGCGGCCACGAAGCATACATGGACGATTTCATCAACAAGGCGGGCTTCGGGTTGAACTTCGCTTTTTCCGACGCGATTGGTTATCCCGGCACGGACTGGCTGTTCGCCAAGGGGGCTTGGCGCGAGCAGGAGTTCAAGCGCTTCCAACGCCGCCATCAAATTACGACGGACGCCTGGTACAAGGCCTATCCAGGTCTCACCGCGCACGATCTCGCGCGCAACAGCCGCATCCGCAACGGCTTCGAGAAACGATCGATGAGCGACGATGAAATTCGCCGCTGGCTCGCAGAAATTTAGCGTCACAGCTATGGCCTATCGCATGGTTCAGGCGGATGATGTTCAAGCGATCGTCAAAACGGGATTCGGCTCGCTTAAAGGTGCCGCCTATCTGCTTCTGCGCGTCATTGATCCGGTTGCCGCACGGATCTGGCTGCGCGCACAGTCGCCGGCGAGCGCCGCGGATATCGGAGCCAGGAGCCACGTGGACGAGACCGTGCAGATCGCCTTCACCGCGCCAGGGCTGCGCGCGCTCGCAATCGGCAAGGAAATCATCTGCCGCTTCCCGCTGGAATTCAGCGAAGGTATGGCGGGCAACGAGAACCGCTCGCGGCGTCTCGGCGATATCGCCGACAACGCGCCGGACCGCTGGGAATGGGGGCTTGGCGACAAGGAGCCGCACGTCCTTGTCATCCTCCTGGCGCGGACGCTGAAACGAGCGGCGACTTACGCAAAAGCCGTTCAAGCGAGCGTTGAACTCGCCGGCTTCGCGGCGCTCCCGCCGCTCCTTACGACCGACATGGACGACGTCGAGCCCTTCGGTTTCAGAGACGGCATCTCGCAACCATCTTTCGACTGGGATGGCGCGCGCCAGCCCGGAACGGCGGCCGATCGCGATTATACGAACGAGATTGCGCTTGGTGAATTGCTGCTCGGCCATCGCAATGAATACGGCCTTTTCACCGAGCGTCCTCTCGTCGCGCCCGGGGCGAAGAACCCGCATCTTTTGCCCGAAGCGTGGGAAGGCGGCGGACGGCGCGATCTCGGGCTCAACGGAACATATCTCGTCTACCGGCAACTTGAGCAGGATGTGCGCGGGTTCTGGACGTGGGTGGCGGAGGAAGCCGCGCGCGCGCGGGTTTCCTCTGACGATCTCGCTGAAGCCATGGTCGGCCGGCGGCTGGACGGGCAGCCCCTACAGGATCTCCTCATTCGCGCAATTCCGGGCATCGACGCCAAAGACTCCGCATGGAACGGCTTCACCTTCGACACCGATCCCGACGGACTGAGCTGCCCGATCGGCGCGCATATACGGCGCGCCAATCCGCGCACCGGCGACCTCCCGGGTGGCCGGCAGGGGCCGATCGACACTCTGCTTGCGATGCTCGGATTAGGCGGCTGTCCCCGCCCCGGAGCAATCTCGTCGGCATTGCCGTGGCCGCAGAACCACACCGTCTGGCCGGGCGGGGCGCCCGAAGACGACGCAATCGCGTCTGCCCGCTTCCATCGCATTCTTCGCCGCAGCCGCGAATACGGCACGAGGATCACGCGCGAACAGGCGCTCGACCCAAACAGCCCTCATCCCAAGGCCGGGCTGCATTTCATCTGTCTCAATGCGAATATCGCGCGGCAATTTGAATTCGTTCAGGGCGCCTGGATGGCGAGCGCGACATTCGGCGCGCTGAGCGGCGAGCAGGATCCATTGCTCGGCAATCGCGAGCCGTTTCCGCGACCCCCAGTAAGTTGTCACGAGCACGCGACCAACGGCTTCACCCGCCCCGGTGCCGAGCCGACGCGGCGGCGTTCAACCGGGCTGCCGCGCTTCGTCACCGTGCGCGGCGGCGCCTATTTCTTTTTGCCGGGTTTGCGCGCCTTCAACTGGATTGCCAGCTGAGCCATCGAACCGCTCGTCGCCCGTCGGCTCGATATGCGGCGCGCCGTTCATACGCTGGCGGAAACGCGCGAGCTCGTCATACATGCGCCAGCGCGCGCGATTCTGATTGCCGAGCGGACGGTGCTCGGCCAGGCAGTGCCACGGATTGATCTTTAGATTTCGCCCGAATACGAATTGCGCCGGCGAATCGAATGTCTGCCGCGGAATGCGCAAGGTCGCGACCGCCACCCGCGGCGACAAGCGCTCCGGCCAGAGCACCGCGTTGTTCTCGATCGGCATCAAAAAAGCGTCGGTTTGCACTTGGATACGCATCTCGAACTCGACGTTCATCTGGTCGAGCGTGCGTCGCAAATTGTCGCGCAGGTAATTGTCCGCCGTGCGAAACGGCAGGCCCTCTATCTTGCGGGAGACCTTTGTCTTCGGCCAGAAACTATATTGCATCGCCTGCCCTTCACCAAGTAGGTAGGGAACGCAGCTATAGTAGGTCGCAGCGGCTGGATTCGTTTGCGTCTCGTTCCACAAACCCTGCATCATCATGTCGAGGAGATGCGGCTCGCGCCAATTGACGAAATAAAAGCTCGGCAAATGACGCCGGCTCCAATATTGCAGCCGCGCATTTGCTTTGGTGTCAGGGGTGACGAAGGTAGGTGTGCAGACCGCGGTAAGGTCTTGGGTGTATTCCTCATCATCCCACAATTTCTTGCCCTCAACGCCCATCACCTTGACGCCGATGCTGATGAAGCCGACGTCATCAATGTCAGGCTCGACATGCGGTCCCGGCCCGGAAAATCGCACCCAGCAAGGATAGCTCCGCGTGGTGTCGAATAGCCCATGTCGAAAATGCTCGGGCAGCCCGGCATGGATGAGGAGATCGCCGCGGACGATCCCGTGCGTCTTCGTATTTCCGGCGCGCTCCATCCCGCCCTGCGGAAAATCGATGAGGAGATGGCGGCGCATCTCGTCGATCATCACTTGCAGATGCTCTTCTTCGCCGGGCTGCGGTGTTTCCTCCGTAAGCCCGACCGCCTCGCGGCTGCGCTGCAGATTGATCAGCCAGGTCAGTAGCTCCGCGAGCGGCGCCCGAAAAACATAGTTGAATGCCGGCCGCAGAAAGGGCTGCTCTAACCGGCGCTCGGTATGCAGAAAGATTTCAATGATCCTGTGCAGAAGCCTGAGGAACATCGCCGTCCCTTCATTCGGTTTCAGGTTTCAAAACGTCTTGAGAAACGCGATCAAAGCCTGCTTGTCGCTGTCGCTCAAACCGGGCTCCTCGCCTGAGAGAGCCGTGCCGAAATAATGCCCGCGATTGATCACGAAGTCGGGGCACTTGCTGAGCTCGAGCAGCGGACCGGCGAGATTTGACAATTTTTGGCGCAGTTCCGCGTCGCTCGCGTCCAGCGGCAGGGTCGCCAAGTCCCCCTGCATGCGAACCAACAGCTTGATGACCTTCTCCACATGAGCAGCAAAGACCCGGGGGTCGTTCGACTCGGCCAAAATCTGCAGATTGGCGAGCAGATTGATGGGCGTCCCCGCCGGTATCGGACCCAGCTTGATATTGCCTTTTGCGTCGACGAGTTGCGGGTGGAGACGACGTACAATGTCGCGAAGAGGCGCGAGGAGTTTCGGCTGAAAACCGGCCGGAATATAAATCCAGCTTCGTTCGCTGGTGCGATCGATAAAGCCCGGGATTTTGTCCCCAAGTATCGGATCTTTCTCGCGGCGCTCGGGCCAAAGCATCTGCTCGATCGAGGTTTGGAACAACTTCATCCGGCTCTCAACGGACGGATCGCCACTGAACGGTCCGACGGTGTTGTTGAGGAGGAACGGCGCGCTCGACCAAAGGCTGACCAGGCTCGGCGGACGCGTATAGCCGCGGCCTCCGGCGGGTATGAGATAAGGGCGGGGCTCGCCGGTGACGGGATCGTGCACGATAATGCTTCCGACCAAGGGGAGGCTTTTGTAGGAATGCGATGCGAAATTGTCCCAAATGTTATTTGCCAGCGAGTTGGTCGCGAGCGGGCTGCACGCATTGGTTTGCAGCAGCGTCACCGGGATGCGGACGTCCGTCGTGAGCGCGTTATTGTCGAGGAAATCCGGGGCGTGCACGAGGTCGCGCATTTGCTTCTTGTATGCCTCGGTTTTCGTGTGCTCCCAGAAATTGGACCAGCAGCTAAGATAGTTTGGTCCGATGCAACCCGCGGCATCGAGCGAGACCGGCTCCGGCGGCTGTTTGCTTGAATGGCAACGTGCGCAGGTCTCGGCGAAAACATCGGCGCCACGATCCAACTGAGCTTGGTTCTTAGTCAAATACGCCTCGCCGCCGGGCGCATCACGTAAATAATCCGGGTGCCCGGCTTTCAGAAGAAACCGCGCCATGTCGGGCGTACCGGCTTCTGTCGCCTGCCAATACGACGAATTACGTTCGACGGTGGCAATCAGGATCGGCGTGATCGGCTTGCCGCCGACGATCGCGTTGAAATGGCGCAGCCATTCCTCACTGAACAGACCGATATTGAGATAGACTCGATTGAGTGCCGCCAACACGCCGATCGCGTCCGTACCATCCTTTAGAATGTGTGGGGTCAGGACCGTACCAGGCGGCTTAAAGAACTCCGTCAGCGGTCCGCTTGTGACGTAATCGTTGAATTGTTTGTTGTTGCGCTCTCCGCCGACGATCTGCTCTTGCCCCCACCGGCGCGCGATATCGAGACGTCCCGAGAGATTGTAGATAGCGTTCATCGTACGCGGATTGTTGATGTTGTCCGTTGAAACAAGCGACGTATCCATCGTACCGGGACGATAAGTATGCATCAGCTGGTACATGAAATTGTCCGGCCGCGCCGCGTAAATAAAAACCCGGTCGAGCCACAGGTATTGCGCGCCAACCGTTGAATTCAGATCCTCCCATTTCGGATGAGCTGGATCGGCCGGCGGATGAATGGGGCTCGGTCCCACATGGCAGAAGCCGCAGGTCATCCCGACGCGATATGGCCGCACCAGGTTTTGATCATTGTAGTAGATTGCGTCCGTGTAATAGCGCTCGGCGTCCCACCGCGCTTTAGCCTTTGCATCGAACGCGGGATTGGGGAATAGGCGCAATCCGACGATGCCGGTTGCATAACCGTAATACGAGCCGACAGGCAGGGTCTTACCGCGCGCGCCAGTCTTCACGCCGGGGTATTTCGCCTCGTTCTCGAATGGGTCCGGCGAACAATCACTGCGCCGGCGGTCGAGCCAAAGATTGAACCGATCGGGATCAGGTCCGCTCGCCTTCTCAAAACACGGCTCGTTGACGACGCCGAGAAATTCCCAGCGCGAGTCACGCATGGTCCGTTGGCTCGGATGGGTCGTCACGATTTTCAAAAGATCGAATGCGCCGAACGTCGACTTGACCATGCCGTCCCAGAAGCGGTCGTTGCCGCCGGTCCACACGTTCCACATGTTGCGGCCGCGGACCTCTTCGGGCGTCAGGCTCACGCCGTTGTCCATGTCGTGGAAATAATCCTCATCGGCGTGGGTAAAAGAGGCAGCGGTTCTGCCGATAGCTTTGGCCTCGTCAACAACCGCGCCGAATTGTCCTGCGGCGGGGCCAATGGCCAAACCTGCCGTCATCAAGCAGGCGAGGATCAGTTTGGTCGACTGGGGTGGGGGGTCGTTCAGGTGAGCCTCCGCTGCGCGGTATGCGATTGCTCGGCGAATCTTTCTGCCAGGCGAACGGCTAAAACTTTCCGGATCAACCTGCCTTGAATCAGGATTATGACGCATCTTTGCGGATAAGCAATTCACTCGCTTGCCGCGCGGTGCCGATTCGGAAGCGTGCGCGGTATTCGATTGCGCCGCTACTCCGTTCCGTGTCCCTGCAAATAACCTCGCTTACGTGAATCCGGCATGATCAGCGCCGCGATGAACGAGATTGCCACCATCACCGTCACGTACCAGAAGAACCAGGCCTCGTGACCGTCCTGCTTAAACCAGAGCGCAACGTACTCTGCCGAGCCCCCGAAGATCGCATTGGCAATTGCATAGGATAACCCGACGCTGAGCGCCCTGACTTCGGCGGGGAAGAGCTCGGCTTTCACGAGCCCGCTGATCGAGGTGTAGAAGGAGACGATGGCGAGCGCCGCGGTTATCAAGAAAAACGCGGTGACAGGATCTTTGATCGTCGACAGCGTCGACAGGATGGGAATCGTCGCGAGAGTGGCGAGGCCGCCGAACAGCATCATCGACGTCTTGCGGCCGATCTTGTCCGAAATTGCGCCGAAGAGCGGCTGCATGATCATGTACACGAAGAGCACGACCGTCATCAGGCGGCTTGCGGTCTTCGCATCCATGCCGGCCGTGTTGACGAGGTATTTCTGCATGTAGGTCGTGCACGTGTAGAAGATCAGCGACCCGCCGGCAGTGAAGCCGAGGACGATGCAGAATGCGCGCGTATGATGGCGGAAAATTTCGCCGAGACTGCCGGCCTCCTTCCGCTGCCGCGTCTCGGTCGAGGAGGTCTCCTCAAGCGAGCGCCTGAGATAGAAGGCGACGACGGCTGTCGCGGCACCGATGAAGAAGGGAATGCGCCAGCCCCAGTCCTTGATCTCGGCCTCAGTCATGAACTGCAAAACGACGACGACGACGAGCACCGCCAGAAGCTGGCCGCCGATCAGCGTCACGTACTGAAACGACGCGTAAAAGCCGCGCTGCCCGCCGATGGCGACCTCACTCATGTAAGTGGCGCTGGTGCCGTATTCGCCGCCGACCGAGAGGCCTTGGAGTAGCCGCGCCAGGAGCAGCAGCGCCGGTGCGGCGACGCCGATGCTCGCATAAGTGGGCAGACAGGCGATGACCAGCGAGCCGCCGCACATCATGACGATCGAGATCAGCATCGAGGTCCTGCGGCCATGCTTGTCGGCGATCCAGCCGAAGAGGTAGCCGCCGATCGGCCGCATCAGGAAGCCGGCGGCAAAGACGCCGGCGGTGTTCAGGAGCTGCGTCGTCTGGTTGCCGGAGGGGAAAAAGGAGGAGGCGAAATAAATCGCGGTGAAGGCGTAGGTATAGAAATCATACCACTCGACGAGATTGCCCGACGATGCGCCGATGATCGCGAAGATGCGCCGGCGCTTATCGTGCGCGTCGATCGCGGGGCCGGCTTGCACGAGTGTCGTCATTTTCGCGTCTCCTGCTCCGGCTTCTCCTGCATCCTAGCTTAACCTAAGCACGGCGCTCTTCCGAAGACCAGAACCCCGAGTCGGCCGGCAAGTTCCTGATCTGCCTAGACGGCCGCCGTTGCGCGGACGCGCTCGGTCGCGACAGCGCGGCAGTCCATCTCGTATTCGAGATCGCGCACCGGCGGGCGGGCGAAGTGCCAGGTCAGACCGTGCGCCGCGGCGCCGCGGCGCACGATTTCGTCGGCAAGAAAGGGATGGACATCGTGCACCGTATAGACCTGCGTCGCGGTCGTGCTCGTCCAGTCAAAGCCGAGTGCGCCGAGCCGGCGCTCTATTTCGCCGAGCACGTAGCGCGCCTTCTCGCGCATCGCGTCCGGCGAGGTCTCGCCGAAGCGCACGGTCCGCTCGCGGTAAGAGCTGCCGCCCTCCATCGCTTCGCCGCTGCCGGCGACGACAAAACTCGGCGCATCATCGCCCGCCGCCGCAACCGTGTACGAGAATGCGTGGAACGAGGGCTCGGCAAGCGGATCTATTTCCGGACAGACATTGCTGCGCGCGACGGGATTGATGGCGCCGTCGAAGAGCCCCCATTCGCGCAGCGTCTCGACGTAAATTTCATTGAAGGCGCGAAAGCTCGCTTCGGTGAACGGGGCCGGCGAACGCAACTCGCAGGCGCAGAACGCCGTGAGCGGCCGCCTTGAGTCTCGGATCCTCCGCGCGATCTCGCTGAAACCGGCTCGCAGCGGCACAGGTTTTTGAAAGCGGGTGCGCTGAATCGCAAAGCCGGGTTCCGCGGCGACGCCGCCCGAATATTGGAAGACCGCGGGGATATAGCGGTACCCGCCGGCCGTGAATGCAACAGTCTTCATCAAACACCTTCTCGCCTGTGCCGAATGTCTACCCAGGCGGACACGGTGCGGCATGCTCCCGGCATTGACAAGGGCAGGCCCTCCTCCGCAAACTTGCGAGAAATGAGGTCGGCGCTCGATCGCCGGGGGAGGAATTGATGAAACGCACAATCGCAAGTTTCGCCGTTGGCCTCTGCGCTGCCGTCCTCATGAGCGCCGGCTCATTTGCAGCCGAGGATATCAAGATCGGCGTGCTCTACGACTATACCGGCCCGTTTGCGGGCGGCGGTTCGAAGGCAGCGGCGATCGGCAACAAGATCGCGATCGACATGATCAACGAAAAGGGCGGCGTCGAGGGTCACAAGATCGTCGGCATCTATACCGACGCGCAGTCGAAGACCGATGTCGCGATCAACGAAACCGAGCGCCTGCTCAACGAGCAGAAGGTCGACGTCATCATGGGCGTCTTCTCAAGCGCGCAATGCGTACCGATGGCGGCCAAGATAGATGCCGCGAAAAAAATCTTTTGGGCGAATGTTTGCGTCTCGTCCGCTGTGTTCAAGGACAGGAACTTGAAATACGTGTTCCGTGCGAACATCCATTCCGATCAATATGGGGATGCCTCCTGCACGTTCCTCAATGAGAACGCCACGGCGAAACTAGGCAAAGAGCCGAAAGCCCTCAAAGTCGCTATCATCTACGAGGACGGCCCGTACGGCTCCGGCATCGCGCAAGCGAACGAAACGCGCTGCAAGGATTTCGGCATGCAGATCGTGCACAAGGAAGCCTATACGGCGACCTCGACCGATCTCTCCGCATTGGTCACCAAATTGCGCCGCGCCCAGCCCGATGTCATCCTGCACACCGGCTACAATCCCGACATCACGCTGTTCCTGCGCCAGGCGAAAGAAGCAGGACTGAAATTCCAGGCGCTGATCGGTCACGGCGCCGGCTATAGCCAGATCGACAAGCTCTACGAGACTTTTAAAGACGACGTGAACTACCTGCTCGATGTCGACCCCGCGCCGGCGCAATTGCTCGACCCGAAGACGCTTGCACCCGGCCTCGGCGACCTCACCAAGGAACTCGTCAAGCGCTATAAGGCGGAGACGGAAGCCAAGGAAGTGCCGCCGCATGCCTCGATGGGCTTCAACCACACCTGGGTTTTCCTAACCGACGTGCTGCCGCGCGCGATTAAGAAATATGGCGGTTATGATCCCGAGGCTTTGCGCAAAGCCGCGCTCGACACCGACATTCCGCTCGGCGGCACGATCCAGGGCTACGGGATCAAGTTCTTCACGCCGGGAGCCCCGATGTCCGGACAGAACGAACGCTCGCTTCCCGTCGTGATGCAGTTCGTGAAGGGCGAGACCAAGGTCGTGTGGCCGGCGGCGATCAAGACCGCCGATCCAGTCATACCGTTCCCCGCCGGGCACGCTTACGCGCGCTGAACAGGGGTGCCGCTACTCGACGTTCGCGGCCTGAGTAAACGCTTCGGCGCGCTCAGGGCCGTGAACGACGTCTCGTTCGCGGTTGAGCAAGGCGAGATTCTCGGCCTGATCGGCCCGAACGGCTCGGGCAAGAGCACGACGTTCAACTGCATCGCGGGGCTTTACACCCCGAGCGCCGGCAGCATCACCTTCGAGGGCGCCGAAATCGCCGGGCTCACGGCTAATCGCGTCTGTCATAGAGGCATCGGCCGCACCTTTCAGATCCCGCGGCCGTTCCGCAATCTGACGCTCATCGAGAACGTCGCGCTGTCGGCTTTTTTCGGTCAGGACCGCAGCGCAACGCGGCAGGAATGTTGGTCACAGGCCGAAGAAGCGCTAGCGCTGGTCGGATTGCCGACGGACGCGCGCATTACACTCGACGGCCTCGGCGCCGCGGCGCTGAAGAAACTCGAACTTGCGCGCGCCCTCGCTACGCAGCCGCGCCTGTTGCTTGCGGACGAGAGCCTCAACGGGCTCGACCATCGCGAAATGGAGCAGGCGGCCGACATGCTGGGACGCATCCGCCGCGAGAAGGGCATCACCATCGTTTGGGTCGAGCACATAATGGGCGTGCTCATGCGTGTCGTCGACCGCGTCGTTGTGCTCGATCACGGCGAGGTGATCTTCACCGGCGCACCGAAGACCGCGCAAGACAATGCACGCGTCATTGAGGTCTATCTCGGGACCGAGACAGATGCTTGAACTCGCTGGCGTCAATGCCGGCTATAGCGGCTTTCAGGCGCTGTTCGGCATTTCGATGTCGGTCAAGGCCGGCGAGGCGGTCGCCGTCATCGGCGCAAACGGCGCCGGCAAGACCACGCTGCTCCGCGTCATTTCCGGGCTGCTGCCCGCGAGCGACGGCGCCATGACCATGAACGGCGTGTCGCTGCGCGAGACTGCGCCGCACAAGATCATCGAGACCGGCATTGCGCATGTGCCGGAAGCACGGCGGCTGTTCCCGCTGCTTTCGGTCGAGAACAATCTGAAAATCGGCGCCTACATTCCCGCCGCGCGCGCGAAATTCACCGACCGCCTCAACTTTGTCTACGAGCTGTTCCCCCGCCTCAAGGAACGCCGGGCGCAGCTTGCCGGCACTCTCTCGGGCGGTGAGCAGCAGATGTGCGCCATCGGACGCGCGCTGATGAGCGGTCCGAAACTCGTGTTATTCGATGAACCCTCGATGGGACTTGCACCTGTCATCGTCGCGCAAGTCTTTGAACTCGTGCGTCGCATTCGCTCGGAAGGCTACACCGTCTTGATTGTCGAGCAGAATGTGCGCCAGGTGCTGAAATTCGCCGACCGCTTCTATCTCTTAGAAGCGGGCCACATAAAGACGAGCGGCTCTGCTGAGCAGATGCTTGCGAGCGACGAAATTCGCAAGGCGTATATGGGCCTTTAGATGCAGTGTGAGCTCGACATCTTTTTTCTTGAGGCGGTGCTGAACGGGGTTCTGCTTGCCGGCCTCCTCGCGCTATTGGCGCTCGGGCTCAACCTGATCTTCGGCGTCGTCGATGTCGTGTGGATTTGCTATGCCGAGCTCGTGATGATTGGCATGTACGGCATCAACTATGCCTACAAAGCCGGTGCGCCGTTTCTCGCCGCGGCGTTGTTCGGCATTCTCCTCGTCGCGCTTGCGGGCGTGGTTCTGCATCAGCTTGTCATTCGGCCGGTGCTCGATTCCGCCCCGATCAATCAATTGCTGGTGACCGGCGGCGTCCTGTTCGTTCTGCAGGCGGCGGCGACGGTCGTGTTCGGGATCGACTTCAAGACTCTCGGCATCCGCCTCGGCTCGCTCAACATCTACGATATGTCGTTTTCCTATTCGCGCATCATCACGTTCGGCGTCGCCAGCGCGGCCATGCTGCTTCTGTGGCTGTTCCTTTCACGCAGCTATGTCGGCATTGCCATCCGCGCGATCGCGCAGGACCGACAGATCATGCCGCTGATGGGCGTCGATCACCGCAGAATTTATATCGTGACGTCCGCAATTGGCGGGGGACTTGCCGGCCTCGCCGCGGTGTTGATGGTGCTGCAATACGACATTTATCCGCAGATCGGCCTGCAATTCGGTCCACTGATCTTCATGATCTGCGTGCTCGGCGGGCTCGGCAGCATGATCGGCGGCTTCATAGCCGCGTTCCTGATCAGTGAGTTCATCGCGATCGGCGGCTCGTGCTTTGCAACCGAGTGGGGCTACGCCATCGCCTTTCTGTTCTTCATGATCGTCATGTTTGTCCGGCCACAGGGACTGTTCGGAGGCAAGGCGTGATCCGCGTGTCGAAAAGCGCGATTATTGGCCTCGCGCTTCTAATTGCGCTGCCGTTCGTCATCCGCTTTTTCTTCGGCGGCTCGGAAAGGTACTATCTTCACCTGCTGATCCAGATTTTCATTTGGGCGTTCATTTATACCGGCTGGTCGATCATGGGCCGTTTCGGCCTCACCTCGTTCGGCCACGGCGCTTTCACCGGAATCGGCGCCTATGGCTGCGTTCTCCTGTGGAATTATGTGGGCCTGACGCCGTGGCTTGGCATCCCGATTGCCGTCGTTGTTGCGGTCGTGGTGGCGCTGCTCGTCGGCTATCCCTGCTTCCATTTGCGCATCACGGGACATTATTTCGCACTGCTGACGCTGGCTTTGACAGAATTCGTCCGCCTCTGCATCGTCGGCTTACGGGATTATACCGGCGGCTCGCTTGGTACCCAGCCGAAGCGCTATGGCGACGGGCTTTCGCTTTATGCGATGCAATTCGAGACCGACCGCGTCGTCTCCTTTTACATTGCGCTCGCGCTTTGGCTGGCGGGGCTTGCGATCTGGATGTGGGTCGATCGCAGCATGGACCGCTATGCGCTGGAAGCGGCCAGTCAGGATGAAGAGGCGGCAGCTTCCGTTGGCATCGATGTCACCCGTGAAAAGCTCAAAGTGACGGCGATTTCCGCCGCCATGTGCGCTTTCGGCGGCGCCATCTACGGCCAATATCAGATGTATATCGGGCCGGACACGATCGCGGGATTGGGCGTGTCGTTGAATATTGTCTTCGCGGTCATTGCCGGCGGGCTCTGGGTAATGCTGGGACCGACAGTCGGCGCGGTGTTCACGCAGGTGCTTTCGGAAGTGCTGCGCGTGACGATCCAAAGCACCGCTGGCTTGCAATCGGTTTTCGGCTCGTCGGTGCTCGCGCTCGATACGCTAATCTACGGGCTGCTGCTGGTTCTCTTCATCATCTATATGCCCAAAGGGATTCTCGGCACGATCTTGGAGCGGCGAGAGAAGAAGTATGCTTCCTCGACCGCGACGCCGGTCAGGGCGACGTAGCGGTCATGCCGGCGGGAACATCATCGGCACCGGTGCGCAGCGCGATCGC
>Ga0136846_1235416_pt1 | contig 30458 bp, 30 predicted proteins | sample HopSoiMetagenom2_FD_96841 | JGI IMG/M metagenome (GOLD analysis project Ga0136846, IMG submission 96841) | Grasslands soil microbial communities from Hopland, California, USA - 2 Assembly 2016 (version 4) | ecosystem: Environmental > Terrestrial > Soil > Grasslands | place: USA: Hopland...
CCGCGCGGTGTAGATGCCGGTGCGGACGCCGAGCCGCCGACGGCGACCGTCGACAGGAGCTTCACGGTGTCGTCGTGACCGGCGGGGCAGTCCGCGGGGGCGGCCGACTCGGCCATCGGGCGGCTCAGTTCGAACGTGTCGCCGCAGGTGCGGCAGCGGTACTCGTAGCGAGGCATGCGCACAGGTTAGTCCCCAATTGCTCGCCGCGCGGAGCCAGCCGGTTTTCGACGGTGGCTCGTTCTGTTCATTCCCCGTGTGGAGAACGTGCGAAGATCGCTGGTATTTTATGTTTGCCGCGATGAGCCGTTAGGTCGGGGAATCAGGTCTGCGCGGAGTGCTGAGGGGTGTGGGGTGACTCGGAAACCGGATGAATCGGACGCCACTCTGCAATTCCGGATATCCGATCTGGACATTCCCGACGCCGAGAAAGAATCGCCCGAAACGGGAAGCGCCGAACCAAAAAACAGGCGTGAAGCCCGATTAGCTCGTAAAGCCCACAGGGTTCTCCTCTCGCTGCTCCTCGCCCGCGCGGCGGCCCTCGCACCCAAGTACCCGCGGCCCGGCCGCACCGGCTGGCGGCGCTGGATGCCCTCCTGGCGCCAGTGGCTGGGGGGTGTACTGACGTCCGTCGGACTGAGCGCCCTGCTGCTGGGCATTGCCTACGCGGCCACCGACATTCCCTCGGATCTCAACACGTATGCCACCCAGCAGGACAATGTGTACTTCTGGGCCGACGGCACACCCATGGCCCGTACCGGCTGGGTGCAACGGCAGGCCATGCCGCTCAATGAGATCCCCGAGGATGTCCGCTGGTCGGTGCTCGCCGCCGAGAACGCGAGTTTTTACAGTGATTCCGGCATTTCTCTCAAGGGGATCAGTCGCGCCCTTTTCCGTACCGTCGGCCAGGGTGACACCCAGGGCGGATCCACCATCACCCAGCAGTACGTCAAAAACGTCTATCTCAACCAGAACCAGACGATCGGCCGCAAGTTCACCGAGGCGATGATCTCCCTCAAGCTCGACAACCGGATGAGCAAGGACGACATCCTCGAGGGCTACCTCAACACCAGCTGGTTCGGCCGCGGCTGCTACGGCATCCAGCGCGCCGCCCAGGCCTACTACGGCAAGGACGTCAGCCGGCTCGACGCGGGCGAGGGCGCGTTCCTCGCCTCCCTCCTCAAGGGCGCCGGTCTGTACGACCCGACCCTGAGCAGCGCCAACCATGCCCGCGCCGTCGAGCGCTGGTCCTGGACGCTCGACCGGATGGTCAAGATCGGCAAGCTGACGAAGGCCGAGCGGGCCAAGTTCACGAAGTTCCCCGAGCCGCTGAAGCGCAACCCGCTGTACGACACCGGTGAGCAGACCGACTACCTGCTGGAAGTGGCCTCGCAGTACGCCAAGAAGGCCGGCGGGATCTCCGACAAGGACTTCGACCTCGGCGGCTACCAGGTCTACACGACGTTCGACCGCGCACGGGAGCGCAAGCTCGCCGACACCGTGGCCAAGGCCCGCAAGAAGGCGCTGAAGGGCGATCGGAACGCCGCGAAGACCGCGCACTACGGCGCCGCCTCGGTGACCGCCGACGGCCGGATCCTCGCCGTGTACGGCGGCCCCGACCACCGTACGCAGGGCTACAACGAGTCCAACTCCACCACCGTCCCCGCCGGTTCGGCCTTCCTGCCGTTCGTGTACGCCGCCGGTCTGGAGCACGGTGTCCAGCGGAGGCGGGACGACGAGAGGACACGTGTCACCGGGCAGACCCTGTACGACGGCGACGACGACGTGCCCGTGATGACGCCCGAGGGGCCCTACTGGGACCGCAGCGGCAAGAAGGTGGCCGCCAGCAACGACGGCGACCGGTCCTACGGGCGGATCTCCCTGCACCGGGCGCTCGCGCTGTCGGTGAACACGCCGTTCATGCAGCTCGGCATGGACACCGGCCTGGCCAACGTCCGCGCGACCGCCGAGGCCGCCGGTCTGCTGCCCGGCAGCATCGGGGCGCAGGTGCCCGCGCTGTCGACGGGCACCTCCACGCCCAGCGCGATCCGTATGGCCGGCGGCTACACCACGTTCATCGCCGGCGGCAAACGCACCGAGCCGTACTCGGTGCGCAGGATCACCCGCAACGGCATCGGGATCGTCCTCCGCACCCCGGCCCCGACCCGGTCGATCAGCGCCGAAACGGCCGAAGAGGTCACCTCCGCGCTCGCCGACTCCTTCCGCGCCGCCCACCCCGTCGCCGCGGCGTCCGCCGTCGGGAAGGTGACGGGGAAGGCGGGGACCACCCCGGACGACACCGCCTCCTGGTACATCGGCACGCACGACTTCGTGTCCACGGCTGTCGTCGTCTACCGCATCGACCTGACCAAGAGCCTCGAACCGCTGCCGTTGAAGGGCCTCGCCGGGACAGGCGACGACAGCGTCCCGTACCGCATCTGGTCCGGCGCCATGGGCCCGCTCGGCTGACCACCTGACGGGTACAACCCACCCCTTCGAAATGAGCAGCACATGAAACAAGCGTCGGGCCGCCGTCGCAAAGCCCAGGCAACGGCTCCCCCCACCCCAAGCCGCCCGCGGATCGCGGCGTACCTCGTCGTCGCGTCCCTGACTGTCGTGTCCCTGACCGCCGGATACCTGGTGCTCGGCCATACCGACCGCACCGCACCGACAGCCTCCGTGGAGACCGGGGGAACCGTGAAGGCCCCCGCGAAATTGGCCGCCGAACCGAAGTGGGACGGCAAGGTCAAGGTCCTCGGCGACGGTTCCACCTCCTACACCGGCCCGCAGCAGGGCCGGTTGAAGCCCGTACCGCTCAAGCCCGGTGAGAAACCACCCCAGTTCGTCGTCTTCTCCTGGGACGGTGCGCTGTCGGGCGACGACCAGCTCTTCGAGCACTACCGGGAGATGTCCGAGAAGTACAACGCCCATATGACGTACTTCCTCACCGGCATCTACCTGCTGCCCAAGAGCAAGGCCGACCTCTACCAGCCCCCGCAGCACCCCAGGGGATCGGCGGCGATCAGCTACGCCACCGACGAGCACATCCGCACCACCCTCGACCAGCTCGGCAAGGCGTGGCGGGAGGGCAACGAGATCGGCACCCACTTCAACGGCCACTTCTGCGGCAAGAAGGGCGGCGGCGACTGGAGTGTCGCCGAGTGGAAGAGCGAGATCGACCAGTTCTTCTCCTTCGTGGAGAAGTGGAAGACCAACACCGGCTACACCGACCTCGCCCCGCTGCCCTTCGACTTCAAGAAGGAGGTCACCGGCGGGCGCGCCCCCTGTCTGGAGGGCCAGAAGAACCTGCTGAAGGCCGCCAAGTCCTACGGCTGGCGCTACGACGCGAGCTCCGCGGGCGACTTCCAGATCTGGCCGGCGAAGAAGAACGGCATCTGGGACTTCCCGCTGCAGATGCTCCCGTACGAGGGCGGCGACTACCAGGGCCTCTCCATGGACTTCAACTTCCTCTACAACCAGTCGAAGGGCGAGACCGACGGGGCTCCGGCCGACTACCCGCGGTGGCGGCAGGAGACCGTCGACTCCTACAAGGCCGGCTTCGACCGGGTGTACTACGGCAGTCGGGCCCCGCTGTTCATCGGCAACCACTTCGAGGAGTGGAACGGCGGCATCTACATGAAGGCCGTCGACGAGGTCATGGCGGCCGTGTGCGTGAAGACGGACGTCAAGTGCGTCTCCTTCAAGGAACTCGCCGACTGGCTCGACGTCCAGACCCCGGCGACGCTGGAGCGGCTGCGCGGCCTGGATCCGGCGCAGTCACCGGAGTGGTCGACGGTCGTGAAGTGACGTACCGAATCGACGGCCTCGATCGACGGCGGCGAAGTGGCCGCCGATATGTGACGGGCCGTCAATTCGCTTGCCGGTGAAGGGGTATCCCCGTTCACGGGTGCTCCACATGACATGCGAAACTTCCACAACCCGGCATCCCCCATCGCCGGGGCAAGAGGGGATACATACGTGAAGTCAAGCACCATGGGCCGTACGAGCCGCCGCACCGCCATAGCCGTCGCGGCCGCCGCCTCCGTCGCCGCGGGAGCGGCGCTGCTGCCCGTCACCAGCGCGAGCGCGGCGACCGCACGCTCGGCCGCCCCGGTCGTGGACAAGCAGACCAGGGCCACCTTCCAGCGCCTGGCCGACGCGGTCTTCACCGACCGCACGGACGCGCTGGTCGACGGCGCGCCGGGCGCCCTGAAGAAGCCGCTGACCAAGGGCTTCTCCGGCGACGTCAGGCTGTCCGCCGCGCTCGCCCGCAGCGAGAACGCCGCCCTGTCCTCGCTGGACCAGCGCAAGGGCCGCCTCGCGGCGCTCGGCGAGAAGTACAGCAAGGCCGACACGGCCGTCACCCTGAACAGCACCCGCCTCCACGGCACCAAGGCCGAGGCCGAGGTCACCGAGACCACGACCCTGACCTACAAGAAGGTCCGTGGCGGCGAGCCGGGGACCACCGGTTTCCAGGCCCACCACAAGCTGACGTTCACCGCCGACGCACGCGGCGACTGGCAGCTCACGGGCATCCGGAACACCGACACGGCCGCCGGCGTCGCGGTGAACCAGCCGGCCGAGCCGTCCTCCGGCGCGCGCGTCGCCAGGGTGGCCGCCGACACCATGCCCGACGCTCCCCGCGCCGCGACCACCCCCAACGCACCGGCCAACGCCAAGAACGTCACCACGGGCGCCTACGACTACAAGGCCATGGTCGCGTACGCGGACAAGTACTGGAGCAACTACAACACCGACTACCCGAACTTCAACGGGCACACAGCCGGCGGCGACTGCACCAACTTCGTCAGCCAGGTCCTGAAGGCCGGCGGCTGGAAGCACGTCTCCGGCTACGTGTACGACTACACCCGGTGGTTCGGCAACGCCGACATCCAGTCGGACTCCTTCGTCGGCGTCAACGAGTGGTCCTGGTTCGCCCAGAACGCGAAGCGCACCACCAGCCTCGCGTACGTCTACCAGATGGACATCGGCGACGTACTGCAGATGGACTTCGACCGGGACGGGTCCAAGGACCACACGATGATCGTCACGTACCGCAGCCCCCAGGGCGTGCCGTACCTGACCTACCACTCCACCAACACCCACAACAGGTCGGTGGCGAGCATCCTCGCGTCGGACCCGAACTCGTACTACTACGCCTACCGCACCTGACAGTCCCGCTCCCGCCGCCTCGGCCCCACACCCGGGCCGGGGCGGCGGGCGCCGTCGGTCCCGGGGCGGGACGCGCTCAGTGGGCGGTCATCCCGCGCTCCTCGCGGATACGGGTGACCACGCCGGCCACCGTGCGGCGCACGGCCTCCGTCTCCGTCAGGAAGTGCCAGTAGTCGGGGTGACGGCCCTCCAGCCCGGCGATCGCGCGCTCCAGCCGGGCCACCGACTCGTCCAGCGGGCGGGCGTCGCGTGGGTCCGGGGTGGTGCGCCCCGACATGGCCAGCCGCTGCGCGTCCCGGATCGCGAAACGCGTCCGGTCGATCTCGCCCCTCGGGTCCTTCTGCACGGCGTTCAGCCGCCGCAGCCGGTCCCCGGCCGCCGACACCGCCTCGTCGGTGGTGTTCAGCAGCGCCCGCACCGTCGACAACAGCGCCGTCGCGTCCGGCCAGCGCTGGGCGTCCCGCGCGGCCTGCGCCTCCTTGAGCTTCGCCTCGGCCTGGCGTACATGGTCCGTGGCCTGCTCCGGTACGTGCTGCAGGTCCTGCCAGCACTCCGCCGAGAACCGTCTGCGCAGCTCGCTCAGTACCGGCTCCACCTGCCCCGAGCGGGTGGTCAGTGCCTCGGCGCGGGTCCGCAGCGACACCAGCCGGTGATCGATCTCGGCGGCCCGCTCCGGCAGCCGCGCCGCCTCCGCCCGCACCCCCTCCGCCTCGCGCGCGACCCGGTCGGCCCGCTCCAGCGTCTCCGCCACACCGTGCTGGCCGGCGCCCTGGTTGAGCCGGGTCAGCTCGGGCCCGAGGACGGCGAGCCGGGCGGCGAGATCGTCCGCCCGCAGCCCCGATCCCCGTACCGCGTCCAGGGCGTTGGAGGCGGCCAGCAGCGACTGGCGGGCACGCTCCACGGAGGGCGCGAGCCGCGCCAGCTGTGTCTCGGCCTTGCCGAGCAGCGGCCCGAGCCCTGCCGCGAAGCGGTCCAGGTCCTGCTTGACCCGCCCCAGCTCCTCCTTGGCCCGGTTCAGCTCGGACTTGGCGTGGCCGGCGGCCGACGCCTCGAGGTCGTCACGGTCGAGATCGTGGGCGTCGACGGCGTTGATGTACTGGCCGCTGGCCTCGTCGATCCGGCGCCCGAGCCCCTCGAAGTCGGCGACCGCGCGCCGGGCGGCCGGGGTGTCGTCGACGGCCTTGATGGTCTCTATCGAGATCCGCAGATCCCGCTGGGCGGTGTCCAGTTCGTAGAAGGCGGCGGCAGCGGCGTCCTTCGCGGCCTGCGCCTCGGCACGCTGGCTCTCGGCCCGCCCGCCGAACCATCGCCGGGTACCACCACCGGCGAAGGCGGCGGGCACGGCGAGGAGCAGCGGCAACGGAAGCAGTACGAGTGTCAGCGCGTCCAGGGCGGCGGCGCGCACACCGGTGCGACGGGGCTCGGGTGGCCGGTGCGGCGCCGGGTGGGGCGACTGGTGCGCGCGCGGCGCAATCGGCGTGTACGGCTCAGAAGTAGTCGCCGTCACATCCCTCTCCCGTGCTGTGATCCGCCCTGCCCGGTTCATTCTCCCACCGGTAGAGGACGAACACACGGCCCGGTCGGTTCGCGCTGCGCGTACCCGGTCGTGAATCGAGCCGCGTACCCGGGGCGCACGGGGCCGGCGCGAGGGTCTTCAACTGCTGGGTGTTTGGCTTGAGCGGGCTGGTTGATGTTGCTTTGTGTCATCGGTGCGGATCCTCAGGATCTTCCACTGCTTTCGTTCTGTTTGTCATGATTTCCGCCAGTTTCGAGAGTTGTGGGTGTTCGCCGTCTCGTCCTCGTCGGATGCCGACGATCGTGGTCTTCCCGCACCTCCCCGGTCTTCCCGCACTCGGGTACGGGAAGACCGTTTCTTTGTGTGATGGCCGGTCGTTAGTCCGATCGGAGTGTCGGGATGCGGCAGCTGCTGAAGATGACCGGACACGCGGGGAAGCGGGGTGGTGGGCATGGCCAGGCTGATGGCGACGGCCACGTGCACCGCCTTCTCTGGCGTGCTGGAGAGCAGTGGTGAGCGGGTCGGTCAGCGGGTTTTGCTAGAACGGGTGGGTTTTCTGGCGGAGTTGAGCCAGACACTGACCGCTGCTCTGGTGGCTTCCCGGTGGGACGAGGACTCGCTGGACGTGCTGGCCGCCGGGGTGGACGAGCGGGGCGAGAAGCTGCCGTCCAAGGGCTGGATGGCTCTGCGCCGCCTGAACTGGCCGCAGAATGTCGCGTCCCCGGCCGGGGTGTATGTCCCGGACCGGGTACGCCGGGGCGTCGCAGAGTACGCGGCGCGCACGCTGCGGCTGGCCCTGCGCCGGCGGACCATCGTGACCGCCGTCCTGGCCACCTGGCCCGCCGGTCCGGGCCGGCGTACGGAGGCGGAGTGGGCGGCGCTGCGTGCATTGTTGCCCGCCGGGGTGAGCGGTGCCGAAATCCGCAACCGCACCCGTCAGATCCGCGCATACGTCACCGGGCACGGATGCCTGCCCGCCGGGCTGTGCGCCCTGGAGGACCCGCCGCAGGTCGCCCCGCAGGTGCTCCTGGCGGCGATGGACCGCCAGCAGGTCACCCTGACCCGGGCGGATGCGACCACCGCCTGGCTGCGGGTCAAGCTCCCCCTGCCGCGCCCGAAAAGCCTGGAATCCACAGGCACACACAGAGTTCTAGAGACGCTCACTCCCCGGCGAACCGCACCCGTATGTTCCCGTCCTGCGCGTACGGAGCCGGCGCCCGCCGGGGCATCCGGGACGCTCCCCGAAGAGAGGCGGGGAAAACCCCCGAATCCGGGCCCCGGCATCTCGGGGGCGGATACGGGTTTGCGAGGCAGGGCCCCGGGCAATGTAGGCTGACGACTCGTCCTGGGCGCGTAGCTCAGTGGTAGAGCGCCGCCCTTACAAGGCGGATGTCGGCGGTTCGAAACCGTCCGCGCCCACGGGACTAGCGTGCAGGTCAGCGCGCAGTTCGGCCCCCCGTCCATGATCGGACGGGGGGCCGTTTCCATGATCGGGGCCACATCGGGGCCACAACCCCACGGAAGACGTCCACAATGCTCACCTATATGGGGGACTGGACTGAGTTCAAACCACACGTAGAGTTCGCTGCATGAGAGGGGCAGGTGCGTCTCCCCACGCGCGCCTGAGACGCGCCTCTCATGTCCTGCACGGTGTCCGGCGGGGAGGCCGGCCCGGGCAGGCAGACAGGCCCCCATCGCGGTTGTCGATGGGGGCCTTCCGGTGTTCAAAGTAGACCGCCCCGAGAGCGTAAGCCCTCGGGTTGGGACGCCTTGACTGAGTCTTAGCGTCTAACGGCCGAATGAGGCGGAGACGCCTACGCCTATCGGCCGCTGGGGTGTCACAAGGCTTCGCCAGCACGAAGGCGTTGTGACGGCTTAGCGATACCCCAGTGCAAGATCCTTAAATTTGCCCAGCTGGGCAAAGGCATCAGAGCATGATCGCTTCAGTGTGGTCGAGTGCCCCTCGACCCCATGCCCGACTGGGTAGCCGCCCGCAGCCGGGAGATCGGGGAACGCTTACGCGCCGGTCGCAGGAACGCCGGACTCACTCAGGTTCAGCTCGGGGAGCGCGTCGGACGTGACCACCGAACGATCCACCGCTGGGAGTACGCGGAGCGCATCCCGAACCTCGTGGACCTGCTCCTCATCGCCGACGCCCTCGGGGTGCCGGCCGCCGACCTCGTTCGGTGACCCGCCGCAGCGCCGGGGAGCAACTGCGGCGGGCCCCAACGGCCGCCCCCGATCGGGGGAACAGGGACGGCCGGCCACATCCCGCTAGCGGTGCAATCGGCGCGAACCGGTAGCGGGGGATCAACGGGGATACGTCTGGGTTGGCGGTCGCTTGCACAGCCTGACGCGCAAGGTCACAGTTCCGCCCGCACCCGACGCCGAGTCCTTCGCGTGGGTCGTGGTCTTCTCGCCGCGCCGGATCGGCTGCCCGCATCGGTCGCACATCATCGGCTTTCCTCCGTAACGGGCTGGTTCGCGGTCGGCCGGTGGCACGAGCAGCGGCAGTGGGCCTGGAGCAGGATGCCCGTGCTGTGGTGAAGGGGGATGTCCTTGGTCTGGCGGCACAAAGACAGCCCGACGACCCCGATCCACCCGAGCCACCGGCCGCACAGTCGTCCGACGACGCCTCCTGGCACTCCGAGGGGACTGCGCACCTGGCCACCGACCTGACGCGGAGCGACCTCGTGATGGACCGACGGACGGCAACGCGTGCTCTCGCCGGCGCCGCTGTCACTGGTGCCGCGCTCCTGGACTCCCTCGAAGGATGGCTCCGGCCCGCACCGGTCGCCGATGCGTCTCGCCGTCATGGCCGCCTGGGGTTGCGGGAGGTCGAAGAACTTGAGACCACAGCGCGCGCCTTCCGTGCCTGGGATCACGAGTTCGGCGGAGGCATGCGCCGCAAGGCAGTCGTCGGACAGCTCAGCGAGGTTGCCGGGCATCTCGAAGAACACCAGGCACCCGCCGTCGAGAAGCGCCTGTTCCGGGTCATGGCCTACCTGGCTGGGTCCGCGGCCACGATGGCGTGGGATTCCCGGATGCAGAAGATGGCGCAGAACTACTACCAACTGGCGCTGCGCGCCGCACACGCGGGCGGTGACATCGCCTTCGGTGCGAACGTCCTCGGGGGAATGGCCAGGCAGATGCTCTACCGGGAACGGCCCCAGGACGCGCTCGAACTCGTACACCTCGCGCAGAAGGGCGCCCAGAAGACCGCTGGGCCGCGCGTCCGCGCCATGCTGCACACACGGGAAGCTTGGGCCTACGCAGCCATGGGACGCAGTGCCGCCTTCCGTCGGGCCACTGAGGAGAGCGCCGACGTTCTTGCCGACGCCCACCCGGGCGAGGAACCGTACTGGATCGCGTACTTCGACGGCGCAGAACTCGCCGGCGTCACCGGCGGCCGTCTCCTCGACCTGGCCCGGCAGGACGCCCGGCAATACGCAGAGAAGGCCGCCGACTCGATCCGCCGGGCGCTCGACGCGCGCGGCCCAGAGGCCGGCCGCAGCCACGCCCTGGACCTGATCGGGCTCGCCGAATGCCACTTTCTGACGGGTGATCTCACTGGCGCCGTGGAGCATACGCAGCACGCCGTCGCTGCCGCTGCCCGCACGCAGTCCAGCCGGGTGCGCGCGCAGCTTGGCCAGCTTTACCCGTACACCGTTGGCAGGGAGTCCTCGAAGGCCGTGAGCGAAGCACGCACTATGATCCGCGACCTGTTGTCGAGCTGAGGAGAGACGTGACCATCATTGCCGTGACTGGGCACATGGACCTGACCGAAGACAGCGTTCCCCTGGTGCGGGCCGCCCTGCTGGAGGCCCTCAAGTCCTACGCGGCCGACGACCTCACCGGCGTCTCGTACATCGCCAAGGGCTCCGACTCCCTGTTCGCCGAAGCCGTGCTCGAACTCGGCGGCCGGCTTGTCGCGGTGGTCCCTTCGCAGGACTACCGCCAGAACAAGGTCAAGCCCGATCACGCGGCCACCTTCGACCGACTGACTGAGGCGGCTGCCGACGTCGTTGTCCTGGACCACGAGACCGCTAACCGGCAGGCGTACGAGGCTGCCAATAGCGAGTTGCTCAGGAGGGCCGATCGGCTGGTCGCGGTTTGGAACGGCGAGCTGCCGACGGGCAAGGGCGGCGGCACTGCTGACACAGTCCTCGAAGCACGAGAGGCGGGCATCCCCGTCGATGTCGTCTGGCCGGACAGGGCGGCCCGCCGGAGCTGATCGGCCGCGGTGAGGTCCGCTCGGCGAACGCGGTCGCGGCGCTGCTGATGCTGCACCACCTCCGTTTGAGCTGACCCGCCCACGGTAAAGGCCACCGCCTCGACGAACAGCACCCAAGGTTTCGCCGGGGGCCGTTTCGCGTGCGAAGTGTGGTGAACGCGACCTTCCGCCCGGCTGTGTGCGGGCGCCGGATATCGTGAGCGGCAGTGCCCGGTGGGATAAGAGAGGTTTGCGGTGTCGGACGTGTCGGACGAGGGACGGCTCATCGCCGGGCGGTACCGGCTGACCGAGCAGATCGGCCGGGGCGGCATGGGCACGGTCTGGCTGGCCGCCGACGAGATGCTCAACCGCCGCGTCGCGCTCAAGCGGCTGCACGAGGACGCCCGGTACGCCGACGACGAGCTGGCCCTCATGTACGAGCGCACCCGCCGTGAGGCGCAGGCCGCGGCCCGGATCGCCCACCCGAACGTGGTCGTCGTCCACGATGTCGTCGAGGACGACGGGCTGCCGTGCATCGTCATGGAGTACGTGCCTTCCACCACTCTCGGCGCCCTGCTCAAGGGCGGCGGAACCGTTTCACCCGAGGAAGCCGCCCGCGTCGGCCGGGGAATGGTCGGCGCGCTGCGGGCGGCCCACGAGGCCGGCGTACTGCACCGTGACGTCAAACCGGGCAACGTCCTGCTCACCGAGGGCGGCCGGGTCGTCCTCACCGACTTCGGCATCGCCACGGCGACCGGCACCAGCACCCTCACCCGGACCGGCGAGATCGTCGGCTCCATCGACTACATGGCACCGGAGCGCGTCCAGGGCGACACCCCCGGCCCCGCCTCCGACCTCTGGGCGCTCGGCGCGACCCTGTACCAGGCGGTGGAGGGGCAGCCCCCGTTCCGCAGGCTCACGCCGGTCGAGACGGCGTACTCCATCGTCACCGCCACCCCGGAGCCGATGAAGCAGGCCGGCCCGCTGGAGCCGCTGATCACCGCCCTGTTGGCCAAGGACCCGGCCGAGCGGCCCTCGGCCCAGGAGACGGAACTGGCGTTGCGGTCGGTGTCCGAGGACACCGAGCCACGCGCGTGGTCGGGGTCGATTCCGCTGCCGACGCCGGAAGAGGCCACGGCTCCCGACCGTACCGGCAACACGCACCGGAGGACCCGTTCCGCCAAGGCGGCCCCCGTGAAGCGCGGCGGCGGGCGTGGGCGCCGTACCGCGCTGTGGAGCGCGGTCGCGGTGATCCTGGTCGCCGGGGGCACGGCGGGTGGCGTGTACTACGTGAACTCGGCCGGTGACGACACACCGGGCGCGGGTTCGGGGTCGAACCCCACCCCGGCGTCCTACGCGCCCTCGCCCGTCCCCGACGGCTACCACCTGGTCGCGGAGGAGGCGCTCGGCATCGCCTTCCCGGTGCCGGACGGCTGGACGCTGAAAGAGCGGAAGTCCGACGGGGTCACCTATGTCGACGAAGAGACCCGTTTGGCCAGCATCACCATCGGCATGGTGGACCCGGCGGGCGATCCTTTGGCGCACTTCAAGGAGATCGAGGCGAACACGAAGATCAACTATCCCGGGGACAAGTACCGCAAGCTCTACATGCAGCGCACGACGTACCGGGGCCAGAAGGCCGCCATCTGGGAGTTCACCATCCAGGGGCGGGCGCGTGTCTTCCACGGCATCGAGCTCGGCTTCGGGGAGGAGGGCGGCCGGGAGTACGACATCTACGTCTCGGCGCCCGAGGCGAAGTGGGACGACTACCGGCCGGTCTTCGACCGGGTGCGGGAAGGATTCCGCATCACGTCCCCGTCCTGAGGCCCGTAGGCCTCAGGACTCGTCCGTGCTGTTGTGCGCGTGCTTGAGGCGCGTGCGCGCGTCGACCCGGTCCGCTCCCGTGACCTCGGCCCAGAAGCGGTGCCCGCTCACGAACACCGCGAGTTCGTGTTCCCGGCGCCGCAGTTTCTCCACCTCGGCCTGCTCGTCGGCCGTCCAGCCAGGTGAGGCGGGGCGCTCCACCTTGCGCCAGCCGCCGGTGTCACTGAAACCGTCCAGCGGTTCGACCGACCAGGGGAGTCGTTTCAGCAGGGCGGACAGCTCGGCCCGGACCTGATGCAGCTCCTCCTGACCGGCCAGGAGGTCACTCGGGAAGTCATAGGTCGTCGCCACGCGGTAATGGTACGCCTGTTCGATTTTGGGATGCGAGCTCCTTCCGGTTACTTCCTCTCAGGATCCCGACGTCAGCCGGATGTAAGCCGGACGCCGGCTCCCGCACCACCCGCGTGGCCACCGGTACGTCCCCACCGTGCCGCTCGGCCGCGCGCAGCAGGGCGTTGCCGATCGCGTCCAGCTCCAGCGGGCGGCCCGCCTCGGCGTCGCGCCGCATCGACGACCTGGCGGCCGGCGGGAAGCTGTCGCAGCGGGCCAGGGCCTGGGCGGGGTCCGACGGGCCGCCGCAGGCCAGGCTCACCGCCGCCGTCTCCTCGGCCAGCGCGGTCAGCACCGCCCTTTCAGCATGCGGGCGGCGCGGAACGCCGGGTACGCGCGAGACTGGATGCATGTGCCGCAGCATCAAGACCCTTCGCCCGCCCGTACTCCCCGAAGAGGCCACCGAGGAGGAGATGCGGGCCGCCGCCCTCCAGTACGTCCGCAAGGTCTCCGGCTTCCGTGCGCCCGCCGCCCACAACCGCGAGGTTTTCGAACACGCCGTCGACGTGATCGCGGCGGCCACGGCCGAGCTCCTCGCCGGCCTCGAGGTGCGAGGCGGGGGTGGTACGGCGACGGCCCGGCACGCGTCGTAGAACGCGCGCCGGGCCGGGCGGATGCGGGGGCATCGGCCATCGGCCGCGTCCCTAGCCGACGGTCCACTTCTGGTTGTCACCCGTGCCGCAGGCCCACAGCACCATCTGCGTGCCGTTGGCCGTTGCCGCGCCGTACGCGTCCAGGCAGAGGCCCGCGTTGACGTTCGTGATCGTGCCGTCGGAGTTGACGTTCCACTGCTGGTTGTTGCTGCCGTGGCAGTCCCAGATGGTGACCTTCGTGCCGTTGGTCGTGCCGCTGTCGTAGGCGTCCAGGCACTTGTTGCCGTGCGCCACCAGTTCCTTGCGGGAGGTGTACGTCCACGCCTGGTTGGAGCCGCCGTTGCAGTCCCACAGCTCGGCCTGGGTGCCGTTGGTGATCGTGCTGTCGAAGACGTCCAGGCAGCGCCCGGACTGCTTGCCGACGACCAGGCTGCCGTTCGTGCCGGGCACCGGCCGGACGGTCAGCGTGCCCAGGGCCGGGCCGCCCGTGACGGCGAGCGTGTTGGCGCCGCCCTTGGAGACTTGACGTCGGTCGTGTCTCAGGCGCCGGTCGTTCGTGGGCGGCGCATCAGGAACGCCGCTCCCGCGCCCGCGCCGAAGAGGGCTGCCACGGAGACGCCTGTTGCCAGCCAGGTGGCGCCCAGCCACTGGCCGCCGAAGTAGCCGAGGGCGACGCTGTACGCGGCCCAGGCCAGGCCGGCCAGGATGGACCAGGGGAGGAACTCGCCGACCCGGCGGTGGGCGGCGCCCGCGCCGAGGGAGACGACCGAGCGGCCGGCCGGGGCGAAACGGGCGACGACGACCAGGATGCCGCCGCTGTGCGCGAGGGCCTGGCCGAGACGTTCCTGCGCGCTGGTCAGGCGCCGGGAGCGGGCGATGGCGCGGTCCAGCCGGGCCCCACCGTGCCAGGCCAGCCGGTACGCCACCAGGTCGCCGACGACCGACGCCGTGGCCGCGCACAGGGTGAGCGCGAGGATGTCGGGGACCTCCTGCGGCACCTGGCCGACGGCTGCTCCCGTGCCGGCGGCGGCAGCCGTGGCGGCCGTGATGACCAGGACACCGCTCGGCAGTACCGGCACCAGGACGTCGAACAGCACGGACACAACCACGAGGGCGTAGATCCACGGGGTCCCGGTCAGTGACCCCACACTCTCAAGCACCGCAGACTCCCCGAAACTCCCCCGTCGGCCCGATCCCGTGCCGCTACCTCAACGGGGGAGCGGTGGGCGGCCTGTGACAGCCATACAGCGTACGCGGGGGGTGTGACAGGAGATCCACGGGGGGCGCATGTGTTCGGCACACGATGTTCACCCTGACGCACGCCGATGCCCGTCCCCGGGGCATGGGGACGGGCATCGGTGAACCGTGGATCAGGCGGCTACCGGCGCCTTGTCCGTCTTCTCCCGTGACGTCTTCGTCGTTTCCGACGAGCGCTTCGCGAGGAACCGGTCGACGCCGAAGGCGCCGGAGCCGGTGAAGACGAGCAGGAAGAAGGCCCAGCAGAAGGCGGCTGCCAGTTCGCCCTGGTTCTGGATCGGCATGAGGGCGCTCGGCTGGTGGACGTCGAAGTACGCGTACGCCATCGCGCCCGAGGCGATGAACGAGGCGGCGCGGGTACCGAGGCCCAGCAGGACCAGGGTGCCCCCGACCAGCTCGATCACGGCCGCGTACCACCCGGGCCAGGTACCGGTCGGCACCGTCGGCTCGTCGCCGAGGACGCCGAACAGGGAGCGGGCGCCGTGGCAGGCGAAGAGCAGGCCGATCACGAGCCGGAACAGGCCGATGGCGTATGGCTGAGCGTTGTTGAGGCGGGCGGACATGTGGGGGGTGTCTCCTTCGTCGGGGCCGTCCCTCCGAGGACCTGAACTGAGGCCCGGAAGGGATCGGTCCGGGGGTTGGAACCGAGCGGAAAACCCACCGTAGGGCGGCTCAATCGATAGTTACAAGTTCAACATTTGGCCATCGCATTGCCTCCATATGATCTCCCGTTTTCCCCTCCGGTTCGCCAATTGCCGTACGTGGAATCGCTGTTGGGGTCATACGCAGCACCGCCCGTGCCATCGCATCGGCGTCCGAAAACATGACCGAATCCACGCCAGGGCGTGCCCCGGCCGCCGTCACCCAGTGCACGCCCTCCGTGGGAACCCCGAACGCCAACCTCCTTGGCCGCGGCCGACCGTGACGGTCCCTCAGATGACAAGGGCGCGGAGTCACATCCAGGCCGCCCGTCTCGTAGCCGTCGATCACGTGCGGCCTCGCCCCGCCCGTCCGCAGCAACCGGGCGAGGAGAGGGTCGGCCGTGCGGCGGAGGTCGGGCTCCGGCAGCCGTGCCTCTATGAGCGCGCTCACGCGTACGGCCGAGCCCGGCACGTCGGGGGAGTGCGCCACCCAGGCCCCGTCCGCCGCGCGCACCTCGAGGCGCGGCCCGAGCACCTCCACCACGCCCGCCGCCACCAGCGCCGCCAGCTCCTCGACGCGCCGTCTGGGCGGCCCGATGGAGAGGAAGGCGTTGAGCGAGGTGTACCAGCGGTCCAGGTGGTCCCGGCGCGAGTCGCCCGGCAGCCCGCCGTGGTCGACGATCAGCCGCAGCTCGTTGCGCACGTCGCGCAGCACGTCCTGGGCCGCCTTCACGGGCCCGTCCACATTGCCCAGGGAGGCCTGGGCGGCGTCCTCGCGGAGGTGGGTGAGCAGCCAGGTCCGCCAGGCGGCGGCGTCGGTGAAGACCCGTCCGGCGTACGGCCGTGACATCCGCTCCCAGGACCAGCGGTCGGCCTCCGGTATGCCGAACTCGTCGAGTGCGGCCGCCTCTTGGGGTGCTCGGTGCGGGGCGGCGAGGAAGCGGTCCCGGAAGCCGTCGAGTGGACGGTCCGTCAACTTCCGTGTTCGCAGCAGGGTTTCGTAGTAGACCGTCTCGACCTCCTTCGCCACCAGCGGCCATATCTCCGTGCGGAAGTCGGGGGCCTCCCCGGAGTCGGCGCGCTTGCGGAAGCCGGCGATCGCCTCGCCGGTGAGGACGAGCGGTACGTGCCTGCCGTACGGGCCCTTCGCGTTGTCGCCGCGCGCCTGGTACGGGATGCCGCGCCGCGAACCGGCGTAGAGCCGGGGCTCATGTCCGGAGGGCAGGTAACGCAGGCCGCCCTCGGGACGGCGAACGAAACGGCCGCCTCGGCCCGACGTCAGCAGGGTCAGATGGTCGAAGAAGTTGAGGCCGAGGCCGCGCAGCAGGACCGGTTCACCGGGGGCCAGCGACGAGAGGTCGACGTCGGCCGGGTTGGCGGGCGGGATGTGGCGCAGGCCGTGGAGGCCGGCGTACGAGCTGAGGCGCTGTTGTTCGTCGTCCGGGACCAGGGGGAGGTGACCCTGGGCGAGGACGACGGCGGACAGGCCGGACAGGACGCGACCGCCCGTGAGGGTGAGGGTCTGGCTTCCGTCGGGAGCCTCGTCGAGGCGGATCGCGCGTGCCCGGTGCGTCCGGACGCGCACGGCCGGCGGCGCCTCGCGCACGACCTTCGCGAACACCCACTCCAGGTAACGCCCGTAGTGGGCGCGGGTCGGGTAGTCGTCCGGCCCCAACTCGCCTTCCGTGTCGGGGGAGTCGCGCGTCCACTCGTACAGACTCGGCCCGGGGCGGATCGGGCCCGAGCAGCCGACGCTGTCGTCGGTGAAGAGAGTCACCTGCGAGGCCACGGTGTTCATCAGCAGCCGGGGCGACTGCGAGGTGCGCCAGACCTGGCCCGCGCCCGGCGCCGCCGGGTCGACGACGTGGACGGTCAACCGGGCCCCGGGCGGCAGGAGTTCGGGTGCGGAGGCGCAGAGGCGTTCCAGCACGCTGGTGCCGCGCGGCCCGGCGCCGACCAGGGCGACGGACACGGAGGGAGGGCCGGGCGCGGTCCCGGAGGCGGTCCTGGGCGGTTCGGCGGGCGCTGGAGGCACTGGAGACAAGGTGGTTACTCCCGGGCGTGTGGGGCGCGTTGGCAGGAGGGCCGCCCACCGGAAGCGGACGGTCCGCTCATCATGCCGCCGGTGACCAGCCGGGCCGGGCACCGGGGACGTGGGTCGCCGCCGGTGTGGGATGCCTCACGCGCTCAGCTCGGACTCCATGACCGTCTCCAGCCGTGCCCCGCCGCGCTTCTCGCCCCGGGTCCGGTCGAGCCGCAGCCGGGCCGAACGGCCGCGCACGGTCAGGGTCATCAGCATGTTGCCGAACCAGGGGCCGCCCGTTCTGCGCCAGGTGACCGGCGGACGCGGGACCCGGCCGTGCCGGGCGAGCCGGCGGCCCAGGGCGCGGCCCAGACCGCTCCAGCCCAGCCGGAAGCCGACCTTTATGTAGAGCGGGATGGCGTTGTGGACGGGGGAGCAGGTCAGCTGGAGGACGCGCGCGTCCGGACGGGAGGCCTCGGGCCAGGTGGGCTCGGCCGCGTACGCGTGGTGGACGTCCCCCGACAGGACCAGCACCGTCGCCGGGGCCTGCGGGCCCGAACCCACTTCCGCGATCAGGTCGGCCAGCGCGGTGAAGGAGCGGGTGAACGCCGCCCAGTGTTCGAGGTCGGCCGCGCGGCGCAGTTTCTCCCCGAACCGGGCCCAGCGCGCGCCGCGTTCGCCCGCGCACAGGGCCTCGTCCCACGCCTCGGCGCCGTGCACGAGGTGCGGCAGCAGCCAGGGCAGCGAGGTGCCGATGAGAAGGTGGTCGCAGGAGCCGGGATCCGCCAGCGCCTGTTCGCGCACCCAGGCCTCCGCGCCCGGATTCAGCATCGCGCGCCTGTCCTCGTCGAGGACCCGGGCCGCCCTGCTGTCCACCATCAGCAGGCGTACGCGGCCGAAGTCGCGCCGGTAGCTCCAGCGGACCGAGTCGGGGTCGGCGTCCGCCCGCGCGGCGAAGGCGCGCAGGACGTCCGTACCGTCGGGGCTCTCGCGTACGGCCGCGTACAGCGGGTCGGTGGTGAGTTCGGCCGGGGTGAGGTTGCCCAGGTGCTGGTGCACCCAGTACGACATCAGGCCGCTCAGCAGCCGCTCGCGCCACCACGGGGTGTCCCGCATGCCGGCCAGCCAGGCGGCGCTGGTGTTCCAGTCGTCGACGACGTCGTGATCGTCGAAGATCATGCAGCTGGGGACTGTGGAGAGCAGCCAGCGGACCTCGGGGTCGAGCCAGGACTCGTAGTAGAGGTGGGTGTACTCCTCGTAGTCCGCGACCTCGGCGCCCGGCGGTTCGGACAGGTCCCGGCGGGCCGCCAGCCAGTCGCGGGTGTCGTGGGACACCTCGTCGGCGTACACCTGGTCGCCCAACAGGAGCAGTACGTCCGGGCGTTCGCCCGTGGGGTCGGCCGCCATCCGCGCGGCCAGGGTGTCCAGGGCGTCCGTGCCCACCGGGTCCTTCTCGCCGGCGGCGGGCGCCGCCCAGCGGCAGGACCCGAAGGCCACCCGGAACGCGCCGCCCTCCGCTTCCCGCTCTCCGTCGTCGGCGGTGCGGATGACGGAGGGCGGAAAGGGAGAGTCGGGCAGCGGCCACACGCGGACGCCGTTCAGGAGCACTTCGTACGCCGTCGTCGTGCCCGGGGTGAGGCCCGTGACCGGGATCAGCGCGTAGTGGTGGCCCGCGACCTGGAAGGTGCGGGTGCCGCCGCCGGCGCCGTCCGCGCAGCGCGCCTCGGCCGTGCAGGGGCGGCTCGCCTCGACCCAGACGGTCGCGGACGAGCCGTCGGCGTACCTCAGCAGCGGTCCCAGGCGAAGTGTCGCCATGTGATCACCCTCCTCCGTCGCACCGTACGGTACGGACGCCGGAGGAGGCCGGGGAGGTTGCGTGCATGACACATTTGGCCGGCGGCCGGTCAGCGGCCGGTCGACGGCCCCTCAGTGGGTCGTCAGCAGGTGGTCAGCAGGCGGCGAGGTAGTTCGTGAGCGCGCTCTTCTCGGCCGAGTCGACCGAGAGGTCGTAGTAGTACTTCACCTGGACCCAGGCGCGGACGTACGTGCAGCGGTACGAGGTGACCGACGGCATCCACTCGGCCGGGTCCTGGTCGCTCTTGGACTGGTTCACGTTGTCCGTGACGGCGATGAGCTGCGGCCGGGTGACGTCGTTGGCGAAGGCCTGGCGCTGGGCGGTGGTCCAGGCGCCGGCCCCGGAGTCCCAGGCCTCGGCGAGCGGGACCAGGTGGTCGATGTCGAGGTCGGAGGCGGCGGTCCAGGTGGCGCCGTCGTACGGGGAGAACCAGCTGCCGCTGGTGGCGGTGCAGGCGGAGTTGGTGACGACGTTCGAGCCGTCCCGCTTGAGGATGTACTCACGCGTGTTGCACGTGCCGCTGATCGTGATCCAGGTGGGGAAGAGATCGCGGTTGTAGCCCGTGCGGTTCTCGGTCTTCACGGTGAGGGAGGCGAGGTAGGTGCGGGCGGTGGCGGCGCTGACCGGGGTGGGGAGAGCGGCGGAGGCGGTCGGACCGTTGAAAAGTCCGACCGAGGCTATGAGCCCGGTGAACGCGGCGAGTATGCTGAGTCGTCGACGCGCGTAGAACTTCGGCATGCTAACTCCCTCGGGGGATGCGGGCGTTGAGCGCGAGCGAGTGAATGCTTGCGTCGGTTGATTGCCGTGAGATGTGCGATCGGTAAGAAACTAATGACGCGCACATGACATAACAACCCCTCGGGTGTCGGTTATCGTGGACGGTGCAGAAGGGGAGTAGCTCTTCGCCGGACCGTCGACATACTGCTCAGCTCGTCTGAGCCGGCGCCCGGAGGCAGGTCGCATGACCTGTCAGCGAGACCTTCGGCCTAGTGGTGCACTGACCGTGCGCTGCCGTGCCGAGGTGTCGTTCTTGCGGTAACACTCTCGGCGGGGCGGCCCCGACCGATTGAGGAATCTTGATCAGCCTCACCGTGACAGCGCTTGTCTTCGGCGTCGTCTTCCTCGCCGAACTCCCGGACAAGACGGCCCTCGCCGGGCTCGTCCTCGGTACCCGCTATCGCGCCTCGTACGTCTTCGCCGGAGTCGCCGCCGCGTTCACCCTGCATGTCGTGCTCGCCGTCGCGGCGGGCAGCGTCCTCACCCTTCTGCCGGAGCGACTCGTGCACGCGCTGACCGGCGTGCTGTTCCTGGGCGGCGCCGCCGTGCTGCTGATGAAGAAGAGTGAGGACGAGGAAGAGATCCGGCGCCCCGGGGACCAGTCCTTCTGGAAGGTCGCGGGGGCGGGTTTCATGCTCATCCTGGTCGCCGAATTCGGCGACCTCACGCAGATCATGACGGCCAATCTCGCCGCCCGCTACGACGATCCGCTCTCCGTCGGTCTCGGCGCGGTGCTCGCGCTGTGGGCGGTGGCCGGGCTCGGGATCGTGGGTGGCCGGGCGCTGATGAAGCGGGTGCCCCTGGAGCTGATCGCCAGGGTCGCGGCGGTGCTGATGCTGGGGCTCGGGGTGTGGAGCCTTTGGGAGGCGGTGGCTGGTTAGGCCGGTGGTGGGCGGGCGGAAAAGCCCTGGAAGTGGCCGGTCGGTGAACGGTTCGCGAAGGCGGTGGCGGACAGCCCGGTTGTTTTGTACCGTGTATGAACAAAGTGGCTCCCGCCCGTTTTCCCTGACCGGCGGGCGGGGCCGCCTTGGTCCCGTACCTGTGCCACTGACGGGCGGGCGGGGCCGATCTCCCTTACCTGTGCCCTGGAGCCTGCAGATGACGGTCCCCGTCGTGCTCACCGCTCGCGCCCTCCTCCTCGACATGGACGGCACCCTCGTCAACTCGGACGCCGTCGTCGAGCGCGTCTGGCGGCGCTGGGCCGGCCGGCACGGGCTGGACGGGGACGAGGTCATGAAGGTGGTGCACGGGCGGCAGGGGTACGCCTCCATGGCCGTACTGCTGCCCGAGCGGCCCATGGAGCACAACCACGCCGACAACGCCCGGCTGCTCGCGGAGGAGACCGCCGACCTGGACGGTGTCGTCGCGATACCGGGCGCCCTCGAGTTCCTGGCGTCCCTGCGGGGGCTGCCGCACGCGCTGGTGACCTCCGCCGACGTCGCGCTGTCGACCGCGCGGATGCGGGCGGCGGGGCTGGGGCTGCCCGACGTGCGCGTCACGGCGGAGTCCGTCGGGGCGAGCAAGCCGGATCCCGAGGGGTTCCTGAAGGGGGCGGCCGAGCTGGGTGTCGACCCGGCCGACTGTGTGGTGTTCGAGGACTCGGGGGCCGGGATAGCGGCGGGGCGCGCCGCGGGGATGCGGGTGGTGGGGGTTGGGCCGCGGGCCCACGTTCACGGGCCGGATGTGGTGGTGGCGGATCTGACGGGGGTGCGGGTTGAGGGGTTGGGGGAGGGGGAGGTGCGGGTTCGTCTGGGGGTGGGCGGGGTTTGAGTGCACCTTTTGTTTCCCGCCCGTCCACCCGTCTCGGCATGATGGTCGGGCGCCGTACCCTCAGCCCGTCCGGAGTTTGAGGGCGAGGCCCCTTCAGGGCCGACAGCGGGGGTCCGGGCGCGGCAGCCCCCAGGGGACGGTCACCCACCCGCCGCTGAGCCCGCGCGGCCTCACGGCTCCGTCGTCTCCGATTCCAGCCGCCCCCGCGTCGTCCGGTCGTACACGCCCGATTCCTCCGTGTCGATGCCGCGCGTCGTCTGGTACGTGATGACCGCGTTCTCCACGTTGTCGTCGTAGACGCCGTCGGTGTCGCCGAGGTAGATGGCCAACTGGCGTAGCCGCAGCTGGAGTTCGAGGACCTCGTTGCCGTGGTCGCCGGGGCGCAGAACCGAGGCGGTGTCCCGCGCGCCGCCGCCGGGGGCAGGGGTGATCGTGCCGGTGGCCGCGGCGGTCGTCGGTGCCTGGGCCGGGGTGGCCGATGTGGACGGGGTCGGCGAGGGGGCCGTCAGTGTGGGCGAGGGGGTCGGGCTCGCGCTGGGGGACGGGGCGGGAGCGGGCTGCTTCGGCGCCGGCTTCGACGGCGTAGGACTGGCTGACGGGGTCGGGGTCGCCGCCGTACTGGTCGTCGCCGCGGGGACGCTCTCCCGTACCTCCTGGGCGGCCGTGTTGTTCCGGGCCGGTTTGTCGTACGTGAACATCCCGCCGGCCAGTCCGCCCGCCGCCAGGATGACGAGGACGGCTCCGGCGGCGCCGAGGAGGAGGACCCGGGGGCGGCTGCCCGACCCGGTCGGCGGCTCGTCCTCGGCCAGGAGGCCGGGAGCGGAGTCAGGGGGCCGTACCGCGGGTATCGCGGCGGTCGCCGCTTCGTCCGGCCGGCCGGTCTCCGGGACCGCCCGCATCGGCATCGTGGCCTCGGCCGCCGGGTCCGCGGTCAGGTGTCCGGGCGAGGTCGGCGAGGTGGGTGACCCGGGTGTTTCGGGGGTCAGTTCCACGTACGGGCGTATGCGCAGGGGGTCGAAGTCCTCCGCTGCCGCCGCCTCCGCCGTGCGGTTCTCGAGGTGGGCGTCGGCCGCGCGTTCGGCGCAGGCGCAGGAGGGCGTGCTGTCGGCTTCCCGGGGTGCGCCGCACTCCGGACACACGTGCCCCTTCGGATCGTTCACTGCGCGTCGGTTCCTTCCACGTACGAACCCCCGTACGAATCTCAGAGATTATCCAAAGCCTCTTCACACCTTCTCCCGGAAGCCCCCGGAATCCGGTGTTCCGACGAAGCTCGTGAGGGTTCGACAGGCCATAACCGGTCACACCGACCACGATGGGGGTGTCACAAGAGTCACAGGAGGTCTTCATGGCCGCGGAAGCGCGCGGTAGGACGGGAGACGCGGCGGCCGAGCGACCGGCGGCTCCTGGGCCCGAACACGTGCCCGGAAACGTGCTCGTCTCCATCGGTGCCCTGCTGCTCGGCATGCTGCTCGCCGCACTCGACCAGACCATCGTGTCGACCGCGCTGCCGACCATCGTCAGCGATCTCGGCGGACTGGATCACCTGTCATGGGTGGTCACCGCCTATCTGCTGGCGTCGACCGCCGCGACACCCCTCTGGGGCAAACTCGGCGACCAGTACGGCCGCAAGAGGCTGTTCCAGGCCGCGATCGTGATCTTCCTGATCGGCTCCGCGCTGTGCGGCATGGCGCAGAACATGCCCCAGCTGATCGGTTTCCGGGCGTTGCAGGGGCTCGGTGGCGGCGGGCTGATGGTGCTGTCGATGGCGATCGTGGGGGATCTGGTCCCACCGCGTGAACGAGGGCGCTACCAGGGCCTGTTCGGTGCCGTCTTCGGTGCGACCAGTGTGCTCGGTCCGCTGCTCGGCGGGCTCTTCACCGAACACCTCAGCTGGCGCTGGGTGTTCTACGTCAACCTGCCCGTCGGCGCCGTCGCCCTCGCGGTCATCGCGGCGGTCCTGCGCATCCCGCGCCGGTCCGCCCGGCATGTCATCGACTACCTGGGCACCTTCCTCATCGCCTCCGTCGCCACCTGTCTCATCCTCGTCACCTCCCTCGGCGACGGCTGGGGCTGGGGTTCGCCGCGGATCGCGGGGCTGGCGCTGCTGGGAGTGGTCCTGGCCGTCGCCTTCGTCCTCGTCGAGCGGCGGGCGGCCGAGCCCGTCCTCCCGCTCAAGCTGTTCCGGCTGCGCACCTTCACCCTCACGGCCGTCATCAGCTTCATCGTCGGCTTCGCCATGTTCGGCGCGATGACCTATCTGCCGACGTTCCTCCAGGTCGTCCAGGGCGTCTCCCCGACCATGTCCGGCGTGCACATGCTGCCGATGGTGTTCGGCCTGCTCCTCGCCTCCACCGTCTCCGGGCAGATCGTCAGCCGCACGGGCCGCTGGAAGGTGTTCCCCATCGCGGGCACCGGCGTCACCGCCCTCGGCCTCCTCCTGCTGCACCGCCTCGACGAGCACAGCTCCACCGGCGAGATGAGCGCCTACTTCCTCGTCTTCGGCCTGGGCCTCGGCCTGGTCATGCAGGTCCTGGTGCTGATCGTGCAGAACGCGGTCTCGTACGAGGATCTGGGCGTCGCGACCTCCGGCGCCACCTTCTTCCGCTCCATCGGCGCCTCCTTCGGCGTGGCCGTCTTCGGTACGGTCTTCGCCGGCCGCCTCGGCGACAAGCTCACGGACGCCTTCCGGGGCGTACGACTGCCCGCCGGGGTGACGGCGGACGCCCTGGAGTCCGACCCGCGCGGCATCGCCGCCCTCCCGCCGGCCCTGCGCCCGGCCGCCCTGGAGGCGTACGCGTCCGCCATCACCGACGTGTTCCTGTACGCCGCTCCGGTCGCCGTTCTCGGCTTCGTCCTCGCCTGGTTCCTGCGCGAGGACAAGCTGCGCGGCTCGGTGACCGCGCCCGACGTCACGGAGACCCTCGCCAGCAACCCGGTCCAGCGGTCGTCGTACGACGAGGTGTGCCGCGCGCTGTCCGTGCTCGGCACCCGTGAGGGGCGCCGCGAGATCTACCGGACCATCACCGCACGGGCCGGCCTCGACCTGTACCCGGCGGCGAGCTGGCTGCTGCTGCGCATCCGGCGGTACGGCTGGGCGGAGCCCGCGGTGCTGGCCGAGCGCAGCTTCGTACCGATGACCGTGATCATCGAGGGTGCGCGGCAGATCGAGGAACGCCGGCTCGCCGTACGCGAGGGCCTCGAGATGGTCCTCACCGAGGAGGGGCACGAGGTCGCGGAACGGCTGGCGCAGGCCCGCGAGGAGTCCCTGTCCGAGCTGCTGGGTGACTGGTGGGGCCCGGACCGGCCCACGGACCTGGTGCAGCTGGTGAAACTCCTGAACGAGGAACTGTGCGGTTCGGACGCGGAGCAGCCGCACAACGGCGCGGCGGACAGGTTCAGTTGAGGCGCGCCGGGCTCGTCGAGATCTCCTGGTTCTCCTGGTTCGCCCGGTTCGCCGGGCTCCCGGGGCTCTCCAGGGACTTGCGGAACCAGTGCTCGGCGTACTCGGCGTCGTTGTGGGGCTCGGTCTCCGTGTAGCCCAGGCGCGTGTACAGGGCGCGTGCCTCGACGAGGTCGGAGCGGGTGTCCAGGACCAGGTGCCGGGCGCCGAGGGCCCGTGCCGCGTCCTCCGCCGCGGCCACGAGACGCGCGGCGCCACCCCTGCCGCGCATCCCCTCGTACAGGAAGACCCGGGTCAGCTCACAGGTCGTGGCGTCGAGGAGCCGTACGCCCGCGCTGCCGGCCGGCTCACCGCCGTACCGGGCGACGAGCAACTGGCCGCCCGGCGGCGCCAGTTCGGCGCCCGAGTCGGCCGCGACGCAGCGCTCCAGCTCGTCGGGCTCCGTACGCCGGCCCGTGTGCAGGAGATACCAGCGGTCGCTGACTTCCGTGTAGTACGCCCGCCAGAGCGCGGCGGCGACAGGGGAGTTGAAGGGTTCCGGGGTGATGGTCCAGCTCATGACAGGCATTCTCCCAGGGCTGTTTGGGGAGCGGCTTCCGGGCAACCCGATGTCATAACCGGCCTGTTCGTCGAGAAACGGAAGGCGTTCATGTCCACAGGAATGCTCATCGTTCTGATCGTTGTCGTCGCGGCCGTCGTCATCGGTGCGGTCGCCCTCAACCGGCGGGCCGCGAACCCCCACGGCCCACGCAGTCTGAAACGGCGCTTCGGGCCCGAGTACGAGCGCGTCCTCGCCCGTCACAACGGGGACACCAAGGCCGCCGACCACGAACTCGCCGAGCGCGTGCAACGCCACGGTGACCTGCGGGAACGGCCGCTGGATCCCGCCGAGCGCGAACGGTACGCGGCCCGCTGGACGGCCGCCCAGGAACACTTCGTCGATTCGCCGCAGCAGGCGGTCGCCGACGCCGACCTGCTCCTCGCCGAGCTGGCCGGAGCCCGTGGCTTCCCCGACGGCGGCCAGTACGAGGAGCAGTTCGCCGCACTCACGGTGCACCACGCCCACCATGTGCACGGCTACCGGCGCGTGCACCGCGCGGCCCGCGAGGAGCGGGCCGACACGGAGGAGCTGCGCAGGTCGATGATCGAGGCCCGCGCCTTCTTCGACGAGCTGGTCGGCGCGGCGGAGCGGCCCCGGCCGAAGTCGAAGTCACGACTCAACAAGCTTCAGCTGAAGGGGAGTTGACCCGCATGACGGACATCGACAACCGGGACGGGAAGAAGCTGGACACCCGTAAACCCGAGCTGGACAGGGAGTGGCCCGAGGGCGGCAAGCAGGCCGGCGCTCCCGCCGTACCGCCGCCGACGTCCGCCGCACCGGCCCCCGTCCGTGTCCGCGAGACCGGTTCGTCCCACGGCCACGGGACGGGGCTGCTCCCGCAGGACGAGCGGGACAAGCTGACGCTGCGGCTCCAGCACGCCGTCACCGGGTTCGTGGACGGCCCCCGGGAGTCCGTGGAGGAGGCCGACCGGGTGCTGGAGGAGGTCACCGCGCGCTTCACGGAGGCGATGGCCCGCAGCCGCCGTACCGTACGCGCGACCTTGCGGTCCGCCGACGGCAAGGACTCCGGCGACACCGAACAACTCCGGCTCGCCCTGCGCGACTACCGCGCACTGGCGGAGCGGCTGCTGCACAGCTGAGGTGCGCAGCTGAGGTCCGCGACTGAAGTCGCCTACTCCGTCTGCCCGGCCCGGCCCGCCCGTGTCTCCCGCCACTCCCGTACGACCTCGTCGACGGCGTACGGTTTGAGGCCCAGCGGGGGGCCGGGCGGCGGCTTGTACATCATGTCGCGGATCTTGACGTTGATCTCCGTGACGATCCGGCGGACCGCCCCCTCCGAGGGAGCCCGGAGCGCCGCCGCGAGCGCGTCCTCCGCCTCCTTGCGCAGGGCCAGTGTCGGCGGCAGGACCGACAGCCCCTCGCGGGCCATCTTCTGCTTGACCCACCACATCTCGTCGTACGACGTGTTGCCACCGTCGGCCAACGGCTTGCCCGCCCCGGCGAGCTCGGCGAACTCCCCGCGCGCCTCCGCCTCGCGGATCTGCTTGTCGACCCACGTCTCGAAGTTCACACCGGGTGGTTTGCGTTCGGTCATGTGTCCATTGTGCCGGACCTCGCCCGACCCGACGATGGGGCGATTTATCATGCGGCGGCGTACGGCAACATGGCTGCCGTACAGGGACTGTTCAGCAACGACTGTTCCACGAGGAGCGGTCGGGTCACCTCGGTGACCGTTCAGAAGGAGCGCACGTGCTCGAACTCACCATGGCTACCGTCTCCGGGACGGACGCCGCCGCCACGGCCGGCATGCTCATGGCCGAGGCGCCCAGTGAACCGGGGGCCGTCCTGCGGGTGGGCCGCGACAAGGCCGTGTGCCGTCTCGTGACGCCCGACGACTGGCTGTTCGTCTCACGGGTCCACCTGGAGTTCCTGTGCGGGCCCGACAGCACCTGGCACGTCTCCTGGCTGCAGGGCTCCCAGCCAGACCCCTCCTCCGAGGTCCGGCTGGTGGTCGGCGAGTACGCCCAGACCGTGTCGTACGGCGGGAGCGTGCCGCTGCCCCGAGGCGGTGCCGGAGAGATCGTCGTCCAGGACCGCACCGGGCCGCGCAGCGTCAACGTGGGCTTCTACCACGAGGGTTGAGCCCGGCGGTGAGGCCCGGTGCGGGCTCCTGGGCAGGCGGGAAGGTGATGACAGGCCCTACGACACGACCCTCGCCAGCGCGAAGCCGTCGTACCCCTTGCCGCCCACCGTCTGCACCGCCGTGCCGCTCAGCCTCGGGTGGTCGGCGATGAGCTGGAGCGCGGCGCGGGTGCCCCGGATGCTCGGGTCCGTGGAGTCCGCCTCGGTCACCTTGCCGCCGCGCACCACGTTGTCGACGATGATCAGGCTGCCCGTGGTGGTCAGCCTGAGGGCCCACTCCACGTAGTGCGGGTTGTTGGCCTTGTCGGCGTCGATGAACACCAGGTCGAACGGCGCGGGGTTCTCGTCGGCCAGCTTGGGCAGCGACTCCAGGGCGGGGCCCGTGCGCACCTCGGTGATGGTGTCGAGGCCGGCCCGGGCGAGGTTGCGGCGGGCGACGTCGGCGTGCTTCTCGTCGTACTCCAGGGTGATCAGCCTGCCGTCGGCGGGGAGCGCGCGGCCCAGCCAGATGGTGCTGTAGCCGCCGAGGGTGCCGATCTCCAGGATGCGGCGGGCGCCCTGGATCTGGGCGAGGAGCTGGAGCAGCTTGCCCTGGTTCGGGGCCACGTTGATGTGCGGCAGCCCCTCCGCGTCGCTGTCGCGCAGGGCGGCCTCCAAGGCGTCGTCGGCCGGAGTCAGGAGGGTGGTGAAGTAGTCGTCGACTTCTTCCCAGCGCTGGGACTCGCTCATGAGAGTCGTGCCTTCCGTTCGGGACCGGGGTGTGCGGTGCGGGGCGTGTGCCGACTCATTTGTAGCCCTCTCGGGCGATCACGTCGTTGATCCGCGCCTCGTCGAGTTCGTAGACCGTCTCGCCGGCCCGGGGGTCGCGGGCGTGCAGCGTGTGGAACAGCGGGCCGTGCGGCGAGCCTAGGTCGACGAGCGTGGCCGAGGCCCCGCGCACCGCCCGTTCCGTGCCCGCCGGGCCGGTCAGGTCGATCCGGTTGACCACTCCCGGTGTCACCCACACCGGCACCGACTCCAGGTACCCCATGATCTGGAGGTGGAAGTGCCCGCACAGGATCAGCCGTACGTCGCTGCCGCGCACGGCGTCCGCCAGGTCCGTCGGGTTCCCGAGCCCCAGCGCCCGCTGGAGCGGGTTGTCGAGGGTGACCGGCGGATGGTGCAGGACGACGGTCGTGCCGTGCGGCGCCGGGGTGCGCAACAGCTCGCGCAGCCAGTCGAGTTGGGCGGCGCCGAGATATCCGTACACCTTGCCGGGCACAAGCGAGTCGAGCGTGACGATCCGGTGCCCGTCCACCAGGCTTGAGGCCGCCAACTCGCCGTCGCCGGAGGTGAGTCGGGCCTCGGCGCGGTCGCCGCCCGCCGGGTCCAGGTGCCCGCTGCCCAGCGTCTTCGCGAAGGCGCCGCGCTCGTCGTGGTTGCCGGTGGCGCAGAACACCGGGATGCCCCGCTCCCGGGCGAACGCGCCCACCAGGTCCCGTAGGACCGCGTACTCCTCGGGCGCCCCGCTGTCCGCGAGATCCCCGCTGACGACGACGGCCGAGAGGCCCGCGAGATCCCGTACGTCGGTGAGCATCCCGCGCAGTGACGCGGTCGGGTCGACGCCGTTGCGGTTGGGTGCGCCGGCGTGGTCGATGTGGGTGTCGGAGAGATGGAGTATCCGCATCCCGCCGACGCTACGCCGACCCCGCGGCGGCCGACCCCACAAGAGGCGCTGCGATTCTCCAGGGAGTCGTACAGGATGGGATGCGTAGGGCAAATGGTACTCATGGGGTGTACAGAGCGTACGGGGTGAAACGGGTAGGAGGTCTGCGAGGCGTGGCGAACGCGGAGCACGGTGGTGGAGCGGGAGGTGCCTTCGCGGGGGGCGGCGCCGGGACAGTGCGGGCACGGCTGAAAGTGGCCCGTGCGGCGCTCTGGCTCATCGTCGCCGTCCTCGCGGTCAGACAGGTGGCCGCCGTCCTCGGCACTCCGAAGGGGGACCGGCTCACCGACCTGGAGACCTGGGTCGGGCCCGACGGCGTCCTGTATGTGAAGGGGTCGCTCTACGACTCGACGCAGTTCACCGGCACCCCCTTCGGCGGCCTCGTCCTCAAGCCGCTCACCCGGGCCGCCGAGCAGGCCCTCGGCTGGGGCTGGACCTTCGCCACCCTGCTGCTCGTCGTCGCGCTCGGCGTGGTCGCCGCCCGCGCCCTGCCGCCGCCGGTGAGCCGCCGCACCTCGCTGCTCGCCGCGCCCGTCGCGATCAGCGTGCTCATGCTGTCGCTGCCGGTGCGCAACACCCTCCACCTCGGCCAGACCAGCATCATCCCCGTCCTGCTGGTCC
>Ga0136846_1239596_pt1 | contig 30438 bp, 29 predicted proteins | sample HopSoiMetagenom2_FD_96841 | JGI IMG/M metagenome (GOLD analysis project Ga0136846, IMG submission 96841) | Grasslands soil microbial communities from Hopland, California, USA - 2 Assembly 2016 (version 4) | ecosystem: Environmental > Terrestrial > Soil > Grasslands | place: USA: Hopland...
CCTGTGGGGATTCGGTCCCGCCCTGCGGAACATGAGCCTCAATTTCGGATTTTCGCAGCTCGTTGTCGGCGCATGCGTAGCGTTGTGGCTGGTGACGCTCGTGATGTCGGGTGGCGGGCTCGCCGGAGGCGGCAACCTGCTGTCGGCACTGTCGCCATCGACGCAGGTGCTCTTCGTGTTCGGCGCGAGCGGCGCGCTGCCGGTCTTCGGCGCCGGCCGGTGGTGGACCGTGCTGAGCGCCGGCTGGCTGCACGCGGGCCTGCTGCACGTGGGGATGAACATGTATTGGGTGTGGCAGATGGGGCCCGCCATCACCGACTTGTTCGGATCGTCGCGCACGGTGATCATCTACACGGTTGGCGGCGTGGCCGGCTTCGCGCTGAGTTCGATCGCGGGCGCGTATTTTCCGAACCTGCCGTTTCTCAGCTCGGGCGGTCTGACCGTCGGTGCGTCAGCGCCCGTCTTTGGCCTGATCGGCGCGATGTATCACTACGGCCGGACGACCAGCGGCGCGGTCAAGCAGATGGCGCTGTCGATCATGCTGCAGGCCCTCGTCTTCGGCTTGCTGATCCGGGGCATCGACAACTACGCGCACATCGGCGGTTTCGCCGGAGGATATCTGACGTCCGCCTTTCTCAACCCGATGACGCGCGAGCGGGGCGATCACATGATCGTCGCTCTCGTGTGCCTGGCTGCGACGGCGGCCGCGATTGTCGCGTCGATTGTGACGGGGCTGCCGTATCTGCGCCCGTAGCGTGCCCCTACTTCTTCTTTAACTCCAGCTCCTCGTCGATGATGTGCTTGAACGCGTCGAACGGCTGCGCGCCCGTGAGCATGCGTCCGTTGATGAAGAAGGCGGGCGTGCCGGAAACGCCGGCCTCGTTGCCCTCGAGGATGTCTTTTTCGACGCGATCCTTGTACTTGTGCGAATCGACGCAGGCATTGAAACGGGTGGCGTCCATGCCGAGCGCCGCCGCCGACTGCTTCAACTCGGCATCGGACAGCTTCGTCTGATCGGCGAACAGCCGTTCGTAGTACTGCCAGAACTGGCCCTGCTCGGCCGCGCATTGTGAGGCCTCGGCGGCCGGCCGCGCGTTCGGATGGCTGGGCAGCGGATAATGACGGTAGACGAGCCTGATCTTGTCGCCGTACGTGCTCATCACCTGATTGACTGTGGGATACGCCCTCAGGCAGAACGGGCACTGGAAATCCGAGAATTCGACGAGCTCGATCGGCGCACCGGCCGGACCCCTGGCCGGGCTGCCCGCAACGGCGACCTTTTCGCGCGGCGGTTCGAGCATCACGCGGACCGGCGTCTTGGCCTTCAGCTGATCGACGTACGTCTGATACACGGTCTGCGTTCGTTCCTGCGTGAGCAGCGAGCGGATCGGCGCGCGCACCTGATCGATCGGAGCGCCCTGCACACGGCCCGGATTTGCCTTGTACCATTCGAGGACGTCGGCGTCGGTGACAGCGGCAATCTTTGCTCCGATCTCCTGGTCCGTCAGCGCCGCGGTGGTGATGCCGCGCGCCTTGGCTTCCACCGCGAGCAGCTTGTCGCCGACGATGTCCTCGATGGCCGCGCGGCGCGCTTCGTACAGCGCCATCGACAGTTTCATGTTGCCGAAGGTACCGGCGGGCTGCTGCAGGGCCTTGTCGTCCACCTCGCTGAGGGTGATCGGCGTTCCGCCAACCGTGGCGACGACATCGGTGCCGATCTGCGCCCTCGACGCCTGCTGGGCGGAACTCGAACAGGCCACGAGGAACAAGGGCACGGCCAACGCGAGGCGCCTCACGATCATGCGTGTCATCAGGCGAGTATACCAGTGGCTCGGCGCTCGTGGTCCGTGGCTCGTGGCGCGAGGTCCGCGTCGAGGTCAGCTACTGCGTCACGCAGGGATTTCCAAACGACGAGGTTTCGGACTCAGCACGCAACGACGGCGGGCCGCCATCTCGATGGCGATGAACGTCGCGGAGGGGGCATGCCGCCGTCCAACCACGGCATTCGCCGCTCACTCGCCGAGCCTGAAGGGCAGATCGGCCACCACGTATGCCATCACCGCCACGACGGCCGCACATTTCGCCATTTCAACCGGATCAATCTTGTCGACCGTGTCGGCCTGGGTGTGGTGAATCTGGAAATATTGCGACGTGTCGACCTCGAGCGACATGCCGGGGATACGGCCGGCCCGCACGCTCGGCGTAATGTCCGCGCCATCGCCACCAGCCACGATATCCGACGCGGCCAGGCCCGACAGCAGCGTCGCAATCGCCGTCACCGTGCGGCGTGCCGTGTCGCTGCCCGTGAATCCGAAGCCGAGCGGCCGGAAGACGCCGTTGTCGGACTCCATCATGAGCACGTGGCTCGCCAGCTCAGCCCGGTGCTGATCCCGATACGCGATGCCGCCGCGGCCGCCGTTCTCCTCATTGGTCCACAACACGACGCGTACCGTTCGTCTCGGCCGCAGGTTCAGCTTCTTCATGATGCGAAGCGCCTCCCACGACACGACGCAGCCGCCGCCATCGTCGGTCGCGCCGGCGCCGACGTCCCACGAATCGAGATGGCCGCCGACGACAACCACCTCCTCGGGCTTTTCCCGTCCGCGCAGTTCGCCTACCACGTTGGCGGACTCGACGTCCGGTTCGATGCGCGCGTCCATCCGGAGCCGGACGACAACACCGTCGCCGCGGTCGCTCAGGCGCTGCAGGCGGTCGGCGTCCTCGCTGCTGATCGCGGCGGCGGGAATACGGGGCGCATCAGCCGCGTATGTGAGGCCGCCGGTGTGCGGCAGCCGGAGGCCGTTCGGCCCGACGGACCGGATCAGCATCGCCAACGCACCGAATCGTGCCGCCCGCGACGCACCGTTCCATCGATACCGCGATGTCTCGGCGTAGCTGGTGAACGGGACATTGAACAGGACGATACGGCCGCGGGCCGCGGCCGCGTGCGCCTCGAGCTCGTCGTACGATCGGACGGACAGCACCGGCGCCTCGATTCCAGCCGGCGGAGTGCCGACGCTGCCGCCGAGGCCCAGCATCGCGAGTGGCAGGCGAGTGGGGTGGACGATCTCGGCGCTCTCGGTTCCGCGCACCCACTTGGGAACCATGACCTTTTCCGCGTGCACGTTTTCGAGGCCGTCGCGCTTCATCTCGGCCAGCGTCCACTGAATCGCCTGGTCGAGTTGCGGCGAGCCGCTGAGGCGGGCGCCGATGGTGTCTGTCAGGGTCGACAGGCGGTGCCAGGCGAATGCGCCGCTGGTGGCTTCGCCGATCAGGCGTGCGGCGGGGGCGCGATATTCTTCAAGCCAGGCCGGAGTCGTTTCCGCGCGCAGTTCGCGATGCGGGCAGGTGAGCGCGAGCACAAGCGCCAGCATCGCGGCACGTTGCCGGCCGCGGCGGCGAGGCCGCACGCCTGGCTCTACCTCCGTCGCAGTGGCCGCCATGACGTGATCATCGCGCCACCGGCTCCGGAGTGAAATCCTCGCCGGGGTTGATGAACTGGTCGCGCTCGAATCGGTACTGCTTGTCGTAGAGCTGCCGGTAGCGGCCGCCGCGCGCGATCAGCTCGTTGTGGGTGCCGCGCTCGACTATTTCTCCGGCTTCGAGCACGAGGATCTGGTCCGCGCTTTGAATGGTCGACAGCCGGTGGGCGATGACGAACGTCGTACGTCCGCGCCGCAGCGCCTTCAGCCCGTCCTGGATGAATGCTTCGCTTTCGCTGTCGAGGCTCGAGGTCGCTTCGTCGAGGATGAGGATCTTGGGATCCGCGAGAATCGCCCGTGCGATCGCCACGCGCTGCCGCTGGCCGCCCGACAGGCGGACGCCGCGCTCGCCGACGATGGTGTCATAGCCCTTCTCGAACGCCTCGACGAACTCGTCGCAGTGCGCGATGCGGCTGACGGCTTTGATCTCTTCGCGCGCGGCATGCGGCCGCGCGTACGCGATGTTCTCGGCGACCGTGCCGTCGAAGAGGAAGTTGTCCTGCAGCACGACGCCGAGATGTCCGCGATAGTCGCGCAGCTTGACGTTGCCAAGATCGGCGCCGTCGACGAGCAGCCGTCCCGCCTGCGGGCGGTTGAATGCCATGACGAGGCTGATCAGCGTGCTCTTGCCCGATCCACTCGACCCGACCAGCGCCGTCGTCGAACCGGCGGGAGCGCGGAAGGAGACGCGCTTGAGAACCGGTACTCCCGGGTTGTACTCGAACGTCACGTCCTCGAACTCGACTTCGCCACGCGTGTCGGGCATCGGCAGCCGATCGGCGTCTTCCTGATCCTCGGTCGCCATCTTCCGGATTTCACGGATCCGATCCAGGCCGGCAAACGCCTCGGTCATCTGCGTGCCGATGTTCGCCAGCTGAATCACCGGCATGGTGATGACGGCGATCATCGACAAATACCAGACGAAGTCGCCAATGGTCATCGTGCCGGCGCGGATGGCCGACCCGCCCACCAGCATCATCGCGATGCCGATGGCGCCGATGACGAGTCCTGAAAACGCGCCGATCGCGGACACGCCGGTCAGCGACTGCGCGACGTTCCTGAGTAGCCGGTGGGCGCCCCTGGCGAACACGAGTTCCTCGCGTTTTTCGGCCGTGTACGCTTTGACGATGCGCACGCCGCCGAGCGACTCGCCGAGGCGTCCGGTCACTTCGGCGTTGATCTGCCCGCGATCGCGAAATAAGGGCCGCAGCCGCTTGAACGCGGTCGCCATGCCGACACCGAAGGTCGTCAGGATGACGATCGTCACCGCCGTCAACCGCCAGTTCAGATACAGGAGGATGGCGAGCGCCATGATCGCCGTCAGGATGGAGCCCGTGAGCTGCACGAGGCCCGTTCCCACCAGGTTGCGGATCCCCTCCGCGTCGGTCATGATGCGCGAAATCAGCACACCGCTCTTCGTCGAATCGAAGTAGCGGATGGACAGCCGCATGACATGCGCTTCCACTTCCTTGCGCATGTCCGTGATCGCGCGCTGCGCGGCGACGCCGAGAATCTGCGAGTTGGCAAAGGACGTGACGACGTCGACGATGGTCGCCGCCGCCGTGATCATTGCCAGCTTCGGCAGCAGATCCCATTGTTTCTGGCCGATGACGTTGTCCATGAGGTACTTGGTCGTCGCCGGCATGACCAGGCCGGACAACCGGTTGACGACCATGACCCCCAGGCCGATGCTCAGCCGGACGCGATGCTTCCAGATGAGCGCGCGCGCTTCTTCCCAGGCCCCCGGGCTCAGTTTCTTCTTCGGCGGAGCGGGGGCACGATTCGCCGCGGTCGATCGGGGCAGTCGTTCAGGATGGGGCACGAGGCGATCATACTTAAGAATGAGGAACATATGATTCAAGAGGTTCGAGGCGTTCAGGGCACGCGAGCTGTTCTGGTGATGCTGGGCGTCCTGGGAGTGCTCGATCCATCGGCCGCGGCGAGCGCGCAGGGTGCGGCCGCGCGCAAAACCGCTGAGGCGGCGATGCTGAAGGCCGACCGCGACTTCAATCAGGCCATGGCCGCTCGCGACAAGGTCCGCTTCCTGTCGTTCGTGGCGGAGGACGCGACGTTCAACACTAATCGGGGACGCGAAGCCGTGGGCAAGGCCTGGGCGCCGTTCTTCGAGCCGGACGGTCCGAAGATTACATGGAGCCCGACGAAGGCCGAATCCCTTGTCGCCGGGGATGTTGGCTACACGGTAGGAACCTGGGAGCGCCGAACGAAAGCCGCCGACGGAACGGTCAAGGTGACACACGGGCAGTATTTGACCGTGTGGCAGAAGCAGAAGGACGGCAGCTGGCAGGCGTCGTACGACACGGGATCAACAGCGCCCTAGCAGGCGGCTGGAGAACGGAGCCTGAACGTAGAACGCAGAACGCAGAACGTGGAATTGCGGACGGTCACTTCTCGTATTGGGCTCGGGCTTCGTTGAACCGATCAGCGATCGTGCGGACGAGACTCTCGGGTGAAACGACTCGGGCAAAGGGCCCGAAGCTGAGAATCCAGCTCTCGAGCGCGCGATCGAGGCACACGTCCAGGGTCATCGCCATGCCGCCGGCATCGGCCTCGCGGACGCGCTGCGAAGGATGCCAGGTGCGCGCGCGCACGTACTCCGCGGCCGCCGCCTGGAACTCGATCTCGACCCTTTGCGGCGGCCCCGAGTGCACACCCAGCGAATGGGGAAACGCTTCGTCCGGCAGATCTTCGATCGGCGTGAACGTCTCCTCGAGCAGCGACAGCTCGGAAATACGATCGACGGCGAACGTGCGCACTTCGCGGTACTCCGACACGTATGCGAGGAGGTAGAGCGCTCCCTGGGCATACGCCAGACGGTAGGGGTGTACGAGGTACGCTTTCGTGCGATCGCTCGACTTCGAAAAATAGGTGATGTTCGCCTGACGCTGGGCCAGCGTCGCTTCGAGCGCCCGGGCCTCGATCTGCGTCCGGCGCGAACTGCCTCCGACCGTCTGCGGCTGCGATTTGGCCGACAGGACCCGCGGAAGCTGATCGAGAAACCGCTGCATGTGAGGGGTCAGCGCGCTCGTCAGCTTCTCGAATGCGCTGTCGACATCGTCGCGGAACGGCGTCCCTGAGAGCGACTCGACGAGCGACCGGCTGAAATACAACGCGCACAGCTCCGAGAGCGTGAGACCGGCCGCCAGTCCCTTGAACGCCTGGCCGTTGATAATCCATCGCGTGCGGCCATCGTCGCGCGACCGGTCGTCGTAGATGGGGAACCCGGCCTCTTCGAGCGCCTGCAGATCGCGTCGTATCGTCCGCGTGGTGACGCCGCACTGAGACGCCAGCTCGTCGATGCTCACGCCGGACGTGCGCGACCGTTCGATCTCGCGCAGGATGTTCCATTGGCGAATGACTTCCGCATTCCTGGGCATGGTTCGATCAAAGTCTATAATCGTTTCCGGATGACGCCACAGGAAGCGCAGGTTCGAGACGCGCTCTATGCACTCGGGATCGTGTTCGAGCGGCACGAACATCCGCCGGTGGCGTCCGCGGTCGAGGCTGACGAGCACTGGTCCGGCATCGACGCCGTGCACTGCAAGAACCTGTTCCTCCGGAACCAGAAGGGGACCCGGTACTATCTCGTCATCGTGCAGCATCGAAAGCGCGCCGATTTGCGAGCCGTGGCCGACCAGATCGGGGACGGCAAGCTGAGCTTCGCGTCGCCCGAGCGCCTCATGACGCACCTTGGCGTCATGCCCGGATCGGTTTCGCCCTTCGGATTGATCAACGACGCTTCGCGTGAGGTGCGCGTCTTTCTGGACCGCGATCTCGCGAACGCCACGCGGATCTCGTTTCACCCGAACGTCAATACTGTGACCGTCGTGCTCGCCTTCGCCGATTTCGAGCGCTTTCTCGCAGCGCGCGGCAACCCTGTCAGATACCTCACGGTCTCCAACGCCGCCACGAACGTTTGACCTTCTCGACCGTCTCGAATCCCTGAACGCGGCGTGACCTCCCCTGTCACACCCCTCCTCTAGACTGGTTTCAGGAGGGAATGATGGCGTCCGTTACGAACGTCGGTGCCGAGGAAGTCATTGATGGGGAATGGGTTGCCCTGCCTGGTGGAGAGCTCGAAGGCCGGAGGCCAACACGATTGTGCGGCCCGTGCAGGCTGCGGCGCGCCGCCGGTGCCCAGCCGCGGGCGTTCTGCTTCACCTGCCATCGCGAAGAAGCCGTCAGGCGGCGGGCGCTCGAGGCAGCGGCCGAGCTCGACACGGCTTCGGAAGCCCGCTTTCGATGGGGACTTCCCTTCGAACCCGTCAACCGGCCCCGGCTGGCGCGCCTCCAGGCCGAACGCCTGCACGCGCGCCGCGTGCGCGTCGAAACGTCGCGGTTCGCCGATCGGCGCCGGCATGCGCAGATTGCGGCGCGTCACGCGCTGCAGCGCCTCGGCGCCGGGCTCGAATCGCGCGGCCTGCATGCTGCTGAATTGCAGCTGCCGGAAGCCTGGCTGCCGTTTGTGGGATCGCGATAGGGCAAACGGGCAGAGCAAGCGAATCACGCGAACCACGCGAGACGCGCCACGAGCGACGAGCCACGGTGTGCGATACTGATGTCCATCGAACCCACGTTATTGATCACCACGCTCATCGGTGGTCTTGTCGTCCTCGCTGTCGGGATCAGCATCGGCTGGTCGATCGCGCGTCCGGCATCGGCGGCGTCTCTCCGCGACACGTTTCGCGCGCTGAGCGACGAGGCCCTCAAAAGCAACAACCAGGCGTTTCTGGATCTCGCGGAAACGCGCCTGCGCGATGCACGTACCGTAGCCACTGCGGACATCGAGCAGCGGAAGGTTGCCATCGAACACCTGCTCGCGCCGATGGCGAAAACGCTTGGGGATGTGGACCGCGAGCTCCGGGAAGCCGAGCGCCGCCGCGCCGAGGCCGGCGCGCAACTCCTGCAGCGGATCGCCTCGCTGGATACCGCCGGGCAGGATCTCCGCGCGCAGACGGGGAAGCTCGTGGATGCACTGAAGCGCCCTGGTGTCCGCGGCCGCTGGGGCGAGCTCCAGCTGAAGCGTGTTGTCGAGCTGGCCGGCATGATTCAGCACTGCGACTTCGAAGAGCAGCACACGGTCACCAACGGCGATGGCGACCGGCGGATGCGTCCGGACGTCATCGTGCGGCTGCCGGGCGGCAAATACGTCGTGATCGATGCGAAGGCGCCACTCGATGCGTACCTGAAGGCGCTCGAGGCGCCCGACGAAGCCACCCGCCAGGCGCTCCTCTGCGAACACGCGCGGCAGGTTCGAACGCATGTCCTGCAGCTGTCGGCGAAAGGCTATGCCGCGCACGTGCACCCGAGTCCCGACTTCGTCGTCATGTTTCTGCCCGGCGAGATGTTCTTCAGTGCCGCCCTCGAACAGGACCCCGATCTGATCGAATTCGGCGTCGAACAGCACGTGGTCCCGGCCAGTCCGACGACGCTGATTGCGCTGCTGCGGGCGGTTGCCTATGGCTGGCAGCAGGAAGCGATGGAGGAGAACGCGCGCAAGATCAGCGATCTCGGCCGACAGCTCCACGAGGCGGTCCGCTCGCTTGGCAACCATTTCGATACGCTCGGCACGCGGCTCAAGTCCAGCCTCGAGGCGTATAACAACGCGGTAGGGTCCCTCGAAGGAAACGTGCTGGTGAAAGCGCGCAAGTTCAAGGAACTGCAGGCCGCCACCGCGCTCGAGGACATCAAGTCGCTCGAGCCGGTCGACCGCGTCCCGCGCATGCTGCAGGCGCCTGAATTAACGGGAGGGCTGCCGTTTCAGGATGATGACGTTGACACAGTGGTCGAAGCAGAAGAAGCGCGCCGGTAGGCCGTGCGCGCCCGGCATCCTAGCATCGTCAGGGTGAACGCAATGCGTGTGCCGGACTCGGTGTACGATCTGATATCCCGCCGATGCAGCTGAACCTGGCCTTCGACTCGCCGCCCGGACACCGGGAACGTTCAGAGCTCCGTGAACACCTCGAGCCTCTTGAACGTCTCGCACCTGTTGAACCCCTGGAACCTCCGAGAATGCTGTTCGTGCGTCATCCGAGGGCGCGGCGCTACGTCGTGACAGTCAGGGACGACGGGGTGGTTCGCGTGACGGTGCCGCGGCGGGGGTCAATGCGGGAGGCCCGCGAGTTTGCGGGCAGGCAAGAGGCGTGGATCGAACGGCAGCGCCGCCTCCGCGAGCGGGAGCGGTCGTGTGCGCCGGCGGCCGCGGAGGACGCCAGGTGCCAGGCGCGCATCCGCGCGAAGCGGGAACTGCCGCCGCGATTGATGACGCTTGCTGCCGAGCACGGCCTGACCGTTTCGAAAATCAGCATCCGCAACCAGAAATGGCGATGGGGGTCCTGCTCACGACGCGGCCACATCTGCCTGAACTGGCGGCTCGTCGAAACGCCCGCGTGGGTGCGCGATTACGTGCTGATCCACGAGCTCATGCACTTGCGGCGGATGGATCACTCGCGACAATTCTGGAAACTGGTCGCCCAGGCGTGTCCTGAGTACCAGGCCGCGCGCCAGTGGCTGCGAGAGCACGGGCGCTCGTTGTGATGGTCGTCGAGTACGGGCCGGCGATGAATGAATCTTCCCAAGGAGAAGAGGCTTAATGGTCGTGCATCTGGTGAGCTTCAAGTATCGATCCGATGTGGACGCCGCCGCGCGGCAGGATCATCGGTCGCAGCTGTCGGCACTGGCCGATATGGACGGCATCCTGGATCTGAAGGTCGGCGAGGATTTCGTCCGATCGCCGCGTTCGTACGACACCGGCCTGGTCGTTTCATTCCGCGATCGCGCGGCACTCGACGTGTACGCGACGCACCCGCGCCATCAGCCCGTCGCCAAACTGGGACGCGATCTCAGCGATACGATCATCGCCGTGGACTTCGATGCCTGAAGCGCCCTCGTCTGGCTCACGAGCGACGAGTCACGGTCTGCTAAAAATCAGGATGTGCTGACGCGGTAAATCCTCGTTCGTCCTCGCCAGTTTGAAGCCCTCGGCCTCGACCTCGAGTTTGGCGTCGGCCACCGACATCTTGTGCTCGGGCCTGATCGGAATGTCGGGGTCTTCCTTGCGGTATTCGAGCAGCACGAGCCGGCCGCCGGGTTTGAGCGAGGCGCGGATGCGGCGCAGCATGACCTGCGGCTGGGACAGTTCGTGGTACACATCCACCATGAGGACGAGATCGAGCGCCTCTGCCGGAAGATTCGGGTCGTCCTGCGTACCAAGTACGGGGCTGACGTTCGTGATCTTGCTTTTTGCGAGGCGTTTACTGAGCAGATCGAGCATGCCCTGCTGGATATCGTTGGCGTACACTTTTCCCTGCGGGCCGACCTTCTTCGCCAGCTTGACGGTCATGTAGCCCGACCCGGCGCCGACGTCGGCAACCGTCGCACCCTTTTCGACCTTGAGCACGTCGATGGCGCGATCGGGGTTCTCTTCGAGATCCCGCTCGGATCGATCGAGCCATTCCGCGCCCTCGACCCCCATCGTCTGCGCGAAGCGGCGCCCGCTGAGCGGGTGCACACCGGCTTGCTGCGCCGCCACGGCAAGCGCCATCGCAAGGATGAAGGCCGACGCGAGCGCCGTCCGTGCTGATGTGTCGCGCATGCGCATAGAATAGCAACTAATGACCGACACGACGCTGACACCCGCACGATTGTGGAAGGGGATGACGACCGAGCAGCGGCTGAAAGCTGCCCGCGCATTCTGGGCCACCGAAGAAGACGAGGCCGCCGACGCACAGTTTCAGGCGGTATTTCACATTGCCCAGCAGAAGAAGTTCCGGGCGAAGTCGGTGTTTGGCATGGACGAGGAGCGGCGCGCGAAGCAGCTGGCGTCGCTGCACTCGGTGCCGGAGGTGGTCGCCGCCCGGGCACTCATCACCTATCATCTGGCCGAACAGCGTCCGATGATGGGCGCCTTTCTGGACGCGCTGGGTATCGCGCACGAGAACGGCGTCATCCAGGAAGACAATGTGAAGCCGGACAGCGCCAGAATCGGCCCGGCTTGCGACCAGATCGCGAAGGATTTCCCTCGATCGGACGTGTCGCTCTACTTCAACACGCTGCTCTGTCAGGACCCGGAGACGTGGGGCGGGCTCCACGAGAGCCTGGCGAGGCTGGAGGCCGGAGCCTGACGGCTGAGGACGCCAGCTTCTTCGATCGTCCGATCGCATGCGCAAACCAGTCATCCTCGTCACCGGAGCCGGCGGTGAGATCGGCCACGGCCTGCTCACCGGCCTGGCGGAATCGGGCCGGCCGATCGTCACGCTCGATGTCGCGCCGCTCGACAAGGGATTGGCCCCGCTCGTCGCGCGCGAGTTCATCGGGTCGGTGACCGATGCGGGCGTTCTCGCCCGCGTGCTGGCCGAGTTCGAGGTCGACCTCGTGTTCCATCTGGCGGCGCTGCTGTCCACGCGCGCCGAGTTCACGCCCACGGCCGCGCACCACGTCAACGTCGAGGGCACACTCAACCTGCTCGAATTCGCCCAGCACGAAGGCGAGTCGCACGGGCGGGCGGTCGTGTTCGTCTACCCGTCATCGATCGCCGCGTACGGCCTGCCGGATCTCGACACCAAGACGCGCGCCGGTCGTCTGAAAGAAGACGACTACCTGCACCCCGCCACGATGTACGGCTGCAACAAGTTGTATTGCGAGCAACTGGGCCGGTATTACGCGCTGCACTACAAGCAGCTGGCGACGAATACGGCCGCCCGGCGCGTGGATTTCCGGAGCGTCCGGTTTCCCGGTTTGATCTCGGCAACCACCACGCCGGCCGGCGGAACGTCCGACTACGCCTCGGAGATGATCCACGCGGCGGCAAAGAACGAACACTACGGCTGCTTCGTCCGGCCGGACACCCGGATTCCGTTCATGGCCATGCCCGATGCCGTCACCGCGCTGCTTGCGCTGGCGGAGGCGCCGCGCGACGCGCTCACCAGGACGGCGTACAACCTCGCGGCGTTCAGCCCGTCGGCCGCGGAGATCCGTGACATCGTCCTGCGTGCGTTTCCGGCCGCGACGATCGACTACAACGTGGACCTGAAGCGCCAGTCGATCGTTGATTCGTGGCCCACCGACGTGGACGACTCGGCTGCGCGAGCAGACTGGCGCTTCACGCCCGCCTACGACCTGGACCACGCGTTCAGCGATTACCTGATCCCGACGGTCCGCCGGCGATACGGTTCGTAGGAAGATAGTTGGAAGCTGTCGCCTGCCGCGTCGCCGCCGCGGGTGGAAGATCTCTGGCCAGGCTGCGTGTTGCGCACCGTACTCTGCCAGTTGATACACGCCGCGAAGTCGCCGCGGATACAATAATCGCCATGCCCGATCGTCTCGTGACGGCGTTTGCGCCGGCCACCGTGTCCAATGTCGCGTGCGGCTTCGACGTGCTCGGATTTCCGATGGAGGAGCCTGGGGACTGCGTGACGGCGCGCCTGACGGCGTCAGGCGTGACGATCGACGAGATCATCGGTGATGACGGCCGGCTGCCAAGGGAGGCGAGCCGCAACACGGCGGGTGTCGCCGCCCGCGCCGTGCTCGATGCCGCAGGCGATCGGCGAGGCGTGGCGCTCACGATCAGGAAAGGGCTGCCGTTGTCGAGCGGGCTCGGCGGCAGCGCCGCCAGCGCAGCCGCGGCGGTGGTGGCGGTCAACGCGCTGATCGGCGGGCACGCGTCGATGGACACGCTGGTCCGGTGTGCGTTGATCGGCGAAGGACTCGGGGCGGGCGGGGCGCACCCCGACAACATCGCCCCGGCGATTTGCGGCGGGTTCGTGCTCGTGCGCCATCCCAATCCACCCGACATCGTCCGGTTGCCGGTGCCCGCCGGGTTGACGGCTGTCGTCGTGCATCCGGATCTGGAGATCGAGACCGCCCGAGCGCGGGCGCTCCTGGGATCGACCGTCCCGCTCGCGGATGCGGTCCAGCAGTGGGCCAACCTCGGCGCGCTGGTTCACGGCCTGCACACCAGCGATTTCGCGCTCATCGCCCGCGCCCTCGAGGACAGCATTGCCGAGCCCCGTCGCGCCCCGCTCGTGCCGGGACTCGCCGTCATCAAGCGCGCCGCCGTGAATGCCGGTGCCCTCGGCTGCAGCCTGTCGGGGTCGGGGCCGTCGATGTTCGCGCTCTGCCGCGACCGCTCGTCGGCCGACCACGTCGCTTCGGCCATGACCGCCGCCGTGCAACGGGAAATCGGCGGCACATCGCAGACCTATGTCTCCTCGATCTCCACGCGCGGCGCCTACATCGTGACCGCATGAGATTCGTTTCGACACGCGGCCAGGCGCCTGCGGCATCCCTCGGGACGGCGTTGTTCGACGGCCTGGCGCCCGATGGCGGGCTCTACGTCCCGGATACGATCGAACCGTGGTCGGCGGACGAGATCGCCGGCATTCCGTCGCGTTCGCTTCCGGAACTGGGCGTTCGCGTCCTCAAGCCGTTTGCCGCCGGCGGCATCGATGCGTCCACGCTCTCTGCCGTCGTGCACGAGTCGCTCAATTTTCCGATCCCGCTGATCGAGGTGGAGCCGGGAATTTACGCGCTCGAGTTGTTTCACGGCCCGACGCTGGCGTTCAAGGACATCGGCGCGCGTGTCATGGCCAGGCTGATGGCTGCGCTGGGCGCCGACGTCACCGTGCTCACCGCGACGTCCGGCGATACGGGGAGCGCCGTGGCGAACGCGTTTCACGGGCTTGCCAGCGCGCGCGTCGTGATTCTTTATCCCGAGGGACGCGTGAGCCCGACCCAGGAAGCACAGTTGACGATGTTCAACGCGGACAGCGGATCGAACGTCCGCGGATACGCCGTGGCCGGGAGTTTCGACGACTGCCAGCGGCTCGTCAAGGAAGCGTTCGCCGACAAGTCGCTGCGCCGCAGGATTCCGCTCACGTCCGCCAACTCGATCAACGTCGGCCGTCTCCTGCCGCAGATGATCTACTACTTCCAGGCGGTAGCCGAGTTGCGGCGGAACGCCCCGGCGGCGCCTGCTTTGCCGGTGGTCTGCACGCCAAGCGGGAACTTCGGCAACCTGACCGCCGGCCTGCTGGCTCGCCGCGCCGGCGCGCCCATCGAGCGATTCGTCGCCGCCACCAATGTCAACGACGTCGTGCCGGAATATCTTTCGACCGGCCAGTTCACGGCGCGGCCATCGGTGCGGACCATCGCCAACGCAATGGACGTCGGTAATCCCAGTAACTTCGAACGCCTGCTGTGGCTGTACGGCGGCAGCCTGGAGGCCGCGAGGCACGAAATCGCCGGCTGCCATTACGAGGACGCCGAGGTGCGCGACACGATGCGGCAGGTGTTCGACCGGAGCGGCTATATCCTCGATCCGCACTCGGCGATCGGTTACCTCGGCATCACACGGCAAGGCGGCGGCCGGAAGACAGAGGGTCGGCAGGCCGGAGTATTTCTCGCGACCGCGCATCCGGCGAAGTTTCCGGAGATCGTCGAACCGGTGATCGGGCGCTCGATCGAGAAGCCGGCGGTCCTGGCGCTGGCGCTTTCGGCGCCGTCGAAAATCCTTCGCCTCGAGGCGACGCTCGCGGCCGTCAAGGACGCCGTTGGGGCCTGAACGTCCCGTATTTCATTACCGGGACGATGTGCTTGCGGAGCTGTGGAAGTACGGCGTGCGCCCCAGTGCGCACACGCCGCCTGACCTGGTGAGGTCCTTCATCAACGACCTGTATCGCCACGAGCTGCGGCGGCTCCGGGATCAGTACATGCGGCGCGAATTTCCTAAACGCGAGTACCTCCAGCGCGTGGTACAAGTGCGCGAGAAGTATCCGGTCCTGGCACTGCGCCCGCGCCAGTGGCTGATCCCCGTAATTTGACGGGCGGCGGGAGCCGATGTCAGACAGACCTGGATCGCGTCAAGACGCCGAGCAGCTGACACCGCTCGTTTACGACGAGCTGCGCCGTCTGGCGGGCGCATACATGCGGCGGGAGCGTCCCGGCCAGACGATCCAGGCGACCGCGCTCGTCCACGAGGCTTACCTGCGCCTGGCGCGCGCCGGGACGCCCTGGCACGATGAGCGGCACTTTGTGGGGATCGCGGCGCGGTCGATGCGTCAGATTCTGGTCGAGCGCGCGCGCGCCCGCGGCGCGCAGAAACGGTGGGCGGCGCTCGATCGCGTCTCGCTCTCAGCGGCCCTCGCGACAGCCGCCGATCCCGAATCGACGCTGCCGTCCATAGACGAGGCGCTCGCGCGGCTCGGCGCCATCGATCCCGAGCAGGCCAAAATCGTCGAGCTGCGTTACTTCGTCGGATTGAGCGTCGAGGACGCGGCGGCGGCGCTCGATATGTCCCCCGCCACGCTCAAACGCCGGTGGGCGCTGGCGCGCGCGTGGCTGTTTCGCGAGCTGAGCAGCGAGGCGGGTGCATACGAGCCTCGATGAATGACGTAGTCAGACGATCGCGAAGCCCGATGAATCGCGAAGCCAGATGAATCGCGAAGCCAGATGAATCGCGAAGCCAGATGAATCGCGAAGCCAGATGAATAAAGACGAGTGGCAGCACGTCCGTGAGTTGTTCGAGGGAGTCCTCGAGGTCGAGCCGCCGGCGCGGGCCGGCTGGCTGCGCCTCCAGGTTGCCGCTCCCGCGGTGAAGGCCGAAGTCGAATCACTGATCGAGCATCACTCACGCGCTGGTGCCTTCCTCGAAGAGCCGGTTTCGGAGCGCCTTCCCGGGCTCTTCGAAGAAGACGGCGCGCTCGATCCCGGCGCGGCGGTCGGCCACTACAAGATCGTCCGTGAAATCGGCCGCGGGTCGATGGGCCGGGTCTACCTGGCGGAAGACGTCACGCTCGGCCGCGTCGTGGCGCTCAAGGCGCTGGCGCCGCAGTTCACGGGCGATCCCTCGTATCGCGAACGGCTGCGGCGCGAAGCACGGGCCGCGGCCGGCATGACCCATCCCGGCATCTGCACCGTCTACGCGCTCGAAGAATTCGACGGTCAGCTGTTCATCGTCTCCGAGTTTGTCGAGGGCCATACGCTTCGGGAGGAGGTGGCAGGCGGCCATCCGCCGCCAGGCGCCGACGCGATTGCCGCGACGGCCCGCGATCTGGCCGACGCACTGGCCGCCGCGCACGCGAACGGCATCACGCACCGCGATTTCAAACCCGAGAACGTGATCCGTGATCGAACCGGCCGTCTGAAGGTGCTGGACTTCGGCCTCGCCTATTCGTCCGAGGCCGGCGGGTTGCCGATCCAGCATCTTGCGATGAACACGCTGCCCGGGGTACTCGTGGGCACGCCGGCCTACATGGCGCCCGAGCAGTTGAACGGGCAGCGCGCGGACGCCCGTTCGGACGTGTTCGCGTATGGCGTGGTGATGTACGAGTACGCTTGTGGCGTCCACCCGTTCGGCGCGGCGACGCCGCTCGGTCTCCTCGCACGCGTCCTCGAAAGCGACGCGTCGCCTCTCGGCGATCGACGGCCACAAATCCCAATCGAGGTCGCGAGCGTGGTGGATCGATGCCTGCGCAAGTCCGCGGCCGATCGGTTTGCGTCGGCTGCGGATATCGTGTCGGCGCTGCAGGCCGGCAGTCGCGGCGGTTCGACGAACCGCCGAGCCGGCGGCGCGTTGTGGTGGCGAGCACACCAGGCGGTCTTGACGGTGATCTATCTGAGCGCCGCCATGCTGGCGTGGTCCATCAAGGAAGGGTTCGGCGAACCGCTGCTCTTGTGGCTGTTCATCGCCATCGGGATCTGGGCCGCCGCCGGCGGGATCGTCCGGGCCCATCTCCTGTTTACATCGGCCATCAATCCGTCTCGTCTCAGGGACGAGCACCTGCGCGTGCGCCGCACCTTGAGAATGGTCGACTTGCTGATGGCTGCGGCGCTCGGCGTCGACGGCCTCTCGATCGCGTCGATGCGCCCGTTGTGGGGCGTCTTGACGGTCGGACTGGCTGCGGGTATCGCACTAGCCACGTTGTTGATGGAGCCGGCCACAGCGGCCACGGTATTCGAATGATTGCGATTGAAATTACCCACTCCGGCGGGCCCGAAGTCCTCGTCGCGGCCGAACGTCCGATGCCTGCGCCGGGTCGCGGCGACGTGTTGATTCGGGTAGCGGCGGCAGGCGTCAACCGTCCGGACGTCATGCAGCGGCTGGGGCACTATCCGCCGCCGCCGGGCGCCTCGGACATCCCGGGACTCGAAGTCGCCGGCACGATCGAGCAGGTCGGCGCGGACGCGGGCGCCTGGCATCCGGGCGATCGCGTCTGCGCCCTGGTCGCCGGCGGCGGCTACGCGGAGTACTGCGTCGCGCCGGCACTGCAGTGCCTGCCCGTGCCGCGCGGGATGGACGACGTGCATGCCGCGGCGATCCCGGAAACATTCTTCACGGTATGGACCAATCTCTTCGAGCGAGGCCGCCTGCAGGCGGGTGAGTCGGTGCTCATTCACGGCGGATCGAGCGGCATCGGCACCACCGCCATTCAGCTCGCGCGCGCACGCGGCTCGCGAGTCTTCGCGACGGCCGGGACCGCGGAAAAATGTGCCGCGTGTGAACGCCTGGGCGCCGAACGCGCGTTCAACTATCACGAGACCGACTTCGTCGCCGCCACACGCGACGCCACCGGCGGCCGCGGCGTCGATGTCGTCCTCGACATGGTGGGCGGCGACTACCTGCCGCGGAACCTCGACGTGCTTGCCACGGACGGGCGGCTCGTGCAGATTGCGGTGCTCGGCGGTGTGAAGGCCACGCTCAACCTGATCGCCATGATGCAGCGCCGCCTGACGCTGACCGGTTCAACCCTGCGTGCGCGGCCGGTTCCCGACAAGGGCATGATTGCGGCACACCTTCACGCCAACGTCTGGCCGCTGCTCGATGCGGGCTCCGTGCGCCCCGTGATTCACGCGACATTTCCGCTCGCCCGCGCGGCCGAGGCGCACCGTGTCATGGAATCCGGCGTGCACATCGGCAAGCTCGTCCTGGTTGTCTGACTCGTAACCCGTGGCTCGCTGCTCGCAGCCGGTGTGCAACTGCGAATGCCACCACGAGCGACGAGTAACGAGCCACGAGCCACGAGTAGTACAATTGAGCCTCCCCGACCATGCATTACACACGACTTGGCGGCACCGGCCTGACGGTGTCTCGTCTGTGCCTGGGCACCATGACTTACGGGTCGCCCGACTGGCACCCGTGGACGCTCGACGAAGCGGCCAGCCGGCCGTTCATCAAGCGGGCGCTCGATCGCGGCATCAACTTCTTCGATACGGCCGACATGTATTCGCGGGGCGCAAGCGAGGAGGTGCTCGGCCGCGCGCTGAACGAGTTCACCCGGCGCGACCAGGTCATCGTCGCCACGAAGGTCTTTCACCCGATGGGCGAGGGCCCCAACGACAAGGGCCTTTCACGCAAGCACATCCTCGACGCCATCGACGCGTCGCTTCGGCGTCTGGGAATGGACTACGTCGATCTGTACCAGATCCACCGCTTCGATTACGCCACGCCGATCGAGGAAACGCTCGACGCGCTGAATGACGTCGTGCGCGCGGGCAAGGCCCGCTACATTGGCGCGTCGAGCATGTACGCGTGGCAGTTCGCGAGGATGCTGGCGACGTCGGACGCGCACGGCTGGGCCCGCTTCGTGTCGATGCAGAACCATTACAACCTCGTCTATCGCGAGGAAGAGCGGGAGATGATGCCGCTGTGCCGCGAGGAAGGCATCGGCGTGATTCCGTACAGCCCGCTGGCGCGCGGGTTCCTCGCCGGCGATCGGAAACCGGGCGGCGGCGGCGCCACCGTCCGCGCGAACAGCGACAAACTCGCCGGCCGGTTTTATTTTGCCGACGCCGACTTCGCGATCGCGGACCGCGTCGGGGACACCGCGAGCGCGCGCGGCGTGAGTCGCATGCAGATCGCCCTGGCCTGGATGCTCTCGCGTCCTGGCGTCACGTCGCCAATTATCGGCGCGTCCAGACTCACTCACCTGGACGAAGCGGTCGACGCACTCGAGATTCAGCTGACCGCCGAGGAGTGCGCGACTCTGGAGGCAGGCTACCAGCCGCATCCAGTCGTCGGTCCCCTGTAGACCAACTCTGTGCTGCCGCCGGATCTGTTCGTCGCGCTCACCCATCGCAATTACCGCCTGATCTGGCTCGGCCTGCTCGCGTCGACGACAGGATCGATGATGCAGAACGCCGGGCTGCTCTGGCATGTGTCGCTCCTGGTGACGCCTGAAAAAAAAGCCCTCGCACTGGGCATGGTCGGCCTGGTGCGTGTCGTGCCGATCGTCATCTTTTCGATGTTGAGCGGCGTCGTCGCCGATGCCTGGAACCGGCGGACGCTGATGCTGCTCACGCAGACCACCGCCGCGCTCGTTTCCCTGGCCCTCGCGGTGCTGACGTTCCGGGGCATCGCGACGGTGTGGCCGATCTACGTGCTTGCTGCGCTCGGGGCCGCCGTCGGCACGTTCGACCTTCCGGCCAGGCAGGCGCTGGTGCCCACGCTCGTGCCACGCGCCGATCTGCCGAACGCCATCAGCCTCAACGCGATCATGTTTCAGGCCGCGTCGGTCGTAGGCCCGTCGATCGGCGGCATCGTGATCGCGGCGGCCGGCGTCGGCTGGGTCTACATCGTGAATGCGCTGTCGTTCGGGTGCGTGATCCTGGCGCTGCTGCTGATGCGCGGCGTCAGCGGCCGCCCCGAGCGCGTCGCGGACGCCCCCGCCGAGAACGTATCGCTGCGGGCCGCCATGGAGGGATTGAAATTCGTGTTCACCTCTCCCCTCATCCGGTCGACGATGCTGTTGGACTTCTTCGCGACGTTCTTTTCGTCGGCCACGGCCCTGCTGCCGATTTTCGCGCAGGATGTTCTTGGCGTCGGCGCTACCGGGTACGGCTGGCTGTACGCGGCGCCGGCGCTGGGCGCGGTCGTGATGAGCGCCATCATGATTCCGCTGACGAGCCGTATCGTCCACCGCGGCCAGGTGCTGCTCTGGGCCGTCGCGGGCTACGGTGCCGCGACCGCGGTGTTTGGCGTATCACGCTGGTTCTGGCTGACCTTCTTGTGTCTCGCCGTGACCGGGGCGACGGACACCATCAGCATGATCATCCGCAATATCGTGCGCCAGCTCGAAACGCCGGATCGGCTACGCGGGCGCATGATCGGCGTAAATATGGTGTTCTTCCAGGGCGGACCGCAGCTCGGGGAGCTCGAAGCCGGGGCGGTGGCCAACTGGCTCGGGCCCGTCGTGTCCGTCGTGAGCGGCGGCCTTGGTTGTCTGATCGCCACCGCCTGGGTCGCCGCCGCAACGCCCGCGCTCCGGCATTATCGATCGACGTCCGGGTGAAGCCGCACGCGGAAGGCGAGCACAGCACGATTGCCGGCTCAGGCCGGCTACTGCGGCGCAAACGCGATCGAAATCTCGGGATCCATCGTGATCTTGACGCCCTGCAGAGTCGTGACCGCTGCCTTGACGTCCTCGACGTTCTTCAGCGACTGGAGCTTGGCCGCGAGAGCGGGATCGGCCACGGCCTTGTCGAAATCCAGATCGATGAGCGTCACGCGGTTGCCCTCGACGAATGGGCTGCTGGTTCGCACCAGGCGCCCCTCCGGCTCGATGCCGACCGTGAGTCGCGCGCCCGCGAGGATTCCCTTCACCATGTCGATTTGCTGTGCCGTCGGGGCCATCATGGCGCCGTTCGGGCCCGCGGGGATCGGCAGGAGATTGAATTTTGGAAGCTGGATGCGGAGAACGGAATTGCCGTCGGCCTCGCGGGCAAGCAGGAACGTGATCTCGCCGGCGTTCGCGCTGCCTCCCTGAGAGAAGGTCATCCCGCCGGGCAGCCGCGGCTGCTCGCTGAGGCGCAGCTTTGTGATATCCGTGAACGCGTAAACTGAGTCGCGGCCCTGTGCGGTGTCCGTTTTCACCGGCGTCGACGACACGTAGACAACATCGGGCCCGAAAGAGCCCGCCACCGAACGCGCCTGGGCCTCCGACGTGGGATCGGCCCCTGTGGCGTTCCCGCCGCTCAGGATCGCGAAGCCGCGCAGCTGCTCCATTGCGGCTTCGGTGAGCAGCAGCCGTTGTTCGATAGTGCCGCTGCCGTCGGCTTTCAGCTTGATGACGGTTGCCGCCTGAAAGCAGCCTGCAAGCGGCAGCACCGCCAGGATGACGACCATGCGTGGGGTCCAAGTCATGAGAAGACGATGACACAGAACGGCGGGCGACGACGCCGAAAACTGGCCGGAACGGCTGCGTCTTCCGGGGTTCCGCTGAGCCGTGCCCTGTCGAAGCTGGGAATTCTTTCCCGCGCGAGGGCGGTCGATGCCATCCGAAGCGGGCGCGTGAGCGTGAATGGAGCCGTCGTGCGAAACGCCGCCATGCTCGTCCTGCCGGAGCGGACCCGGATCCTCGTTGACGGCGTCGAGCGGCCGCGCGCGCGGTGGCGGACGATCGTATTTCACAAGCCCCGCGGGGTCGTGACCACCCGCCGCGATCCCGAGGGGCGCCCGACGATCTACGACGTGATTGGACAGGACGGCGAGGGCCTGGTTGCGGTTGGCCGTCTCGACCTTGCGACCTCCGGACTGCTGCTGCTGACGTCCGACACGCGGCTGGCCGACTGGATTGCGAACCCGGCGAACCAGGTCCCGCGCGTCTACGCCGTCACCGTGAGAGGCCGCGTTTCGGCCGCCCAACTCGCGGAACTGCCGGAAGCCACGCTCCGGAAGGCTTCCGGCCGCGAATCGCACCTGACGGTCGAATTGCGCGAAGGACGAAACCGCCAGGTGCGACGAATGTTCAACGCGATCGGCCACGAAGTCACCAGGCTCAAGCGTGTCAAGCTGGGCAGTCTCGAGCTGGACGATCTCACGCCAGGGCAATTCCGGGACATTTTGCGCGCAGAAATATCAGTTGCGTTCCCGGGCGCGCCGGTTCGCGAAGTATGATCTTTGGAAAGGGGATATTGCACAGATTGGACACCTTCGCTCCGGCCGAAGCGACCGCCGCGCCTCCTCTCCGCGAACGCGCCGAGATTTCCGACCGCTTCAAGTGGGACCTGTCTCACATTTTCCCCGACTGGGACGCGTGGCAGCGTGCGTACGACGAGCTCGACCGCAAGATCGGCGAGGGCGCTGCGTTTCAGGGAACGCTGGCGCAAGGCGCCGATCGCCTGCTTGCCGCGTACCGGCTTCGAGACGAGGTCGGGCAGCTGGCACACAAAGTCTGGTACTACACGTCGCTTGCCTACGATCAGGATCAGCGCGACAACGTGCTCAACGCCAGGCGGCAGCAGGTGCAGATCCTGTTTGCGAAGGATGCACAGTCGTTTTCGTGGTTCGAGCCCGAGCTGCTCAAGATTCCGCTGACGACGGTTCAACAGTGGATGGCGCTCCAGCCCGACCTCAGGCTGTATCGGTTCGCCATCGAAGATCTCTACCGCCGGCAGGAACATGTGCTCGACGACAAGGGCGAGCACCTGTTGTCGCTGTCGACGCGGTTCTCGTCTACGCCACGCGACGCGTACGCCGCGCTGTCCACCGCGGACGTGAAGTACCCGACCATCCGGCTGTCGAGCGGGGCCGAGGTTACGGTCACGTACGGACAATATCGGGCGATCCTTGCGACCAATCGGGAACAACGTGACCGCGCTGCGGCCTTCCATGCCATTCACGGGCTGTACGCCGCCAACGTCAATACGTACGCGGCGCTCTACAGCGCTGTCCTCCAGGGCGATTGGTTTCATTCACAGGCCCGCGGCTTCTCGTCGTCGCTCGAGGCGGCCTTGCACGGCAACAACATCCCGGCAGCTGTCGTGGAAAACCTCATCGAAACGACGAGGAACAACGTCGAACCCCTGCGGCGCTACCACCGGCTGCGCAAGAAGGTGCTGGGCCTGGAGACGTATCACACGTACGACACGACCATTCCGCTGGTTCACGTTGATCGGCGGTACCCGTACAACGACGTCCTCGAATGGCTGCCGGCATCGGTTGCGCCTCTCGGACCCGACTACCAGCGTCAGCTGCGCGAGGCGCTGACGAGCGGCTGGATTGACGTCTACGAGAATTCTGGCAAGCGGAGCGGCGCGTACTCGGCGCCCGTGTACGGCGTCCATCCGTACATGCTGCTCAACTACAACGACACGCTGGATGACGTGTTCACGCTGGCACACGAGGCGGGGCACTCGATGCACACGGTGCTCTCGCATGCGCACCAGCCGTTTGTGTACTCCGGCTACGAGATCTTCGTCGCCGAGGTCCCGTCGACGCTGAGCGAAGCGTTGTTCCTCGATTACATGCTCGGCCGCACGGCCGACGAGCGGGAGCGCAGCGTCCTGCTCCAGCATGCCATCGACGGCATCGTAGCCACGTTTTACACCCAGGTGATGTTTGCTGACTACGAGCTGCAGGCCCATCGGCTCGTCGAGCAGGGCCAGCCGGTCACCGCCGAGGCGCTCGGAGACATCTACTTCAACCTGCTGAAGGCGTATCACGGCGACGCGTACGATTATGACGAGCTGTCGCGCGTCACGTGGGCACGCATCCCGCACTTCTACAGCACGCCGTACTACGTCTATCAATACGCGACCTGCTTTGCGTCCAGCGCGCAGGTGATGAAGCAGTTGACCGGCGGCAGCGACGGCGAGCGGCGCGAGGCCGTGGACCGTTACCTGACCCTGCTGAAGTCAGGCGGCAGCGATCACCCGATGGCTCTCCTGAAGACAGCCGGCGTGGACCTCAGCAAACCAGAGACGGTCCGCGCCGTGGTGGATCAGCTGGACACGCTTGTCACGAGGCTCGAAAAAGCCATCGCGTAGGTTCTAGCGTTTCTTCGGAACCTGAAGAACCGCGTGCATGACACCGATGCACGCGTCCATCACCACCGTGATGCCGCCGGCTTCCGCCGTGGCCGCGGCAGCGTCGTTGACCACACCGCTCTGCAGCCATAGAGCCCTGGCGCCGACCTTCACCGCTTCTTCCGCGATGGCCGGCGTGAACTCCGCTCTGCGGAAGACGTCGACGATGTCGATGCGTTCGGGGACGTCGCTGAGAGACCGATAGGCCCGTTCTCCGAGAACAGTGGTCTCGTTCGGGTTGACGGGGATCACGTGATAGCCGACATGCTGCAGTTTGCGCATGATGCCGTTCGACGGCCGGTCGGGATTCGACGAGGCGCCGACCATCGCGATCGTCGTCGCCGAGGTCAGCAGCTCCTTCATCACGTCGCTGGACGGGTTGTGGTGCGCCACTATGCTGCGCCCATCCGCGCCGTTGCGGCGATTTCGGCGGCAGCGCGCCGGCCGCTCTCGACGGCGCCGTTCATGTACCCCTGCCAGCGGATGCTCGTGTGCTCGCCGGCAAAGAACAAGCGACCGGCCGGCTTGGCCAGCCACTGGCGCAGCGTGGGATCGAAGCCCGGATCGAAATACGCGTAGCCTCCGCGCGCCAGCGGATCTGACTCCCAGACGACCTGCCGCGAGGCGCAGAGCTCCGCCTGCCCGCCCAGCCATGACAGGCCGTTGGCAAAGCGCCCCATGCCCTCGCTCGATACCATCGCCTGCGTCTGATCGCTCGCTGTGCCGCCGGCAAGCAGGGTCAGGATGCCTTTGGGTCCCGCTTGTTCCTCGTTACCTTCCCAGATCGCGCCGTAGGGAAGCGGCGACCCGAACGCGCGGGGACGTCCACGGGCCCTCCAGAACCGGCGCGTGTACTGCAGCAGCGTCTTGGTCGCGCGCCCGTACTTCAGCGTGGCGATCGCCGCGTGCTGGTGGGCCGCCAGCGCCGGCGTGATGGGAACGCGCCTCAGCACGGACGCCGGCAGCGCGAACACGAGGTAGTCGCTTGTCATCGGCGCCGACGCGCGGCCGCGCTTGAGCGTGGCGTGCACCGACTTGCCCCGTACCGATACCGCGACCAGCTCGGTGCCGAGCTGGATACGGCTGCCAAGCTTCGCCGCGAGCGTTTCAGGTAACCGGTCGTTGCCGCCGACGATCCGATACATCGCGCCGGCACCGGGTTGTTCACTCTCGGCAAATTGATCGACCAGCGCGAGAAGCGACAGCTCCTCTGGATCGGCGAGGAAGAACCCGCGGAGGCCGGTGGCCGTGGCCCTCAGGTCCGGATCGGCGCGTTCATCGTCCAGCCATTGAGCCACTGACTGGCGGGCGATATCGGCCGTGATCGGGGAATCCCACCGCCGTTCGGCCAGCCGATACCGGCGCGCGAGCGTGCCGACCTGTTTCGCCAGCTGGCCCCACCCGCGCGCGGCACTCCGCGTGACGATACGCGGGGATTGGTCGGGGCCGGTCGATCGCATGTAGCCGAATCCATCCCGCAGGATACGGGAGAGCTTCAGCCCGAGTTGGCCGGCGAGCTGCCGGATCTCCTCCTGCGAGTCGTCGATCATGTCCCCGCCGGCCTCGGCGTGCTGACGGTCGGAGAACCCGTCGCGGATGGTCCAGACACGCCCGCCCACGCGATCGCGAGCCTCGATCACGGTCACCGCTGCGCCCATCGCCGTGAGATCGTACGCCGCCGTCAGCCCGGCGAGCCCGGCGCCGGCGACCAGCACCGATACTCCCGACAAGGCGGCGGGCGCTCTAGCGGCCGAATCGCTTGAAGAAGCTGGTGTCATTCCAATTGGGACGGTTGGTGCGATTGGCAATCCTAAGGGCAAGCTGATGGATGACGTTCACGAAGTCGGTCGCCGCCTTCATGTCCACCGGCTGATTCACATCGTCCGAAGGCAGGTGGTAACGCTCCGCCGTCCACTCCTGAGCGATCATCGCTTCGTGTGTGTTGGCGTCGTAGCCCACTTTCATGGCGAGGGCCGGAACACCCCCGCGCACGAAGCTGTACTGATCGCTGCGCGTAAACCGGCTGCGTTGTGGTTCCGGATCCACCTGGACGGTCAGCCCCAGGCTGCCGGCGACGGCGCGGACGTCGGTCGACAGGTCTGATTCGTCCAGCCCCAACACCATCAGCGTCTTGAGCGGAAACAGCGGAAGGAACATGTCGGTGTTCACGTTGGCGACGATCGTCAACCCCGCGGGCGGGTGCGCGACGAAATACCTGGAACCGAGCTCCCCCTGCTCCTCGCCGGTGACGGCCACGAAGACGATCGTGCGGGCCGGACGCTGACCGGACTCGTGGAGCCGTGCGGCTACGTCGAGGATGGCGGCGACGCCCGATGCGTTATCCATCGCGCCGTTGTAAATCCGGTCGCCGGCCACCGGCTCGCCGATGCCGACGTGATCCAGATGGGCCGACAAGACGACAGCCTCGCCGCGCAGCTTCGGATCGGAGCCGCGCAGGATTCCTGCGACGTTCTCGGACTGAACCGTCGAACGCGTGACCGCGATCGAAGCTTTGAGGCGCGCCGGCAGGACAAAGCGGGGCAGTGGTTTCCCCGACTGATCAGCGGCCATCAAGTCGCTCAATGTATAGCCGGCGCCCTCGAACAGCGCGTCGGCCCGTTCCGGATTCATCGTCACCGCAACCCTCTGATCCGGGTATTCGTCGAGTGCGGGGTCGGCCAGGGACATCTGCGGCTGCAGGCGGGCGATCGTCGATCGTGACCAGGGGACTTCGAGGCGTCTCGCGGCGGGCACCGCGATCGTGCCGATCGCGCCGGCGGCGCGCAGCATCCGCCAGCGTTCCGCGCTCGATCCGAAATGCGCCTGCAGCGTTGCGGGGAGCGAGGAGGGCTGCGTCGAGAAATACACAGCGACGGCGCCCTTCAGGTTGAGCCCCGCCAGGTCGTTGATCTGAGCTTCCGGGATATCGAGCCCGTGGCCAGTGAACACCAGCGGCGCGTCCACCTGGGCTGCCGGATCGATGCGAAGGCTGAAATATGCGTCCTCGCCGAGCGTCAGGGGGTCCACGCGTCCGTCGCGCACGAGGGTCAGGCTCGACCGGCTCTCGTCGATCTGCCGCGTCTTGAAGGCCACGCTCTGTACGAACTGACCCGCAAACGCGGGTTCGAGCCCTGCCTGACGCCATAGCCCCGCGACGTAGTCGGCGGCGCGCTGATAGCCCGGACTGCCGGTGTCGCGACCCTCGAGCCCGTCATCTGCCAGGAACCGGACGTAGGACCACCAGCGGGCAGCGCCGGCATCACCTGCGCCATTCACAGGTGCGCCAATGGCCGCGGTGGCTCCGACGAGCAGGGCCGCGGCGCATGCGCGTGCCGTCACTGTTGATCCACGCGAGCGCCCTTGGCCTTCAGCATCGCGATCAAGCCGTCGGGTCCGACCAAGTGCGCGGCACCGACGACGATGAAGGCGCGGCCCGGGCGGGCAAACAACGCTTCGATCTTGGGCAGCCAGTTGCGGTTCCGCTCGACGAGCAGCCGCTGATACATGAACGGGTCGTCCTTGACGTCCTGCAGGACCAAACGTTCGAGGGTCGGGAGGTCGCCGGCCTTCCAGGCATCGGCAATCTTCTGGACGCTCGCCTTCTCGGCGTCGAGGTCCTTCAGCGATTCAGCAAGGAAACGATCCTGCTGGGTCATGGCCATCCCGTCGAAGCGCGAGATCTGGTACTCGGTCGTTTCGAGTCCCTGAACGGCTTTGCCTTCCCCGTGGGCGCGGTCGTAAAAATGCTTGTCGAGCCCGAGCGCGGCGTCGAAACCGGCCTTCTCCCATTCGACCGCCATCAGCGTCATCGCCAGAAACCACGGCTTGAATTGCTGAAGCGCCGAGGCGGGCATGCCCAGGCTGCCGACGCGGGCGTTCACGAGCGCCATGGTCGCCGGCGACACCACCTTGTCGAGTGTCTGACCGGGTGGCAGCATCCCGCGCGCCAGGAGTGAAAACTGCTGGTCCGGGGCCAGCATCTCCGCCAGATCGACTTCCTCGACGAGCAGGTCGCTGTCCTTGAAGCCGGCTTCGATCGGCGCCGCCAGCGGGTAAAAATCTTTCGTCAGCATGTGGACCGAACCGACCAGGTAGACGGCGCCCTGCTGGCGGGTCGCCTTCCACATGAACGTTCGCGGCTGCGCCGCGCTGGTTGCCACCGCGACGGCGGCCATCGCAGCGGCGACGGCAAGTGCTGAGCGCGGGCGGCGGAGCATGTTCATAGATGACTGAAGAGGATGGAAGGTATGCGATCCTTGACCATTCTAATGGACGTGGAGGCGGGCGTCATCGGCGTGCTCAAAAATGTCAGCCGACGGCCGATCGAACCGGCGCTGAGCAGCGATCTCATTGCCGACCTGGGGTTCGACTCCCTGCAGGTGCTCGAAGTGGCCACAGAGCTCGAGGATCGATTCGATATTACGATGCCGGCCGAGACGGTACCGACGGTCCGCACGGTGGCCGATGTGGTAGCTCGTGTGTCGGCGCTGCTCGAGGCGCGGGCCCGGTCCTGATGCCGTCGCTGCGCACACTTCCCGAGGCGCTTCGTGATGCGGCGGCTGGCGGACACGGTTGCCTGTTTATCGGCGGCGGCTCTGCGGGCCTTCACCGCGATATCTACCGGTCCTACGCGGATCTGCATGCGGCGGCGCTTGGCGTATCCCGTTCGCTTCGGGCGCTGGGCCTGCAGCGCGGGGACGTGGTGGCGCTCGGTATCGACGATGCGGAGTCGTTTCTCGTGGCGCTATACGGCACGTCGATGGCCGGCCTGCTCCCCGCCTCGCTGCACCCTCCGGGCGCCACACGGGATCCCGCGTCATACTATGAGCTCACGGCCCGAGTCCTGGGATCGGCCGGCGCGCGCGCGCTGGTGACGAGCCCCCGCCTGGTCGAGGCATTTGCCGACATCCAGTCGGCGTGTCCGGACCTGGCGACGGTGGTGTCCTGCGATCAGCTCGCGGATCCATTCGGCACTTCGGCCGATCGGACGGACGAGCCGGGCCTCGACGATCTCGCCTTCGTCCAATTCACGTCGGGCGCGACGTCGGAACCCAAGGGTGTAGCGCTTACGCACCGCAACGTGGCCGAGAACGTCGACGCCATCAACGGACCCTGCGGATTGGCGACGACTGATGCGGACTCAGCCGTCAGCTGGCTTCCGCTCCACCACGACATGGGTCTCGTTGGCATGGCGCTCGGTCCGCTGTATGCCTCCCGGCCGGCGGTCTTTCTCCCTACGCACGCGTTCGTCCGGCGTCCTGCCGAGTGGCTCCGCGCGATTTCCCGGCATCGCGCCACTGTGAGCTTCGCGCCGAACTTCGCTTATGATCTCTGCGTCCGCCGGGTCAAGATGTCCGACCTCGACGGCGTGGACCTCTCGTGCTGGCGCGTTGCGGGCTGCGGCGCCGAACCCATCCACGCTCCCACGCTTGCCGCGTTCGCGGAGCGCTTCAGATCGGCAGGATTTCGAGAGACCAGCTTTCTGCCGGGGTATGGACTCGCCGAACACGTCGTCGCGGCCACCTTTGCGCCGCGCGGCCGTCCGCTCCGTACTGACGGTGCGCTGGTCAGCTGCGGTGTGCCATTGCCCGGCCATCGGCTGCGGATCGTCGGTGAACAAGGCGGCGATCTCCCCGAACGCGAAGTCGGCGAGATCCTGCTTTCGGGTCCGTCCGTCATGCAGGGGTACTTCGAGAACGGCCGCGTGACCCGGGACCAGATCCGCGACGGGTGGCTGAGCACGGGGGACTTGGGTTATGTCGCAGCAGGCGAACTGTACGTGTGCGGGCGGCTGAAGGATCTGATCATCGCCAACGGACGGAAAATCCATCCGCAGGATCTCGAGTGGGCAGTGGACGAGCTGCCCGGCGTTCGCCGCGGACGGTCGGTCGCGCTCAGCGTCCCGGATGGTGAAGGCCGCGATCGTCTCGTCATGATCGTCGAGCCAAACGGGACGGTGGACGCGGACCAGCTCGCCTCCGGCGTCCGGCGGCGCCTCGCCGATCTCTACGGCTTGTTCATGGACGAAGTGGTGATCGCGCCGGGGGGAACGGTCGAGAGGACGTCGAGCGGGAAGGTCCAGCGCGCGCTCACTCGATCCAAGTACCAGCGCGGCGAGTTCGGCCGGCGGGACGCCGAA
>Ga0136846_1212001_pt1 | contig 30431 bp, 27 predicted proteins | sample HopSoiMetagenom2_FD_96841 | JGI IMG/M metagenome (GOLD analysis project Ga0136846, IMG submission 96841) | Grasslands soil microbial communities from Hopland, California, USA - 2 Assembly 2016 (version 4) | ecosystem: Environmental > Terrestrial > Soil > Grasslands | place: USA: Hopland...
GGGGTGCTGGGTCGCCTCGATCATCCCCTCGAGCGAGATGAAGCCGAGGTTGCCGGCGTCGACGGTGGCGTGGATCTCCTCGTCGTGGAGGCCGTTGGCGATCAGCTCCGCGCGGGTGGCGAAGTCGATGCCGTAGAAGCACGGCCACTTCACCGGCGGTGAGGAGATCCGCACGTGCACCTCGAGGGCGCCGGCCTCGCGCAGCATCCGGACCTGGGCGCGTTGGGTGTTGCCGCGCACGATCGAGTCGTCGACGACGACGAGCTTCTTGCCCCGCACCATGTGCTCGAGGGCGTTGAGCTTGAGCCGGATGCCGAGCTGGCGCAGGGTCTGGCTGGGCTGGATGAACGTGCGGCCGACGTAGGCGTTCTTGACGAAGCCTTGGCCGAACGGGATGCCGCTCTCCTCGGCGTACCCGGCGGCCGCGGGGGTGCCGGACTCGGGCACCGGCATCACCAGGTCGGCCTCGACGGGGAACTGACGGGCCAGCTCGCGACCCATCTCGACGCGGGCGGCGTGCACGGACCGGCCGGCGATCGTGGCGTCGGGGCGGGCCAGGTAGACGTACTCGAAGACGCAGCCCTTCCGTTCCGGCTCCGCGAACCGGTGGGTGCGCAGCCCGTGCTCGTCGATGGCGACCAGCTCGCCGGGCTCGATCTCGCGGACCACGGACGCGCCGACGGTCGCGAGTGCGGCGTCCTCGGAGGCGACCACCCAGCCACGGTCGAGCCGGCCGAGCACCAGGGGCCGGATGCCCTGCGGGTCGCGGGCGGCGTACAGCGTGTCCTCGTTCATCCAGACGAACGAGAACGCCCCTCGCAGCAGCGGCAGCACCTCGAGGGCCCGCTGCTCCAGGGAGGTGTCGGGATGGTGCGCGAGCAGCGCGGTGACCAGCCCCGTGTCGTTGGTCGACGTCTCGACGTCGCGGGTGTGCAGCGGCAGCTCACCATCCGGGTCGGGCAGGTCCTCGACCAGCTGCTGCAGCTCGTGGGTGTTGATGAGGTTGCCGTTGTGGCCGAGCGCGATGGACCCGTCAGCCGTGGGGCGGAACGTGGGCTGGGCGTTCTGCCAGGTGCTGGCCCCGGTGGTCGAGTAGCGCGAGTGGCCGATCGCGAGGTGGCCCTTGAGCGAGTCGAGCGTGGTCTCGTCGAAGACCTGCGAGACCAGGCCCATGTCCTTGTAGACCAGGATCTGCCGGCCGTTGCTGACCGCGATGCCGGCCGACTCCTGGCCGCGGTGCTGGAGCGCGTAGAGACCGAAGTAGGTCAGCTTCGCGACGTCCTCGCCGGGGGCCCAGACCCCGAAGACGCCGCAGGCGTCCTGAGGTCCCCTGTCGTGGGGGTCGAGGTCGAGGGTGAGCCGACCGTCGCCACCACGCCGGCTCGGTCCGGAACGGCCACCGGAGCTGAGGTAGGGCACGCCCTCATCGTACGAGCGTGCGGCCCGCGTCCGGGCATCGACGGGCGGTCTGGACCGTGCCGGGCCGATCACGCGTCGGGCGTCACAAGGACCGTGCCGGGTTTTCCGGACACCGGGTCGCCCACGACCTAATCTGGGCAGAGCTCCCTCCTGCTCTTCTGACGACCTGCCTCCTGACGAGGATCCCGATGTCCACCGACCCCCTGGCCGTGGCTGCGTCCGATGCAGCTGTCGGCCGGGTCGCCGTCGCCGACGAGGCCACCAGCTGGGCCGACGGCTCCACCCGGGAGGCGCTGCTCGTCATCGCCGAGGGCATCACCCAGCTGGCTGGCTTCGACGTGGCCGCGGTGAGCGTCGTCCGCGACTCCCAGCACATGCAGGTCATGGCGGTCGCCGGCAACGACGAGGCTCGCGACATCCTGCTCGGGACCTTCACCCCGATCACCCGGCTGATGGAGGAGCTCGCCCACGCCGAGGACTGGGGGATGTTCAAGTTCGTGCCGCAGGAGACCCTCGACCCCGAGGTCGAGAGCTGGGGCTGGGTGCCCGACCTGGTGCCTCTGTCGGAGCCCGACGCCTGGCAGCCGCTCGACCTGCTGGTGGCCCCGTTGTACGGGCCGACCGGTGAGCTTCGCGGAACGCTCTCGATCGACTGTCCGACCGACGGCCGCCGGCCGGACGAGGTGCACCGGCGGATCCTGAACCGGTACGCCGAGCAGGCCGCCCGGGCTCTCTATGTGGCCGTCGAGCGCGAGGCCTTCGCCGACCAGCTGAGGGTGCTGTCGGCCACCCGGGAGGTGGTCCGCAGCGCCACCCGGGAGCGGAACATCGGCGCGATGCTGGAGAAGATCCAGCCCAGCCTGATCGAGGGGTTCCGCTGCCTGGGCAGCTGGATCCACACCTTCGACGAGGACGGGCACGGGCTGGGCGCCATCTACTCCGGCGACGGGGCGCGGATCGAGATGCCGCTGCACCTGGTGGAGATCGCCGAGCGTGCGGCGTCGGAGTCGTGGCGGGCCCAGCGCGTGGGCCTGGTCTCGCGCCACGTCCCGCTCGACGCCAGGGTCGCCCAGGTGTCCGAGCCGGAGTTCCAGGAGATCCTGCAGTTCCTCGAGGAGATCGGGGTCGGTTCGCTGCTGTTCGTGCCGGTCGGCGCGGGCCGGGAGTGCCTGGGCAGCCTGGTGCTGACCCGGGCGCTCGGCGACGCGGAGTGGACCCCGGCCGAGGTGGACGCGGCGCTCGAGGTCGGCCGCGACCTGGGCCGGGCGGTGCTCAACGCCCGCGCACTGGACCGCGAACGCGAGCTGGTCCGGGAGCTCAAGGCCCTCGACGACTACAAGAGCAAGCTCATCGCGACCCTCTCCCACGAGCTGAAGAGCCCGCTGGCAGCGATGCTCGCGAACATCGAGTTCCTCACCGAGACGATCAACCTCGATCCCGGCGCGCTCAACGTGCTGGCCGCCGTCGACCGGGGGGCGACCCGGCTGGTGCGTGTCGTGGAGGACCTGCTGCTGCTGGCCAAGGTCGGTGACCCGCATCTGCCGCTGCTCACCCGGCCGGTCAACGTGCTGGACGCGGTGGAGGACGTCGTCAACCTCATCCCGCTCGCCGACCAGCCCCGCATCAAGGTGGAGGTCCGGGGCGACGCGGACCAGATGGTCGCGATGGGTGACCCGGCGGAGGTCGACATCCTCGTCACCAACCTGGTCTCGAACGCGATCAAGTACTCCGACAGCGCCTCGACGGTGACGGTCGGGCTCTCCCGCGACGAGCGGTGGGTGGTGCTCAGCTGCGAGGACCAGGGGATCGGCATCGCCCCAGACGACCGCAGGCAGCTGTTCCGCGAGTTCTTCCGGTCCGAGTCGCCCGAGGTGAAGGCCCAGGCCGGCACCGGGCTCGGCCTCACCATCGTCGACCGGATCGTGACCCGGCACCTGGGCCGGATCGAGGTCGACTCGGTGCTGGGCGAGGGCAGCACCTTCCGGGTGTTCCTCCCCGCGGCCTGACCGACGATGCGGCCCGGCCCTGCGCACGGCCGGCGTCCGGCGCTGCGTCAGGTCCCGTCGCCGAACGACGCCATCAGCTCGTCGACGCTGCGGGCTCGGCGCAGCGCGGCCCGCTTCTCGGCGCTGAGGTAGCCCGCGGCCACGACCCGGTCCAGCTGCTCGACCAGCGGGTCGTAGAAGCCGTCGGGGTCGAGCAGCGCGACCGGTTTGGCGTGCAGTCCGAGCAGCTGCCAGGTGAACACCTCGAACAGCTCCTCGAGGGTGCCCACGCCGCCGGGCAGGGCGACGAAGGCGTCCGCCAGCTCGGCCATCCGGGCCTTGCGCTCGTGCATCGAGCCGACCTCGATGAGGTTGGCGACCCGGACGTGCGGGACCTCGCGGGCGAACACGGCCCGCGGGATCACGCCGATGACCTCGCCGCCGCCGGCCAGTGCCCGGTCGGCCAGCAGCCCCATCAGGCCGACCTGCGCGCCGCCGTACACGATGACGATGCCGCGCGCGACCAGCGCGTCGGCCAGCTCTGTCACGACCTCCCGGTGCCGCTCGGTGCCAGGCGACGAGCCGAGGAAGACCGCGAGGCGCACAGGGTCATCTGACCACGCCGAGCCGGGCCAGGGTCCACGCGCTCTACGTCGGCCACTAGGCCGGCGCGAGCCGACGCACCCCCTTCGGCAGCCGCTGGGCGAGCGCGGCCGCCTGGGACCTGATCTCCGGGATCGCGGTGGTCTCGTAGAGGGTGCCCTTGCGGGGCGGGCCGACGACGTGGAGGCCGGGCACGACCTGGCCGGACACGTCGAGCACGTCGCCGTCGCGCGTGCAGGCGACGCCGAGCCGGAGCGGGTCCGGAGTGACCAGTCCCCGCCCGACCAGCGCACGCACCAGCGGGTCGGTGCTCCGGGACACGTCGGTCTGCGGACCGGTGCAGTTGACGACCGCGTCCGCGAACAGCGGGTCGGGCAGCGCGGGGAGCTCGATCTCGCACCGGGCTCCGTGGTCGGTGACAGCAGCGAGCCCGCCCGCCACCACCTCCAGCCGGCCCTCGTCGCGGTAGCCGTCCAGAGCCGTTGCGACGTCGGTGGCCATGCGGTGCCGGCGTACCTCCCACTCGCGGGCGTAGAGCTGGAGGAACCGTTGGCGCTCGGCCAGGTCGAGCCGCTGCCACAACCCCTGGGTGGGGGCGCGCAACCCGTCCACCACGGCCCGCCAGTCCACGCCCTGCCGCTGGGCCGCGGCCACCTGCTCGCGGAGAAGTTCGGCGAGCTGGTCGGCGGTCAGCGGGCCAGCCGGGACCGGGCTCAGCCACGCGGTGGAGTTCTGCTCGATGTGCGCCTTCGGGAGGAGGCCGTGCCGGCTCACCATCAGGACTCGGCGGTCCGGGGCATCGCCCAGGAGCGTGATCGCGGCGTCGACTGCGGTCAGCCCGGCCCCGACCAGGACCACGACCGCGTCGCGGGGAAGGGAGACGAGCCGGGCCAGGTCCCAGGGGTCGGGCAGGTGCCAGCGTGCCTGCGCCAGCGGGATCCCGTCGATGCCCAGGCGCGCGGGCCGCTCGTTTCCCTGCGCCAGCACGACCGCGGCGGCCCGGGTGACCCGGCCGGCACTCCCGTGCAGCTCGAACCCGCCGTCGGTCGGTACGACGTCGTGCACCCGCTCGGCCCGGAACGAGAACCGGTCGTCCTGGAGCCGGTCAAGGGTCTCGCGCAGGTATACGGCGTAGTCCCGACGGGGCAGGAACGCCTGGGCGTCCGGCTCCCGCCCGGTGCGGCGGGCCCACTCGGCCAGGTCGGACGGGATGTCGGGGAAGGCGCTCATGTGTCGCGAGCGGACATTGAGCAGGTGCCGGCGGTCGGTGGTCCCGTAGGCGAGCCCCTTGCCGACCTCGCCCGACGCGTCGTGCACGGTGACGTTGAGATCGTGCGCCCGCGACGCCATCAGGTGGATGGCGGTGAGCGTGCCGCTGGCTCCACCGCCGACCACGGCCACATCGGTCCGCACCGGCTCGGTGTCCGTCACCGACACGGCGGGCGGGACGGTGGCGTGGACCTCGGGCCTGAGCATTCCCTAACTGTAGTAGGTCACTCCTGTTTGTGCACAACAGGCCGCGCCGTCGGGGTAGTCACGGACCTTTTTGTCGGTTTTCGCCCTCGGGAGCGACAAGAACGTCCGTGACTACCCCGACGCGAGGTTGCGAAGCAGCAGGGCCTCGGCCAGGACGACGCGTTGGAACTCGGCCAGGTGAAGCCCCTCGTTGGCGCCGTGGGCACGGGTGTCCGGGTCCTCGACGCCGGTCACCAGGACGCTGGCCTCCGGGAAGGCCTCGAGGAACTCGGCGATGAACGGGATCGAGCCGCCCACGCCCATGTCGACGGGCGCGGTGCCGTCCCAGGCCTCCTCGAACGCGGCCCGCGCCGCGTCGTACGCCGGACCGGTGGCGTCGATGCGGGTGGGCTCGCCGGTGTCGACGACGGTGAAGGACAGCTGGGCACCCCAGGGCACGTGCGCCTCGCAGTGCTTGCGCAGGCACTCGACGGCGTTGGCGGTGGTGTCACCCGGTGCGATGCGGAGGCTGAGCTTGGCCCGAGCCACCGGGACGAGCGTGTTGGAGGCGCCGTCCACCTTGGGGGCGTCCAGACCGGTCACGGTGAGCGCCGGCCGGGTCCAGAGCCGCTCGACGACCGGGCCGTCGCCGATCCACTCGACCGACCCGTGCGCTCCTGACTCGGCGCGCAGCCGCTCCTCGGGGTACTCGACCTCGGCGGCCGGCCCCGAGACCAGCCCGGCCACCGCCACGTTGCCGACGTCGTCATGCAGGCTCGTGATCACCCGGCTCAGGGTCATGATCGCGTCGGGCACCAGACCGCCCCACATCCCGGAGTGGACGGCGTGGCCGAGGGTCCGCACCTCGATGTCGGCCCGCACCAGGCCGCGCAGCGAGGTCGTCAGCGCGGGCTCGCCGATGTCCCAGTTGCCGGAGTCGGCGATCACGATCACGTCGGCGCGCAGCTTGTCGTGGTGCTCCGAGAGCAGCGCCGGCAGCGTGTCCGAGCCGACCTCCTCCTCGCCCTCGATGAACATCACGACGCTGACCGGCAGCGCGTCGCCGTACGCCCGGATCGCGCCCAGGTGCGCGACGATCCCGGCCTTGTCGTCGGCGGCACCGCGGCCGTAGAGGCGGTCACCGCGCTCGGTCGGCTCGAACGGCGGTGAGTCCCAGTCGGCAGGGTCGTTCTCGGGCTGCACGTCGTGGTGGGCGTAGAGCAGCACCGTCGGCGCACCGGCGGGCCCAGCCTTGTGCGCGATCACCGCGGGCGCCCCGCCGTCCGTGCTGACGATGTCGACCTCGGCGAACCCCTCGGCGCGGAAGAGGTCGGCCACCGCATCCGCGGACCGCCACACCTCACCGGTCCGTGCCGGGTCGGCACTGACCGACTGGATGCGGACCAGGTCCTCCAGGTCCGAGCGGAGGGCGGGCATCAGGTCGCGCACCGTCGCGCGGAGGTCGTCGGTCATGAAACCGACCTTAGAACGGTCAGGGCTTGCGGAAGATCACGGCCTCGTAGGTGCGCCGGGCGTGGTCGCTGGGCACCAGGAACAGCGTGGTCGGCTTGAAGCCCGGGCGACGCAGCACGTAGCTGCCCTGCTCCGGCCCCGCGGCGCCGGCCCGGAAGGTGAGGCTGAACGCGTGCGGGTTCCGCTTGGAGCAGTTCGGCAGGTTCCGCACCTCGGTGAGCCGCACCCGCCAGTGCCGCGTCGGGCCCTCGAGCCGGAACGTCTTGCGGCGCAGCGCGGTGAAGCGGCTCCGCGTGTAGAGGTCACGCCGGGTCGTGGCGGCGGCGTAAACCTCGGGGGCGAGCAGCACCGGCGCGACGAGCGCGCCGATGACGCTGGCGCCGAGCAGGGCGCGGCGGCTGGTGCTGGTCATCGGGTCCTCCTGGAGGTCACTAGCATCGGCACGTGGCTGAGCCGGTGTGGATCACCTTCGACATGTTCGAGGGTCGGGTGGGTGAGGCGTTCGAGCTCAGCGGGACCGACGGACCGACGATCCGTACCGAGCTCGTCGAGGCGGTCGAGACCACCGAGCCGGGCGGCGCCGGACCGGCCGGGCAGCGCCGCGACCAGTTCTCGCTGGTCTTCCGCGGGCCGATGGAGCCCCTGCTGCCGCAGGCGATCTGTGGCGTCGACCACGACGAGCTGGGCCATCTGGACCTGTTCCTGGTGCCGATCGGACCGGACGGCACGGGGATGCGTTACCAGGCGGTCTTCGCCTGACCAACGGTTCACGGCGTCCACTCCATCCGTCGGTAGACGCCGAGATCCTCCGCGACGCCGAAGCCGAGCCGCTCGTAGAGCTCGGCGGCCCTGTTGGTGGCCTCGACGTGGATGCTGGCGATGCGCCCCTCGGCCGCGGCCTGCGCCTGCAGCTCGGCGATCAACCGGCCCCCGACGCCGAGGCCGCGGTACGACGGCAGGAGGGCGATGTCGACGATCCGAAGGTCGCCGGGGCGGCGGTCGACGTACAGCCTCCCCGCCGGGGCGCCATCGACCTCGATCACGTCGAACAGCCCCTCGGGGTTGTGGCGGCGGTACTCGTGGTCCTGCGCCGTGAACTGCATCTCGACGAACGCCTCGCGGGCACCCGGCGCCCAGGCCACCTGGTCGAGCTCGTCCGCGCGGTAGGCGGCGTAGACCGCGAGCAGGTGCTCGCGGTCCGCATCGGTGGCCGACCGCAGCGCGATCGACGTGGTGGCCGTCGGGTTCACGTGCGCGGCGGGTAGACGCCCTGCAGGGCGATGTTGAAGTAGACGGTGAGGTACGGCTGCATGTTGTTGTGCGGCTGCGCGCCACCGGCCGGTGACAGCGCGTTGGCGGCGAGGGTCGTGTTGGTGGGTGGCGCCCCGTAGAGCCCGACGCCCACGCCGGTCGCGGGCTGCTGCGCGGACACGACGCGGGTGGTCGCGTCCTGCGCGGAGGCGCGCATCGTGTGGCTGTGCGACGGGATCTCGCTCTGCAGGAGGGTGACCGTGTCCGACCCGCCGGTCTCACCGAGGTCGTGCAGCGACAGGCCGGGTCCTTGCCCGGGATGCATCGGTGCGCTGCCCTGCATGTCGGGAAGGGCGAAGTTGCTCTTTCCGTCGCCCCCGTAAGTAGTGCCGAGCAGGGAGAAGAGCGCGGTGTTCTGCGAGAGCGGCAAGATCTGCCCGTCGCACCACGCCCACCCCTTGGGGGCGAAGTTGAACGGGAAGATCCTGATCTCGGCGACGAACGGGTCCATGCGGGCTCCTAGGTGGGGCTCGGGAAGATCCCGAACAGCGAGATGATGAAGTCGACGCACAGGTAGGGCTGGAAGTTGGTGTGCGGCTGGCTGCCACCGACCGGAGAGATCGACTGGGGCGACAGGTTGGTCTGCGGGGTGTCCGTGCCGTACGCCGCGTTCGTCGCGCCGGCCAGGTTGGAGAGGACGTTGCCGGACGCCTGCGTGCCCGTGCCCGTGTTGCTCGAACCCAGCGCGGCGTGGCTGTGCGCGGGGATCTGGTTGACGGTCAGGGTGACGTCCTCCGCGCCCCCGGTCTCCGCGAGGATGAACGCGTTGCCCTGGTGGATCGGGAGCCGGCCGCGCAGGTCGGGCAGGGCGAACGTCGACTGCCCGTCCCCGCCGTACGTCGTGCCGATCAGGTTGAAGAGGGTCTCGTACTCGGAGATCGGGAGCAGCTGCCCCTCGCAGAACATCCAGCCCGCGGGCGCGAAGTTGCCCGCGAACATCCTGAGCTCACCTACGTACGGCTGCGCCATGTCGACTCCTCAGGTCTGGCTCGGGAAGATGCCCTGCAACGCGATGCAGAAGCTGATGACGAGGAACGGCTGCATGTTCTGGTGGGCCTGGCTGCCGCCGGTGCTCTGGACGGTGGCCGGCGCCATGGCGACCAGGTTCGCGGCCGGCCCCCAAGCGTTGTCACCAGTCGATGAGGCGAGCAGTGTCGTGGCGTCGGGGTTGTTCGTCGTGGCCGGCGCGGAGCTCGCGTTCCAGGGGTGCGAGTGGTGGGGGATCTCGGCGACCGACAGGGTGTGCGACTCCTCCCCGCCCCGCTCGCCGAGCGTGTGGCCCCCTCCCGCGTGGATGGGGACCTTGCCGCGCAGGTCGGGGAGGGCGAAGTTGACCCGTCCGTCGCCACCGAACGTGGTGCCCAGGAGCGAGAACAGGGCCTGGTTCTGGTTGATGGGCAGGAGCTGTGCGTTGCACAACGCCCATCCCTTCGGGGCGAAGGCGAAGCTCATCAGCCGGATCTCGGCGAGGAAGGGTTCAGCCATGGTGAGTGCTCCTGGTCATGTCCGTCCTCACGGCGCCGTGTTGCAGCTGCTGAACCCGCTCGTCGCGGAGATCAGGAGGGTGGACTGGCTTCCGGCGTTCTGCTTGCCGCTGACGTAGGCCTCGACTCCGGGCGTGGCGGTGGCTGCCATGCCCTCGATGCCGAAGCCGTTGACGGCCGTGACGGCGCCCTGCTTGCGCAGGCCGATCGCCTCGGGAGACAGGCCCGAGCCCGCGCTGGTGTTGGAGGCGATGTCGAGGCAGACCGAGTCGTTCACGCTGACCCCGTTGCCGCTGTCGACGCGGATGCCGTTGCGGTTGCCGCTGAGCGGTGCCGCGACCGTGTTGTTCTTGATCGTGGCGTTGACCTGGCCGGTCGCGTCGCGGGCCGTCACCAGAATGCCGTTGCCGTCCGTCTGGCTGACGTTGTTGCCCGTGGCCGTGATGGTCAGTGTCGGCGTGTCCGTGGCCCCGAAGGTCTGGCTGGTGCCGGCCCCGATGCCCTGCGCTCCGACGTTGTTGTGAGCGACCACGGTGTTGTTGTTGACCGTCGCGCTGAGGTTGGCGAAGCCGAACGACCCCACCGAGATCGCGGTCCCGATCGTGTTGGTGACCGAGTTGCCGGAGACGTTGACGTTGCCCTGTCCTTTCCCGTTGTCGGTGACGCCGATGCCGAACGCGCCGAACTTCGGGTTGCCGACCAGCGTGTTGTTCGTGATGGCGATGACGTTGGTGCCGCTGCCAACCGTGCCGAAGGTGCCCGGCGACCCGGCCGCGTTGCCGTTGCCGCCCGAGGCGAGGATGCCGTTGGCGCTGGGGAAGTTGGAGATCGCGTTGTTGTCGACCAGCGCCTTGGTGACGTTGGCGACGGTGCCGGCTGATCCGAAGGCCACCAGCCGGATGCCGCTGCCCTTCGACGTGGTCGTCGACGTCGTGCTCGTGATGGTGTTGCCGGTGATCGTCGCGGAGGCGATCGCCCCGTTGAAGTCGAAGATGTCGATGCCGTGGTAGTAGGCGCTGGTCAACGTGTTGCCCGTGATCGTGACCGTGCCGGACAGGTTGTTCTCGGTCCCGGCCGCTGTGGTGTTGAAGCCAATGTTGGACGTCTCCGCGCCGAGCCCGGTGCCCGAGTTGTCGATGCGTCCGTTGGTGAACGAGAAGTTCGTCGTCGTGGTGCCGTCGATCCCGTCCCCGACCGTGTTCTGGATGAACATCCGGTCGATCGACACGTTCTGGGTGTTGGTCAGGGACACCGCGCTGACGGTGTTGAGGATCACGCCACCCGTGCACGTCGCCGCAGAGCTGCAGGTTCCGGCGTTGCCGGTGACCGTCAGGCCACCGCTCGAGCCGGTGCTGTTGAGCAGGATGCCGTTGGCCGCACCGTTCGATGAGATGTGCTGGAACGTCAGGTTGCTGGCGGCGATCCCCGTGCCGTTGACCACGAGACCCGCGCCAGTACCCGTGTCGATGGTGTTGCCCGTTCCCGTCACCTGCAGCTGCCCACCCGCGCTCGCGCTGAGTCCCTGCCCGCTCGTCGCGTCGATGTCCAAGCCGCCGTTGGTGAAGGAGACGAGATGTCCGTTGGCCGGATTGCCGTTCGACGAGAGCGCGACCGCGTTGCCAGCGCCGGTGTTGAGCACCTTCGAGGCGCCGGAGAAGGTCGTCGACCCCGCGCTGTTGCCGCTGATGACGATCCCGCCACCCGCGTCGGCCGAGTCGGCGATGTTGCCGGAGAACGTGATGCCACCGCCGTCGCGCCCGGTGACCTCGACCGACTGACCAGGCCCGTCGTTGATCGCACCGTCATAGACCACGCCGCCACCGCCGACGCCACCGCCGTTGACGTCGAACGCGATGCCAGCCGCGCCGGCGATCGTGCCAGCGTTGATGACGACCGGTGCGGTCAGGTTGGTGTCGAGGTTGATCCCGTCGCCGGCGCTGTTGGTCGAGTTGGCCGAGTCGAGGAAGAACTGCGACCCGTTGGAGTTCCGGATGTCGAGCGCGGGACCGCCGGTGGCGGAGATCGTGTCCGTCCCGGCGCTGTCGACGGTCACCGTGTTGCTGCTGGCGATGTCGAGTGCCGCGGTCGCCCCAGAGGTCGTCTGGAGTGACAGGTCCGTCCCGGAACCGTCGCCGAGGACGGGCTGCCCGGTCACGCTGTTGAGCCGGATGGCGCCGGTGCCGGAGCCCGTGACCGTGATGTCGTTCCACCGGCTTGTGAGCAGGCTGGTGCTCGCCACGTCGAGGGCTTTGGCGCCAGTGGTCGCAATGGTGTTGGTGGCGGTGTTGGCGAAGAGCACCCGGTCGGCGTTGTTGATCCGCACGCCGATCGCGGTGGAGCTGCCGCCGTTGGTCACGGTGACCCCGGCGAACCGGTTGACGCCTGTCGTCCCGTCCATCTCGATGCCGGGCTGGGTGCCGGCCGTGCCGGTGTCGGTCACGTTGACGTTCTGGACGGTCACGGCGTCGACCCCAGCGCCACCGCTGATGCCGCCTCCGGTGCCGGACGGATCCACGTCGACGCCGTCGACCAGGACATTGCTCGCGAGGACGATGACGTCCTCGTTCGACGCGGTCAGGGTCGGCTGCGCGCCCGAGGTGCCCGGGAACAGCGCGCTGGTAGGCAGCGGACCGCCGCCGTCCGGGTCGAGCGAGAGCGGGCTGCTCTCGCCGATCAATCGCTCGCCGGCGTTCATCGCGTAGCCGGTGTCGAGGTTGGTCGTCGTGTTGTTGCCGTCGAAGACGTAGGTCGTGTCACCAGTGCCACTTGCGGCCTCGGCTTCCGCCAAGGTGTCGAACGGCGTGTCAGAGGTGCCGTCGCCGCCGGCCGGCTCGTTGTTGCGGACGTACCAGACCTGCCCGGCGATCGGCAGGCTGAGCGTGCCGGTCGAGTTGGCCACGGTGCCCGAGCTGCACGGAGACGCGTCGCAGACCCGGTAGGTGAACGTGTCGGTGACGCCGACGTCCCCGTCGTCGGGCTGGTAGGTGAAGCTGCCGTCGGCCCCGATGGTGATGGTGCCGCCAAGAGCCGTCGGCGCGTTGGTCACCGGCTCGACCACCAGGTTCGCCTGCGGGGTGTCGGGGTCGGTGTCGTTGGCCAGCACAGAGCCGGTGATCTGCTTGCCCGCTTGGGTGGCCGGGCGCGACGTACCGACGAAGAGACCGGTGTTGCCGATCGCGTCGAACGAGTCGGCGACCGCGGTCGGCGCGTCGGAGATGCCGCTGACCGTGATGTTCACCGTCGCCGTGTCCTGGGCGCCGGCGCCGTCCTGCATCGCGTACGTGAACGAGTCGGACGCGGTCTGGCCGGTCGACAGCCCCTGGAACGCCGCGAGCGGGTTGTACGAGTACGAGCCGTTCGCGTTGATCGTCACTGACGCGCCCGAGGGCAGGGTCTGGGTGAGCGTGGCGGTGCCGTTGAGCTTCGTCACGGTCTTGGTGTCGCCGGGGTCCACGTCGGTGTCGTTGGCCAGTACGCCGGGAGCAGCGACGCTGAGTGGCGTGTCCTCGTCGGTGGCGCCTGAGTCGTCGACCGCGTGCGGCGGGTCGTTGACCGCGGCCACCGTGATGCCCCTGGTCGCCGAGTCGGACAGTGCCGTGTCGTCGGTGACCGTGAAGGTGACCGTCCGGGCCAGTGTGGAGGGGCCTTCGGAGGTGTTCACGTAGGTCACGTCGCGCAGCGCCGCCTGGTAGGCCGCCGGTGTTGCGGTGCCGGTCAGCGTGAGGGTGTTGCCGACCTGCGGTCCGGCCGAGATGCCCGGGTGTACGCCGGCCAGTGCGAGCACGTCCTGGGCGCCGGCGAAGTTGGCGGTGATCGCCACCGTGACGCCCGTGATCGTCGCGCCGGCGTCGGGGTCGGTCACCGTCAGGCCCGCGTCGATCGGTGTCGCCGGGTCGTTCTCGGTGTAGCCGAGGTGGCCGCCGCTGGTGGTCACGTCCGGCGCGTCGGGCTGGCAGTTGACCGTCACCCAGACTGTCGCGGTCGAGCCACCCGGCGCCAGCGTGTAGGTGAACGTGTCCGGCGAGCCGCCGGGCGGGTTGTTGCAGTAGTTGGCGTTCGGTGTGTAGCTCACGTCGGTGCCGTTGTTCGACACGGTGCCGTTCGCGGGCTGGGTCACCGAGCTCACCGCGATCGGGCCGCCGTCGACGTCGGTGTCGTTGGTGAGGACGAAGAGCAGCGTCACACCCGAGTCCTCGCCGACCGTTGTCGAGTCGTTCACAGCGACCGGCGAGTCATCGACGCCGGTGAACTGAATGTTCCTGGTGTCCGAGTCGGACAACGCGGTGTCGTCGGTGGCCGTGAACGTCAGCGTCCGGGTCAGCGTCGACGGTGAGTCCGAGCTGTCGCGGTAGGTCACGTCGCGCAGCGCGGCCTGGTAGGCAGCCGGGCTCGCGGTGCCGGCCAGGGTGAGCGTGTCGCCGGTCTGCGACGCGGTGATACCGGGGTGCAACCCGCCCAGCGAGAGCACGTCCTGGACACCGGCGTAGTTGCTGCTGACCCGCACGGTCGCGCCGGTGATCGTCCCGCCGGCGTCGACGTCGATGAGGGTGAGCGCGGGCGCCAGCGGCGTCGCTGGGTCGTTCTCGGTGTAGAGGAGCGGGCCACCGCCACCGGCGTGGAGCACCGGCGCGTCCGGTGCACAGGTGACCGTCACCGAGACGGTCGCCGTGATCCCGCCGTTGAGGGTGTAGGTGAAGGTGTCCGGGCCGCCGCAGAAGTCCGCGTCGGGCGTGTAGCTGACTCCGGTGCCCGCCCTGATGATGACGACCGAGCCGTGGCCGGGCTGGGTGACCGACTGGACGCTCTTCTGGCCGCCGTCGACGTCGGTGTCGTTGGCCATGACGTCGATCGCGGTCGCCGCGTCGTCCTCGGCCACCGTCGCGGTGTCGTTGACGGCGACAGGGGCGTCGTCCACGCAGGCGACCAGGGCCGAGACCGTGGCGGTCGAACCTCCGTTGAGCGTGTAGGTGAACGTGTCCGGCGTGGTGCCGGGCGGGCTGTTGCAGTAGTTCGCGTTCGGCTCGTAGGTCAGCCCCGTGCCTCCGCCGGTGATGACCACGGCGCCGTTGGCCGGCTGGGTCACCGACTGGACCGACTTGGGTCCACCGTCGCTGTCGGTGTCGTTGGCCCGGACGTCGACGGCGGTGGCGCCGGAGTCCTCGGCGACGGTCGTGGCGTCGTTCACCGCGACCGGCGGGTCGTCGATGCAGGTCACGGTGGCCGCGACGTGACCGACGCTCCCTCCCGGAGTGAGCGTGTAGGTGAAGCCGTCGGTGGGCGGGCCGTCGTTGCAGTAGTTCGCAGTCGGCGTGTAAGTCAGCCCCGTGCCCCCGCCGGTGATGACCACGGTCCCGTTGGCCGGCTGCGTCACCGATCCGATGGCCTTGGGTCCTGCGTCCACGTCGGTGTCGTTGGCGAGCACGTCGATCGCGGTCGCCGCGTCGTCCTCGGCCACGGTCGCCGCGTCGTCGACCGCCACCGGGACGTCGTCCACACAGGTGACCGTGACCTTGACCGAGCCGACGTCGCCGCCGTTGAGGGTGTAGGTGAAGTCGTCGGTGGGCGTGCCGTCGTTGCAGTAGTTCGCGTCGGGCGCATAGGTGAGGCCCGAGCCGCCGCCGGTGATGGTGACCGCGCCGTGGGTCGGCTGGTTCACCGCCTCGACGGTCTTGGGGCCGCCGTCCACGTCGGTGTCGTTGGCCAGGACGTCGACCGCGGTGGCGGAGGCGTCCTCGGTGAGCGACCTGGTGTCGTCGACCGCGACCGGAGGGTCGTCCACGTCGGTCACAGTGACGGTGAACGCCTTCTCGACGCTCAGGCCGCCCGAGTCCGTGGCGCGAACGCGCACCGACAGCGACGGCATGCCCTCGTGGTCGAAGGAGGCGGCGGTCTTGAGCGAGGTGCCGCTGATCGAGAAGGACCCGTTGTCGGCCGAGCCGGTCCCGTCCACGAGCGTGAAGGCATGGGTGTCGCCGGCATCGGGGTCGACCGCGCTCAACGTGCCGACCACCGTTCCGGCTGGCTGGTTCTCGGTGACGGCCGTGGGAGCCAGGGCCAGGTCGGTGGGCGCCTGGTTCGGAGTGACCTCGCAGCGAACGAGGTGGTTGACGCCGGTGCCGCCGTCGCAGATGTCGTCGGCTTCGCCGCCGTCGAGGACGTCGTCGCCAGCCCCCCCGAGCATCCTGTCGGCCTGGAGGCCACCGAGAAGCCGGTCGTTGCCGGGTCCACCCACGATCAGGTCGTCGCCCCGCCAGCCCCGCACCCGGTCGTCACCCTTGCCCCCGAGGATCTTGTCGTCGCCCGACCTACCGCAGATCAGGTCGTCGCCGCCCCGTCCGTTGATCCGGTCGTCACCGCGCTCGCCGACGATCACATCAGGACCGTTCGTGCCCCGGATGACGTCATCGCCGGGGGTCCCGACAATCGTCGCGGTGGCGCCGAAGCACTCGAGCCCGGCGTCGGCCGGCGCCGCCGAGCTGGCGGTCGCCATCGCTCCGACGGAGCCGACTGACACCGCCAGCATGAGCGCAGCTGCCAGGACCCCGGCTGCCGCGCGTCGGGTGTGGCTCCGGTGGACGTGGTGGGGGGCCGTCCGTGTGCTCACGCGAGCGCTCCTCAATACCGATCCATCGCAGCCGTGGGTGGCCGGACACATCGATGCGCACCGGGGAAGCGGTGCGACGCAGATCCATGGACCAACCGGGGGAGTCTGTTCCGAGAGCATCAGACCACTTGGGCGGGGGCCGAGTCCGGCGTTTCGCCGAAGTGGCGTCGACCCCGCAGCCGGTCGCCGTACATTGGCGAGGTGCCGCCCGATCACCGCGAGCTGTCGCTGGCGGAGTGGACGGTGCTGGCGGTCGTCGACGAGGAGCCCGCACACGGGTTCGCCGTGGCGGCGCTGACCTCACCACGCGGCGAGCTCGGCCGGATCTGGCAGATCCCGCGACCGGTGGTCTACCGCGCGATCGGCCGGCTCGAGGAGCTCGAGCTCGTGGTCGGGGCCGGCGAGCAGCCCGGTCGCGGGCCCCGCCGCCAGATCGTGGCGACGACGGACGAGGGCTCGGCGGAGGTGCGCCGTTGGCTGGTCACGCCGGCCTTGCACGTCCGGGACGTGCGTTCCCAGCTGCTCCTGAAGCTGGCCCTCCTGGACCGGCGCCAGACCAGCCCGAGCGAGCTGCTCAGCAAGCAGCGGGCGGTGCTCGAGCCCATCACCGCCGCACTCGACGAGCAGTCCGACGTCACGGGATTCGACGTGACCCTGCTGGCGTGGCGGCGGGCGACAGCGCGGGCCACCCTCGCCTTCCTGGACGAGATCAGCTGAGCGGGAGGTACGGCGTCAGGTCGGTCCGCTCCCCCGAGGCGGAGACGCGGGCCGCGCTGACGGCGTCGACCCAGGACAGGTCGCCGGTGGCGAGGGCGATCCACGTCTCGGCGTCGGTCTCCACCACGGCCGGCGGCGTGCCGCGGGTGTGCCGGACGCCGGGGATGACCTGCACGGCGGCGTACGGCGGCACCCGCACCTCGACCGAGTGACCGGGCGCCCGCTGCTCCAGGACCGCCAGGAAGTGCTTGGTCAGCAGCCGGAGGTCGGAGGTCTCGGGCCTTTCGGCCGCCCGCGCGAGGGCCTCGGCGACCTCGGCCGGGTCGGCGATCCTGAGCCGAGCCGGCATCAGGACTCGATGGGTTGGTCGGGGAACGGCTGCACCATCTGGAGGACGTGGTAGGTCCGGCGCCCGTCGTCGTCGCTGCCCTGGTTCTGCTGCCGCCACTCGTCGACGACGTCGACGAGAGCTTCGGTCAGCTGGCGCGCCTCCTCCTTGGTCAGCCGGACGGCCTGCTCGGTCACGGCCCTGTGGATCCCGGGCGTGCGGTCCTCGCCGTACACGATCTCGACGAGCTGGTGTGCCCAGGCAGCCTTGGTGCGCCGGAACACCGCGGACGCGGCCTTGCCCCCGGGAGCCCGCTCCACCTCGCCGATCGAGACGTCGTAGCCGGCCGCCTCGGCCGCCCGCCAGACCCGGTCCCGCTTGTCGCGTGCGGCGGCCGGGTCCTCCTCGACCAGCCCGAACCTGGCCAGCTGGCGGAGGTGGAAGCTGGCCTGGTTGGCGGGGATGCCGAGCACCTGGGCCACGTCCGCGGCCCGCAGTGACCCGTGGGCGTCGAGCTCGGTGAGGATCCGGCTGCGCACCGGGTGCGCGATGGCACGGAGCACGCGCGGGTCGTGGAGCTCGGGCCGGTCCATGGCTCGAGTGTAGCAAGTTTCGCACCAACTCTTGCGCAACTAGAATTGCGCACGTTATGTTGCGCATATGACCGGCTTCCGCGACCTCCGTCAGAACCACGACTTCAGCGTCCTCTGGGTGGGCCAGACCGTCAGCGAGCTCGGCACCCGGGTGAGCATGTTCGTCTTCCCCCTGATCACCTTCGCGGTCACCGGTTCCCCACTCCTGGCCGGCATCGCCGGCGGGCTCGAGCTGCTCGGGACGGCGATCGCACTGCTCCCGGGCGGGCTGCTCGCGGACCGGGTGCACCGCGGCAGCGTGATGCGCACCGCGGCGGGCGCCGGGGTCCTGCTGTACGCGTCCCTCGTGGTCGCGGGGGTGCTGGGCATGCTGACCGTCCCGCACCTGTTCGTCGTGGGAGTCCTCACCGGTGTGTGTGCCGGGGTGTTCGCGCCGGCCGAGATGTCGGCCGTGCGGGCGGTCGTCCCCCGGGAGCAGCTGCCCACCGCGCTCAGCCAGCAGCAGGCCCGCCAGCACGTGGCCGGTCTGGTCGGCGGTCCGCTGGGCGGCGCCCTCTACGCCGTCACCAGGTGGGTCCCCTTCCTCTTCGATGCGCTGACCTTCGCGGTGTCGTGGGTGATGCTCGGCCGGATCCGCAGCGACCTGTCGCCGGCCGCACGGCCCGCGGAGGCGGACGGCGTACCCCGCAGGGCGCGTGACGACGTCGCCGAGGGTTTCCGCTTCCAGTGGAGCCGGGCGTTCTTCCGCACGTTGATGGCCTGGGGCATGTGCTCCAACCTGATGATCAACGCGCTGTTCACCGCCGCGACCGTCCGGCTCATCCAGGCCGGCTTCGCCCCCTGGTCGATCGGGCTCGTGGAGACCGCGGCCGGCGTGTGCGGAGTGCTCGGTGCGCTGGCGGCCCCGCGGATCATCGAGCGGACCCCGACCGGCGTCCTCACCGTCGTGGTCGCGTGGAGCTTCGTCCCGCTGCTGGTGCCGCTGGTCTTCTGGAACAACCCAGTCGTCGTCATGGTGTCGCTCTCGACCGGGGTCTTCCTCAACCCGGCCGGGAATGCCGGCATCGGCTCCTACAAGATGTCGATCACCCCGCCCGAGATCGTCGGCCGGGTGCAGGCCACGGGTCAGTTCCTCGGCTGGTCGACGATGCCGTTGGCGCCCGTGCTGGGCGGCACCCTGCTCGCGGTCCTGGGCGGACCGACGACGATGGCCGCGCTCGTCGTGCTCTGCGCGCTGGTGGCGCTCATCCCGACGCTGAGCCGGACCGTGCGCTCGGTGCCACGTCCCTCGGAGTGGGCGACGCCCGCGACCGACGAGACGCGCGCGCCGCAGCTGGCCGCGGCCTGACGGCTCGCTCGATCGCGGCCAGCCAGTGGGCCAGCTCCGGGTCGAGGCCGTCGCGCCGGTCGCGGTGGTCGTGGATCAGCTCCACATGACCGAGCAGCGCCGCCAGCGGGGTGCGGAACTCGTGCACCGCCCTGCCGGTAGACCGGGCCGCCCGCCTGCCCCGGTGGCGGTGACCTGTCAACCGACTCCGGGCCGAGACCAGTTGATGTCCCACCGCCACCGCGAGCGGGTCGCGTGTCCCGACCAGGTGGCGGTGGCCTCCGGGCGAGCCGTACCGGGCTGCGCCGCTGAGCCCGCGGTGACCACTAGGCTGCGGCCGTGAGCGAGGCCTTGCACGAGCCGCTCGAGGCCACGGCGGTCAGGGAGACGGTCGAGGAGCTGTACGGGCGGATCGAGGCCCAGTTCCCGAAGCGCGGGCTGCTCGGCGTGTGTGGCGACCTGGCCAGGATCGTCGACGAGGTGCAGGACGTGGCCGGGGCCGGCCAACGCCGAATCCGCATGGCTCGCTACGTCTCCCGAGTCGTCATGGTCGTGGTCATCGCGGTGACGGCGGTGGCGCTGGTCTACGCCGGCCGCGACGCGGTCTCCGGTGACGAGCTGACCTCGGTCGACGTGCTGGGCGTGGCCGGCACCGCGATCCAGGACCTGGTCTACGCCTCGATCGCGATCTTCTTCCTCTGGTCGTTCCCGGAGCGGCTGGAGCGCAGCCGGCTGCTCGGCCTGCTGCACCAGCTGCGGTCCACCGCCCACGTCATCGACATGCACCAGCTGACCAAGGACCCCGAGCAGCTCAAGCCCAGCTTCGTCCCGACCTCGAAGAGCACCAGGCTCGACATGACTCGGGACCAGGTCGAGCGCTACCTCGACTACTGCTCGGAGATGCTCAGCCTGGTCGGCAAGACGGCGGCCCTGTGCGCCGAGGAGTCACGGGACTCGGTCATCCTCGAGACGGTCTCGACCATCGAGAACCTCACCGTCGGCCTGTCCCGCAAGATCTGGCAGAAGATCTCGAACCTCCCGCCCGGTGAGCCGTATGACCCCGCCAGGAACGCCGAACCGGTCCCGGTCAGCTGATCCCACAGACTGGTCCCATGATCATGAGGACCTGGCGCGGGGTGGTCCGCCGCGCGGACGCCGACCGCTACGCGGACTACATCCGGGACACCGGCTTCCACGAGTACGGCGAGACGCCCGGCAACCGCGGCGCCTGGCTGCTCCGCCGCGACGAGGGCGACGAGACCGAGTTCGTGACGCTCTCGCTCTGGGAGTCGCGGCAGGCCATCGTCGCGTTCGCCGGCGAGGACATCGAGGCTGCCGTCCTCTACCCCGAGGACGAGGCCTACCTGCTCGGCGAGTCCTCGATCACCCACCACGAGGTGGCCGACGTGGTGACGCCAGGCAGCTGACCTTCAGCGGATCCGATCGAGGATGTCGACGATCAGCTGCCAGGCCCGAGTCGCCTCGTCGATCACGTCGAAGTGACCGCCCGGCACCTCGACCAGCTCGGCGCGCGCGCCCGCCGCGGTCGCCGCGGCGACGTACTCCACTGACTGGCTGAACGGCACGGTGTCGTCGTCGCGCGCGTGCACGCACCACACCGGTACGTCGAGGGGCAGCTGTTGACGTGGGTCGACGTCGACGTCACCCGGCCCCGCGGGATGGCCGAGGAAGGCCCGGACCGCTCCGCCGCCGAGCCCGTCGCGGTCGGCAGCCACCAGGTCGAGCACGCCGGCCTGGGCAACCACGTGGGTCACCGCGCCGACCGCGTGGCCGGCCCAGGCCGCGAGGTGCCCACCGGCGGAGTGGCCGAGGGTGACGACCGTCGACAGGTCGAGGCCGGATCCGTCGAGAGTCGCGATCGCGGCCCGGACGTCGTCGGTGGTCCGAGGCACACCGCCGCCGTTGCCGACCCTGCGGTACTCGACGTTGAGCGCCGCCCAGCCTCGTTCGACGAGGTCAGCGGCCAACGGGCGGCCGAGCGAGAGGTCGTAGGCCGCCTTCCAGAAGCCACCGTGGATGACGACCACCACGCCGCGCGGCGTGCCGGTCGGAACCGACAGCTCGGCGAGCTGGCTGGGGTCGTCGCCGTACCGGATCGCCTCGGTCACGCGACCATCAGACCAGAGCACCGCGATTCGTCTGCGACCCTCCCGTGCAGGGACCCGGTCGGACCACAGACCAATCGTGGGTTGGCCGGGTCAGCCGGTCAGGACGACAGTCCAGGTCTCGGCGCCGGGCGAGCTCGGGCTCGGCGTGCCGCCGCCCGGGCAGGTGATGCCGACCTGACCCGCGTGCGGCCCGCCATTCAACGAGAGGGTCGCGGTGAGCTGGATCGGACGGGTGTTGGCCGTCCCCGGAACATTGGTGCGGGTGCCGGCGATCGCCACCGTGTCGATGTACAGACCCACTGAGGGAGTGCCGCCCGTACAGCTCGTGGTGAGGGCCGGGATGAAGACTGTGACCGTCGCGCGGCCCTTCGTCGGCAGGGTGAAGTTGTATGGAGCGATGCTCACGACGTCGGGCGTGGGAGCTGGCGGGTTGGCGGCACCCAACGTGGCGCTCTGGACGTAGGTCGGCTTCTTCAGGTCCTTGGGCTTGAGGGAGCCGTTCTTGACCTTGTTGGAGGTCACCGAGTTCTTGTGCAGCTTGGCCGCCGTGACCGATCCGTCCGGGATCGCCGCCGCCGCGTAGGCGGTGCCGGTGCCGACGGCGAGCACCAGCGCGAGGTAGGCGACGGCGTTGCGCCGCAGGTGGGTCAGGGACTGTCTCATGGGGTCAACCTCCGGTCTCGACGCCGGCCGAACCGCCGGCGCTCACTCGGTTGACGCTCCCATTCCGCGTGAGGTTCGGTCTACGCGTCGTAGCGTCCCTGGCGGCCACGCTTGGTCTGGCCGCGGCGCTTCTTCTCGGCCAGCCGGCGCTCCTGCGACCCGCGCGTCGGTCTCGTCGGCCGGCGCTTGCGCGGCGGTGGTGCGGCCGCGCGGCGCAGCAGGTCGGCCAGCCGGTCACGGGCCGCGCGGCGGTTGTCGAGCTGGGCTCGGTGCTCGCTCGCGGTCACGGTGAGCACGCCGTCGACGAGCCGCGAGGCGAGCCGGTCCAGCACTCGCGAGCGGAGCCGGTCGGGCACCGTCGCAGCCCGGGTGAGGTCGACCGACAGCTCGACCCGCGAGTCGGCGGTGTTGACTCCCTGCCCACCCGGGCCCGACGACCTCGAGAACCGCTCGGACAGGTCCCCGGCCGGGATCACCCAGCCGTCGGCGACCTCGAGCTCGTCAGCCAAGGGCGTCGGGCAGGGTGCGGGTCCAGGTGTCACGCAGCACCGCCAGGTCGACGTCGAACTGCCCCTCGACCACCAGCGCGTCGCCTCCGGTGCGGCCGATCGTGGCGACCGGCACGCCGTGCCGCCCGGCCAGCGCGGTGAGCCGCTCGACGTCCGTGGCGGGCACCGTGACCAGCATGCGGCCGGCCGACTCGGAGAACAGCGCCACGAACGGGTCGCCCTCGAGGGTCACGGCGGCACCGATCCCGCGCCGCAGCACCGACTCGACCACGGCCTGGGCCAGGCCGCCGTCGGAGAGGTCGTGCGCCGACGTCACGATGCCCACCGCCTCCTTGAGCAGCTCGGCCAGCGCCTGCTCGCGGGCCAGGTCGACGACCGGCGGCCGGCCGCCGAGATGGTTGTGCACCACGTGGGCCCACTCCGAGCCCGAGAGCTCCTCGCGGGTCTCGCCGAGGAGCAGCACCGCCTCGTCGGGAGCGACGAACCCGCTCGGTGTACGCCGGGTGACGTCGTCGATCACGCCGAGCACCGCGACCACCGGCGTCGGCAGGATGGGCGTCTCGCCGGTCTGGTTGTAGAGGCTCACGTTGCCGCCGGTGACCGGGATCCCGAGCTCGACGCACGCGTCCTTGAGCCCGCGGCAGGCCTCGGCGAACTGCCACATCACGCCCGGGTCCTCGGGCGAGCCGAAGTTGAGGCAGTCGGAGATGGCCAGCGGCGTCGCGCCACCGGTGGCGACGTTGCGGTAGGCCTCGGCCAGGGCGAGCTGCGCGCCGGCGTACGGGTCGAGCGCGGCGAACCGGCCGTTGCAGTCCGTGGCGACCGCGACCCCGAGTCCGGTCTCCTCGTCCACCCGGACCATGCCGCTGTCCGAGGGCTGCGCGAGCACGGTGTTGCCGCGGACGTAGCGGTCGTACTGGTCGGTGATCCAGGCCTTGTCGCACAGGTTCGGGCTGCCGGCCATCCGCAGCAGGGTCTCGCGGAGCTCCTCGCCGCCGGCGGGACGGGGCAGGGCCTCGGCCTGGTCCGCCTGCAGCGCGTCCTGGCTGTCCGGGCGGGCGAAGGGGCGATGGTAGGTCGGCCCGTCGTGGGCCACGGACCGCGGGGGTACGTCGACCACGCGCTCGCCGTGCCAGTCGACGTGCAGCCGCCCGGTGTCGGTGACCTCGCCGACCACGGTGGCGTCGACCTCCCACTTGGCGCAGATGGCGAGGAAGGCGTCGACGTCGTCGGGGGCGACGACCGCCATCATCCGCTCCTGCGACTCGCTCATCAGGATCTCCTCGGGAGCCAGCGTGGAGTCGCGCAGCGGGACCCGGTCGAGGTCGACGTGCATGCCACCGTCGCCCGCGCTGGCCAGCTCGGACGTCGCGCAGGAGAGCCCGGCGCCGCCGAGGTCCTGGATGCCGCTGACCAGCCCGGCAGCGAACAGCTCGAGCGTGCACTCGATGAGCAGCTTCTCCATGAACGGGTCGCCGACCTGGACGCTGGGCCGCTTGGCCGGTCCGGCCGCTTGCTCCGAGCCCGCCGAGGAGAAGGTCTCCGAGGCGAGCACCGAGACACCGCCGATGCCGTCGCCGCCGGTCCTCGCGCCGTAGAGGATCACCTGGTTGCCCACGCCGCTCGCCTTGGCCAGGTGCAGGTCCTCGTGCCGGAGCACGCCGACGCAGAGCGCGTTGACCAGCGGGTTGCCGAGGTAGCTCGGGTCGAAGACCGCCTCGCCGCCGATGTTGGGCAGCCCGAGGCAGTTGCCGTAGCCACCGACGCCGGCCACGATCCCGGGCAGCACGCGGTGGGTGTCGTCGGCGTCGAGCGGGCCGAAGCGCAGCGGGTCCATGACGGCCACCGGCCGGGCCCCCATCGCGAGGATGTCGCGCACGATGCCGCCCACGCCCGTCGCGGCGCCCTGGTAGGGCTCGACGTACGACGGGTGGTTGTGGGACTCGACCTTGAAGGTGACCGCGTAGCCCTGGCCGATGTCGATCACGCCTGCGTTCTCGCCGATGCCGGCCAGCATCTTGCCGACCGGCGTCTCCTGCGGGATCTCGGAGAACTGCTTGAGGTGCACCTTCGAGCTCTTGTACGAGCAGTGCTCGCTCCACATGACGCTGTACATCGCCAGCTCGGAGCTGGTCGGCCGGCGGCCGAGGATCTCCCGGATCCGCGTGTACTCGTCAGCCTTGAGACCGAGGTCGGCCCAGGGCTGCTCGCGGTTGGGGTCCCCCGCGGCGCTGGAGACTGTGTCGAGGCCGGTGTCCAGTCCGGTGGGCGCGGGCACGGCAGCAATCTACCGGCGCGACCATCGGCCTCAGCCCACCGGTGCGCCGGTGAGCTGGGTCAGCGGACCAGCCCGTCGGCCACGACCTCGAGCAGCGGGCGCACGGCGGCCTCGTCGAGGCCGGCCTGGTCGGCGACGGTGGCCACGCCACCGACGATGCGGCACATCTGGATGCTCTCGATGCCGTCCTTGAGCGCGCCCTCCTCGCGGAGCCGCTCGACCACGCGGTCGCTGGCGCGGGTCAGGACCTGGCACTTGGTGAGGATCGGCGAGTCCGGGTTGCCCATGGCCGAGGTGATCTTGGCCGGGCCACCCTTGTGCAGGCTGATCAGGCGGACGTACTCCTCGAACCAGGCCAGGAGCAGGTCACGGGGCGACCCCTCGTGGGTCAGCGCCTTGTCGGCCGCCTCGTCCACCCGGTCGACCCAGCTCTGCATGATCGCGTCGAGGAGCGCGTCGCGGGTGGGGAAGTGGCGGTAGAGCGTGCCGGGTCCGACGCCCGCGCGCTTGGCCACCTCGTCGAGCGAGGCGTCGTACCCCTGCTCGCGGAAGACCTCACGAGCGACCTCGACGATGCGGTCGTAGTTGCGCTTGGCGTCGGCGCGCATGAATTTCCCTAATTAACTTGCTAAACGGAGGCAGTCTCCGTATCGTTGTGGAGGAAGCGGAGCCATCCTCCGGATCAAGAGTACATCGGCCCACCGGCCGAGAACAGGACCTCTTCTACATGACCTCCACCACCTCCCCCGGCCAGGCGCAGACCCGCCCGGCCGACCTCCCTGCGAACGCAGGCCGCGCCGCGGCCGGCATTGCGATCGTCCTAGTTGCACAGCTCATGTTCACCCTCGACGCGACGGTCGTGAACGTGGCGCTCCCACGGATCGACATCGCCCTGGGCTTCGGCCCGGCCTCGCTCTCGTGGGTCCTCAACGCCTTCACGCTCGCCTTCGGCGGGCTGCTCCTCCTCGGGGGCCGGCTCGGTGACGTCTTCGGCCGGCGCCGGCTGTTCCTCGTCGGTCTGACGGTGTTCACCATCGCGTCGTTCGTGGGCGGCCTGGCCCAGACGCCCGAGTGGCTGGTCCTCTCCCGGGCCGCCCAGGGCGTCGGCGCGGCGCTCGCGGCACCCGGCGTCCTGGCGCTGCTCACCACGAGCGCCCCGGACGAGCCGGCCCGGCTCCGCGCCCTGGCGCTGTTCGGGGCCGTCTCCTCGAGCGGGCTCTCGATCGGCCTGCTCCTGGGCGGAGCGGTGACCGACCTCGGGTCGTGGCGCTGGACAATGTTCATCAACGTGTCGATCGGGCTGGCCGTGGTCGCCCTGACCCGGCGCTACGTGGACGAGACTCCGCGCCGTCCTGGCCGGTTCGACTTCGTCGGTGCGCTCACCGCGACCGGCGGCGCCGTCGCCCTGGTCTGGTCACTGATCGGCGCGCCCGAGCACGGTTGGGGATCGGCCCGGACGGTGCTGGGCCTCGTCACCGGCGTGCTGTTGATCGCCGTCCTGGGGTTCACCGAGCGCCGGGTGGCGCACCCGCTGCTGCGGCCCGCGCTGCTGCAGAGCCGCCAGCGGGTCGGCGGCCTGGCCATCATCGCGCTGGTCGTCGGCGGCCAGCTGTCGATGTTCTTCCTGGCCGTCCAGTTCATCGAGCACCAGCTCGGCTTCGGCCCGCTGGCCTCGGGAATGGCGTTCCTCCCGCTGACCCTGGGCATCTTCGCGATGTCGCGGGCGACCCCGCGGCTCATCGAGCGGGTCGGCGTCCTGCCGATGATGGTGACCGGCTCCATCGGGCTGACCATCAGCTTCGTGTGGCTCAGCACCCTGAGCGCGACGGACACCTACCTGAGCGGCGTGTTCGGGCCGATGCTGGTCAACGGCGTCTCGGCCGCCCTGGTGTTCATGCCGGTGACCGCCATCGTGCTGGGCGGCGTCGAGCCCGAGCACGCCGGCTCTGCGTCCGGGCTGCTGCAGACCTTCCAGCAGCTCGGCGGGGCGGTCGGCCTGGCCGTGATCGTCAGCGTGTACGCCGCGGGCTCCGTCCCCGGCGAGTTCCTCCCCGGTGCCCGGGCGGCGTTCCTCACCTCGGCGACCATGGCCGCCCTCGCGGGAGTCGTCGCGCTGGCGACAGTGACGCGGCGGCGTACGGCCGAGGCGCCCGAGCCGGCCGACAGCGCCGAGACTGACGAGGAGCTCGAGGCGCTGGCCGCCTGAGCCTCCCGCTGAACCTTCCGCCCATGTAACTCCGTGTCACGTCGTCTACCTCGGTGTCAGAGCACCGAGGTAGATGCACGAACACGGAGTTACATGTGCGCGGGGGAAAGCCCATGGTTGAGCGGATCCGAATTACAACTCTGTAGTTAGCACGAACCCGGTGACGGGTGTGACTGGAGTGACCTACGGTGCTTGGGCAACCGGCCCGGACCGTCCCCCAGGAGCCCCCTCATGCGCCGTCGCACGACGACGACCTTCATCGGCATCGCCGCAACCGTGGTGCTCGCCACCACCGCCGCGGGACTGGCACCGGCCCCCGCCGGGGCCGAGGGCTCTTCAAAGCCCTCGGCCTCGGCGGGCTCGGTCGCCGTCGCGGGCCGGGTGGTGCCGAGGCAGCTGTTCAGCAACCCGGTCACGCCGGGCACCTTCACCGGACTCGGCTTCGACCAGTGCCACGCCCCTGAGCAGTGGAAGATGGACGCCTGGCTGCAGGCCTCGCCGTACCGCGCGGTCGGCATCTACATCTCGGGCGCGTCCCGCGGCTGCCGAGACCAAGCGAACCTCACTCCCACCTGGATCAGCACCCAGCTGGCCAAGGGCTGGCGACTTCTGCCCATCACGCTCGGCCCGCAGGCCGCGTGCAACCCGTCGTTCCCCCGCTACGGCAACGACCCGGTGATCAGCACCAAGCGCAACAGCGCGGGGGCCTACGCCAAGGCGTTCAAACAGGGCACGGCCGAGGCGTCGACGACGGTCGCCGCCGCGCAAGCGATCGGGATCGTGCCGGGCAGCACGCTCTGGTACGACCTCGAGGGGTACGACGTCACGAACAGCGCCTGCCGCGAGTCATCTCTCTACTTCCTCAGCGCGTGGACCCAGCAGCTCCACGCACTGGGCTACGTCTCCGGCGTCTACTCGAGCGCCGGCTCGGGGATCAAGTCGCTGGACGACGCGCGGGTGGAACGGCCGGGGGTGTTCACCCTCCCCGACCAGATCTGGATCGCGCGGTGGGACGGCCAGGCCAACACCTCGACGACGTACATCCGCACCGACGGGTGGGTCCCCGGTGGCCGGATGAAGCAGTTCCAGGGCGGTCACAACGAGAAGTGGGGCGGGGTCACGATCAACATCGAACGTGACTTCCTCGACCTCGGGGTGGGCGCCCCGCCACCGCCGGTGACCGAGGACCACTGCCACGGCAAGCAGGTCGACTTCAGCAACTACCCGCGGCTCAAGGCTCCCTCGAAGGGGAAGAAGCCGAACGCCGGCTACGTGACCGCGCTCAAGTGCCTGCTCAAGGAGCAGGGTGTGTTCAAGGGCAAGGTCAAGGGCGCGTGGACCGGCCGGCTGACCAGCTCGGTCAAGTCGTGGCAGGGCCGGCTCGGACTGGGCCGCACCGCGATGTTCTCGCGGACCGCGTGGATGACGCTGCTCGCGGCCGGACCGACGCCGGTGCTGAACCTCGGCTCGACCGGCGAGGACGTACGCCGGGTGCAGCGGGCCCTCAATGCCGCCTCGCCGAAGTCGAAGCTCGCGGTCACCGGGACCTACGACCAGCAGACCCAGGCGGCCGTCGCGGTCTGGCAGGCCAAGCACGGGATCGCCGAGAACGGTGTCTTCGGGGCCGGGTCGTGGGCGGCGCTGCAAGCCGGCAAGAGGTAGCCGAGAAGTAGCCGTGTGCCGGCCGGTGAACCGGATCAGGCGAAGGTGTGCGCTGCCAGCGACGTGAAGAAGCCCAGGCCGTCGGTGCCGGCGCCGGTGAGGGCCTCGACGGCGTGCTCGGGGTGCGGCATCAGCCCGACCACGTTGCCGCGGTCGTTGGTGATACCGGCGATGTCGCGCAGCGAGCCGTTCGGGTTGTCGTCGAGGTAGCGGGCCACGACCTGGCCCTCGCCCTCGATCCGGTCGAGGGTCTCCTCGTCGGCCACGAACCCGCCCTCGCCGTTCTTGAGCACGATCGTGACCTCGGCACGCTCGGCGTACGACGAGGTCCAGGGCGTCTGGTTGTTCTCGACGCGGAGCCGCTGGTCGCGGCAGACGAACTTCCGGTGGTCGTTGCGGATCAGGGCGCCCGGCAGGAGGTGGGACTCGCACAGGATCTGGAAGCCGTTGCAGATGCCGAGCACCGGCATCCCGCGGCCAGCCGCGTCGACCACCTCGGACATCACCGGCGCGAACCGGGAGATCGCTCCGCAGCGCAGGTAGTCGCCGTACGAGAAGCCGCCCGGCAGGACCACTGCGTCGACACCTCGGAGGTCGTGGTCGCCGTGCCACAGTGCGACCGCCTCGTGGCCCCCGACCCGGACCGCGCGCTGGGCGTCGACGTCGTCGAGGGAGCCGGGGAAGGTGACGACGCCGACCCTCACGCCGTGGGCTCCACACTGACCTCGAAGTTCTCGATCACCGGGTTGGACAGCAGCGTCTCGGCCATCTGCCGGACCTGCTCGAGCACGTCGTCGGTGACCTCGCCCGTCAGCTCGAGCTCGAACCGCTTTCCCTGCCGGACGTCGGTGACCCCGGAGAAGCCGAGCCGCGGCAGCGCGCCGAGGACGGCCTTGCCCTGCGGGTCGAGGATCTCCGGCTTGGGCATCACGTCGACGACGACCTTCGGCACGCCTGCACTCTAGTAGGCGGTCGGCTGCTAGTCGGTGTCGTCCGGGTCGAGGATCGTGGCGTCGCCGTACTGGTTCACCGGCGGGTCGTCGTCGTCGGAGGTGAGCGAGCCGGCCTGGATGGACAGCGCGAGCACGGCGGCGGAGGCGGTCAGCCCCGCGGTGTGGAACACCCGCTTGCGTCGCTTGGCCTTGCGATCTTCGGGGTTGGACTCGTCGGCCACGTGACGAGAATGGCGGGTGAAGCCAAGAAGTTCCCGAACGCAGGCTGAAAGCGCAGTCTCTCGCAGGATTCGGGCAGACTGTGGGCATGAGCATGGGCACCCCGACCCCAGGCCGCGGAGCCACCGCTTCGCCGATCGGCCTCGACTTCCCGCAGTCCCTGGCGGTCTACGACGACTACGCGTCCGCGCAGAAGACCGTCGACTTCCTCTCGGACAACAAGTTCCCGGTCGAGCAGTGCATGATCGTCGGGACCGACCTCAAGCGGATCGAGCGGATCACCGGCCGGCTCACCACCGGACGCGTCGCCCTGGGCGGACTGCTGTCCGGCGTCTGGCTGGGCATCTTCGTGGGCCTGGTGCTCTCATTGTTCGCCGACGGCGACAGCTTCCTGGCCACGCTCCTGGCGACGGTGCTCTTCGGCGCCGTCTTCGGCGTCATCTGGGCCCTGGTCGGGTACGCCGCGACCCGGGGCCAGCGCGACTTCTCCTCGGTGACCGCGGTGGTGGCCAC
>Ga0136846_1235181_pt1 | contig 30426 bp, 30 predicted proteins | sample HopSoiMetagenom2_FD_96841 | JGI IMG/M metagenome (GOLD analysis project Ga0136846, IMG submission 96841) | Grasslands soil microbial communities from Hopland, California, USA - 2 Assembly 2016 (version 4) | ecosystem: Environmental > Terrestrial > Soil > Grasslands | place: USA: Hopland...
GCCGACCGGACGTTGACCGGATGACGACGACAGCGACACCTGTCCTGTGGGCGACAAGCCCGGGAGGCACGATTCATGAGTGAGCGAGCTCTTCGCGGCACACGCCTCGTAGTGACCAGCTATGAGACGGACCGCGGCATCGACCTGGCTCCGCGCCAGGCCGTGGAGTACGCATGCGAGAAAGGGCATCGGTTTGAGATGCCCTTCTCGGTGGAGGCCGAAATCCCGCCGGAGTGGGAGTGCAAGGTCTGTGGGGCCCAGGCGCTTCTCGTGGACGGCGACGGCCCTGAGGAGAAGAAGGCCAAGCCCGCGCGTACGCATTGGGACATGCTGATGGAGCGGCGCACCCGAGAGGAACTCGAAGAGGTCCTCGAGGAGCGACTGGCCGTACTCCGCTCCGGAGCGATGAACATCGCGGTACATCCGAGGGACAGCCGCAAGTCCGCGTAGTCCTTCAGGGGACTGGGCGGCATACAACGCACGCGTGACACCGCGGGTGCCGTACGTGAGGTCTGCGTACGGTGCTTGCGGTTTTGCGTTTTCCGGGCGGTGAGTGCGGGTTTCGGTATCTGGGGGCAGCGCCCCCAGACCACCCATCGTCCTCACGGGCTCGTCCTCAAACGCCGGACGGGCTAGTTGCTCGTGCCCTCGTCCCTGACGACCTCGCCCTGGACCACCTTGCCGTCCGGGCGGCGGATCCTCGCCTGCTGGAAGGCGTCGCCCAGGGTGCCGGGGGTCGCCTCCCGCAGTTTGCGTTCGAAGGTGCGTTCCGCGTAGCGGCTGATCGCCTTCTGCAGCGGGGGGATCAGCAGGAGCAGGCCCACGGCGTCCGAGATCAGGCCGGGCAGCATCAGCAGCAGACCGCCGAGCATCAGCAGGCCGTTGCCCTCGCTGCCACCGGGGCGGGTCGTGCCCACCGCGGGCATGCCGCCCTGCTGCTGTTGCAGCGTCTCGGTGAGATTGCGGAAGGCCCGGCGGCCGGCCCGCTTGATGACCACCGAGCCGAGCACGAAACCGGCGACCAGGAGCAGGAAGACCAGGAAGCCGCTCGTCGCGCCGGCGACCATGGTCAGCAGCCAGATCTCCAGCACCAGCCAGGCGGCGACGCCCAGCGGCAGGAACGTGCGCAGCCGGGAACGCCGCGGCCGGGCGGGGTACGTAGGGGTCGGTGCGCCAGTCGTCATGCGTCCAGTGTGCCTGGGCCGGGCTCAGCACAGGATAAGAGGATGATCAACAGGGCTGGTGAAGTCGTACGGGGACACCCGGGACGGGCTACTGCTACGGCTTCCTGGTCCTGCCGCGGGCCTTGTTCACTCTCTCCACCACGCCCCAGGTCGTGACCCGCCACAGCGCCTCGACCAGGATGTCGCGGCTCATCTTGGAATCGCCGTGCTCGCGCTCGACGAAGGTGATGGGCACCTCGACCACGTGATAGCCGGCCCTGATCGCGCGGCGGGCCAGATCGACCTGGAAGCAGTAGCCCTGGGAGGCGACCTCGTCGAGGCCCAGGCCTTCGAGGGTCTCGCGACGGAAGGCCCGGTAACCGCCGGTGACGTCCCGGAGGGGGACGTCGAGCAGGACGCGGGAGTAGAGGCTGCCGCCTCGCGAGATGAACTCGCGGGACTTGGGCCAGTTGACCACCCGGCCGCCGGGCACCCAGCGGGAGCCGAGGACCAGGTCGGCGCCCTTGAGGGCGGTCAGCAGACGGGGCAGTTCCTCGGGCTGGTGGGAGCCGTCGGCGTCCATCTCGATCAGGACTCCGAAGCCGTTCTCCATACCCCACTGGAAACCCGCGAGGTAGGCGGCGCCGAGGCCCTCCTTGCCCTTGCGGTGCAGCACCTGCACCTGGTCGTGCGCGGCGGCCAGCTCGTCGGCGAGCTTGCCGGTGCCGTCGGGGCTGTTGTCGTCCGCCACCAGGACGTGGGCATCAGGGACCGCCTCGCGCACCCGGCCGACGATCTTCTTGATGTTCTCCGCCTCGTTGTAGGTCGGAATGATCACCAAAGCCGTGCCGAGCGGGCCGAACCGCCGCTGCTGGGCCTCTGCCGCGAGGGTCCCGTCGCCGTCGTTCACTGCTGCCCCTTCAAGTCCGTACGCAGAAGTCCACCATAGTGGCCTCAGCCTGCGCCGACGGGTCGGCACGTTCGTACGGGGGTGTCTATTCGACAAGAGCCGGGTAAGGGAGTCCGCTTCGCCACCCGTGGACGCTGCGGATCGGGGCCCGGCGCCCTTCGGGCCGACCTGGGACCCGCTGGCTGCGGGTCGACCGAAAGCCGTTGTCTACTGGACGTCCGGGCCCCACCCGGGTCGCACCTGGCCGACCCGGTGGAACGTTCCGCCGCCGTGGCTCGGGCGCTGAGTCTGGCTGCCAGTGACGGTGCGCCGGTGCGGCACACGGTCCCTGACCCAGCGGCGCTGCGGCGACTGCGCGGAGTTCCCCGGTCGGGCGTCCGGTGGTGGACCCGGCAGAACCTACCGGCAGCCTGCCGTCAGCTGTCAACAGCGGCTTGGCCTGCGGTTCTTTCCCCAATCGCCTGGTCAGTGCCGAGGAGACGCAGGTCGCGCGACGGCGTGCCGCCGTCGATCCGCACCCCGCCGCCCCGGGAGATCACTCGCCCGGCCCTACGAACACCGTCCGGCCTCCGACCACCGTGCGCAGGCAGACGGGGAGGTCGGTGCCCGGGGTGAGATCGGGCAGCCCCGGAGTGCCGGAGCGGGGGTCGGTGGACCAGCGGGCGACCCGGTCGTCGGGCGCCTGGACCACCAGAGCGTCGGTGCGCCACAGTGCGTAGTCCGCGGGCGCGCCCGGCACCAGGACGCCCCCGTCGTCGCGCCCGACGGCCCGCCAGCCGCCACGGGTGTGGGCCGTGAACGCCGCGCGGACCGAGATGCGGTGCTCCGGGGTGCGGTGGAAGGCCGCGGCGCGGACCGTGCCCCAGGGGTCGAGCGGGGTGACGGGGCTGTCGGAACCCAGGGCGAGCGGGACGCCGGCCTTCAGGAGGGCGGCGAAGGGGTTCAGGGCTCGGGCCCGGTCGGCGCCCAGACGCCCGGCGTACATGCCGTCGTCGCCTCCCCACAGGGCGTCGAAGGCGGGCTGCACGGAGGCGGTGAGGCCCAGTTCGGCGAAGGCGGCGATGGTCTCGGGGGTGAGCATCTCCGCGTGCTCGACGCGGTGCCGGGCGGCACGGACACGGGCCAGGCCGACCTTCTCGGCGGCGGCGCGCACGCCCTCGACCACGGAGGTCACGGCGGCGTCCCCGATGGCGTGGAAGCCCGCCTGGAGGCCCGCCTCGGTGCAGGCGACGACATGGGCGGCGACGGCGGCGGCATCCAGGTAGGCGGTGCCGGTGTGACCGGCCCGATCGCTGTACGGCTCCTGCAGGCAGGCGGTGTGCGAGCCGAGGGCGCCGTCGACGAACAGGTCACCGGCGGCGCCGGTCGCACCCAGGGCGCGGGCCTTGTCGACGCCCTCTTCGCCCTGCTGGGCCCAGTAGCCGACCACCCGGGGGCCCGGCTCCTCGGCGGCGAGGCGGAGCAGCCCCGTGAAGTCGTCCTCCGAGGAGATCTCCGGCCCGCCGCACTCGTGGACGGAGCCGATGCCGAGCGACGCGGCGTGCGCGAGGGCGGCCCGCTGGGCCTCGGTCCGCTGCGCCGGAGTCACCGCGCCGAGGGCGGCGGCCCGGACGGCGTGGTGGGCGTCGCCGGTCAGCGGGGCGTCCGAGCGGCCGGTGTCGCCCCGGACGAGGTCGAGGAGTGCCGTCGTCACGACCGCCGAGTGGACGTCGATACGGCTGAGGTACAGCGGGCGTCCGCCGGTGGCCTCGTCCAGCTCGGCCCGGGTCGGCGGGCGGCCGCCGGGCCAGCGGGCGGCGTCCCAGCCGTGACCGAGGAGGACCCGGTCGGCGGGACGGGCGGCGGCGAACGCGCGTACGCGGGTGAGGGCCGCGTCCAGGGAGGGGGCGTCGGACAGGTCAAGGCCGGTGAGCGCGAGCCCCGTGGCGGTGGTGTGCACGTGTGCGTCGGTGAACGCCGGGGTGACAAGGGCGCCGTCGAGGTCGATCACCTCGTCCGCCGCGCCCGCGACGGCGTCCGCGGCGCCCTCCGAGCCGACCCAGGCGATATGGCCGCGCTCGACGAGCATCGCCGTCGCGAAGGGGTCGGCGGGGCTGTGGACTTCGCCGCCTCGGAGGAGGACGGTGGCGGGGGGTACCGGGCGTTCACTCATGGGGACAGTTTCCCGTGCGCCCACACCTGAGCTGTACGTGGGGCGGGTCGCCTGGGCGCCCCGCGCCGTCGGCCGGGCGGTTCGGCCCGCTGCTCAGATCTTCGGTGGTCTCGCCTCGTACGGGGTCGACAGGACCACCGTGGTGCGGGTCGAGACGCCGGCGAGGGTGCGCACCCTGGCGAGCAGTTCCTCGAGCTCGTGCGGGGTTGCGACACGGACCTTGAGGATGTAGTTCTCCTCCCCCGCCACGCTGTGGCACGCCTCGAGCTCCGGGACGTCCCGGAGGCGTTCCGCGATGTCGTCCGGGGCGCTGGGGTCGAAGGGCTTCACCGAGATGAACGCCGTCATCGGCAGCCCCACGGCCTCCGGGTCGACGACCGCCGCGTAGCCGCAGATGACGCCACGCTGCTCCAGCCGGCGCACCCGCTGGTGCACGGCAGACGTGGACAGGCCCGTGGCCTTGCCCAGGTCGGTGTAACTCATCCGCCCGTCCTTGACGAGCAGCTGCACGATCTGTCGGTCCAGCTCCTCCATGGCGGAGAACCTACAGTGCGGTTGATCTCCTCCGATACCTGAGCGGTGCAGGTCATGCCCTGTTCGTGATGTGGGCCCGGATGCCCTGCGCGCCGGACGGGGGACAAAAGCATCGCCACGGGCACCTGCGAACGGCATGTGACGAACGCCACAGCTCTCGAACATGCTCCGTGATGGTCTCGTGATTACCGCCGAGACCGGGCGGGAAGTGCTTGCTGTGGCCGAGGCCGCAGTTGCCTTGTCGGCCCAGCCCGAGGGGGAGTAACCCATGCAGAGTCTTAAGCGCCCTGGTCGCACCGTGCCCAAGAGGCCCCAGTTGGTCGTCGAACCCGAGCCGGAGGGCGTCGAACCCGACGCGTTCGACGGCGAGGAACTCGACGACTACGACACCTTCGAGATGTTCCGGGTGATCTGCCCGGACTGCGCGCAGCCCATAGCGCTGCTCGCGGACGAGGAGATCCTGCCGGAGCACGCGCTGTGCGCGTCACCGTGGAACCCGTTCGGGCTAACGGTCTGCGCCGGTACGGGCCGCGCGGCAGCGGAGGCCCGGTCCGCCGACGAGACCGCGGAACCCCAGGAGCAGCACACCGCCCTGCTGTTGACGCTCCCTCAGGGGCTCGACTGGCGGACCCAGCCCTTCTCGCACGTCGGCGGCCCGGGCTCACGCCCGATGCGGGTCCCCGTCATGCGGCGCCACGCCGCCTGAGCGCGTCCGCTCACACACTCCGACCGCCCCCCCACCATGGTTCACAGGCTGCCGTGGTGCGGGTCCGGTGCGTACGTGTGCCGTCGCGAACGCAGAGCCGAATCCGGCACGCGGTGACCTGACCGCCGGTCACCGCGTTGCCTTGGCATGACGACCCCCATGTACGCCACGCCGGGACGTCCGCGCCAGTCCTACGACGCCGACCCGACAGAATCGGTTCCGCAGAGACCGCTCAACCAGGGCCGGCCGAACCCGCCGGCCACGCCGCCCGACCCGCCCATCTACCGTGCTCTGCTGCGCACTTGGGCCGATCGGGGGCGCACCCTGCCGGGGCGCTACGACCCGGAGTGGGTCCGGCTCGCGGCGCCGCCGGTCGGGCTCGGGATCGCGGTCGACCCGTTCAACGCGTCTCCGGGCCCGCCAGATGACGGGCGATGACCATCCGTTGGATCTGGTTGGTGCCCTCGACGATCTGCAGGACCTTGGCCTCGCGCATATAGCGCTCGACGGGGAAGTCCGCGGTGTAGCCGTAGCCGCCGAGTACCTGTACGGCGTCCGTGGTGACCTTCATCGCCGTGTCGGTGCACAGGAGTTTGGCCATGGCGGCCTGCTTGGCGAACGGCTGGCCGGCGTCGCGCAGCCGGGCCGCCGCGAGATACAGCGCGCGGCCCGCCTCGATCTGGGTGGCCATGTCGGCGAGGAGGAAGCGCAGCCCCTGGAAGTCGGAGATCGGCCGCCCGAACTGCCGGCGCCCGGTCGCGTAGGACACCGCCTCGTCAAGTGCGGCCTGGGCCAGGCCGATCGCGCAGGCCGCGATGCCGAGGCGCCCGGAGTCGAGCGCGGCCAGTGCGATCGCGAAGCCCTGCCCCTCCTCGCCGATGCGCCGACTGCCGTCCAGCCGGACCCCGTCGAAGTTGATCTGGGCGGTGGGTGAGCCCTTGAGGCCCATCTTCCGTTCCGGCGCAGCGGCATCCAGCCCCTCCGCGTCGGCGGGGGCGAGGAACGCGGTGATGCCGCGCGGGCCGTCCCCGCCGGTGCGCGCCATGACCGTGTAGAAGTCGGCGATGCCGCCGTGCGTGATCCAGGCCTTGGTGCCGGTGAGCACCCAGTCGTCGCCGTCCCGGACGGCTTTGGTGCGCAGGGAGGCGGCGTCGGAGCCGGCGGCGGGTTCGGAGAGGCAGTACGCGCCGAGGAGGCCGCCGCCGAGCATCGCGGGCAGGTGTTCGGCCTGCTGCTCCTTGGTGCCGTAGCTGGCGAGGGCGTGGCAGGACAGCGTGTGCACGCTGGCGCCGAGCCCGACGGTGAGGCGGGCCGCGGCGAGCTCTTCGAGGACCTGCAGGTAGACCTCGTACGGCTGATCGCCGCCGCCGTGTTCGGAGGAGTACGGCAGGCCGAGCAGGCCCGACTCCGAGAGCAGGGCGAAGACTTCGCGCGGGAAGCGTCCGGCATCCTCCTCCTCGGCCGCCTTCGGGGCGATCTCGCGCTCGGCGATGTCACGGACGAGCGAGAGCAGGTCCCGGGCCTCGTCCGTGGGCAGTTGCCGGTCCACCGGCTGCGGGGCGTGTTCGGGCATGTCGACGCTCTCCTCTCTGTCGGGCGCGACGGCACACGCGCGCCTGAGTCGGGTGGCGTCCGCCGGTCTCACTGGTCACGGCCGATGCTGGCCCTTCCGGGTCGCGGGTGGGGTCGGTGAACGGCCGTGGAGCTGCGAGTATGCCCGATCGGCGGCATGACGTCACCGGTTAACGAGCGTTTATTCGATCACATCCCGGGGCACCGCGCTCACCGTGGAATTGATCCGAACCATTGACCGCACTGGTCTAGTCCACTTACTGTGCCCGCAGTTCCCGGCACCACCTCCCCCGTGTTCCCCTCCCTTCCGAGGAGACAGCCCCATGCACCGACCGCATCTCCCCCGTGTCCGCCTCAAAACGCTTGTCTCTGCCGCCTGTTGTGCCGTTCTCGGCGCCGGGCTGCTGGCCGGCGCGGGCACCGCGACCGCCGCCCAGACGGCCTCACAGGCCGCCGTGAAGCCCATCCCGAAGGCCGTCGACTCCAAGGTCGTCGGTTACTTCACCGACTGGGGCACTTATGACCGCAAGTACTACGTCAAGAACATCGAGACCTCCGGGTCGGCCGCCCGGCTGACCCACGTCAACTACGCCTTCGGCAACGTCTCCGGCGGCAAGTGCGTGATGGGCGACGCCGATGCGGCGACCGGGCGCGCGTACACGGCCGCCGAGTCGGTGGACGGGGTCGCCGACACCGCGAGTCAGCCCCTGCGGGGGAACTTCAACCAGTTGCGCGAGCTGAAGAAGAAGCACCCGAAGCTCAAGGTCCTCTGGTCGTTCGGCGGTTGGACCTGGTCGAGCGGTTTCGGCGAGGCCGCGCAGAACCCGGCCGCGTTCGCCAAGTCCTGCTACGACCTGGTGGAGAACTCCCGGTGGGCCGATGTGTTCGACGGCATCGACATCGACTGGGAGTACCCCAACGCCTGCGGCAACACCTGCGACACCAGCGGCAGGGCCGCCTTCCGGAACGTGATGGCGGCGCTGCGGGCGAAGTTCGGCTCCGGCAACCTGGTCACGGCGGCGATCACCGCTGACGCCACCTCCGGCGGCAAGATCGACGCGGCGGACTACGCGGGCGCGGCCAGGTACGTCGACTGGTACAACCCGATGACGTACGACTACTTCGGCGCGTGGGCGGCGACCGGTCCGACGGCGCCGCACTCGGCGCTGAACTCCTACCCCGGCATCCCGCAGGCCGGCAACTACACCTCGGCGACCATCGCGAAGCTCAGGGGGCTCGGCGTACCGGCCTCGAAGCTGCTGCTCGGTATCGGCTTCTACGGGCGCGGCTGGACCGGCGTCACGCAGTCGGCGCCCGGCGGCACGGCGACCGGTCCGGCCGCGGGTACGTACGAGGCGGGCATCGAGGACTACAAGGTGCTGAAGTCCACGTGCCCCGCGACCGGCACCGTCGGCGGGACGGCGTACGCCAAGTGCGGGAGCGACTGGTGGAGTTACGACACCCCGGCGACCGTCGGCACGAAGATGGCGTACAAGAACCAGCAGGGCCTGGGCGGCACGTTCTTCTGGGAACTGAGCGGCGACACCTCGAACGGTGAGCTGATCAGGGCGATCAAGTAGGCGCACCGGCAGGGCGGTTGGGGGCGGAGGTCACGAACCTTCGCCCCTGTGCCGTCAGTTGTCCCGGCGGGCCGGCTCCGGTGTCACATACGTCGGGTCGAGTTCCTCAATGGCGCGCAGGGCGCCGCCCAGCATCTTCACGAGGAGTTCGCGCATGATGTCCCGGGAGAGCTCGGGGCGGTCGATCCAGTCGAGGGTGGCGCCCTCCACGCTGCACACCCAGCCGAACAGGCCCATGCGGGCCAGCGGGGCGACGTCCCCTCTGCCGTACGCGCCTTCGGCGATGGTCGCGACGATCGCCTCGCGCACCCCGTCCCGGATGGCGTGCACCTCGGCGTCGAAGCCGACGCCGCCGCTGACGATCGTGCGGTAGGCGGCCTGGTTGTGCTCGGCGAAGCGCAGGTAGCAGTCGATGGTGCGGTGCACGCGGTCCACGGGTGCGTGGTCGAGACCGCTGGACGCGAAGGTGACCAGGTCGGCGACCGAATCCTCGACGATGGCGAGGTAGTAGCCGCGCTTCGACTGGAAGTAGTAGTAGATCAGCCCCTTGGCGACCTGCGCCTGACGTGCGATGTCGTCCATCGACAGTGCGTCGTACGACCTGTCGGCGAACAGCTTCCGTCCGATGGCGATGAGTTCGGCGCGACGCGCCACGGAGCGGTCGGTACCGCGCGCTCTCGGACGTTCGGCGGCAGGCTGTTGACTACTGTTCAATTCGAGGCCCTGGTCTCCAACTGCGGGCGGGACGTCCGAAGTATGGCAGACCGGAGCCACCTGGACGTTCGACTCTGATCGACGGGCCGTCGCCCGGTTCGCTGCCGATCCCACCGGCTCAGATCAGGCCCAGCTGGACGACGAACATGGCGAGCACAACCACGAACGTCCAGCCCATGACGTGCTCGAAGATCTTCGGGCCGTCCTCCTGGGGACCACCGGTGCGGGTGCGGGCGGGGGCTGCGGCAGTGCTCGCGGTCATGGCATCTCACTGAGGTCGGTGTGCGATGGACTCCCCCCACCGTTGTGTCCACCTTGCCATTCATCGGGGCTTTCGTTCCGGAGACCTTGGTCACATCCCCCTGAACGCGGACGGCCCCCGGTCACCCGGGGGCCGCTCGCACGTCGCGCGTCCTCTTCGGCTCAGCGCACGCCCACCGCCGCGAGGGCCGCGTACTGGGCAGCGGTCGGCCGCGCCGGGAAGTACAGATAGCAGACGCCGCCGGTGCCGGACACGACCTTGCCGGTGGCGTTGTACCGCTTGGTCCGCAGCCAGATGTTCTCGAAGTCGCGCCGCGCGTAGACCCGTCGCACGGCCTCGTCGGTCGGCGAGAACGGGTCGTTGGCGATCACGTCACCGTCGGCGGTGAAGCCGATCACGGTCATCAGATGGCCGGGGGTGCCGTAACCGGCGCCTGGCAGTTCGGTCTTGAGGAACGACTGGGACGTGATGGCCGGGATGCCGGCCGCGATCAGCGTCTCCAGGTCGGTGAGCGAGCCGAGCCGGGTGACCACGCCCTGGAGGTCCTTGTAGGTCGCCGCGTAGGCGGCGTTGAAGGGCCAGTTGCCGCAGCCGGCGTACTGGAAGTCGTAGGTGTGACGGGCCGCGTGGCAGACCTGCGGGTCGGCGAAGGCCGGGTCGACCCAGGCCAGTTGCTCCACCGCGGGCTTCCGTCCCCAGTACTCGATGATCATCTGCGAGGAGGTGGGGCTGCACCAGGCCTCGCCGCCGTTGTCGTACTCCGGATACTGGCCGGCGTGGATCTCCTGCGAGTAGCGCGGGACGACCAGCTCCGCGACCAGGCCCGGCGCCGAGGCCGGAACGGTGAACCGGTCGGGGACGTCGGAGCCCATCGCGCCGAGCCGCCAGACCTTGGGGGTGGCCTTGGTGCCGGGCTTGCGGTAGAGGGTCAGCCGCAGCCGGTACGAGACCAGGCGCAGGCCCGCGGCCGGGTCGTCGATGGCGAAGGTGTCGGTCCAGACCGTGCTCTTGTGGTCGGTCTGGTCGTCGACGGAGGTCCGCTTGATGTCCTGGTCGCCGGAGGCCCAGCGGCCCATCACGTACCAGGGGGCGGCGGTGCCGTCGGAGTACGTGCCGGTCAGCTCGACCTGGAGCCAGGTCCCGGCCGGGGTGCGCGCGTTCCAGGAGGCGATGACCTCGGTGGAGGGCACCGTGAGCGGGTGCGTGGGGGAGGTCCAGGTCGCGTACTCCCAGGCCGCCGTCGTACCGGTGTGCGGATCGGTGTAGTCGACCGTGCCGGCCGGGGCACCGATCTCCAGGCCGGGCCGCACGCCGGCGACAGCCCGGGCACCTCTGGCCGTACCGGCGCACCAGTCCGCGTACGAGATCCACGCACGGTTGTCGACCGGGCGGGCCGGGCCGGCGGCGACCTTGCGGCCGGTCGGCGCCGGGGTCTCGGCCGTGGCCGGGCCGGCGCTGCCCGCGACGGCGGCGGCGACCGCCGCGGCGAGGACGGTTCTGCGGGACGGTTGCTCGATTCTGCTCATGTGCGGATGACCCCCGGTCTCCTGGGTGAGTGGGACGGTGCACGGATGCTCGCCAACTATGGCCGCCGGTGACCGGCCCATGCCAGCAATTCGGGCCGCGCCGCGCCCAGGAATATTGGTCTCCACCATTGACATGACCTGGAGTCGGGCAACAGCGGCTCCCGCGAGCGGTCCCTAGAATGACTTCGGCACTATGTCCGAATTCCATCGCCTCCGGGAACCGTCATCCACGAGCTCGCACGCACCCTGCGCCGACTGCCGCCGTCCTGCGGCCCGGTCCGTCTGATCGCCGTCGACGGACACGCGGGGTCCGGGAAGACCACGTTCGCCGGACGACTGGCCGCCGCCCTCGACGGGGCACCCGTACTGCACCTCGACGACATCGCCAGCCACGACGAGCTGTTCGCGTGGACGCGCCGCCTGGTCAGCCAGGTGCTCGAGCCGCTGCGGCAGGGCGAGAACGCCTCCTACGCCCCCTACGACTGGACCTCCCGGCGCTTCGGAGCGCCCCGGACGCTGCCGGCCGCCCCCGTGATGCTCGTGGAGGGAGTCGGGGCCGGGCGGCGGGCGATACGGCCGTACCTGGCCCGGCTGCTGTGGATGGAGCTGACCGACGAGGAGGCCTGGGCGCGCGGGCGGTTGCGGGACGGGACGGAACAGAGCGAGTTCTGGGCCGGGTGGGTCGGCGCGGAACGGCGGCACTTCGCCGCGGACCCCTCACGTCCGTTCGCCGACCTGCTGGTGCGGCAGTGCGGCACGGGGTACGAGGTGCTGCCGGGGCCTGCCGGGACCGTTGGATCAGACCAGGATCTCACTCACGGTGACGAGCCATCCGCTGTGTGCTGAACTTGTGAAGAACCTCCTCACACAACTTGCCCGAGTCCTTCAACTCGGCTTGACCATCGAGCCGTACAGGACTTACGTTTCAATGCGCGGCCGTTCGAAGCCGCCCCGCAGTCGCGAAGCCCCCGGTTGTTCCCCCGTGATCGGGGGCTTCGTTCTGCCCGCACCCGATTTTCGGTCGCCCCGAGGCCCTTTTTGTTCACCCTGGGTGACCGTGCTGTGTGCGCCCCATCTGCTCCCACCTCGTCAAACGTCCTGTGCGGCACCCTGCTGCGGGCACCTCCGGCGCAGGTACGATGCCCTCGGTGCGACTCGGACGGCTGCTCTGCGCACCGTTGCAACTCCCGTCCGCGGCACAGCGGTTCGACCAAGCTGCCGACGGGCACCGGCCCGTCGGAAAGGCAATCGGGGGCACGGTTCGTGGGGGACGTGATGGACTTCGGCACGCAAGGCCCCGAGGCCCCGGCCGACCTCGCCTGGCTGCGAGGTGTGGACGCCTACACGATGGGCGCCTATCCGCAGGCGGAGGAGGAGTTCCGCACCGCGGTGCGGATGGATCCCGGGATGGCCGACGGCTGGCTCGGACTGCATGCGCTGCGCGTCGACACGACGACCGCGCTGCTACGGATGTTCCGGCACCGGGAGCGCTTCGGGGAGCAGCGCGCCCGCCATCGCCGGACCCTCAACTCCTGGTACTGGCTGGGCTGGTGGGTGCAGCCCGTGCTCGAAAGCCCGCGCGATCTGCTGCTCGCGCACGCCTCGCACTGGCTGGACGGCCGCCATGTGCCGGAACTGGACCGGGCGTTGGCCGGCCTGCCGCCGGTGGACACGGACCCACAGGTCCGTTTCCTGCACGCGTGCCGCGCCTACCTCCTCAAGGACTGGGAGCAACTGGTCCGCAACACCGACCCGTTGATCAACGACACGATGCTCGGCATCGAGGCGGGTCTGTTCGGCGGCATGGCCCGGGTGCGCCTGGAGATGTACGGGCAGGCCGAGCCGTTGCTGTCGGCGGCGCTGATGCGCTGTCGCAGCGAGCAGCCGCAGCGCAAGGAGCTGCGGTACTGGCTGGCGCGGGCCCATGAGGGCACGGGTCGCTCGGCGGCGGCCCTCCCCCTGTACCGGGCCGTGCACCGCGTGGACGCCGCGTTCATGGACACCTCGGCGCGGCTCGCCGCGATCTCCGAGGGCGACGGGTACGACGAGGCGGCCGACCTCGCGGCTATCACCCTCTCCGGGATCGGACAGGAGCTGCTGGAGAGTCCGGACGGCTTCGACCCCCTGTTCGGCGGCGAGGGACGCGATCTGAAGCTCTCGGAGCCCGAACCCCCGTCCACCGGCGGCCCCTTGCCGTCCGCGACCGACTCGGTGCGCCAGAAGGCCGCGCTCCCGGTACAGCCGCTGCCGACCGGCCCGACCGATCCCGGGCTGCTGGAGGAAGCGCTGGCCGAGCTGGAGCGCATGGTGGGCCTGGAACCGGTGAAGCGCCAAGTGAAGGCGCTCTCCGCCCAGTTGAACATGGCACGGCTGCGGGCGGGGCAAGGGCTGCCGGTCCAGCCGCCGAAGCGGCACTTCGTCTTCTCGGGCCCGTCGGGCACCGGCAAGACCACGGTGGCACGCATCCTCGGCCGGGTGTTCTACGCCCTCGGGCTGCTCGGTGGAGACCATCTGGTCGAGGCGCAGCGGGCCGACCTGGTCGGCGAGTATCTGGGCCAGACCGCGGTGAAGGCCAACGAGCTGATCGACTCCGCCATCGGGGGCGTCCTGTTCGTCGACGAGGCGTACTCGCTCTCCAACTCCGGTTACGGCAAGGGCGACGCGTACGGCGACGAGGCCCTGCAGGTGCTGCTGAAGCGGGCCGAGGACAACCGGGACCATCTGGTGGTGATCCTGGCCGGCTATCCGGAGGGCATGGACCGGCTCCTCGCCGCCAACCCCGGGCTGTCGTCCCGCTTCACGACGCGCGTCGACTTTCCCTCGTACCGTCCGCTCGAACTCACCTCCATCGGCGAGGTGCTGGCCGCCGAGAACGGAGACGGGTGGGACGAGGAGGCGCTGGACGAGCTGCGCTCGATCGCCGGGCATGTGGTGGACCAGGGGTGGATCGACGAACTGGGCAACGGACGGTTTCTGCGCACGTTGTACGAGAAGAGCTGTGCGTACCGGGATCTGCGGCTGTCGGTGTATCCGGGGACGCTGACGCGGGACGACCTGTCGACTCTGCGGCTGCCGGATCTTATGCAGGCGTACGGGGAGGTCCTCTCGGGGCGGGGGCCCCAGGATCCGTCGGCGAGGTGAGCGTGGCCGGGTGGGGCTGCGCCCACCCGGCCACGGTCCGGCACCGGTCACCGGCTCAACTCGCCAGTGCCTCCTTCTGAGCCTCCGCCCTGGGCTCCGTCACCTTCGGGACCGGAGGTGTCTGGCGGTGGGCCGGGTCCCGTACCTCGCCCACCAGGAGTTCCAGTACGTCCTCCATGGCGACCAGACCGATCACCCGGCCCGAGCCGTCCGCCACCTGGGCCAGGTGCGTCGCCGCCCGGCGCATCACCGTCAGCGCGTCGTCCAACGGGAGTTCGGAGCGCAGCGTCGTCATGGAGCGCCAGAGGTGCTGCGGCACCGCCCGCTGCGAGTCCTCCAGGTCCAGTACGTCCTTCACGTGCAGGTAGCCCATGAAGGCGCCGTTGTCGGCCACCACTGGGAACCGGGAGTAGCCGGTGCGGGCGGTGAGGGCGACGACCTGGCCCGGGGTGACCGACGGGCCCACCGTCACCAGGGACTCGCGGTCGAGGAGGACATCGGTGACCGGGCGGGAGCCCAGTTCCAGCGCGTCCTCGAGGCGTTCCTGCTCACCGGGGTCGAGCAGTCCGGCCTGGCCTGCGTCCTCCACCAGGCGGTTGAGCTGTTCGCTGGTGAAGACCGCCTCGACCTCGTCCTTGGGCTCGACGTGGAAGAGTTTCAGGACGAGTCGCGCACAGGCGCCCAGCCCCACCGTGACCGGCCCGCACAGGCGGGCGAAGGCCACCAGTCCCGGGCTCAGCCACAGCGCCGTTTTCTCGGGCGCCGCCATCGCCAGGTTCTTCGGGAGCATCTCCCCGACGACGAGATGGAGGAAGACGACGAGGGCGAGCGCGATGACGTAGCCCAGCGGATGGATCACGCCCTCGGGGAGATGGGCCGCCTCGAAGACCGGTTCCAGCAGGCGGGCCACAGTCGGTTCGGCGACCGCGCCCAGGGTCAGCGAGCAGACGGTGATGCCGAACTGGGCGGCGGCCATCATCTGCGGCAGCCGTTCCAGGCCGTACAGCACCTGGCGGGCACGCGCCGTGCCGAGCGGTTCGATCTGGCTGCGGCGGACGGAGACGAGGGCGAACTCGGCGCCCACGAAGAAGCCGTTGGCGAGCACGAGCAGGAGGGCGAAGAGGAGTTGGAGCACGCTCATCGGGCCGCCTCCGCCGCGAGATCCGCCGTCTTCGCGCCGGACACGCCGTCCCTGCTGTCTTTCTCGTCCGTGCTGTCTGGGCTGTCTGCGTTGTCGGGATTCCTGATCAGTCGTACCCGCTCGGCACGGTAGTGGCCGACCTGGCGGACGGAGAGGCGCCAGCCCGGCAGTTCCGCCCGGTCGCCAGGGACCGGGATGCGGCCCAGCAGGTCGGCGACGAGGCCCGCGACCGTCTCGTACGGGCCCTCGGGCACGTCGAGGCCTATGCGCTGGAGGATGTCGACCCGGCAGCTGCCGTCCGCGTCCCAGGTGGGGCGGCCGTCCTCGGGCGGGGCGGCGGCGAGTTCCTTCGGTTCGTTGAGCACGTCGTCGTGCTCGTCATGGACCTCGCCGACGAGTTCCTCGACGATGTCCTCCAAGGTGACCACCCCTGCCGTACCGCCGTACTCGTCGACGACGACGGCGATGGGCTGCTGGCTGCGCAGCAGTTCGAGCAGCGGCTGCACGGGGAGTGTCTCGGGGACCAGCAGCGGCGGCTTGGCGATCCGGCCGGCCGGTGTGCGCAGCCGGTCGCCCGCGGGCACCGCGAGGGCGTCCTTGAGGTGGACCATGCCGACGATCTCGTCGATCCGCTCCCGGTAGACGGGGAAGCGGGACAGGCCCGTGGCCCGGGTCAGATTGATGACGTCCTCGGCGGTGGCCGACGACTGCAGCGAGCTGACCCGCACACGCGGGGTCATGATGTGCTGCGCGGTCAGCTCGCCCAGCGACAGCGTCCGTACGAAGAGGTCCGCGGTGTCCTGTTCCAGCGCGCCGGCCTGCGCCGAGTGCCGGGCCAGGGAGACCAGCTCGCCGGGGGTACGTGCCGAGGCCAGTTCCACGGCGGGTTCCACGCCGAGGGCGCGGACCAGCCGGTTGGCCACGGCGTTCAGTCCGGCGATCACCGGACGGAACAGCCGGGAGAAGGCGTGCTGCGGGCCGGCCACGAAACGGGCGACCTGCAGCGGCCTGGAGACCGCCCAGTTCTTGGGCACCAGTTCACCGATCACCATCTGCACGGCAGCCGCCAGCAGCATGCCGACGACGACGGCGACACCGGACGCGGCGCCTTCGGGGACGCCGATCGCGGTGAACGGGCCGTGCAGCAGCTCCGCGAGCGCCGGCTCGGCGAGCATGCCGACGACGAGGGAGGTGATGGTGATCCCGAGCTGGGTGCCGGAGAGCTGGAAGGACAGCTCCTTGAGGGAGTCGACGACCGTACGAGCTCGTCGGTCTCCCTCGGCGGCGGCCTTCTCGGCGTCCGGACGCTCGACCGTGACGAGGCCGAACTCGGCGGCGACGAAGAATCCGTTGGCCAGAATGAGCAGGAATGCGGCTCCGAGGAGCAGCAAGGGGGTGGTCATGATGCCGCCGCCTCGATATGTCGAGAGGGGGCGGCGCAGGTACTGCCGGACGATCCGTCCATCGCTGGAGGGAGTCACTCCTCGGGTAGCAGGGGGCCTCTGAAGCCCGGGGGGAGCATCAGTGGCGGAGGCGCGTGAAAACGCCTCCGCCAACAGATTAATCAAGACATGGCCCTGTGCGGCAGGGTGGACGGCCCTGAGTCAGCCCTGATCTTGCCCGGGGTCGCCCACGGACCGCGCATCGGTGAGCGCCCGCAGGGTGCGCGCGTCCTCGATGGCGCGCGCTCTGGCGATGCCGGGCTGGATGCCGAGCGCCGGCAGACTCGTACCGTCGCTGAGGTCGAGGAACACCCAGGGATCGCCCGGACGGAGGTTCACCCGGAGGATCTCCGCCCAGTCCAGGCGCCGCTTGCTCGCGATGTTGACGACAGTGACTCCGGCCTCGTCGGCGACCACCTTCGGCCGGGACAGCAGCAGGAGCACCGACGACAGCAGCGCGGCGGTGAAGACGAAGCTGAGGCGCTCCCCGGGGCTGACCGACTCCAGGAGCAGCGCGATCGTCGTGATGACGACGAAGATCACGGCACTCGCCGTGGCCAGCACGGCCCGGGTACGGCCCGGCCGGAATGTGACGGGCAGCGCGGGCAGCGCCGGCGGAACGGGTGTGGTGGGCGGATCCTGCATCGGTGTACGGTCCCTGTCGCTCACGGTGTCGGTCGCTTCCCGTGCCTCAGAGGCGGCAGGCGTGGATGGCCGTGGTCAGGATGGCGCGCGCCCCGAGGTCGTACAGATCGTCCATGATCCGCTGGGCCTCCTTGGAGGGGACCATCGCGCGGACGGCGACCCAGCCCTCGTTGTGCAGCGGCGAGACGGTCGGCGACTCCAGACCGGGGGTCAGGGCGACGGCCCTCTCCAGCTGCTCGACGCGGCAGTCGTAGTCCATCATCACGTACGTCCGGGCCACCAGGACGCCCTGGAGTCGGCGCAGGAACTGCTGGACCTTCGACTCGGCGCTCTCCTCGGCCTCGGCTCCGACCCGGCGGATGACGATCGCCTCGGACTTCGTGATGGGCTCGCCGAACACTTCGAGGCCCGCGTTGCGCAGTGAGGTGCCGGTCTCGACCACGTCCGCGATGACCTCGGCGACGCCGAGTTCGATGGCGGTCTCGACCGCGCCGTCGAGGTGGACGACGGAGGCGTCGACGCCGTGGTCGGCGAGGTGCTTGGCGACGATGCCCTCGTACGAGGTGGCGACGGTCATGCCCGCCAGGTCCTCGATGCCGGCCGCCGTGCCGGGCTTGCCGGCGAAGCGGAAGGTGGAGCGGGCGAAGCCGAGCGGGAGGATCTCCTCCGCGTTGGCGCCGGAGTCGATGAGCAGGTCGCGGCCGGTGATGCCGATGTCGAGGCGGCCGGAGGAGACGTAGATCGCGATGTCGCGGGGGCGGAGGTAGAAGAACTCGACCTCGTTCACCGGGTCGACGATCCGCAGCTCCTTGGACTCGCGGCGCTGCTGGTAGCCGGCCTCATGCAGCATCGCCGACGCGGGGCCTGACAGGGAACCCTTGTTGGGGACGGCGATGCGCAGCATGAGGTCGGCTTCCTTTGTGTGAGGTGCGTGAGATGCGTGGATCGTGACGGTGGTGGGTGCCGGGCGGGCCGGGCTTACAGGTGGGCGTACACGTCGTCCAGCGAGATTCCGCGGGCGACCATCATCACCTGAACGTGGTAGAGCAGCTGCGAGATCTCCTCGGCGGCTGCTTCCTTCCCCTCGTACTCGGCGGCCATCCAGACTTCGGCGGCCTCTTCCACGACCTTCTTGCCGATGGCGTGGACGCCCTTGCCGACCAGCTCCGCGGTGCGGGAAGTGGCGGGATCACCCGTGGCGGCCTTGTGCTGGAGCTCGGTGAACAGCTCCTCGAACGTCTTATTGGACATGATGGCGCCCACCCTATTTCACGTACCGGTGTGGTCACCTCCACGGTTCAGATACTGAGCGGAGGGTGGCCGCCGTCGCCACGGCCGCCGTCACCGCCTCGTGCCCCTTGTCCTCGTTGGAGCCCTCGATGCCCGCGCGGTCGAGAGCCTGTTCCTCGGTGTCGCAGGTCAGCACGCCCATGCCGATGGGGACTCCGGTGTCGACCGAGACCTGGGTGAGGCCCTGGGTGACGCCCTGGCACACGTACTCGAAGTGGGGCGTGCCGCCCCGGATGACGACGCCGAGCGCTACGATCGCGTCGTAGCCCCGTCCGGCCAGGACCTTGGCGACGACCGGGAGTTCCCAGCTGCCGGGGACCCTCAGCAGGGTCGGCTCGTCGATGCCCAGGTCGTGCAGGGCGCGCAGGGCGCCGTCCACCAGACCGTCCATCACCTTCTCGTGCCACTGGGCCGCGATGACGGCGACGCGCAGGTCACCGCAGTTGCGTACGGACAGTTCGGGTGCACCCTTGCCGCTCACGTTCTCGTCTCTCCTTGGCGATCTGTACTGCGATGTCTACTGCGTCTAGTGCGTTTAGTGCGTTTAGTGCGTTTAGTGCGATGTCTACTGGGTGCCGCAGGGGGACACGGGGGCCGGGTCCAGCCAGGGCAGGTCGTGTCCCATCCGGTCCCGCTTGGTGCGCAGGTAGCTGAGGTTGTGCTCTCCCGCCTGTACGGGCATCGGCTCGCGGCCGGTGACCTTGAGGCCGTGGCGGACGAGCGCGTCGGTCTTGTCGGGGTTGTTCGTCATCAGGCGCACGCTGCGGACGCCGAGGTCCTGGAGTATCTGCGCGCCCGCGCCGTAGTCCCGGGCGTCGGCGGGCAGGCCGAGCTCCAGGTTGGCGTCGAGGGTGTCGTGGCCCTGCTCCTGGAGCTCGTACGCCCGGAGCTTGGACAGCAGTCCGATGCCGCGCCCCTCGTGGCCACGCAGGTAGACGACCACTCCCCTGCCCTCGTCCCGGATGCGTTCGAGGGAGGTCTCCAGCTGGGGGCCGCAGTCGCAGCGCAGGGAGTGGAAGACGTCGCCGGTGAGGCATTCGGAGTGGACGCGGACCAGGACGTCTTCGCCGTCGTCGGCGCCGATGTCACCGTGGACGAGGGCGACGTGCTCGACGCCGTCGACGATGGAGCGGTAGCCGTACGCCGTGAACGTGCCGAAGGCGGTGGGGAGTCGTGTCTCGGCCTCACGCCGGACGGTGGGTTCGGCGCTCTTGCGGTAGGCGACCAGGTCCTCGATGGAGATGATCGTCAGGCCGTGCTTGCGGGCGAAGGGGATCAGCTCGGGCAGGCGCAGCATACGGCCGTCCTCACCGGCGATCTCCACGATGGCGCCGGCCGGGCGCAGCCCCGCGAGGCGGGCGAGGTCGACGGCCGCTTCGGTGTGGCCGTTGCGGGCCAGCACACCGCCGGGCCTGGCGCGCAGCGGGAAGATGTGGCCGGGGCGGACGAAGTCGTCGGCGCCCGCGTCGCCGCCCGCGAGGAGCTGAAGCGTGATCGCCCGGTCGGAGGCGGAGATACCGGTGCTCACACCGTGAACGGCCGAGGCGTCGACCGACACTGTGAACGCGGTTTTCATCGACTCGGTGTTGTCGTCGACCATCTGGGGCAGCCGGAGCCTGTCGAGCTCGTCGCCCTCCATGGGGGCGCAGATGAGCCCACGGCACTCGCTCATCATGAAGGCGATGATCTCGGGGGTCGCCTTCTCGGCGGCGATGACGAGGTCGCCCTCGTTCTCCCGGTCCTCGTCGTCGACGACCACGACCGGACGGCCGGCCGCGATGTCGGCGATGGCCCGCTCGATCGGGTCGAGGGACCAGTCCTCGATGTTGTCGGTGCTGTAGAGGATCGGGGCCGTGGTGGTGGTCATGCGGGCGCTCCTTCCAGGGCGGGCCGGGTCCCCTCGCGGGAGCGCAGCCACCAGTCGCGCATGCCCCACAGGACGAGCGCGCCGTAGATGACGTAGACGAAGCCGGAGAACGCGTAGCCGTTGGCGAAGTTGAGGGGGACGCCGACGACGTCGACGAGGAGCCAGGCGAACCAGAACTCGACCATGCCGCGCGCCTGGGCGTACATGGCGACGATGGTGCCGACGAAGATGTAGGCGTCCGGCCAGGGGTCCCAGGACAGGGTCGGGTAGGCCTTGAAGAGCAGGGCCACGGCGACCGTGCCGGCGGCGGCGGCGCCGATCATGGCCGCGCGTTCGCGCCAGGTGGCGAACCGCGGGGTGATGTGCCCGTCCGAACCCTGGCTCCGGTGACGGGTCCACTGCCACCAGCCGTAGCCGGCGACGAGCATGACGACGACCTGCTTGCCGGCGCTGCCGGTGAGATGGCCGTAGAAGGCGCCGAAGAGGACGAGTCCGGACAGGAACTGCACGGGCCAGCTCAGGATGGAGCGCCGCCAGCCGAGGGCGAGGGCGATCAGGCCGAGGATGTTGCCGATCATGTCCGACCAGAGGATGTGCTGGTCGAGGAGCGTGAACGCCTCGGTGTTCAGCCAGTTCACTTCGCCGCCTCCGAGGTTGCGTGCGTGCCCTGCGGGCCGAGCAGCCGCTCGACGTACTTGGCGATGACGTCGACCTCGAGGTTGACCGGGTCGCCTGGCTGCTTGCGGCCGAGCGTGGTCAGTTCGAGGGTGGTGGGGATGAGGCTGACGGTGAAGTAGTCGGGGCCCGCGTCGACGACGGTGAGGCTGATGCCGTCGACGGTGATGGAACCCTTCTCGACGACATAGCGGGTGAGGTCGGCGGGGAGCGAGACCTTGACGATCTCCCAGTTCTCGGACGGCTTGCGTTCGAGGACCGTGCCCGTGCCGTCGACGTGGCCCTGCACGATGTGGCCGCCGAGGCGGGCACCCAGGGCCATGGGGCGTTCGAGGTTGACGCGGGAGCCGACGGCGAGGCCGCCCAGGCTGGAGCGGTCGAGGGTCTCCGCCATGACGTCGGCGGTGAACTCGTCGCCCTCGTGTTCGACGACGGTGAGACACACGCCGTTGACGGCGATGGAGTCGCCGTGGCGGGCGCCTTCGGTGACTACGGGGCCACGCAGCCGGAAGCGGGAGGCGTCGCCCAGCTCTTCGACCGCCGTGACTTCGCCCAGCTCTTCGACGATTCCGGTGAACACTTCCCGGGTCCTCCCTGCCTCTTCGGGCACGGACTCCGGGGCCTGTCGATGACGACAGCTGTGAACGGGCAGGAACACCGGGAGCGACGCCGGACGGAGCTCGGCCCACGGCCGAGCGGTACGGCGGCGCGCACGAATGCCCGCCCGCCGCGCACTGCCTCCCATCCGGACTTTAACCGTCGGTCCAGGAATTCCACCTGGTCAACCGGCCGCCGAAAAACAAGCGGACGGGTCGCGGACTATAACCGCCGGTTCGGACTTTCACCGACCCCGGAGTGCGCTGCTTCTGTTACAGGCCAGTGTGCCACGCCGGGTCGTACTCCATGCGGGTGAGTTGTGTGGACTGGCTCACAGGAACCGGGCGGACAGCCGAAAAGCGAGTGGCGGACGAGCGGCACGCGAGGGGTGAGCGATCCGGCAACACACGATCGGCCCGCTCCCGCCTACCCGGCCGAGGCCCCGAACAGCACCTCCTGGGCACTCTCCCGGGCCGTCAGCAACGCCCCGCGCAGCACCCCTCCACCGCCCAGCGCGCTCGCGCGCACCTCGGCCGGAAGGGGGGACATACGGGCGAGCCGCTCCTCGACGCGGGCGGCGAGCACGTCACCGCCGGCCCGGCCGACCTCGCCGCCCAGCACCACGCACCCCGGGTCGAGGACGGCGACGACGGACGCGGCGCCGACGCTGACGCGGTCGGCGAGGATGTCGAGGAAGCGGGAGTGGGCCGGGACGTCAGGGGCCGCCACGGCCATCCGGACGAGGGTCGCCGCGTAGGGCTCGTGGGCGTCGATGTCGGCCACCAGGCCCTGTGCGCCCGCCAGTTGGACGATCGCCGGCGCCGCGGCGAGGGAGTGGAAGCCACCCTCGCAGTCCGTGGCCGAGGGGAGCTGTCTCGTCCCCGGCACCGGCAGGAAGCCGATCTCGCCGGTGCCGCCGGAGGCCCCCCGGCGCAGGGCGCCGTCAAGGACCACGGCCGCTCCGGTGCCGTGGCCGAGCCACAGCAATACGAAGGTGTCCCGGTCACGGGCGGCGCCGTCGCGCTGTTCGGCGAGGGCGGCGAGGTTGGTCTCGTTCTCGACGATCACCCGGGCTTCGGGAAGCCGTTCCTGCAGCGCGGCGACCAGACTGCGGTGCCACACGGGCAGGCCACCGGAGTCCCGGAGCTCGCCGGTCGCCGGGTCGATCAGCCCGGGGGCGCCGATCCCGACGGTGTGCAGTTGTTCGGCCCCGGCCTCCTTGGCGACGCGCTCGACGAGGGCGACCGCCTGTTCCACGGCGGGACCGGTGCCGATGTCGCCGCCGATGGGCACGGACGCCTCGGCCAGCACCTCGCCCACCACGTCGGCGACGACCACCCCGACGCCTTCGGTGCGGACGTCGAGGGCGGCCAGATGGGCAAGGTCCGCGACGATCCCGTACACCTTCGCGTTCGGGCCCCGTCGCTGCTCGCCCGACTCCCCCACGACCGCGATCAGTCCGGCGGCGGTGAGGCGTTCGACGAGGTCGGCGACCGTCGGGCGGGACAGGCCGGTGAGCTGCTTCAACTGCCCGGCCGCCAACGGGCCCTCCTGCTGGAGCAGTCGCAGGGCGAGCCGGTCGTTGATGGCCCGGGCGGTGCTCGGGGATGCGGGCATGTCGAGATCCTTCCAGATCGGCGGGGTCGCCCCCGACGCGGACGGCCGGTAATCCGCTATCTATCAGGCAGGCTTCCTGATAGTTTACGGCAGCGCGCGGGGCGGGCTTCGCCGCGCTGCCAGGAGCCGATACGGGGAGGGGCCGCACAATGAGTGCCGTGCTGTACGAACAAGACGAGGTGAAGCGCGCCCGGTACGCCCTGGCCGCGGTCTTCGCCGTGCACGGCGCCGTCACCGGCTCGTTCGCCACCCGGGTGCCGTGGATCCAGGACCACGCCTCGGTCAGCGCGGGGCAGTTGGGGCTGGCGCTGGCGTTCCCCGCGCTCGGCGCGTCCCTCGCGATGCCTCTCGCGGGCGGCGTCAGCCACCGCTGGGGCGCCCGTACGGCGCTGCGCTGCCTGATCGCGCTGTGGACCCTGGCGCTGACCCTGCCGGCCCTGGCCCCGAACCTCCCCGCGCTCTGCCTCGCCCTGTTCGTCTACGGCGCCACAGCCGGTATGGCGGACGTCGGGATGAACGCGCTGGGCGTCGAGATCGAGAACCGGCTGGGCAAGTCGATCATGTCCGGGCTGCACGGCATGTGGAGTGCGGGCGCCCTGGTCGGCGCGGCGGGCGGCACTCTCGCCGCGCACCTGAGGTCGGACGCGCGCCTGCATCACGTCCTCGCGGCCGGGATCCTCACCGTGCTCGGCGTGGCCGCCTGCCGCTGGGTGCTCGATCTGCGCCCCACCGCCGACGAGGAGCCGCCCCCGAGGTTCGCGCTGCCGCCCAGGTCCGCGCTGTTGATCGGCACCATCGGGTTCTGCGCGGTGTTCGCGGAGGGTGCGAGCCTGGACTGGTCGGCGGTGTATCTGCGGGACGAGCTGGGCGCCTCGGACGGGCTGGCGGCGGCTTCCACGACCGGCTTCATGCTGACGATGGCGGTGGCCCGGCTCGTCGGGGACGCGGTGGTGAACCGTTTCGGCGCGGTGCGCACGGTCCGCGCGGGCGGTGTGCTCGCCGTGCTCGGCGGTGTGCTCGTCGTGGTCGCGCGGCAGCCCGCCGTGGCGATGACCGGCTTCGGGCTGCTCGGGCTGGGCATCGCCGTGGTCGTCCCGCTGTGCTTCGCGGCGGCGGGCCGCAGTGGCCCCAACCCCAGTCAGGCCATCGCGGGCGTCGCCACCATCACGTACACCTCGGGCCTGGTCGCGCCGAGCGCGATCGGGACGCTGGCCCAGGCGACCAGCCTGGTGGTGTCGTTCGGGCTGGTCACGGTGCTGGCGGGTGGGCTCGCCGGGTTGGCGGGCGTGCTGCGCGCCGGCGAGAAGGACCGGCCGAGGGTCAGTCCGCCGAGCGCAGCAGTTCCCGAGCGCAGGCCCTGAACGGGTCGCTCCACCGGGTGGGCCGCAGGGTCTCGAAGTCGAGCCGGACCAGCACCCGGGTGCCCCGGGCGTACGTCACCTCGCCGTCGGCCGAGCAGAGCCGGAAACCGTAGGTGAGGCCGGTGTTGCCGAGGCGTTCCAGCCACAGGTGCGCGGCGTAGGCGCCGGGCCGGTCGACCGGCGCCTCGTAGCTGATGAGCAGTTCCCTGACCACATGGCAGAAGTCCCCGGCCGCCGCCCAGTCGCCGTCGAAGGTGAAGCCGTACTCCCGCCACAGTTCGTTCCAGGCCCGCTCCACCAGCAGCGGGTAGCGGGCGTTGTGGAGCATGCCGAGGGAGTCGAGGTCGTCGAAGTGGACGGTGACGGGTATCAGCCGCCCGTACGAGCCGTACGTTCCCTGGACATCGGCGACGGATCTCGGGGCTGGCACTTCGGCTTCGACGGTCACGGGCGGGGCTCCTGGGCGCGTACGGGATGAGTGGCGAATGCAAGTATCCGCGCGCTCCATCCTAAGCGGACGCTCAGAACGCTCCGCCTGCCGGCTCAGCGCGCCAGGTCGTAGGCGTACGACGGGGTGAACGTGCCCGGGGCGCCCTTGCAGCCGTCCGACTCCCCCGGCAGCTTGACCCACAGATAGGCGTCGATCCGCGCCTCGCCGGTGCTCGTGGTCGGCGCCCGGCCGAGTTTCCGGCCGTCCGGGTCGCACCACTCGCCGTCGGCCGGGGCGCCGTTGCCGTTGCGGCTCGTGTCGATCACGGCGCCGAGGGACACGGGGCCGCCGAGGGCGTCGAGGACCCGTCGGTCGTACGCGACCTCGTCGCCCGTGCGGTGGAAGTTGGAGACGTTGCTGAAGACGCCGTCGGAGGAGGCGGCCGAGGCGGCGCCCGCCTGGCGGAGCCGGGCTGCCTGCTTGGCGACGGCGTTCCAGCCGGAGTGGCCCGCGTCGTAGTACACGCGGGCGCGAGGGTTGGCGGCCTTGAGAACGCGGCCCGCGCGGGCGAGCGAGGCGAAGCGGGCGCTGCGCCGGTCCGCGGAGAGGCAGTCGGACAGGGCGACCGAGTCCGGTTCCAGGATGACGATGACCTCGTCGGAGCCCAGGCCCGCCGCGAACGCGTCGATCCAGCCGTCGTACGCGCCGAGGTCGGGTGCGCCACCCTGGGAGGCGCCTCCGCAGTCGCGGTCCGGCACGGCGTACGGCACGAGGACCGGGACCCGGCCGGTGCCCGCCGCGCCGGCGGTGACCGCGCGGACCCGGGAGGCGATCGTCGAGGGCGAGAAGTCGGCGAACCAGACCGCCGCCGGACGGTCGGCGATCTCCGCCTCGATGACAGGGCGGCGCGGATCGTCGGGATGGTCCCGGACCCAGTCGAGGACCTTGGAGTCGGGGTTGCGGTAGAGGCGGGGGGACACGGGGACCGGGGCCCGCTCGGCCTCCGGCGCGGGCTCCGGCCTCGTGACCGAGGGGGAGAGCGACGGCGAGGGTGTGCGGCTGGGCTTTCTCGTCTCCGTCGTCGTACGGGCGGACGGGGCCGGGGACGGCGACTTCGACGCGCTCGGTGCGGGCGTGGCCGACGACCTCGCCGGCAGCGGGGCGAGCAGCGGTGAGCTGGTCACCGCGGGCCTGGCCTCCTCCGAGCCGCTACCGCCGCCGTCGTCGAGCGCGGAGAGCAGTCCGGTGGCGGTGCCGACGGCGACCACCACCGAGGCGGCGGCGACCATGACGGAACGCCGGGCGGCGCGCCTGCGTTCTGCCCGGCGGGCGGCCAGGCGCTGGGCGCGCGAGCCTGACACGTGGAGTTCCCCCTCCTCTGCCGCGGCGGGCGCGTTCCCCCGTTCTGGGGAAGCGTCCGGCCCGGCGGCACGTGCGCCAGCCTAGGACTGGGACCCTGCCCTCATGGTGCAATTGGAACAGTTCACCACTCCCGTCGACCACGTCGTCTTCCGGATGCGCGCGCTGGAGGCCCAACTGCCGCCGCGTGACGGGCTGGCGGTCTTCAACCGCGTCTACCTCGCCGTGACGGAGGCCTTCGACCGGCATCTGGAGGCCGGGGCGTTCCCCGACGCGGAGGCGGCGATCACCCTGGACGTGCGGTTCGCCGAGCTGTATCTGCGGGTCGCCGAGGACGACCACGCGCCCGCCTGCTGGCGCCCGCTGCTGCAGTTCCGGCGCCATCCGGGCGTACGGCCGATGCAGTTCGCACTCGCGGGCATCAATGCGCACATCGGGCACGATCTGGCGCTCGCCGTCGTGGACTCCTGTCGTACGCTCGACTGCGAACCGACCGATCTGGAGGACGAGTTCGAGCGCGTAGGCGATCTACTCGTCTCGTTGGAGGAGCGCATCCGCGAAGAGCTGATGCCGGGCCCGGACCTTCTCCAGATCGCCGATCCGCTCACTCATCTGCTCGGCGCGTGGAGCATGGAGCGGGCCAGGGCCGCCACCTGGTCGGCGGCCCGCGCGCTGTGGGCGCTGCGCCGACTGCCCGATCTCGCCGAGGAGTTCACCGACCGCCTCGACGCGGCGGTCGGCTTCGCGAGTCGCATGCTCCTCACTCCGCTGCCGGACTGATTCGGCCGCTCCCGCGCGGGGCTCCCGACGTAGCTGTGTGAACGTTGTACGTTCGGGGCCAGAGCATCTCTTGCGAAGGAGCACGAGCATGGCGATCCGCCTGGGGCTGAGTCTTCCTCAATCACACCAGTACGACATCGGACGGGACGTGCCGGACGTGGCGCGCGCGGCCGAGGAGATCGGTTACGAGAGTCTGTGGGTGCTGGAACGCGCCCTGTTCCCCGAGCCGGCGACCCAGGGTCTGTACGGCATGGAGGGCGTCCCCTGGCCCGACTCCTACCGTGGACTCGCCGAGCCGCTGGTGACGCTGACGCTGGCCGCCGCGGCCACCTCACGCGCCCGCCTCGGCACCAGCGTGCTGGTCGCCCCGCTGCACGGCCCCTTCCAACTGGCCCGCACGCTGGGCACGTTGGACGCGGCGAGCGGCGGCCGGGTGGTGGCGGGCCTCGGCACCGGCTGGGCCCTCGACGAGTACGCCGCCGCCGGGGTGGCCCCGTTCGCGGAGCGCGGCCAGGTCATGGACGAGATCCTCGACGTGTGCCGGGCGGTCTGGGGCCCGGACCCGGTCCGGTACGAGGGCCGTCTGACGAAGATCGCGTCGGCCGTCGTCGGTCCCAAGCCCGCCCGGCCGATCCCGATCCTCCTGCCCGCCAACAGCAAGAAGTCCATGACCCGTCTGATCGAACGCGGTGACGGCTGGCACCCCATCGCCATGGGCGTCGAGCAACTCGCCGCGCAGTGGCAGCAGGTGAAGGACCTCGCCGCCGAGAAGGGCCGCACGAGGCCGCTCGAGACGGTGGTGCGGACGAACCTCACGTACACGGCGAAGGCCTACGACGGCTCCGACCGCCAGCCCTTCCAGGGCAGCATCGACCAGATCGTGACGGACCTCGCCGCCCACGCCGAGCTCGGCCTCGACGAGTTCTTCCTCGACTTCGGCGACGCCCCACGGGACGCCGCCGAACTCAAGGACCTGGCCGCCGAGTTGTACACGGCGGCGCGGGCGGCCGGCGTCTGACCACCCGTAAAGCGACCTAGTCCTCGGGGAGTTCGACGGGTGCGATCTCGTCGTACACGTCGCCGGGGCCGGGGTTGGTGGGGTCGGTGGTCCCGCCGAACTGGTGCATGACACCCCAGACCGCGTTCAGCGCGGTCTGGACGGCACCCTCGGCCCAGCCCGCCGTCCAGGAGATGTCGTCCCCCGCGAGGAACAGGCCCCGCTTGTCGGCGGGCAGCCGGTCCTGCATGAAGTGCGTGAACAGGCGCCGCTGGTAACGGTAGTGACCGGGCAGGTTGGCCTTGAACGCGCCCATGAAGTAGGGCTCGTTCTCCCAGGACACGGTGACCGGGCTGCCGATGACGTGCTGACGGATGTCGACCTTCGGATAGATCTCGCCGAGCGACTTCAACATGACCTCCATCCGCTCGTTGGCGGACAGCGGCAGCCACTTGAGGCTGTCGTCGCACCAGGTGTACGAGAGACAGATGACGGCGGGCTTGTCCGGGCCGTCGTCAAGGAGGTAAGTCCCGCGCGTCATACGGTCGGTGAGGGTCATCGACATGACGTCCCGGCCGGTGCTCTCGTCCTTGTCGAGCCAGAAGGGCCGGTCGACGGGCACGAAGAGCTTGCTGGACTCCATGTAGTGGGTGCGCTCGATGGCGGTCCAGTGGTCGATCGGGAAGAGCGAGTCGCCGCAGTCGATCTTCGAGAGCAGCATCCAGGACTGGGCGGTGAAGACCGCCGCCGGGTACGTACGGATGTCGCCGGCCGCGTCGGTGACGGTGATCCGGTTGCCAGCCGTCCGGTGCAGGCGCGTCACGGCCGGGCGCGGTACGCCGTTCACGTGCAGGGCGGCGAGGGAGGTCCCGTACGGCCAGTGGACGATCTTCCCGGGCTCGCGTTCCCACAGCCGCAACGGCAGTTGCTGGCTGCCGCCCACGATGCCCCGGTGATGGTCGTCGGCCTCGGTGTAGACGACCCGCAGGATCTCCAGGATCGAGTTGGGGAAGTCGGTGTCCCAGCCGCCCGTCCCGAAGCCGACCTGGCCGAAGATCTCGCGGTGCCGGAACGACTTGAACGCGTCGGAGTCGCAGAGAAACCCGTAGAACGTCTGGTTGTCGAGCTTCTCGACGAGCCGGGACCAGATCTCGCGGATGCGCGGGACGTCACGCTCACGCAGGGCCCAGTTCATGTCGGAGAAGTCGGCGCCCTCTTCGAGGCACGTGTTCCACGCCTGGGCGACATCCCGGTAGACCTGCGGCAGGTCGTCGACCGTCTCCGCGTAGTGCGACTCGCCCTTGAGGTCGACGACGGTCGAAGGGGTGCACTGCGCAAGGGGGTTGGGGAACGGCCGGGTCTCCAGGTCCACCAGGTCGATGTAGTGCTGGAGGGCGGTGGAGGAGGGCGGGAAGCGCATCGCGCCCATCTCGGCGGTGAGAGCCGGGTCGCAGCCGTCGAACCCGACGGTCCGCAGCCGCCCACCGATCTGATCGGCCTCGTACACGACAGGCTTGAGGCCCATCTTCATCAGCTCGTACGCGGCGACGATGCCCGACAACCCGCCGCCGATGACGGCGACTTCAGTGCCGTGCTCGGTCGCGGGAACCTGCCCGAGGCCGGCCGGGTGGGCGAGGAAGTCGTCGTAGGCGTAGGGGAAGTCCGGCCCGAACATGGTGATCGGCGGCTGCTGCGCGTCGGCGTGCTGGACGGCGGTGGGCACCGTGGACGTCATGGGGTACGGACTCCTTGCGGGGTGATGCAGGTGAAGGGGGTACGGATCTCAGGGGAGCGTCAGACGAGGGAGCCGTACAGGCCGGGACGGCGGTCCTGGAGATACGGGTTGGCCTCGCGGGAGGCGGCAAGGAGAACCGGGTCGACATCGGTGAGGAGGAGTTCCTCACCTCGGCCGGCCCGGGAGCGGGCGACTCCGTCGGGTCCGGCGAGCGTGGAGAGCCCGACGAA
>Ga0136846_1221190_pt1 | contig 30417 bp, 27 predicted proteins | sample HopSoiMetagenom2_FD_96841 | JGI IMG/M metagenome (GOLD analysis project Ga0136846, IMG submission 96841) | Grasslands soil microbial communities from Hopland, California, USA - 2 Assembly 2016 (version 4) | ecosystem: Environmental > Terrestrial > Soil > Grasslands | place: USA: Hopland...
AGGGGGGTGGCGAGGGGGCGGGAGAGGGGACAGGGGTGAGGGCTTCGGGGCGGGGGGCGGTCCGAGGCTAAGTTAGCGCCTATGCCCCCGGCCCCTCTCCCGGAGGGAGAGGGGAGTCTCATGCGAAGGAGGATTGCCGGTAGGGTACGCTGTACGCACCATCACCGGTCGTGGTGCAAAGAGGATAGCCTTCGGCAATCCCCCTCAGCCAAGTCCCCCCTCTCCCTCCGGGAGAGGGGCCGGGGGTGAGGCTTCGAAGCGTACCCGGCTCGGTAAACCCAGAAGCCTCTGGGCCGAGCTTTCCTAGCTCACTTCCGACTCGTCGTCCTCTTCCGCCGGCACGCTCAGCTTGGTGAACCCCCGGGTGACCATCTGATAGGTGAGGGCGGCCATACAGCGGCGGGCGACCTTGCGGACGCTGGAGGGGTGATAGCCCATGCGTTCGGCCACTTCGCTGGAGTCGTAGCCCAGGCCGTAGCGCAGTCGCAGGAGCTTGCGGCAGCGCGGGGGCAGGTCCTCGAGGAGGTTGTTGAGGTCCCACAGCAGCTCCGCCCGCTCCTGCGGGGCCGCCACGGGCTCGGAGAGCAGCTCGAGGATGGCCGTGTCCACCGAGTTGTAGAGGTTGTTGCGCCGCTTGCGCCAGTATACGACGCAGCGGTTGCGCAGGGTGACCAGCAGCCAGGCCTCGGGGTCCTGGATGACCTCCCACTTCTGGATCGTGGAGATGAGGGCCTCCTGGACGAGGTCTTCCGCGTCGTGGGCCGGAATACGATACCGGCCGAGGACCTGCTTGAGCCTCGGGCGAAGCCGTCGCAGGAGCTGGTCCAGCGACTCTCTTCCTACCGGTTGATCCGACACTGCCATTTGCCGTTCTTTCCCTGCTGCGAAGCTCTCGCTTCTGTCGCGTCCGGCAATGATAACCCGGAAGGGCCGTCTTTCCCACCCGGGCAGGGATTTCAGTCTTCAGCCTTCTTCCTTCTCAGTGCCGCCAGAGGGGAAGAGCGGGGCTGGCAGAGGGAATGATAGACTCCACCCCCGCATGGCTACCATGATCCAGACCCGTTCCCGCGTCGCCCTGAGCGTCCGCCGCTCACCCGTCATCGGAGTGGTGCGCACCCACTCCCGCGAGGAGGCCGCCGCCCAGGCACGGATGCTGGCCGCCTCCGGCCTCGAGCTCGTCGAGATCACCTTCACCGTGCCCGGCGCTTCCAGCATCCTCCGGGAGCTGCTCGCGGTCCGCGGCTCGGAGGGCCCCCCCTTCTTCGGCCTGGGCACGGTCACCACCGCCGCCCGCGCCCGGGAGGCCGTCGAGGCGGGCGCCGAGATCCTGGTCAGCCCCAACGTCAACGCCGAGGTGGCGAAGGAGGCGCGGCGGGCCGGGACGTTCCTGGTCATGGGCGCCCTGACGCCGAGCGAGATCGTCACCGCTCACGAGCTGGGCGCCGACCTGGTCAAGGTCTACCCCCTGCCGCCAGTCGGCGGGCCGGCCTACCTCCAGGTCATTCGCGGTCCACTGGGAGACATCCCCATGCTGGCCGCCGGCGGCTTCGGCGCCGAAGAGATCCCGGCCTACCTCCGGGCCGGCGCCTCCGCCTTCAATCTCGCCGCGCCCCTGCTGGGCGTCGGCGCCAATGCCGGCGACAGTGCAGGCGAGGTCCGCCGGCGCGTGGCCCGGGCCCTCGCCCTGGCCCGGGGACAGGACCCCGCCCACCCTGAGGAGGTCCACGAGGAGGCCCACGAGGAAAACCGATGAACTCGACGACGCCCACACCCCCCCGGCAGGTGATCTTCGACCCCACACCCGAAATCTTCGCCACCGACAGCGCGGGCTCCTTCACCTTCCCGCTGCTGGTCGCCGGCAAGGCCTTCCTGGGGACCAACGCCTACGACGAGGTGCGCTTCGTCTTCTCCATCTGGCACCCCTCGGGCCAGCGCACCATCGACCTCGACCGCGCCTACGTGGAGCTGCGGGCCGCGTTCGATCCGGACGAGGACCACTGGACGAAGATCGCCGAGATCGAGCCGGTCGTCCCCCCGTATGCCGGCGGCGAGAGCTTCGACGGCTGGATCGTGCTCCCCATCCTGGGCAGCTCGAGTGCCTTCGCCGTCGTGGGCAGCGGCTTCGAGCCCCGCGCCCGCCTGCAGATCCGCGCCAGCGCCTATTTCGTGGCTTGAGGGAGAGAGGAAGAGAATGAGCCCGAAGCGGTCGATGCGAGCCTACCTGGTCTTCACCGGCAGCGGTCCCATCCTGCTCCTCTCGACCTACCCCAAGCTGACCGACGAGCGCCTGGTGGACAAGCTCCGCTACAAGGGGATCGACAAGTTCATCGCCTACGAGGTCGACCTCGACGCCGTCCAGCGGCGTTACGAGCACTCCTTCGAGACCGTGGCCAGAGATCTCGAAGGCGTCGAAGACCTCCGCGTCCTCGACTTCAACGGCCACCAGATCATGGCCAACTTCTCGCTCGACAGCCTGGGCGACCCGATCAAGTTCGGGTAGCCCTCCCTCAGGGCCTGAGGGTGAGCCGGTGCACCGCCTTGCCCGGCAGGAACGGCGTCGCCCTCCCCTCTTCCCAGGCCTCGTGCCCCTTCTGGTAGTAAGGCGACAGCGGGTGCCCGCTCTGGCCCACCGGCATGTGGAAGAGGCCCGTCTCCTCGTGCCCCGGTGAGACCACCAGCCGCTCCGAGGCGCCGTTGGCGCGGCCCTGGACGCGGGGCATGTCCTCGTCGCCGGGGAGCTCGCGGGCCGGCATGTCGAGCCAGCGGGCCAGGAAGGGAACGGCGAGGCTCAGGGGGTGCTGGATGCGCGTCGTGTTCCGCTCTCCCCAGGTGCGGCGGGCGAGGACCGGCCCGTCCTCCTTTTCGGAGGCGGCGATCAGATCGTCCACCGCGGCCAGCAGCTCGTCGTCCCAGCTCTGAAACCTGGAGTCCAGGAGGTGGGCGGGCCGCTCGGCGACGAGCCGCCAGAGCGGACCCTCGAACTGCGGCGTAGGCCGCCCGGTGAGCCCGGTGACGGACAAGAACACCCGGTCGAGCAACCGCATCCGAAACTCCCGCGTCAGCCGGTAGGCCACCGAGTCGACAGAGGCCCGCCCCGTCCAGGTCGTCGCCACCAGCCGCCGCAGCTCGGCCCGCCGGGCGTTCCCCTGCGTCGCCGCGGGCGTCAGTGTCTTCAGCAGCAGGTCCCGCCACCGCGCCAGGAACCGGGCCTGGTCGTCGAGCTGGATGGCCAGCAGGTCCTTGGGGGTGGCCTTCTCCAGGGCCATCAGGTCGTCGCGGATCTGCTTCGCCCTAGCACCCAGCATGTAGCCGCCATCCCCGAGCTTCGCCAGCGCGTCGCCGTTCGCCGTCCGGGCATTGGCCGTCCAGATCCGCCCGGACGGGGGATCGACGACGCGCGGGTGCTCCTCGGGGGTGAGCCAGCCGTCCCAGCGCCGCGAGCCGTCGGCCCACGAGGTGGGGAGCCGGCCGTCGAAGCCCACCCGCCGGGGGATCTGGCCGATGATCGTCCAGCCGACGCGGCCCGTCTCGTCGGCCGCCGTGAAGTTCTGGGGCGGGATGCCGGCGCGGTTGGCCACGGCCATGGCCTCTTCCAGGGTGCGCGCCGTCTCCAATCCCTCCAACTCGAGGTTGACGGCTTCGGGGTGCTGGGCCGTCCAGGCCAGGGCGCGGGGGCGGCCGAGGTGGTCGTGGTCGATCACCGGTCCCCAGACCGTCTCCTTCACCTCCAGGGTCTCGTCGGGACGGCCCTTCACCTTGAGGACCTCCCTCACCGTCGCGAATCGCTTCGGCCCCTCGGGCGTGCGGTAGACCTCCGGGTCCCCGGGGTCGGTCTCCAGCACCACGAGATCCGTCCAATCGCCGTAACTGTTAGTGTAGCCCCAGGCCACATGGCCGTTGCTGCCGACCGAGACGAGGGGCGTGCCAGGGAGAGTCACCCCGGTCATCTGGACCGTGCCGCCCCGGCCGTCCGGATGGACGATGGAGACCCGGTACCAGGTGTTCGGCACCCGGATGCCGAGATGCATGTCGTTGGCGAGCAGGGCCCGGCCGTCCGCCGTGTGGGCGCCGGCCACCGCGAAGTTGTTGCTGCCGGCGGTGGAGACCTCCTCCGGGAAAGGCTCGGGCCGCAGCGACGCGGCCGCCGGCAGGGCCGGCCGCGTCCTGAGGTCGAAGACCTCCGGCCCCGGGATGGGCGCGGTGGCAAACGCTTCGCCCAGGAGGGGCGCGTCCCATTCCGTGCCCACCGGCGCCAGGAGCGCGAACAGCGGGGGCGGCAGCCGATCGTGCAGCAGTCCCAGGTTCGACTCCCGGGATCCCGTCGAGTCGTTGAGCTCGAAGAACATGGCATGAACCGCGAGGATGGTGTCCTCGGGCCTCCAGGGCGCCGGCCGGGCGCCCAGCGCCAGGTACTCGAACGGCTTCTCGCCCAGCGCCGCGAGCCCCGTGTTCACCCCCGCGGCATAGGCCGCCAGCAGGGCACGGTCCTCAGGTTTTGCCGCCGCCACGATCCGCCGGGCCACGTCGCGGAAGCGGTGCACGCGGTGGTCCCGGTCCACCTTCACCACCGCGGGACCCACGAGCTCCGCCAGCTCCCCCGCCGCCTGCCGCCGCAGCAGGTCCATCTGGAAGAAGCGGTCCTGCGCATGGAGGAACCCCAGGGCCCGCACCGCATCCAGCCGGCTCCCCGCCCGGATCGTGGGCACTCCCAGGTCGTCCCGCTCGACCTCCACCGGCGCCGAAAGCCCCGCCACCCGCCGCTCGCCGTCGAGCTGAGGGAGGCTGGCCGCCAGGCGGTGATGGAACCAGAGGACGAGGACGGCCAGGATAGCGAGCAGGAGGGTGAGGGAGAGGAGGATGCGGCGGCGAGGTCGGTTCATGGGCAGGTAGTATGATCGAATCCTTCCTCATGGACCTCCACCCTCTAGCCTGCACCCTCATCGATATCGACTCGACGACAGGCCGCGAGGCGGAGATCGGCGACTTCCTTTTCCGGTATCTGGAGGAACTGGTCGACCGGATCGGCGCTGGCGCGGTCGAGCGCATGCCGGTCGAGGGGGACCGCTTCAACCTCTTCGCGGCCTGGGGAGAGCCGGCGGTGGTGCTCTCCACGCACATGGACGCCGTGCCGCCGTTCTTCCCCTCCTCGGAGGACGACGAGCACATCCACGGCCGCGGAGCGTGCGACACCAAGGGCGGCATCGCGGCCATGCTGCGGGCCGTCGAGGAGCTGCTGGCGGAGGGGCGGCGCGGCTTCGGGCTGCTGCTGGTGGTGGGGGAGGAGACGGACAGCGCCGGTGCCCAGGCGGCCAACCGTCATCCACGAGGCTCGAAGTACCTGGTCAACGGCGAGCCCACAGAGAACCGGCTGGCCCTGGGCTCCAAGGGAATGCTCTACCTGGCCCTGGAGGCGGAGGGGCGGGCGGCTCACTCCGCCTACCCGGAGCTGGGGGACAACGCGATCGACAAGCTCCTGGACGCGCTGGCCCGGCTGCGGGGCCTGCCCCTGCCCGCCGACCCGGTCCTGGGCGAGACCACCCTCAACGTCGGCACCATCGCCGGCGGCCGGGCGGCCAACGTGGTGGCCGACCACGCCCGCGCCGAGGTGATGCTGCGCACCGTCGGCGAGACCGCCGAGCTGCGGCGGAAGACGGCCGCGGCCGTGCACGTCGTGCCCGGGGTGCGGATCGCCGAGATCCGCGAGACGCCGGCCATCCATCTCGGTTCCCTCCCGGGGTTCGAGACCACGATCGTCAAGTACACGACCGACATTCCCCGCCTGGGAGCCTGGGGCGAGCCCTTCCTCCTCGGCCCGGGGAGCATCCACGTGGCCCACACCCCGGACGAGAGGGTGGCGAAGCGAGAGCTGGAGGAGGCCGTCCGCCTCTACAAGGAGATCGTCTGCCGGTTGCAGGATCGCTAGAAACGTTGCGCCAGCCTTCGCTGCCGAGCGCGTCATCTACAATGGAATCGACCTCTGGCAGACCAAGGGGAACGGGTCGACCTTTCGCGACTTTTCCAAGGCCCCGATTCCCGCGGGCTTCTTCTGCACGAAGTCCGCGCCCTTCACCGGCAAGATCGTCTTTCGCGGTGTCCCGGTGGCGACCAACGGCTCGCTCGGCGTCACCGACACCATCGTCCAGCGTCTCGACGACGCCGCCTTCAACGAAAAAGGCGTGGCCGTGACCCGCCTCCAGGTCCGTGCCCTGTCGTTCGAGGGCGCCGCCCCGATCAAGACCTCCTGCGGCCTCTTCAAGGTTCGCGTGACCCTCGATGGCGAGCAGCCGGTCACCCATATGCGGATCATCCGGAACGACGAGAACGGCGGACATTTCCTGTCCCCGATCTGGGTGAACGTGAAGATGATCTTCACGCCGGTCTCCGGGCCGAGCCGGGAGTCCCTTGAGCTGTCGCGGAAACTCCGCTTCGCCGCCGATCCCAAGGCCGTGTGGTCGGACAAGCCCGAGTTGCTCAACAAGCGCACCGCGAGCGTCGTCAAGGTCGACACCGACGGCGACCGGGTGCCGGACACGTTCCTGCCGGGTCCCTCCAACTTCATCGCCGGCCTGCGCACCCCCGTCGGCCAAGCCATCTCCACCAAGGCGGCCTCGACGGCGGATGCCATCTGTCACTGCGACGAGTCCTGCTACTACCAGCATTGCACTTACTTGGTGGTTCTTCAGTAAGTTGAAAGCCTAGATCACGGGACGCGAGCTCCAGGGGATCCGGACCGGTAGGGGAGACAAACCCTTCCGGTCACCGGCGAGAGAGACAGGAACTCGCGGCCCCGCCCCTGGGTGATACCTCCGTCCCAACATCGGTTCGGCCTGTAACAAGGGTACCAGTGCCGAGGGTGGCGATGATAGCGCCGGAGCTGAAAACCAGATCCGCCCGATCGGGGCTCGGGCGAAGCATTCGCCGGCAGCGGCGGGCCCTTCGCCGGCTCCGGCGAGAGGTTCGCCGCCAGCGGCAAGGCTGCGGCAAACACCGGCGAGCGTCCTCCCGAGACTGGCGAGCCCTACGCCGCCAGTCGAAATAACTCGCCTCGGAGTCAGCCTACGGACAAATATGCTGCCCGCAAAGGCAAACCTCACCCGGGTAATCGGGGCAGCCCTGGCTGGAGATGCAGCTTCGGCAACTCTGACTGCAAATACCCACAACTCTGCAAGTGGCCTTCGGATTGACGGTCGGTTTCCGCCGAGCCGACGCATTCGCGAATGGAACGCTATAGAGGCTCAGCGCCAGAAGGAATCCCATACAGGTCATACGTACCAACTTTTTCATTTCGAGCTCCTTTCAAGCAGTGCGACACGCATGGGCACGCCGGCTTGGCCGGCCGACCCGCATTCAGGAATCTGACGTCTGGCGCTGCGGTGCGCAGTCGTCTCATTGAACAAGGGTGCTGCGGGCAGCCGATCCCGAGCCCAGGAACCGGCGTCGGCTCCGCCCTTGCTGAGGTCAAATCGGCTCGGGCCTGCGATAAGCGCCCGAGTCGTCCCACTCTCCTGGTGTCCGGCAGATCCCCAGACGGATCTGCCAACCTAAAGCCTGAACCGAAAAGGAGAGTCTCATGTCCCAGCAGCCCGTCGCTTCCGTCGCGTCCGCCCAGGGTCCCATCAACGGCAACGAAAACAACGCGAGTCCCGACTTCGGGTTCCTCGAGCTGCCCGCCAGCGGCAGTCTCACGGTGCAGATCGACGACAATCCCAACGCCAGCTCCATCACCTTCGCGCTCTGGCACCAGAAGAACAACTGGCCGGACAGCGAGGTGCAGAGCGGGCTGAAGAACGGCTCCACGGTCCCGATTTCAAAGGTGGAGGTGGGGGACACCTACTACATCGGCAACCCCAGCAACGCGGGCAGCCAGAGCTTCGTGGTCACGTTCGTCGCGGGCTGAGCCGCTGCCTTTCGCGACCTTCTAGCGGTGGGCGGGCCTTCGGGCCCGCCCACCCGCCACGGCGGTCCGTTTTGATACGGTACCCGTCATGAGAAGACCGTCCCGGCTCCCCGTTCTCCTTCTGGTCTCCTGGAGTCTGTTCCTCTTCCTGCCCGCAGTCCGGGCTGCCGAGCCGCCCGCCGCGCCGGCCAGCGAGAGCGAGAGGCTTCACCGTCTTTTCGACCTCGCCTGGGAGGACAAGCTGCGCCAGACTCCCGAGTTTGCCACCTACATCGGCTTTCCCGGCCACAACGACCGGTGGTCCGACTTCTCCCAGGCCGGCATCGAGAGTCGTCACGCCCTGGCGCGCGAGCAGTTGAAGGCCCTGCAGTCCATCGACCGCAGCCGGCTGACGGCGGTGGAACAGGTCGACCTCGACCTCTTCCGCGGGCGGCTGGAGAGCCAGATCGAAGGCTTTCGCTTCCCCGTCGAGCAGACGATGCTCACCCAATATGACGGTATCCAGCTCGAGGTCCCGCGTACCCTGGCCACCGCCCCCGCCGCGACCACCCGCGATTACGAGGATCTCCTGGCCCGGCTGAACGCTCTGCCGGTCCTGGTGGACCAGAATATCGCCCTGCTGGAGAAGGGGCTCGCGGCCGGCGTCACTTCGCCGAAGAGCCTGATGCAGGGCGCGCCCGGCCAGGTGCGCGCTCTGCTGACCGACGATCCCTGGCGCAGCCCCCTGCTCACGCCGTTCCGGCGGATCTCAGCCAACGTGTCGCCGGACGACCAGGCGCGGCTCAGCCGCGCGGCCCTGGGCGTCTACAAGGAAAAGGTCGCCCCCGCCTTCAGCAAGCTCCTGCGCTATCTCACCGAGACCTACGTCCCCGGCGCCCAGGAGAGCATCAGCCTCGGGGCCCTGCCCGGCGGCGCCGCGTGGTACGCCTACGCCGTGCGCAGGGCGACCACCACGGACCTGACGCCCCAGCAGATCCACGAGATCGGCCTCTCCGAAGTGAAACGCATCCGGGCGGAGATGGACAAAGTCATCGCCGGCACCGGGTTCCAGGGGAGCTTCTCCGAATTCGTGCGGTTTCTCCATTCAGATCCGCGCTTTTTCTATGACAAGGACGCGGACCTGGTGGAAGGCTACCGTGCGATCACCAACCGGGCCGACCTCAAGCTCGCCTCACTTTTCGGCACCCTGCCACGTCTGTCCTACCGTGTGATCCCCATTCCGGCTGACGCAGCCCGATCAAAGGCCACGGCCTACTACGAGCCCGGCTCGGTGACCGCAAGCCGCCCCGGCTCCTGCTTCGTCAACACCTATGACCTCAAGGCGCGGCCCAAGTGGGAGATGGAAGCGCTGGCCCTGCACGAATGCATACCCGGCCATCACCTCCAGGTTTCGATCGCGCAGGAGATCAAGGGGGTCCCCAGAGTGCTGAATTATCACGACTACACCGCCTTCGTCGAAGGTTGGGGGCTCTACGCCGAGACCCTGGGGGACGAGATGGGTTTCTACCGCGATCCCTATTTCAAGTTTGGCCAGCTCACCTACGAGCTGTGGCGGGCCATGCGCCTGGTGGTCGATACGGGGATTCACTCCCAGGGTTGGACGAAGCAGCAGGCGATCGACTATTTCCGGAACAACACAGCCCAAGATGATCGAGCCATCGAAGCCGAGGTCAACCGCTACATCTCCAGTCCCGGCCTGGCCCTGGCCTACAAGATCGGGGAGCTGAAAATCAAAGAGCTGCGCGCCGCTGCACAAAAAGAGCTGGGACCGGCCTTCGACCTCCGCGCCTTTCACGACGAAGTCCTGCGGCACGGCGCGGTGCCGCTCGATTTGCTGGAGCAGAACATCAAAACGTGGATGGCAGCGGTGAAGACGGGGCCGCGGCCGGAAATGGGCCTTTACCCCTTCGGGAGGAAGCCTCACGACCGGCCGGCGAATCACGCGGCTCCAAGTCTTGAGTCTCCCGGCGGCGGTGGCGAGGCCTTCGCCGATAGCGGCACGGCAGTCGCCGACGGGGGTGGGACTCTCGCCGGTGCCGGTTACGGAAAAGACGCCCTCCGATGTAGGATAGGGTGAACGGGTACCTGGATTCCAGACCCCGAGCCGCAGGGGTATCACGGGGCGTTGCTGGAGGCGGCGGAGAAGCAGGAGACAACGTCAGAGAGACTGCGAGGCGCGCGTGAAGAGAATCGATCGAAAGCGATGGGAAACACTTCTGAAGGTGCAGGAGATAGCTCAGGGCCCTACCAAGGATCTCGAGATTGCTGCAGCGCAATTGGCTGATGCAGTCAAGCGCTCTAAACCGAGTAAGGCCATCGACTGGGATCTGGCCTTTGCGGGAAAGACAGCACTGCACACTCTTTTCAGCCACGTCGACGGCTTGGCCTATGCGATGCGCTCTATTGCCGTGGAGATGGCTGAGGAGCTCGGAGTCCAAATTCCTGACCAGGAGCGGCTCGATCTGCAGGCGCGGCGAGCCGTGAAAGACGGGAGGACGGATCAGGCCCCTCTCAGTCCTGTCGAAAGCCTCAAGACAGCCTTCCAGTATTTCCCGGCCCTCTTCGGGGTTGAGCCCAAGCTCGACCTGTCGGCCGAGCACGGCAAGGCCTTCCTTTCCCTGGCAGACATCAGAGACGAAATCGCCCATCCCAAGACGCTGGAGCACCTGTCCGGCAAGGACCTGCAGTCCTTCTGGATTCCCGGCTATTCGTGGTATCTGTCGCAGATCACCGATCTGCTTTCCCTTTGCGCCCGACAGATTCCCGACGTCGCGCTCCCTAATCAGAAACATGAGCTGCCGGACTATGAGCATCCGGAGCGTGCCGAGTCATCTTCGAACGAGCCGGCCTCCCTGCGGACTCTGGAGCAGGTCAAGCAGGCGTTCGACGTATTGATGGCTGACACCTCCTCGCGGGCCATGGGGCATTCCACGAGCATGGCGGAGAAAGACGGCTTGCTGGGACTACATGGCCAGTTTGGGATCCGGAACCTCCTGCGGACGTTGTTCGCTGAGGTCGAAGGAATGATCGCCATAACGTCGGTTTTCGTTTCCGCCTCTGCCGAACGGAGTGAATCCGCCATGCCGGACTTGGACGCCGGCAATCTTGAAGGGAGAGGCGACCTCGACCAGAAGCTGGTGGAAGTGGTGAACTTCTGGTTAAGGGAGCTCGGCTACCAGGAGCAGAAAAAGATTGGCGGCAAGAGATGGGAGAGGTTTCGACAGGCGGTCAAGTACCGCGACCGCCTTACCTATCCAAAATCGCCAAAGGATCTGCGGGTCAGCCTGGATGAAATGGACGTCATCCTCAGAGCGCAGGATTGGGTCCGGGACACCTCGGATCTGCTTTATGTCGACCCGGAGAAATGGGTCACCCGCTCGCCGGCGGACGCATCAACCGGCAGGAATAGCGAAAGCGACGGCTCGGCCCAGGCTCACGAGCCGCCGGCGACTTTGAAAGAGAAGGTGTAGTCCGCTGCCATGGTCTGGCCGAAGCGGGGATCGGAGACCTGCGCGGCCACGACCTTCAGCTTGCAGTCGGCGCCGGCGGGCAGGCTTCTGGCCGGCCGGAGGAGGAACGAGCTGTCGTCGGACAGCGGCTCGGGCGTGGCGGTGACGGCGATCGGCGTGCCGGCGGGGCATTCCAGATGGAAAGTCGAAGGGGTGACGGTAACACCCTCGTTGAAGTGGACGGCGATCCCGCTCGCCGGCGGTACGCGGTCCTCCGGCGCGGCCGGGTGGGCCGCGCTTACCGCCGGTACTTCAGATTGCCACTTCTGGGCGATCACTCGTTTCCAGCCCGATCCGTCGTCGGCGAAGACCATGGTGAAGAGGGCGCGGGCAGCCTCCGATTCACCTTTCTGATCGACGGTCTTCACGTTCGCCCAGCCGGTGAAGACGGCGGCGCGGTCGCCGATGGGGAAAACCTCCCACCGATCCCACTTGAAGTCGAGGACCTTGAGCGACGCGTAATATTGCCCGAGAGTCTCCGCATACTTCCGGCCGGTGATCGGATGGCCGTTGCTCACGTAGGCCACCCGATCGGTCTGGGGAATGAGCTTCTCGAGGCTCTTGACGTCCCGGCGCGACGCCGACGCCGCCATCTCCTGCGCCAGGCGGAGCGCGATGTCCGCCGGCCCCGCCGGCCCCGGCTCAGCGCTCTTCGAGACCCGGCCGACGACCATCCCTGCCAGAGCCACAGCCACGATCACTGCGAAGCGTCGAAAGGGAGCGCGCATCAGATCCTCCTCCGGAATCCGGTCGATGGCCAGCGTGAAACGTCGTTGCGAAGAGTAGCACGGCTCGCGAACGCGAGTGGAACGAAGCTCTGGCATAGCTCCCACGATCGGGACGGCCGCGTCTGCTGGTGGGGGAAGTAGGCCCGCGGGAGCTCCGGGGAGGACTGGATCTGGACGAGTTGCCCGCGGTATACTCGCAGACACGAAACTGCGGCGAGGCCTTCGCGTACCCCACGCGAGGGAGCTTGTCCGAAGATGAAAGGAGACGCTATGAAGCTGTCAGCGCTACTCTGCATGACGCTGGTATCCGTTTTTACGGTCTCGGTTCCTGCTGCCTCTGCGGAAGAGAGGCCCGCCCAGCTTTGCTCGGCCGCCGACATCAGCTTGATCCTGTCCGCGCCAGGTAAAGGGGAGCCGGGCGTCGAGTCGAATCTTATTTCAGCGCTTGGAAGCGGAGGTGTGCAATATAAGGATTTCGGCTGCACGGCCTTCTATGATTGTCCTTCGGGCCAGAGGATCACCTGCTCAGGGGCCAACAATTGCGGCACGACCACGACGACGTGCTCTGGTCAAGGCTCGACCTGCCCTGATCAGGATGCGCCTGTTGGGGCGGTTTACTGCAACGGCTCGGTTCAGGCATCATGTCCCTGTCCTGACGTCTGCTTTGGCTGCGGTCACTCGTGCACGACCGACGCGAATTGTGCTTCGGTGTGTACATGTGGTGGCGGTCGTTGCTCCGTAGGGAAATGCAGTTGCCTGTTCTAGGTGCTCGCCAGAGTCTCCAAACCCGGTGATAGGAGCCCCATGAAAAAGAATACCAAGAAGCTGCGCCTCCATCGTGAAACGTTGTCTCTCCTGGACTCCAAGAGTGTCTTCGTTCGCGGAGCCGCCCAGGCGGCCATCGTGACCAGTTGCACCTACCCGTGCGGTTGCCCAACGGGCTGTTCAGACGAACAAGCCTGCATTGAGACAGTCCTGGCGTAGGACTTCTCGTCCAGCAGGCCGGAAACTAAGGAGCCCGGCACTCGATTTCCTCTGCTGGCGGCTAGCCCTATTTCGCGGAGGCCCTTCAGCGAAAATAGTGGGGGGCCTTGTTTTAGCCTCCGCAAGCAAGGCTGTCTCTTGTTTTCGGCAGGGTATCTCGGCGATAATAAGGGCTGGCGCTCTTTTCGTCGGTACCGAGAGGAGTCAAGTTGACCGGACCCCACAAGAACAGGACTCCCGGCCGATACGTCGCCGGTCCCGAGGGACTTCGCGCCTTCGTGCCGGCGCCGCTTCCGCCGTCCTTCCAGTGGACGCCCTCGCTGGTCCGGGCTCTCTCGGACGCTGACCGGGCGGTCGGAGAGCTGGCGGGCGAGGGGAGGCGGCTTCCCAATCTGCATCTGCTGATCCGTCCCTTCCTGCGCCGGGAAGCGGTCCTCTCCAGCCGGATCGAGGGCACCCAGGCGACTCTGGGCGAGCTCCTCGCCGCGGAGGCTGGAGCGAGCGTCGACCGGAGCCCGGCAGATCTGAAGGAGGTGGTCAACTACGTCGTGGCCCTGAAGTACGGAATCGAGCGACTCGCCACCCTCCCGCTCTCGCTTCGCCTTCTCCGCGAGGTCCATGGACACCTGATGGCTGGAGTCCGTGGCGGGCAAGCGACTCCAGGAGAGTTTCGGCGCATCCAGAACTGGATCGGACCACCCGGCTGCAGTCCGGTCAACGCCACGTACGTCCCCCCGTCTCCCGGCGAGATGATAGAGGCGCTCACCGAATTGGAGCGCTTCCTTCACGACGCCTCGCTGCCACCCCTTGTCCATGCGGCGCTGATCCACTATCAGTTTGAGGCGATTCACCCTTTCCTGGATGGCAACGGGCGCGTCGGCAGGCTCCTCATCATTCTGTTCCTTTTGGAGCGGAAGGTTCTCCCCTCGCCCCTCCTCTACCTGAGCGCCTTTTTCGAGGCCACCCGGCGAGACTATTACGCTCTCCTGCGCGGCATCACCGAAGCCGGAGAGTGGGAAGCCTGGATCGAGTACTTCCTGAACGGCGTTTCGCGTCAGACCGAGGACGTCCTCAGTCGGGCGAGCCGCATCAACTCCCTTCTGGATCAATGGCGGCTCGCAGTCGCCGGAGCCTCTCCCACGGCACCTGAGCTCGTTGCGCTCCTGGGAGAGAACCCCTACTGGACGATCCCTGGCATCTCCACCCGGTTGGGCGTGGCCTATACTACGGCGCAGAGAGCGGCCAAGAGGCTGGTGGATGTCGCCGTTCTCACTCCGTTGACGGACGCCAAGAGGAATAGGGTTTACTGCGCCCAGGCCATCCTGGAAATCCTGGAAGAGCCGGCGCGACTGGTTCCAGAGGAGACAACAGGGTAGGTCATGAATCTCAACACGACCAAAACCAACGTCAAGCAGGCCGTGCCGTTTTTCGCGGTGTCGAACATCGAGGAGTCCGTCCGCTGGTACGTCGACGGCCTCGGCTTCGAGATGACGAAGAAGTGGATCGACGAGGGCAAGCTCCGCTGGTGCTGGCTTCAGATCGGGGATGCGGCTTTGATGCTGCAGGAGTTCCGGAAGGAAGGGCACGATTCGTGGGTCCCCGAGGGAAAAGTTGGTGTGGGCGTATCGATCTGCTTCAACTGCGAAGACGCCTTGGCCATCTACCGCGAGGTCACTTCACGGGGGATCAAGGCATCTCGGCCCTGCGTTGGGAACGGTATGTGGGTCACATCGCTGTCGGACCCCGACGGTTACAGGATCTACTTCGAGAGTTACACGGACGTCGCTGAGGAGACGGTGCTCTCAGAAGAGGAGGGATGAATCCTGAGTGATACGGCTCCGATGCCAACCCGTCCCGCACGGATAACGCGGCCCTTCAGGCCGCACCGGGATTGGTGAACGGCAGGTGGAGGGGGTTCAACGGCCCCAAACCCAGGGCGTTGCCCTGGGCTCAGGGAGGACGGCCCGTTGGGCCTCCGTGCGCGGGTGCCCTCGATCAGATGCCCTCTTGCCATCGCTGGGCACGCTGGTATAAGCTGTTATATTATGATTGTTAAAAAATCTCAGCCCGCTGTTGCCCAACCGACGATAAACCTTGTCGGTACCAAGATCGACAAGATTTTTATAAGTGCTGAGGCCGGAAAGTGCCCAGAACTGATTCGCTACTTCTTCGAGCGGGTCCAAACGAACTATGACGAGGCTATTCGGATGGCCAGCCGCCTTTTCCTGTCAATACTGGCCGTATGGTTCCTGACCTATGCGCTTCATGCTAAATGGATTGAAAAAATAGAATTCTTGGCTGATCTCAAAGTGGAAATGATCGTAGCATCCCCATTCCTCATTGGTATGTTGAGCTATGGACTGCTGTCAGCTCTTGCCGGAGCAGTGGTCCTCTGGGAGGCGGTTAGCCGAGGTGTCGGCCACATGCTGCCGACAGCGTGGGAACAGGGTCTCGATGACTTACTTGCTCCGCCAACGTTTTCCAATGTTGAGCGTATGCTCGAGCCCAGCCCCAAGCACAAGCTTCAGACGCTGTTCTCTGGAGCATGGTTCATGTTCATCACTATGATAATGTTTGGTGGGAGTCTTGCTGCATTTACACATACGACGTCTCTACTCGTCCAATCTCCCCTTAGGTTTTTTCAATCTCCCCTTAAGCTTTTGAGTGTGTCTTTGGGTGCAGCTGCCTGGGTTAGGGGTGTTGTGCTTTTCGCGTCCGCGATAGAGGCAACCGGTGGGTTTAGTCTGGGACACCATCGAGGGAGCGCCAAAGACCGCGCGATAAAAAGCATTACCTGGCCGTCTTAGGATCGATCGCAACTTCGTCACCCCGGAGTTCTGGTTCGATTATCGCCGTTGCCGGCGGAGACCCGCGCGTTGGCTCGCGTCGGTCTGCGCATCCGTGCGCTGGCGAGGGATCGTCCCGAGGGCTTGGTCTGGTTCTGGATCGGTCCCCCACCATGTTTACGAGCAACTGATCGCGCAGTGACCGTCATCACGATTCGCTCGCGTTGAGCCGCCCGAAGCGGACCTCTCACCCCTTGGGCCAAACTTGATGCGGGCCGTTCCACGCTTGCGGCGGTCCATCCGGAGCTTGCGGCATCCTTCACCAGCCTTGGCGCAGTCCCTTCCGAGGTTGGAGCGTCCGGGTCCAGGCTTGATCCGCGACGCTGCAAGTTGGCGCCGGCTCGTCCAGGCTTGGGGCCACTCGTCGCAAGGTTGTGTTGATCCACTCCAGGGCCGGCGTGATCCGTGGCGAGCTTGCGTCGAGTCGCGCCAAGGTTGGAGGAGCCGCATCGAGCTTGCGGAGGCTCCGAACGACCTTGCGGCGAGTTGTCTCAAGTTCGGGACTGGGTGGCGCGAGGTTGAGAGGAGTGCGAGCGAGCTTGAGACGGTCCGCGGAGAGGTTGATGCAGGACGTAGCAAGCTCGGGACGATGCACGCGGAGCTCGGCGCGCATCTCCCAGGCTTGGTGCGCCTCTCCTGAAGCTCGTTCCGGAGCGCCGCGAGCTTGAAACGGCCGGTTCAAGCTCGCTCGCGGCCGGCAGAAGCTGCCACAGGCACGTCACAGGCGGTTTTCAAAGTCCTGCTACACTACCCCGCCCGCCGGAAAGCCTTTCCTCCGGCGTCGAGGAGAAACAGCATGTCGATTCAACTGGACCGAGAGATCACGCAGGACTTCGCACGGGCCGCGGGGCTCGAGTGGCTGGAGACCAACGGCCTGGGCGGCTGGGCAGGGACCACGGTCGCCGGCCTTCACAGCCGCCGGTACCACGGCCTGCTGGTGGCCGCCACGCAGCCGCCCGCCGGGCGGACCGTCCTGCTTTCGCGATTGGACGAGACCCTTCACGTGGAGGGCGAGAGCTTCGATCTGGGGTGCAATCAATTCCCGGGCGCCGTGGCGCCGCGGGGCTATGAGTATCTGACGTCGTTTCGCAAGGACCTGTTCCCCGTCTTCGAGTACGAGGCCGGCGGCGTCAAGCTGCGCAAGACGGTGGCCGCCGTGGACGGCGAGAACACCACGCTCGTGCTCTACGAGGTGGTGGAGGCGCCGGGACCGTTCGTCCTCTCGCTGCGGCCGTTCCTCGCCGCCCGCGATCAGCACGCGCTGGCCGCGGCCAATGGCGCCCTGTCGCAGGAGACGCCGTTCGCGGACGGCGTGCTGCGCCTGCGGCCATACCCGGAGGTGCCTGAGCTGTTCGTGGCGGTGCCGGGGGCGGAATTCCGTTCCAATCCCCATTGGTGGTATCGCTTCGAGTACGAGTTGGACCGCCGGCGCGGCTTCGATTTTCAGGAGGACCTCTGGACGCCCGGCGTCTTCGGTCTCGAGCTCGCCCACGGCGACCGGCTGGGGGTGATCGTCTCGACCGGGAATCCGGCCCGGCGAGACGCCTTCGCCCTGTTCGACAAGGAGCGGAAGCGGCGGGAGAAGATCCTCAAAGCCCTGCCGGTGCAGGACGAGCTCGCCCGCTTCCTGGCGCTCGCGGCGGACGGCTTCGTGGTGCGCCGCGGTCCCAGCCAGCGCACGGTGGTGGCGGGCTATCCATGGTTCGGCGAGCGCAGCCGCGACACGATGATCGCCCTGCCCGGTCTCTGCCTGGTCACCGGCCGCTTCGAGGACGCGAAGAAGATCCTCCGCGCTTTCGCCAAGTCCCTCCACAAGGGGCTCCTCCCGGACCAGTTGTCGGGAAAGAGCGCCGAAAAAGGCGGAGAGCCCGAGTACACGTCGGTGGACGCATCTCTCTGGCTCTTCGTGGCCGCCTGGAAGTACCTCCAGGCCACGGGCGACGAGGCGTTCGTCCGCGATACGCTCCTGCCGGCGCTGCGCAAGGTGATCCGCACTTATGACCGCGGAACGCTTCACGGCATCCGAATCGAAGAGGACGGCCTGCTGGCGGCGGGGGAGGGCAACGTGCCCCTCACCTGGATGGACGGCCGGATCGGCGGCCGGCCCATGACGCCGCGTCACGGCAAGGCCGTCGAGGTCAATGCCCTGTGGTTCAACGCCCTCTCCATCCTGGCCGGGATCGAGGCGCGCCTGGGCGACGCCGCCGCAGCCAGGACGCTGACGCAGCGGGCGGGCCGCATCCACCGGCGGTTCCAGGAGGTGTTCTGGAACGAGGAGGCGGGGTATCTCTACGACGTGGTGAATGGCGATGAGAGAGACGCTGCCCTGCGGCCCAATCAGATCTTCGCCCTCAGCCTCCCGTTTCCCGTCCTCCCCAGGCCGAAGGCGACGCGGGTGCTGGCGGCGGTGGAGGAGAGGCTCTACACGCCGGTGGGGCTGCGCACGCTGGCGCCGGATCATCCGGACTACCACGCCGCCTACGAGGGGGACCCGCAGTCGCGCGAGTCCGCCGATCACCAGGGCACGGTCTGGTCCTGGCTGCTGGGGCCCTACTTCACGGCCCTGGTGCGGGTCCAGGGCGCGGCCGGCCGCAGGAAGGCGCTGGCCGCCCTGGCGGAACTGCGGCCCCGCCTCGGCGACTGCATCGCCCGGGCGTGGAGCGTGGCCGAGGTGCTGCGGGCGTATGTGGAGGATCTCCAGGCCCTGGCTCCGAAGAGGAAACGGCGCTGAGTCCAGGAAAGTCGTAGAAGTCGTAGAAGCTTGGAGGCCTGCTCGTCGAGATCGCTCTTGGCCCGGTCCCAGTCAGCCTGACCCATCTCGTCGGCCTCGCCGTCCAGGGCTGCCAGCAGCTTCCCCTCGAGCTCCACCCTATCCTTGGGTCCTGAGCCTCGCGCAGCAGGGAACGGATGTAATCGCTCGGCGTAGGGGTATCCGCCGAGGGCCGCCTGCTCCTCGACGAAGTCGTTCAGACTGTCTGGCAACGAGATGTTTAGGGTGGTCATGGGTTTCCGTCCTTGAGGCGAGCGTAGGAAAGGCCAGCCCATGTCAAGCACCTCACCTTACTCCCGGAGGAGGCCCCGTCGGTTACAATAGCCTCCTCTTCAGCTCGGAGGTGTCCGCTTGAACGCCCGGGAGCCGGGGTCCATCCTCGACGGCAAGTACGAGATCGTCCAGCGCCTCGGCAGCGGCGGCATGGGGGAGGTCTACCTCGTGCGGCACGTCCACCTGCAGGAGTTGCGGGTGGTCAAGATCCTGCGCCAGGACCTGGCGGCCGATCCCTCGGCGCAGAAGCGCTTCATGCGCGAGGCCCGCCTCGCCACCCAGGTCAAGCACCCCAACGTCGCCATCCTCTACGACTTCGCCACGCTTCCCGACGGCAGCTTCTACATGGTCTGGGAGCACATCCAGGGACAGGACGTGGGCGACCGCCTCCGGCGCGTGGGCCCGTTCCCGGTGACGGCGGCCGTCCAGCTCGGCATCCAGGCGCTCCACGGCCTCGAGGCCGTCCATGCCACCGGCGTCATCCACCGCGACCTGTCGCCCGACAACCTGATGATCACCGAGGACAAGGCGGGAAACCTGCGGATCAAGATCATCGACCTCGGCCTCGCCCGTACCCTGGAGGCGGATGCGAGCTTCGAGATCACCCAGGTTGGCATGTTCATGGGCAAGCTCCAGTACTGCTCCCCCGAGCAGGCCGGCGTGCCCAGCGGTGTGGTCCTCGACCACCGCAGCGATCTCTACTCCTTCGGCCTCGTCCTCTACGAGATGATCGCCGGGCTGCCACCCTTCGACTCCGAGAACCAGCACGGCTTCATCTTCAAGCGGCTGTCCGAGGATCCCCTGCCGCTGCGCGGCCGCAACCCTCACGTCGACGTGCCGGTGGAGCTGGACCGCGTGGTGCGGCGGGCCCTGGAGCGCGACCGCGAGCAGCGGTACCCCGACGCCCGCGGCTTCATTGCCGCCCTCGAGCGGGTGGCCAAGGGGCTGCACGCGGCGGAGACGCGGGAGATCCCTCTCTCGGTCGTCGCCGAGGCCGCTGCCGCGCCGGCGCCGCCGCGCCAGCGCAGCTCGGGCGAGCTGTCGCGGGCCGAAAGGCTCGACCTGCTGGCCCAGATCGAGCGGGCGTCCAAGCGCGTCCAGGAGAACACCGTCGACCTCTCCCGCGCCGAGGCCGCCGTCACGGCGGGCCGGCTCGCCGAGGCGCAGCGCCTGATCGCCGAGATCGCGGCCGCCAATCCCCGCGCTCTCGGTCTCGACCGGCTCAAGGAGCGGCTGGTCCAGGCGCGCCAGCGCGAGGAGCAATTGCAGCGCCAGCGGGAGGAGCAGGCGCAGCATCGCGAGGAGCAGACGCGCCGCGCCGCCGAGACCGAGCAGGTGCTCGGCAATTATCTCCAGCGCAAGCAGCTCCCCCTGGCCCGTCTGGCCCTGGAGACGCTCCTGGAGATCCAGCCCGACCACCCGCGGCGAGCGGATTTCGAGAGCTGGCTCCAGGGCCTGGGCGAGGAGTCGGAGCGGGGCAAACGCGCCGAGGCCGCCCTCACCGCAGGCCGCGCAGCGCTTGCCAACGGCGACCTCAAGGCCGCCCGGCGCGAGCTCGAGACCGTGGCCCGCAACGATCCCACGGGACAGCGGGCCGAAGCTTTCAGCCATGAGCTGGAGGAGGCCGAGCGCGGCGCGCAGCAGTCGGCGGAGATCGAGCGCCGGCGCCGCCGCTTCGAGGAGCTCCTCGCCGGCCAGCGGCTGGTGGAGGCCAGGGAGGAGCTGGACGCCCTGGCCAGGCTCGACGTCTCCCGGGTGACCCTCGACTTCTATCGCGAGCAGTGGACGGAGGCGCGGGCCGGCATCCAGGTAGAGGAGCAGACCGCCGTCTTCGAGAGCCGCTACCGCCAGGCTCTGGCCGGCCACGACTGGTTCGCCGCCCGCGAGGTGGCCCAGGAGCTGGGCAAGGCCCAGCCCGCGAGCCCGCGCGTGGCGGCCATGTACTCCGAGGTCGAGCGTCTGGAGACCGTCGACCGCCGCCAGCAATCCCTGGAGCAGGGCGTCCACCAGGTGGAGACCTTCATCGCGCAGGGCGACGCCGCCAAGGCCGAGCTGGCGCTCAAGATCCTGCTGCAGATGGACCCCGAGAACCGGCATCGCAAGCGGCTGGAGAAGCAGGTGGGGGCGCTGCAGCGGAAGTAGCCTGGGAGCGCCGGCGTCCCGCCGGCCACTTACTCCGCTTCTTCTTTAAAAACAGGAGTTAGAAGGCCGGCGGGACGCCGGCGGTCCCAGGGGGTCCCTTGATACACTTCCCCACATGACCGTCCATTCCCCTGAGACCGCCGCAGTCGCTGCTCCGGCCAGCCGGGAGCGGCTGCTGCGCTACGCCTACATGAAGCTCACCCGGGACTTCGACGCCCGGTTCGAGGCCCTGCTGCTCACCGGCCGGGTCTCCAAGTGGTACAGCGAGGTGGGCAACGAGGCCACCACCATCCCGGCCGGCCTGGCTCTGGGGCCGGGCGACGCCCTGTGCACGCTGCACCGGGATCTCGGCGCCATCCTCGCCGTCTATCTCGATCCGGCCCGCGCCTTTCCCGGCTTCGGCTTCGGCGAGCCGGACGGCCGGCGGCCCGAGCCCGATCATCTGCTGAACCGCCTCGCCCTCCAGCTCCTGGGCAAGGGCGACGGCTTCTCGCAGGGCGTCGAGCGCTCGTTCCACTACGGCTACCTGGCGCCGGAGCACGGCATCCTCCACATCGGCATGATCAGCCATCTGGGCTCCATGATCCCGGTGGCCGCCGGCTGCGCCTTCGCCTTCCGGCACTCGGGGAGCGACCGGGTGGCCATCAACTTCATCGGCGAGGGCGGCACCTCGACGGGCGACTTCCACGAGGGGCTCAACATGGCCGCCGTCTGGCGGCTGCCGCTGATCCTGGTGATCGAGAACAACCGCTACGCCTTCTCCACCCCGGCCCACCTCCAGTACGCCGCCGCGCGCCTCTCCGACCGCGGCGCCGGCTACGGCATCGCCGCCGAGACGGTCGACGGCAACGATCCCGACGTGATGGCCGAGGCTCTCCGCCGGGCCGTGGACCGCGCCCGCTCCGGCCAGGGCCCCACCCTGATCGAGGCCATGCTGGGCCGCATGCGCGGCCACAGCGAGGGGGACGACTCGCTGAAGGTCGTGCCGCCGGACGAGCTCGCGGTCTACCGCGCCGGCGATCCCGTGCCCGCCTACGCCCGCCGGCTGGAGGAGGCGGGGATCCTGGACGCCGGCACCCGCGAGCGCCTGGAGACGCGGATCGCGGCGATGGTGGAGACCGCCATCGCCCGCGCCATCGACGCGCCGCCGCCGGCCCCGGAGGTGGCCCTGCGCCCGGTGTTTGCCCCGGTGCCGCCGACGGCCAGGGTACCCGAAGCGCCGGCGGTCATCCGCCGGCGGAAGCAGACCGGCGAGGTCACCTACGTGGACGCCATCAACCAGGCCCTGCTGGAGGAGATGGAGCGCGACCCGTCGGTGGTGATGATGGGCCAGGACATCGGCGCCTTCGAGGGCGCCTTCCGCACCACCCGGGGGCTGCACTCGCGCTGGCCCCACCGGGTGCTGGACACGCCCATCGCCGAGAGCGGCACGATCGGCATCGCCATCGGCGCCTCCCTGCTCGGCTACCGGCCGGTGGTGGAGATGCAGTTCGCCGACTTCATCTCCTGCGGCTTCAACCAACTCGTCAACGTGGCGGCCAAGCTCTACTACCGCTGGCAGGTGCCATGTCCCATCGTCGTGCGCCTCCCCACGGGCGGCGGCGTGGGCGCCGGACCCTTCCACTCGCAGAACGACGAGGGATGGTTCGCCCAGACGCCGGGCCTCAAGGTCGTCTGCCCGGCCACGGCGGAGGATGCCATGGGCCTGCTCAAGGCGGCCATCCGCGATCCCAACCCGGTGATGCTCTTCGAGCACAAGTTCCTCTACCGCCGGATCAAGAGCGTGCTGCCCGCCGGCGACGCGGTGGCGCGGATCGGCGAGGCCCGGGTGATGCGGCCGGGCAGGCACCTGACGCTGATCGCCTATGGCGCCGCCACCTGGACGGCGCTGGAGGCCGCGGAGGAGCTGACGAAGTCGGGCGTCGAAGCGGAGGTGATCGATCTGCGGACGCTGGTGCCCTACGACGAGGAGACCGTGCTGGCCTCGGTGCGGCGGACGGGCCGGGCGCTGATCGTCCACGAAGCGCCCATCACCCTCGGCTTCGGCGCCGAAGTGGCCGCCCGCTTGGCCGACGCCGCCTTCCCCTGGCTCGACGCCCCCATCCGCCGCGTCGCCTACCCGGACCGCCCGGTACCCTACGCCAAGAACCTGGAGAAGGTCCTGTTGCCGGACAAGGAGAAGGTGCTGGCGGCGGCGCGGGAGCTGGTGGCGTACTAAAAGAGCCTGCGCGGCAGAAAAGCCGACCAGGGACATCAAGGACTACAAGGACAGCAGGGACAATAAAAAACCGTTCTTGGCATCATCCTTCGTGTTTTTGAAGTCCTTGTCGTCCCTGATGTCCTTTACGTCCTTGCTCTTTGTTTCTGCCGCGCAGGCTCCCAGGAGGTCACTTCCGCTTCTCGAGCTGCTTCTGCAGATCGTCGATCCGCTTCTCGAGCTCCTTCAGCCGCTTCTCCAACTCGGCTTCGCGGCCCGGGCCGGGGAGGCGCTGGATGCGGAGCTGCTTGCCATCGGCCCCTTCCAGCCATTTGCCGTCCCACTTGCCGTCCTTGAGCAGCTTCTCCCTATCGAGGTGGAGCAGCAGGTGGTCGGCGCCGGGGCCGTCTTTGCCGAAGAAGGGGGCCATGTCGAGCTCCGGCCGTTCGCGCGTGACGATGGGCGCGGTGACGTTCTGGGCCTTGCCGTTGCGCCAGATCTCGATCGGCACCTGCTGGCTGTTATCGTAGGTGCGGACTTTGCCCATCACATCCCAGCTCGATTTCATGGCCTTGCCGTCGATCGTGGTGAGGACGTCGCCGACCTTGATCCCGGCCTTCTCCGCCGGGCTCCCGGCCTCCACCTTCGAGACCATCACGCCCGAGTCCTCGGGCACGCCGAAGTGCGTGCGCAGCTCCGGCGTCAGGTCCAGCAGGGCCACGCCGAGATAGCCGCGGCTGACGACCGGCCCTCCGTTCTCGTAAACCACCGGCTTGCCGTCCTTGACGATGACGACCTGCCGCTTCTCGATCTTCTTTCCGTCGCCGTCGCCCTCGTCGGCGCGAACGGCGCTCGCCGCTCCGGTCCAGACTGCGAAGCCGAGGGCGAGGCCCCAGGCCAGGGCGTGGAATCCCTTTCCATTGCGCATTGCGATGTTCCTCCTGTCGTTATCAAACGGTTTTCAGAACGTATTGACGTGATAGGCCACCGGCGTCGCGGATGTCGCGGACGCCCCAGATAATTCGACCTCGGCGTTGCCCATCTTTCCCAGGTCGAGGACGTAATCGACTTTCTCGTCGCCGCCGAGGTAGACCACGGGCGGCGCCGAGATCTCCCGCAGCTCCTGCTCCAGGCGTCCGTGCTCGGCCCGCAGCTCCTCCAGGGTCTGCCGGGCCTGGACGGCCTCGCGGTGTTGCCGGGCTCCTCCTCGCAGCGCGCCGGCCGAGATCGCGACCGCTACGAGGGTGGCCGCCGCCACGGCCGTCGCGAGGCGAAAGCTCCAGCGCGGCGCCATCCGCCGGGGTGCGTCGAGAGGCTCCAGCACGTCCAGCACGCGGGCGGTGAAGCCCGGACGGGCGTGCTCGCGGGGCAGCTCGCGCAGCAGGTCCGTTAACCGCTGGTCTTCCATGCCGCACCTCCAGTCCAATAGGGCTCTAGCTTCTGTTTCAACTGCTGGCGTCCGCGATGGACGCGCGACTTGACGGTGCCTTCCCGGCACCCGATCTCCTGGGCGATGTCGACGTAGGACCAGCCCTCGATCTCGTGGAGGACGAGCGCCACCCGGTAGCGCAGCGGCAGCTTCGCCATCGCCGCGGCCATCTCCCGGTGGAGCTCCCGGCGGAGCATCCCGCCGGGGGCCGCCGGCTCGGCGTGCTCCTCGCGGGGGAAGAACGGCAGCAGCAGTCGCAGCCGCCGCTCCCGCCGTTCCTCCGAGCGCACCAGGTTGGTGGCGATGCGGAAGAGGTAGGCCCGGAGATAGCCCTGCTCGTGGTAGTCGCGGGCGGAGCGGAACAGGCGCAGGAAGGTCTCCTGGGCCAGGTCCTCGGCGCGGTCGCGGTCGCCGGTCAGGCGGGTGAGATAGCTCACCACGGCGTCCTTGTGGCGGTCGACCAGGTCGGTGAAGGCCTCGCGGTCCCCCTCCCGCACCCGGGCCATCAACTCCGCGTCGCTCGGTTGTTTCAGGACCATCGGCACGCTCATGGCTGGCTCTCGTCTCCAGACAACCATAACGCGGCAGGCGGGGAAAGGTTCCCGGCGCCCCTCAGCCCGGCTTTGTGTATGGCCCTACCACGGCCGCGAGATCACGCACGCGTTGATCCCGCCGATCCCCATGGAGAGCTTGCCGGCCGGGCCTTCGGGGGGTGCGCAGGGCTCGTCGAAGACGTAGACGCTGTGGAGCTTTTCGATCTCCCGGTTGAGCTCCGGCTGGTGGAGGGAGGTCGGGTAGAGGCGGCCGCGCTCGTAGCCGAGGTACTGGGCCGTCAGCTCCCAGCCGCCGCCGGCCGACATGCCGTGGCCGAAGGTCCCCTTGCGCGCCGTCACCAGCACCGAGTCGGGCAGGACGCCGCGCAAGGTCTCGATCTCCCGGTAGTCGCCGGGCGTGGCGGTGGCGTGGAGGTCCCAGGTGGCCATCTCCTCCGGCCGGGCTCCCGCCTCGGTCAGGGCCTGGTGAATGGCCCGGGTGGGCCCCTCCACTGAGGGGGTGATGATGTGGTCGGCGTCCGAGCTGACGCCCACGGCCACCGGCTCCATGCCCAGCGGCTTGAATCCCTTGGCCGTCATGTGCTCGAGGTCGCCCAGGATCCAGACGATGGCGCCGCCGGCGACGTGGGTGCCGCGCAGGCCGGTCAGCGGCTTGGAGACCGAGGCGTCGGCCGAGATCACCCGGGCGGAATAGAAGGCGCCCACGGAGATCGCCAGCGGCGGCGGATCGGTCGCCCCCACCACCACCGCCTTGGCCTCGCCCCGGCGGATGGCGTCCATCCCCAGCTTGAGGCAGACGCCGAAGGTGGAGCACGCGGCTACCGGCGCGAAGGCCAGGCCGGTGATATGGCCGAGCATGGAGATCTGCGAGGCCGGCGTGTTCCAGATGTTCCACACCAGGTTGGCGGACACCGAGCCCCAGGGCGGCTGGGGCTCCCGCCAGCGCTCGTGGAGCTGGCGGAGCTGGCGCTGCTTCTCCTTGAGCACGCTCACCTTGCCCCGCTCGATCTCGCCCTGGACGTTGAGCGACTCGATCGCGGCGAGCTCCCGCAGGTAGACCTGGAGGTCGGGCGAAGAGGCGGCCCAGTGGTGCCACCAGGCGGCCTCGGCCTCGTAGCGGTCCTCGGGATCGGCCACGGTTGCGGGATCGGGAGGAGCGCCCTCCGGCGCCTCGGCGCCCCGCGACCGGTGCTCCTGGAAGGTGGGGTTGCGCTCGGCCCAGAAGCGGTCCCACCGTCGCTGGGCGCGGTCGAGCGCGCGGGTCTGCCTGGAGACGGTGTCGATGCAGCCGATGCCGGTCCCCATGTAGACGTGGGCGGCGGTGCTCAAGGCCCGCAGCTCCTGGTCCAGGCCGGGGTTCTGTCCCAGGGCCTGGATGAAGGAGCCCACGGCGTATTGCACCGGCAGGTCCATCTTCTCCGTCAGGGAGTGAAAGCGGGACGGCGGGAAGCGCTGGGCGATCCAGCCGCGGTACTCCTCGAAGGAGAACTGGGGGATGCCCACCAGGAAGTTGTCCGGACCGAAGCCGTTGAACGGCTCCAGCCAGCTCTCCGTCGATGCGAGGTTTTCCGCGAAAGCGGCGATATTGGGCGAACGGGGCGCGACGATGCCCCAACCGAAGATTCCGACTCGACGCAACAGAGGGCCCTCCCCTTCAGAAACCCGGATTGTGCCACAGCCGGCCGATGGGAGGGAGGAAAACCGTTCAGGAGCTTCAGGCTGAGGGGGACCGGCGACGCGGCCGGTCCCCTCAGGGGTGGTCTTCAGCGGTGCTCGCAGCGGCTGCCGCGGCGAGAGGTCCGGTGGTCGTAGCGGTAATTTCGGTTGGAGTCGCGGTAGTCAATGCGGTCGCGGGTGGCGTAGAGCCCGTTCCGGGAGTCGTATCCATCACGGGAGTAGTAGCCGTCCTGATAGCTGCCGCCGTTCTGGTAGGCGTACCCGTCCCGATTGTAGGAGCCGTTCTGGTCGTAGTAGTAGCCGTCCTGGTTGGAATAGCCATTCCGGTCGTAGTAGCCGTCCCGGTAATACCGGTCGCGCTGAGCCTGCCGGGCGACGCCGACCACGGCGCCGACCGCGCTGCCGGCGATGGCTCCCTTGAGGATCTGGTGCCCCTGGGTCCTGCCCGAGAGGATCTGGACGAAGGTCCCAACGGCGGCGCCGATGGCGGCGTCCTTCGCCACCCGGTCCCCGTTCCTGTATTCACCAGCCTGGGCCGCCACCGCACCGAAGCACAGAAGCCCCATCAGAATCATCGGGATGAAGACCCGCTGTCTCGACTTGCTGAACATCTCTCGGTCTCCTTTCTGACAACGGAGATCGCCCCCGTTGCGGTCGTCCCGTGTCTCTGCCCGGGCGACTATGACAGCCTATAATCCAAGAGCCATGCCATGGCTGGGCTGATGAGCCAAACCCTTAATTCCATGGGGCTTAGGAGAAAGGCGAGAAGTCCGGCCGATCCGGAATCGTCCTCTTCCGAGGACAGTTCATCCTGAAACCGTCTTGCCCGGTTGGACGCACGCCCCAGCGTCTGGTCTCCTGGTCTTCGCCGTGCATCTGGCCTACAATTGAAGGCATGAGAAGGGAGGAGATCATGAAACTACTTCGCCTCGCCGCCGCTCTCGTCCTGCTCGCTGTCGTCGGGCTCGCTACGCCGATCAGAGCTTCAAACAGGTGCCCGACCTTCTTTTGCGCCGTATCTATTGAAGGAGACTGCTCCTGCGATTGGATCGTCTGCCCCGACGGCAGGGTCGTCTGCGGGGTCTACTCCGGCTAATAGAGGACGCGCGCGGCGGGCGCTCGTCCGGGCTCCTCGGCGTCGGTTCTTACCAGTTGCTTACCCTTCCTCACTGCCAGAGGCTTTAAGGTTTAAGAGGAGAGGCGCCCGGCTGGGCCGGACGCCTCGCGGAGAGGGCGAGTTGGGTGGCACTTCAACTGGCTTTGTAGTTGGCAGGCACGGGTATGTCACCTCCCTGCCCCCACGGTATATCGCTTTGCCCCCTGATATACCAGACGCCATCCGATGGCCGCCAAACTGCCAACTCCGTTTTGCCTGAGCCGGAGTAGTCCCCAGGCACAGGTATGTCACCTCCCTGACCCCACTGTATCGCGGCTTGATCCTTGATGTACCAGGCATTGCAGAAGACGCACGGCAAGCCTGAGCGAGTGCTCCCGCAGCACGCCTGGCGAGCCACCTACCTGATATCCAAAGTCTGCAAAGATCGACGGCGGCGAGCATTGTGGCCAGGGCGCCGACCTGTAGGCGAGTGGCAGTACCCGTTTCCGGGCAAGGTTCCAGTCGATCCCCCTTTCTTTGGCTCTTTGAAAGCGGTCATGGTACGTAGTTTTCAGCTTCAGATCATCAGGCAGCTTCAGGAAGGGGAGCGCGGACCCATCGTGGATCCATGCCATGACTTCGTTGACCGCGTCGTCGACGTTCCAATCTGAGCTCATGTCATCCTCTCTTTCTCATCGCCGTAGTTGCTTGTGATGCCATCGCCGCGGGCTCGGAGGGAGAACCGAGTCTCTACCGCCAAGCGGCGCGAGCACTGCCATTTCCAGAGAGAACGAGCGAACCTCCCATTTCGAACAGGCGAAGCCGCGCGCCCACGGCTCCGCCCTGGCGAGAGAGCCGGGCTTACGAGAGGACCGCGAGGATATTGCCGATCGCTTCCCGGACCGCCCGCGCCGAGGAGAGGCGGCGTCGCGGGTTGGGATTGAGCCCGCGCAGGAGGAGCTCCGCCACGGGTGCGGGGCAGTTCAGACGCACACGCCGTACATCGGGCACCTCTCCTGCCGCAATCCTGCGCAACGCGGGGGCGAGCGCCATGCCGGTGGCCTGGCGCGCAGGCCACCGGTCCGTCGTGTCAAGGCAGCGACGCCGGGCGGAGCTCTTGTTTCTCAGCAGACCTCAAAGGACGGCTGACCAAAGATCATCGCAGGCGGTTCGATGCCGCCCTGGAGCTCACTCGAAAAGTTGAGCGAAGGGAGCGCTCCCCGCACGCCTTTTGCATGGAATTCTCGTACCGGCGACGGTGCCCGCCGGCAAATGCTGACGGGAGCCCCGAATCGGGGCGCCCCAGAGGAGAACCATGAAAAGACATCTCGCTTGGTTGCTTCTACTTACGGTTCTGGGAACGCTCCCTTTGGCCGCACAGCGTGGCCCCGAGCAGCACGCGCGACCCCGCGCCAACCAGGGCCATCCGCCGCCACCCCCTTCGGCGCGGAGAGGCCCGGGCGGACAGCCGGAGGCGGAGCGCTTCGATGGTGGGCGGGTGAACGCCATGCCGCACGTCAACCATGACCGCTGGTATGGCCACGACCGGCCGGACGATCCGCGCTTTCATCAGACGCGGGCGTTTGAGCACGGCCGTTTCGGCAACGTTGGGCCGTCCCACCGGTATTTGGTCTCTCGCTTCGATCGGGTGGGCCACCGCTTCTGGCTGGGCAGCTCCGCCTTCTTGATCGCTCCTTGGGACTGGGCGCTCGCCGCGGACTGGTGCTGGGATTGCGGCGACGACTTCGTGGTCTACGATGACCCGGATCATCCCGGCTGGTATCTGCTCTACAACCTTCACACGGGCGCATACATCCACGTCCAGTATGGGGGCTAAGAGCAGCCTGCGACTGGAGCTTTCTCGTCTCGGCGGCGGCGCGGATTGCTCCCGCAACGCGGCGGACCGCTGGCGAGACGGCGCGGAACGTTCCTGATCGCAAAGGGAACGCTCTTGAGACGCTACGGAACGCTCGACCTCGTCCGGAACGTTCCGCAGCGTTGCAGGAGCATTCCGCAGCGTCTCTTCAGTGATCCGCGGCCTTCCCGGAGCACTCCCTGGCAGGTTTCAACCGCTCCGCCGCCTGGCAGGAGCCTTCCGGAAGGCTCCTTGACCGCTCCGTAGCGTCTCAAAAGCACCCCATCGTCTCATGAGACGCGCTACCGTCCTCCGCGTCGCAGGCCACCGGTCCGTCGTGTCACGGTCATCGACGCCCGGATGGAGCTCCTGTTTCTCAGCAGGCCAAAAGAATGGCCGACTGAAGATGGCTCCAGCTTTCCGATGCCGCCATAGTCCTCACCGAAAAAGGTTGAGCGAA
>Ga0136846_1233959_pt1 | contig 30413 bp, 38 predicted proteins | sample HopSoiMetagenom2_FD_96841 | JGI IMG/M metagenome (GOLD analysis project Ga0136846, IMG submission 96841) | Grasslands soil microbial communities from Hopland, California, USA - 2 Assembly 2016 (version 4) | ecosystem: Environmental > Terrestrial > Soil > Grasslands | place: USA: Hopland...
AGTTTGATGTGGTCTCATTAGAAGACATGAAAAATCCGCGAATTGCAGGAAAAAAGAGAAGCCGGGTCAGGGCTTCTCCATCTTGAGATTACTGCTCGAGGGTTACGTGGAAGACGTGATCGTGTTTATCGCTGGCGAAGCGGATGAAGTTCGCCTCGTCATTGACCAGCGCGTTGAACGACTCCTCGCACAGAACGAGCGTTCGGCCGTTGCCCATCATGCGACGATGGATGGCGGCCACAACGATCGCTCCGGCAGAGGCGGCGGCAACGTGGGTCGTGGCGGGGGACTTCAGCTCCTTGGCGCAAGCAACAAGAAAGTCTTTCATTGGGTCTCCTTTAGTAGGTTTCTCTCATTATATACCTTGAAATACACGCGAAGGCAAAACTGAAACCCCGTGTGGGGTCTCAGATGAACTTGCTACTGGTTGTAGATGATGTCGAGAGTTACGCTCTGCCAATCCCACAGCATGTTACAGTAAGCATTGATCCCGATGATCACAATCATCAGAAAAATGCATCCAATAACAAACCGCTGGACGGGGAGCGAAAGCTTGAACATAGTGTTACCTTTCAGTTGGAGGGTTCATTATATCCCCTGAAAAATCCGCGAATGGCAAAAAAAAAAAAAACTGAAACCCCGTGTGGGGTCTCAGATTTGACTACTAATTCGAAGCGGGGATGGCAAGCATCAGTGCCGCTATAATCACTCGGTTCTCATCAACACGAATTTGGACGAGGTCGAGCTGGATCTGAAAGTCAATATCGCTGGTGAGCGAACGGGCTGCGTTGATCCAACTCTGAGTCTCGTCCATATCGCGCTGAAGATCATTGAGGTCAGCAATGGTCTGAATGTGCATTTGGATTCTCCTAAATAGTGGTTTCATTAGAATCCGTGAAAAATCCGCGAAAAAAGAGAAGCCGGGTTAAGACTCCTCTTCTTGGTCACTTCCTTACGGGAAGAGAATGTCGGAAACAGGCATTTGTCGGAGAACGTCCTCGGTCACGATATCACTCGTGATCTTGGTACCGTCCGTGTCAAAGACGAAGAAACTCGGCTTCTCCTCGATGCGCGGACGGACACCTCCGTTCAGGAACTGGATCAGATCGAGGGTATCCTCGGTGACGCGAATGCCGTGCATTCCCATACGACTCTCCTTTTGGTAGGGATGATGTCTCAATATAAGACGTGAAATACACGCGGATGCGAATCAGTATCTTTTCTAAATCGCGAATCAGTATCTGTATTTTTAACTAAAATTAACCCCCGGGAATTTTTGACATGGCAAAAAAGAGAGGCCGTGTTTTTCACACGATCTCCCTTTTCGACATCTTTCTGGGACTAATGGTCACCTGGGAGGCTTGAGGATGAAACCCAACGCTTTGCTGTTGATCACATGCTCACGCTCGTAGCGAGTCAACCACAGAATGCCGAAGATGTTGGCGATGACGACGAGCACAGTGTCCTGGCTGATCGGCTTGGACCTTTCTTCAGTCTTCAGCTTGTGCAGCTTGGCTATGCGGTCTACGATCGTTCCGTAATCTTCGGACATCTTCTCATGGTTGTTCAGCTCCTCGAGCGCGGCAAGGATCTTAGCGTCGAGCTGTGTTTCAATCTCGCTCTTGGTAAACATTACTCTCCTTAGATAGGGGTCTATTATAGCCCGTGTTTTACACGCGACCTAGCCGTAACGACCCATAAATATGAGAATCCCTAATACCATGAACATGATCAGAATGAGGAGGGCGAGAAAAAGAGGTTTAATGGCGTCTCGGTCGGTTTAACTTTGAACCGAACCTCTTTCTGATGTTCCAGGTGAGCAGGATCTCCATTGAGATTCAGAGTAAATGTTTTACCAGCAGAAGTCTTGGAGACCAGCATGTCCCCATCGAAGCGAGCATCGCTCTTGGTGTATTGCGTGGTGGAAATATGCAACAACACGCCCAGGAAGGTGTCTACGGCCACGATCGTCCCGACCACCTGTTCGGGAGCCGGTAGTCCCCAAATCCCAGCCAAGGTAAAATATAAAGTGCCTAGAGCAGGAAAGACGATCTGAGCAAGAAACTTGAGGATATCGTAGAACTTATTGCTTAATAGATGGTCTCGACTCGGAGATTCGTCGGCGTTCTGGGCCGGTGTAGGTGGTGGCATGGGAAGTATCTTCCTCGGTTGCAGTTGGGTCGGTTGATCGTATGGGAATGCTGACCAGCTTACCGGTGCGTAATGGCAGTCGCTCCAAACCATGCATTACGCGTTCAGCAGTTCCGTTCCCACCTAGTTCGAAATATGGCTCGAACAGATACTTTTTGAAATCCTCGATTTCATCCAGTGTGACCCAACCTCGTTCGATGTACTCCAAGCCAAGATGCACAATCTTCTCGTGAGCTACACCCATGAGAAGACGTGTGGTGGCCTTCTTGGTCTCATCTCGAGTTCTGAGATACTGCCAGAAGCCTGCTCCTGAAGCCAGAAATGTGGCTAGGGCGGTGATGAAAAGAGACAGTGCTGATTCCATGTTCTCCCTCCCTTCATTATGTGGCTTCTTGGGCAACTTGCTCGACTGGTGAGGAAACCGTGGGGTAACTTCTTGCCCCGCTCTCATCTACCGATCGAATATACTCAGTGATTATTCCTCGAACCGGATCGCCAAAATCAGCGGCTACCAGAACACTATCTCCAAGATTGAAATCTCTCTTGTACACGTACCGGGAATCCGGAGTGATCTCTCCATCTACAATCTTGGTTCTCTTGTGCTCGCGAAATGCCTTCCTTTGTCTACTATCCATTTCCCAAGCCACTTTTTCCATCTTCTCTACATCAGTTCCAGTGAGGGAATCCTGGGTAATATCGTTGCCATCGATGAGAATATATCGGTCCCGAAATACCGAATTGTCAAAGTCGCTAAGATTCGAGGCGTAAAAAACAGTATCCGGGTTGGCCCAAGTCGGTGGCTTGGCCAATACAGCATTCTTGTATCCAGATATCGACAATAATTGCTTGGTGTTGGCAAAATTGTCCAATTTCGGAGAGAACTGAATATCCAGATTTTTGCCGTACCATGTGTCGAATAGAAGTTCGTGATCTCCGCCGCCGATCTTCGTCCAGAATACTGCCATTCCGAGGTTATACTTCTTGGCCAAATTCAGGATGGTATCGTATACCGGCCCTGCCGGAATGGTCTCAGTCCATACTTGTTCTGGTTCATTGGGATCGGAAAAGGGATTTTCCCGAAGACCGGGAATATCCATTGAAATGCCCTCAATGTTGGTACTCAACATGTAATTGACAACACCTTTTACCAGGTCTCCACCTGGTGAGGACATGACGATCTCTTCAACAACCCGTTCGTTGAAAAAGGTTTCGACAGCTTTGCCTTTGGCGGTTACCAGCCCATCTTGGATAGAACGAGTCTCCATAAGCATGATCTCCTGGGATCCCTGACAACCCAGAAGATTTCCCGGTGCCAACAACCTGAGATGTTCATGAACCGCAGGCATAACAAGTTGCACATCGCTTGCCTCGGTGAATCGTTCCGTCCAGATAGCGGAAATATACTCGTCAATGACGATTTCTCGGTTGAAACCCGCACCGATCTGATTATTGACCCAATATAGTTCCATCAAATACCCCCGTATTGTTCTACATAACTCAACGTCCAACCTCGAGGAGTATCAGATTCAGGGGTACGAACTCGAAACCAGTTTCGTCCTTGTACTAAAAACATCCACCAGGAACCGGGATCCATTTTGCCGAGCATGTTTACCACATCACTACCTTCGTGAGCTTCTACATACTTATTGCCTTGCTCAGTGCCGAGCCAGAATTTCGAAAAACCCGAAAGATAGGTATTTTCGTACAAAGAAAATGTCTGATATACAGGCCCAGTAGGACCAGCGATGCGAGTCTCGAGAATAACCGATCCTACATAGTCTTCCTCAGCCATGTCCAAGACAAACTGAATTCCCGTAGACAAATTTCCATCGTTGTCGATCACTGTCTGGTCCGGATCCAAACCAGCATCCCCCGCGACCTCTTTTCGACTTGGCGCCAAGAAATAGGGTTTGGGGCAAATAATCGACACCTGCATCTCCGGATCATCTGAGAAACGAGTAGGGGTCAAAGTTTCCACATAACCCCAAATATCTACCGGTACATGATCGTCACTCATGAAGGTCAGATGCACTTGGCCCTTAGTCATCATATACCCGTAAATCAAAGTACGAGCAGTTGAGACCGAAGTAATTCCACCGCTGGTATTAAGCCCGAACGTCGCGACAATATTTCGTTTACCTACACGAGCGTTGACAAAGAATTCACCATCCAGCACCCCGTAGCCCTTCGAGTTAATATTTGCGGGAGTAGGTTCGATACCCGTAATATTCCGCAGTAAGAGTAATTGGTCGGTGGGCGGATTAACCACAGAGATTGTGAGGTCCGGATAGACATCAGGCTTCAAACTACGAAATATCACAGTCTCCAACACAAGTGTTCACCTCCCTCTCAATTGCTTGTTGAAATATACGACGAACCGTGGTCGGGGTGGTCGACAACGTTCGCCGCTCTCACAGGCTCTTGTAAAGCCTGCCACCCAAGAGAAACTCATCTCTGTGCTATACCAAAAGCGCTCTGAGCAAGCGAGAGCTGATTGTTCGTCTTGCGATAGATCTCGATATCCGACAGAGACTCGGGGGAGTAATTGTTCTGCTCGAACCGGAACGTCGGACCCGCTTGAGCCGCTTGGGCCGCTTGGTCAGTCTGAGCAGCCTGTTGCTGCTGAGAAATAACCGCTGCCTGCCCGTAAGAAGCAGCCGCCGTAATCGGGACCACATTACTCAGGTCGGGCATCTTCTTGGCTTCCCGATGCACACCAGAGAGGTCTAGTACCGGAGTAATCGTAGGCTGCACGTCCACAATCCCGTCCAGAATATCCGGAATCTGGCCCAGGGTTCCCTGCGCTGTACTCACCAGATCATCAGCCGTAGATCCCATTGTGGCCACCGCCGCTGATCCACCGGCAGAAATACCATCGGCCATACCCGCCATTGTTTGCCTACCGATATCAGCGAACACCGTCGATGGTGATCTGATTCCCAGAATCTTCAGCGCCCGGGACGGAATACTTCTGATTATGGCTTCGACCTTGGCAAACACCCTACCCTTTAGCTCATCCAGACCACCCACTAGACCATCGACAATTGCATCGGCCACATTCCAGCCTGCGGCACGAATCTGTGGTGCGTTGGTACGAATTGCCGCCGCTAGACCATTGAGGAAGTTGATGATGATTCGAGCGATCCGATTAGTCAGATCAAGCATCGCTTGAGCACAGGCAGACAAGAAGTTACTAATCACTCGAACAGCAACTCGAGCCACTCTGCCTGCATCTTGACCAAGTCCCTCAAGGAGCTTGGCGAGAATAGTCACTCCGGCATTTACCAGTCGCCACAAATTACTCGCAATACCAGACACGAATCTGATCAAGATGTTCGCCCCTGCGGTAATTATCCGAGGAGCGTTAATCCCAATTTGATTCAGGAAACTGGTAATAATGTTATAGGCTGAAGTCACCAAGCGTCCAGCCTGCTGAGCGATTCCATTGAGGAATGCGGATATAAGATTCACACCAGCGGCGATCAACCTAGGCGTATTAGCTGCCAGAGCATTGAGGAAATTGACAATGACAGTGGTCGCCTTTGTCGTTACTGCCCCGATGTTCTGTGATAGTCCGGACAAGAAATCGTTTAGAAGCTTGAATCCGGCAGCAATAATTTTCGGAGTATTTGCGACCAAGACGGAGAGGAACGAGTCAACAAACACGCCGATGGCAATCGCCAGTCTAGGTGCATTGGCGATCACAAAAGCGATGATCGTGTCAATAATCACGCCCAAGGCTACCACAACCTTAGGAGCCAAAACCGCAACTTGACTGACAATATCCAGCAAACCCTTGAGCAGATCGATGATAATATTGGGTATCAAAGCGACAAACCCGGTCAACGCAGCAACCATGACCGCGATACCTCTCTGACCAGTGTCGCCCAACAGAGCTAATCCCTTGGCGAACAAATATACCGACGCTGCGATAGCACTAAGACCGATACCCAAGGGAATTAGGGCAATACCCAGAGCGATCAAACCTGGGGCCGCAACCTCGCTGGCCAGACCAATCACTACGATGGCCGCGCCCATAGCCACTAGGCCCTTGATTATAGTTCCGGTGTCCAGAGTTCCCAGATATCCCAGAGTCGGGGCCAAAACAGCCAACGCCGCTGATGCAGCAAGCAATGCGGCCGCACCAGGTAGGGTTCCTGCCATGAGATTCAAACCGACGGCCAGAACCACCAGAGTGGCACCTATGCTGGCAATGCCCTGGACTAGGACACCAATATTGAGATTGCCCATGACCGCGATGGCACCAGCCATCGTTGTTAAAGCTGTGGCTAGAATAACCAGCCCGGCTGCTTGCAGCCCAACCGTCGGCGGAATTAGAGCAATAGCCAGACCAATGGTCACCAGTGCTGCACCCATACCACCCAGTCCGGTGAGCAAAGACAGAATATCGATACCGGCAAAGGTCTTGACCGCAACGGCAATACCGTTCAAGGCAATACCCACCAACACCAGACCTGCCGCCGTAAGAGGCAGATTTGGAGGCATGAAGCTCATACCCAAAGCAATGCCGCCCAATGCCTCGACGACCCCAAACAGACCCCTGGCGATGTCTTCCCATTGCATATCGCTGAACTGCTTCACCGCTACCGCGATGATATTCAATGCGGCTCCGAGCAGAATAAGACCAGCGGCCTGAATACCCAGAGCTACTCCTCCGCCCATCAGTTTCATACCTGCAGCAATTCCGGCCAGAGCGCCTGCTACTCCAATCATACCTTTGGCAATGTCTTCCCACGACATGGTGGCAAATATCTTCATTGCTCCAGCGAGGATAGTCACTGCCAAAGCCAGACCCATCATAGCCCCAGCAATAACAGGAAGCTGAAGAATTCCCAGCTTGCCCATACCAGACGTCATCAGCTTCATCGCACCCATGAGCTCGCCAAGACCCACGGCCACAGCTGTCATAGCCCTGGACAGATCGTCGCCATTGATCTTGGACAGCACCAATATGCCTGCAGCCAAAACAACAACCGCGCCAGCGATGGCCAGCAAAGCCTCGGCGTGAAGCTTGCCCTGCATTGCTTCGAGGTTTCCCGTAAACCCCTTGAGCATGTCGTTGACACCCTTGAGCGAATCACCCAAGCCCAAGTTGACAATCGAATCTATTCCGATTGCCTTCTTGATCGCCAACATAATGCCCGCCAGCAAACCAGTCTGGAGTCCGGACATGATCTTGTCGTAGTCCAAATCTCTGAACGCATTGGAAAATATGTCGCCAATGGTTGAAAGCTTATCGGCCATTTGCGCGAACCATGGATCCAAGGCGGTCTTCACACCGCCCAGAAGACGCTCCAACGCACCTAGCCCACGACTGACCAAGTCAACAACTCTACTCAGAGGACCCAACTTGTCGTTGATACCTTGGAAGGAATCCTCTAGGCCCTGGGTCGTACCCAGATCGATCCCGAATAGATTGGCAAGCGCACCGCCCAGTACACCGAGAAGCTTGATTGGGATCCTGAGAATACTCTCCAAAGCGACGAACATGCCGTGCAGAGCATTGCCCTTGGAGATCGCGTCGTCAACACCAACTAGAAAATCTCCAATACTGGCAGTGATAGTGAGAAAACCACCGGAGCCTTTTCCGACAATACCGAATAGATGTCCGAGAACGGAAATAATTTCGCCGACGATTGTTCTGCCGATGTCAAATAAGGCAAAGACACCTTGGAACGATCGTTTGACCAAATCTGCTGTCTCCGGACTGATTTTAAGACTTTGGGCAAAGTCTCGAAATCGCTCGGTAAGGGCAAGTAAATCTCTTCCGGTCTGAGGTGGGAATATCTCCCGGAACGCATCCTTGACTGGATTTATGACCGAGATCAGACCCTGGAAGGCATCCTTGATGCCCTCGATAAGTACGTTACGTCCTCCGAGCTTCTTCCATTCGGCCAGAACCTTGTTCCGAGCATTTGAGTTTACGTTGATAAACCCGTTAATGGTATTCGACAGATCAGTGAATGTCTTCTTTGATTCGCTGAAATCGCCAAATATGGTTTGGAAAGTCGCAGACCAACCAGAACCAATGGTTTCCTTGGCCACATCAAAGACTTGAGGAAGCGTCTTTACCTCGGTGGCCGCGGCCTGGGCCATCTTGGCCTGATTCTGAATGGCCTTGATCTGCTCGTCACTGAAACCTTGTGCCGCCAGCTGAGCATCCGTCATATCGCCCGTGAACTGCGACAACGTCCTGGTCAGGACGTCAGAGGTCAGCCAGGATTTCTCACCCGGCTTGGCCATGATCGATTCACGGAACGACTCGCCATTGACTGTAGCTTTACCCGTGGCCTTATCAATCTTGACGGCACCGTCGGTCAGAGTGCCCATATTCTCTGCCGTGCGCATAAGCGCCTTCTGGAATACGGCGCCACCCATACCAGCGTTTACGACGGAATTCCAATCCTGTAGACCAACCCTACCCGCGGCAATAGCCTGAGACAGCTGATACATTGCTGTGGAAGCCTGCTGCGAGTTCGAACCGGACAGAGCAGCCAGGTTGGCAATACCCTTAATCGCTGCGGTAGCAGGCTTCAGCTGAACACCGGCGGCCGTGAAGGTGCCGATATTCTTGGCCATCTCGGAAAAGTTATAGATCGTCTTGTCCGAGTACCTGTTCAGTTCGGTCAGAGCCGCGTTGACCGTCTGAAGGTTGCCACCGGAATCGGCGGTATTAGCCAGAATAGTCTGGATCGAGCCCAGATTAGTCTGGTATTCTTGAAAACCCTGATTAACTGGATCGAAGGAAAACGACTTGGCGAAATTTGCTCCCGCCATAGCCACCCTTGAAGCAACATTACCCAGTGCAACTGCAGCAGCACCTTCCATAATGCTGAACTGCGAAGACACACCCTGAATTGCCCGAGTAAGACCACTGAAGGAGACTTGGTCCGCCGCCCTCTCCATGTCGGTGAAGGTTGTTCCCGCCGACATTTGACCAAAGCGCGCCTTCAACTTATCCAGCGCCGACATCGGTGTATTAAGAGTAACCGTATCGGCCGACTTCTCCATATTGGAGAACGTCGATCCAGCATTGGTTCGGTCGAACTTACCCTTCAACTTGTCCAACGCCGACATCGGGCCATTTAAGGTGACCTTGCTAGCGGACTTCTCGATCTGGTCAAGTCCGTGAAGCTTGCTGATATTGTTCAGAGCATCGCTGAGAGTCTTAAGCCCGCTAAGGGTCTTCTGAACACCAGCATCAAACTTGGCCGTCTCGAAGCTCATCGCTACGACACGTTCGTCGATCTGTGCCACTACCTAGTCACCTCCTTCCACAAGGCCGATGCGATTTGGTCAAATATAGGCCGCATAGCAGGATTTATGTAGTCCCGTCCTGCAATCCAGGCACCTTGCTTGGTCCCATGGCCGTATTGAATAAGTGCAGCAATAGGGATATGGCCTGGCTCTTCAGTATGCGTGTTCAGCCACTGGATCGAGTAGTACCCAGGCTTCTGAATGATTTCGTAGCTCCAGGATTCAGCCGTGGCCCCACTCTTCTCAGGCGTAGCCGCCTTGAGAGCCTGAACTCCGATCTGCCCGTACTTTTCCAAAACTTGGAAATATGCACGCTTTTTCATCCTCCGGAGGTAATCCTCCGTTTGCCGGTAGGAGCCTCGAACCTGAATCGAAATTCCCAAGACTCCCTCCTTTTAGGCAATCTTGCCTCAGATGCTCACAAGTTCAGCAAAAGTCGGCAAATGTGGTGGGCTAGAAGCTGAGCCATACAGGATATCCTCGAAGCCCGCAAGTCGAGTAGCATCGTGATAAGTTGAACGGATGGAAACATGCGCCGTTGACCTTCGCCACGGAATATTCTCCGGCGTGCTCGTCAAAACCCAAGAAAACTCCATCGGAGTGACGTTACCCCCAAGTGAAGAATGGGCATTGGAGCTCGGTATTGCTCGGAGATTGCGCAGTACATGGATTATGTAACCATGATCAAGACCAGAAATATCATCGCCGAGAAGCGTTCGATAAGAAAGCCCAAATGGTTCGCCCAGCTGATCATGCACAGACACACCATTTATATTTAACCGAATGCCGACACATTGATCGAACTCATCCGGATAAGTGAAGGCTTTCAGAGTAGCCGAAAAGTCGGAAAGTACCTGATAATCCATGTACTTTATGCCATCCTGGTAATATGGCTGACTTTTGGTATTGAAATTTTCTTCCACACCAGTCAAGCCATTCCAAGCCACCACAGCGTTAGGAAGATATAGCACGCCACGATCGACACCAGTCTGGAACTTTTTCTCTCCGGGTTGATCCCATTCGATCCTGGCCATGATTCTCCTTTCTGTGTACTACAGCTTCGGGCGGTAAATAGTCCAGAAATCGCCTGAAAGATTTCGGTCGAGAATGACAGTCCAGGGCATCAAAAAATATCCATCGAGTCCCCAGCGAAAACCCCACGAGTTTCGGCACAAAGCGTGGTGTGGCTCGTCTTTGAGATAGCCAACCATCAATACCTCATGTCCGCCAAGTGCCTTCTCAGCGGTGGTATCAGGATGAGGCATGAGCCCCGTATCGGTGACTTGCTGTGACTCAAAGGATTCGAAAACGCTGAAACCAAAGGCGATCGTCTGTTTATTGCTTAGCACTCGTCTAATACTCGAAAGATTTCGAGGTACCGCCTTATAGGGGTGCTTGGTCTTTTGACGTTTGTTCCACATAGCAGTCATTCGTGGGTCCTGCGACCACACAGCGATTTTGTCACTATATGGCCATTCTACTTCAGGAACAATGCCAATATTGCGAGCCACCTTAAAACCATCACGACCGTAGGCACCGGTATCCTGCCGCAAGGAACTACCTTCGACAAGACGCTCCAGAGCGTAGATCCAGAGCCGAGATGGCAATTTCGGGTTTTCTCCCGACACGATGCAGTCAGCGTCAATAGCGGCGGCCACTGCGTTGGCTGTACATGAACCCAATCTCAACTGCGCGTACACCTTTGTCATGTACTCGCGACGCGGATCAACCTCGGCTTGGATGGGTAACTCGGATGTATCCGCGGGAATATCTCGAGGATCCGGTAACGACGGTTTCCAACCGTAGCCTTCAATCTTCCTCAGAGTGAGCTCTTCAGACACAAATTCCTTTCTAGCCCGTGGTACCCAACTGGGCCTTTCTCCGGGCATTGAGTTCTCGATTCCGTTGCGCGATTTCCGTACGGCTCATCTTCTTCGGCTTGGCCTGCTTGACATTGCAGACTCGAATAAGGGTGAAAAGTCGATTCAGATTCCACTCCTCGCAGCTAAACGGAATATTGAACACCGTCATCCAGTAGTAGATAAGCTCGGAAGTAATGACATCACGAGTTTGTGGTGCTCCGGGAGCATCAGCAAACCATGTAGCAGTCATCCGCCTCTCGATGTACTCGTTAATAGCCTTGTAATGCTCGCCATCGAGTTGCTGAAAAACCTCCGGGGGGATTTTAGGGTCAATAACCATGCACTTTATATACAGAAAGACTTCTTCCTCAGTCTTAGTACCTTTACCAAGAAAGGGTTTCTCTGCGATTGACTCCCATTTTGATAAAGAGAGCAGGGAATGCTCGAGTTGCAACCGAACGCCACCTTCTGTGGTGAACTCTTGCGAGGAGCTGTCGTACATTTCGGTGGCACCGACTACAAGTTCAAGCATTCCCGGGTCCTTTCAACTTGGAACTACGGCCCAGCTGGGGTCATCATGTCGATGACCTCGTCCGGCGGAGGGAGCCGCGGATCCGCTGCGGCACCGCCGTACAGCGCTGTCTCGAGCGCGTCCAGCGCCGCGTCATCGACCACGGTGGAGTCGATGACGATGAGAGCAGTCGGCTTGAGATTTGCGACGGGCACGGGCGTTGTGGTAACATCCCACGAAAATGCGATCGCCTCGGGCGAATCGCTAATCGTGCCGTAGGCCTTCTCCGAAGGAGCTGCTTGGCAACCGTAGACGAGATGGATACGGTAACCGTAGTCCACTCCTTCGAGGTCATTGCCCAGTCGAGTTCGATAGCACAAACCGAAAAGCCGTCGACCCTGCTGCCCCACGGACACACCAGGTGTCGGAACGGCCGTACCATCGCACTCAGCGAATTCGTCCGGATACGTGAATGCCTCGATCGTCGCGCCGAATTCCTCGGCCGAGATGAGATTCAGGTACTTGATGTTGTCGGCGTACTGCGGATTGGAATCCGCTCCGCCCGGCGATTCGGTCACCGTGGTGAGGTCATCCCAGGCCACAGCGTCTACGGATGCTCCCGGCGTGTCAGGCAGATACAGGACTCCGCGATCGACGCCGGTCTCGAAGAGACGTTCGCCGACCTGGTCCCACGTAAGTGCGGCCATTCTCTGATCGCTTCCTTTCTCAGAAGAAAAGGGTAAAGACCCAGTGGTTGAGGTTATCCGCCGGGAAGAAACGTTCGAAGCTGCACAACGGCAACCTCTCCACCTGATCCGGCAGTTCGCTGTCGGGATTTCGGTCGATGACCGTTACCTGGTATTGCTTAGTGCCTCGATACAACATATTGTCCGCATACTCAGACCGTGATCCAGATCGCTGATAGACGATGGCCGGATACTGCATCTGGTAGTTCTCTGGCGGTTGAAAATATGCGTTCTCCGTGATTTCATGGAGAATTTCATGGAGCTGCAACCGTAGGACCATTGTACACCTCCCCCAGTTGCAGGATCAGGCGGGGAGCCTGGACCTCCACTTCGGACACAGTCCAGAACTTCCCCGCCCATTCCACATAACGAATAGCGAAAAAATGCTCACGTGCGTAAGCATCAGCCACAATGCTGATCGAGTTACTGACAGTGAGATCCAAATTCAGATTCTCACCTTGTCGCAAACCTCTAGTATTTCGAATAATATCGCCATAGTAGAGGTGTTCCACGACCATGTCAGAAAATACACCCGGGTTTACCTCATCGGTTTCTCCGAATCCGACCCGCCCGTGGAATTTCGCCATAGGTCAGTTCAGCGAACTAGGCGCCCGCCGTACCACGGAAGGTCCACTCGTCCTCGACATTGTTGTCGAAGAAGTAGCCCGCGTTCGGAACGGCATAGATCGTGAGGTCCACACCCTCGTCGACGGTGTACGGCGATCCTGCTGCCGTCACGGCCGCGTTTGTGTCACCGCGCCGATAGGTGACACCAGTCGTATCGACGACCGTGAACGTCGAGTTATCGGGATCGAAAGTCGGCTCAGCCGGAGTGGCCCGAGCGGCGCCTGCTGCCGCCTGCCTAATGACCAATGCGGACCGGATCTTGGTCAGGGCACCGGATGACCGGGCTTCGATCAGGTACTTGTACTGATTGTAGTCGATGTCGAAGTCATCGAAGAACGACACTTCCCCACCGCGATCTGCGCCGACCGTGTAATCCTGCAGATTGACGATGATTCCGACCAGGTCCGGCTCGTCTTCCATGACCTCGACGGACACGACTGCGGCGACGCCCAATTCGGACGCCAAGTCGGTGGCCGTACGGTAGAAACGGCGACCTTGGTTATCTCGGGCCAGCAGCATCTGAGTCATTGTGGGCAATGTCGTGTAAAACGTCGGAAGCCCGGAGCCCTTGTAGAACCGCATGGAATCGAGGATCTGGTCCACGAGATCGGTCCTGCGCAGATCGCCATCGAGGTCAACCGTGATCGTCGCTGCGTAAAGATCGTCGTCATGGACGATCGAACGGATGCCCGCCCCATCCGCGGCACCCGCGGGGTCACGGATCTTGTCCTCGTCGTCGACGGCGCGACCGTCGCCGATAAGGATGGCTCGTGCGATCTCCTCGTCGAGCATGAGCCGCATCTCGGCCTTCAGCCACAGCACGACATCGAAGTCTGTGATGTCGACGATGTCGTCACGATCGAGCTTCTGCTTCTTGTAAATCGTGCTCGGCGTCGTCACACGCCTCATCAGACCGAAGAACTCTTCCTTCTTCAACGTGCCCTTGATATAGCCCTTCGCCCGCGCTTCGGCGTGGGTGATGTCGGCGGTGAGTGACTTGATTCGCGAAAACGGGCTTTTGCGGACCTTGGCCAAGACATCGGACACCCACTCGGTACGCCGCGAGTCGAACTCCGGCGTATCGGTAACGCTTCGTGCGTCCGGGAACAGCAGATCGATATCCTCGATGCCGTGCTTGAAGGCGTAGTCCTCCACTGCCTCCTTCAGAGAGCCCCGCTTGACGGCATCTGCAGCGATGCCCCGCATTGCGTCATGCGAGAGCGTGTGCCGGGGCTCGGAGCTGCGCTCGCTGGACTGCTCGAACACGTTGCGTCCGCTCATCTCGGTTTCGTCCTTATCCTCGTGGGTAATGTCCTCCTTTTCGGAGGCGCTGGTCTCGGTGCTGCTGTCGGGGGTTCCGGTGCTCTCCAAAGCGGCGCCCACCATGTAGTGGACGACTTCCTGCTGCTCTGGAGTCATCGACGCGTAGACATCTTGGACGGTCGGATCCTCTTCGGTACCCGTATCCTTCTCCGTCGTAGTTGTCTCGGTGGTCTCGACGGCGGCGCCGTCGGCATGCTCGAGTTCGAGGCCCGTATAGATGATCGCCTCATCGACGACCGTCTCGACCTCTCCATCGGCGTGCGCGATCTCGATATTGTCGATCAGAGCGCCTGGGTTGGCACCCGCCAGAACGAGTGAGACCTCGCGGATAATCCCGTGAGAGACCTGCTTGGCCTTCTCGACGAGTGAGTTGGCGAAGATCGACAGAGCCGAGATATCCTCGTGCTCCACCAGCGTCTTCGCATTCTTAGCCTGGGTCGTATCGTTGAAATATCCATAGCAATACGGACCATCGGCGCGATGCTCCAGGATGACGTGTCCAAGCACGTTCTCGGGCGAGTTATGACCATGCTGCCAGACCAGTGGCACACGATCCTCGTCCTGATGCGAGAACGCGTTCGGAAGAATGGTCCGCCCATCCGAGCAGCGGAGACTGTACCGCGAAGCCCAACCTCCGAAATCAGGCTTGACCGCAACGGCCGAATGCATCAGGCTGTTCTCCGGCGAAGAGTCACCGAAGTCCAGTCGGGACTTTGCTCCCATTTTGACTGTTCCTTTCGTCTGTGGATCTTCGGCGCTCTTAGAGCGCAGCTAGCTTCTGTTTGGCTACCGCGATCTGTCCCTTCACCTTGGTGGCCAAAGATTTAAGTTCGGAAACTGAATGTTTCTTCGAACCCGACTTCTTATCTTTAGAAGAACTACTACCGCCAGACTTACTTCTGGCATCCTTTGCCTTGTTCTTCAGTTCCTGTCTGTGCTCTCTACGATACTTCTCGCTTTCGCGAGCATCCTTGGCCTTCTCCGCAGCAGTCTTAGGCTTGTCCCTTTCCTTTGCCGCGCGCTCCTTTTTGGCTTTCGACTTTCGGTTTTCGCTAGCTTCTTCGTGTTCTCTCTTCCTAATTAAAGCCTCGAGCTTTCGAAGCCTTCCCTCTAAAGCATTGATACGTTCGGCAAGTTCTTTTCTCTGCTGAGCCCTAACTCCTTCATGCCGCCGTCGATTTGATAGAGCAAACCCTTTAGGCTGCTCCCCAGACCCTCTTTTACGACCTTTGAGATGCTTGTGCTGTTCGTAATACTCATGAGCTTTGGCTGGATCGTAGTTCGCCGCCAGGTGCTGCAGTTCGAATTCAGTAGGTGTCTTCATCATTCACCGGCCAAAGCAGCGTCAATCTCAGCTTCTGAATCAGCCAAACCTCGTGTCAGTTCGGCTGCAACCGGATCAGGAGTGTCATCAACCTCTTCGGCAGTGGAATCAATGACCACTCCGGTGTCAGCCTGCGGCATATTGGCATTGATCAACGCATCGGCCTTGGGCTCCGGACGAGGCTTCATACCGATAGCTTGGCGAATCTCGTTGGACGAAGTAATCTCATTACGCGAGAACTTGTCTGCGATATCGGCGATACCACCTTCGCCACCAATCGGAACAAACTTGAACGGATCACGGAAATACATGATCGACTGACCCTGAGTACGCGCAGTCTTGGTCAGAAATACTCGGATCATGGATTCCACAATCGCATCAAGCAATGGTTCGATGGTACGGGCGTAATAGTTCAGCATGATCTTCTCATCGGCCGTGCCATTCATGATTTCAGGAGTAAGACCAAGTTCAACGTAAAGCTGTGTCTTAAGCTCCTGAATTTGCGGTAATAGATTATTATCCACCGCACGATTGAGCTGAACAATCTTTTCAGTCCCATCCGTATAGGCAATACCGTACTGACTGCCCTTTAACTGAAATTCGATATCCTGACGTCGCTGCTCCGCCTGTTGACGACGTGCTTCTGACTTGATCACGTACGGAAGCTGGATAATCAGATCAAGCTTGCCCGAAGACGATTGTTCATCCACAGTATCCAAAAGATTGAGCTTGCGAAGAAGACGCTGAAGCGTCGAATTCGATTCGTTCATCACTGAATACAAAGGATTTTCGACGATTGCCACCATTTTCTTAGGTAGCGTGATCTCTTCCCGAAGTCCACGATTTTCGTTAAAAAGACTAACTCGTACGTGCTTCGGCATCCAACTTACAATGCGTCCAACCCGAAGAGTCTGGATATCGTAGCCACCCGACTCTTCCGGCGACAATGTGGTGTCCACCGGAACTATCGCCGCGATACCTTCATCCAGAATCGTCATGGCGATGTCTTGTCGGAATGCCCGAGCGGCCTGGTCAACATTGGCTTCCACCGTCAAGCAGTTGTTGAGACCACTATCGATGTCTTCCAGATACCTATTTTGATCATCTGTACGAATATGTCGCATAGGCACTGCTGATACATCGATGCCAATCCGAGTATAAATCGAGGAGATGATCGTTCGTTCGTTCGAAAAACGCGGAGCGTATCGGTACGGACGACTACCATAGATAGATCCAGTCTCGATCGGGAAAGGTCGGTTTTGTACACTGTCACTATCTACAAACGCGTTCCAAGCGTGCTTCAACCGAGCTCCGAGTGCCATATATCACCTCCTTTCTCGATCAACCAGATTTTCTATCGTGGCCAGACCTGGCCGATGCTGAGCTTGAAGAAAATATTTGAGTACAAACTCAGAACCAAGTTCAAAACTCTGAGCCAAGGATTCGGGAGGATCCTCATCAAGCTGAGCGTAATATCGCTTCAGCGCGTTGCCCGCTTTTTTCCTCTGATCAGCAGAGACCCCCTTCAACCCGCCTCGAGCTCCTGCTAAAGCTGCTGCCGCCGCATGCACACCGTTTCTATTCAATGCTCCATTCGGAGTCTTGACTGGCAGCTTGCATTGGCTCTTCGACGTAGGAGCTCCATCATGAACATGGATTAGACAGGCCGCATGCCACTGCTCAAGCGTGTAATCAGACTTATTGTAATCGCTCCATGATGCTTCGGAAATATGCGCAAGCGCCTCTCCCGGGGAGGCAAACTGTTGGTGATCACCTAAGATCATTCGAACGCCTCCAGGTTAGCTTTGAACGCAATATAGGCATCCATCATGGCCGCCACGTTATCGATCTTCTCTTCCTGACGCTTTTTCAGCAACTTACGATTACCGTTGGTATCTTCCAACGTAATGGCGTTGCCCATAGCAAACGACATTAGAGACTGATCGAATATAAGGTGACGATCTTCGGATAGTTTCTTCAACTCACCGAGTGGTACGGATTCGGTCTTAGCTCCTTGAATTACCTTCTCGATCCCGAACGGACCGTTTTCCGCTTCCCAACGTTTGACAAACTCCTTAGCATTGTACGGATCGTAGCCTAAGCATCGCACATCATACTCAGAAGCGATGATAAACGCATCAAGATCATCGTAGATCTCTTCCCAATTTAACACCGTTCCGTTCATCACATGAAGACTACCTTCACGAATGAACTCCTCATATTTTTGTCGCATAGCCGACTGCAACAACATGAGCGTACGCTCGGTAATATAGCTCCGAGTCTTGATTCCGTACAGATCCCCACCCAGCGGAAACATGAAGGTAAAAGCCCAGAAGTCATCACCTTGTGACGCGTCCATTCCTAACGCGCAGGGCAGTTGCCAAAACTCACGTACACGATGAGGCAGCGTTTCTTCGTAGGTGAAGAAGTAGGTGTAGCCCTCCATAGGGATACCGAAACGCTTGGCGAGAATATCGTTGCGCGCCGCGGGAGCTTTCTCAGCTCGTTCGACGTCCAGCTGATACGTTTCATAGGTAACCGTTTGCCCCAGATTCGGATTCGCCTTCAACCACATAGCTGGATCGGCCACTTCGTCCAGCTCATCCAGTTTGTAGTGCCAAATCGACACATGCGGAGCAGAGTAATCACCTTTAAGAATGTCAGCAAGCTCCATTTTGATCGTATCGCCAGAACCGTTGCGCACAGTTCCTTCCGAAGAGATAGCGATGATCAAATAGTCTTCTAACTTGGAAGCTCCTTGTTCCACAGCACCGATAACATCTTCGCGCAGGTCTCCAGATAGCCATTCATCGATGCTGGCAATCTTGGTCCGTAGACCCTGAAGCTTGTTAATAGTCATCGGCCGGATTTCAAGCAACGATCCGGTGAGAAAATTCTCAATGCCCTTTTTGGTCGCCGCCAACTTCTGCCGCAACATCCGGTTACCTGTAGTGTTCTGCATCGAGCCTTCGGTAAGGAACTTGAACAACGGACCTCGAGCTCTAGTAATGGCGGTTCGAATCGGCGACATCACCTCTTCGGCCTGTTTCATCGTTGGACCTGTGGTGATTTGATGCGTGGTCGCCGTATCAACCGTCATAAAGTAGGCCTGAATAAGCGCAGCGAACATCGACTTAGCCGCACCTCGAGCTACAATAAGGTAGAACTTCTTGACCAGACGAATCTTGATTGTTCGCTTCTCATAATGGCCTCCATGGTTACTATCGGACGGAACGTATACCGATCGCTCCACGAAGTAGTACCAACCGAAGATCTGCTCAGCCCACAATTTGAAGGTGAACAAAAGATGGAGATCACTGCCTTCCGTCAAGGTCATCTCACCTTCACAAAAACGCAGAAAACCTTCCACCGCTTGATCATCGTAGTAAATGTTGGGGTTGGCGATGAGCGAGTCGATTCGGTTCATCTCCAACGAGATCTCCCGGTTGACCGGAATCTCTCCCCGCATCACCGCGTGACGAAACTGTCCGTAATACACCGGGACTGCTGTGTTGGACAGTGTCACGTTACCGCTCCTTCCTTATGGTGGCGATCTCCTTCGATCACGCCAATTCGAATATCCATACGGAACTCCGGGCATGAACATCAAGATCAACCCGATCACAATCAGGACCAGCCCCCAAAACACTGATGCAAAAATCAGTACGAATATGCCGATAATGACTACAACAAGCCCCATCAATTCACCTCCCTTCTCCTACCTAAAATCCTCTGGCCACAGCCTTCCTAGTAATGACTCGTCCCGCACTCTGCTGACCCTGTTGCTTGAGCAGATTTGTCACGAAACTCTTACCACGAGGAGCAGCCAATTGCTTTACCTGCTGCTCGAGTTGAAGTCGATTGGCCACCTCACGGAGCTCCTTGTTAGAGAGCGCCGCGGTACCGCTATTTCTGAGCTTGGCCCGAGCCTCAGCTACCTTGATGGCATCTTCATGCGCCGGATGGTTTTCACCACCCTCAACTTCGATCTTGGTCTTTCGTTTTACACCATGTGGAACACGAGAAACAGCGGAGGGAGTTACTGCTCTCGGCGGTGTCGCCTTGCGACGACCCCAATGCATACCTTTGATGCCGTAATGCTCGAGAAATTCGGCTCCGGAATCACTTACAGACTCCCACTTCATGCCCTTGACACCAAAGTGGGAAAGACCACTCATGGCAACATCCATGGGGATGGCATCCAAAGTTTCGTACTCGTCCCAGTAATCCTTGAGCAGAAACTCAGGACCCTCGAAATCAGTAGTCCAGACCGAGATCTTGTTGAATTCAACACTGTAAAACCCGTAGTCCCTTTCATCAGGCTTGGCTGGAGTAGCCGGATAACCAAGCGTCAAATGTGGATTCCACGGTCCATCGAACTGAGTGGCCGAGTCATACGCTGTCCGGACATTGTTATCCTTCAACAATGCTGCGCGAAAGTCACGAATTGCCTTGTAACTGTAAGGATCTTTCTTGAAGAAGAGTACATCGGCCTGATCTTCTCCGAGTTCGCCGCGATGATCTACCGACAAATAAAACCGATTCAGTGTGGTGCTGGCCGCATGTTCCACGAACTCGACGATCTTGTCGAGATTTGAAATTTGATCCGTATCACCCAGGAACAACAGAGTGAGATGCGGAACCTTCTCGCTCGAGATCTTCCAAACGTGATCATTCTTATCAGGAATGGCCACGATAACTAGGTTACTCATGTTGACCTCCTGGTTTTACGGTTCGGAATTCTCGGAAACAGGTGGCGGATCTGGATTGACCCACTCCTTTGACTCACGATTGACACTGAGACGCCATTCCTGTTCCTGGAGAAGCTTCTCCATGGAATCCAGCAAAAATGATGACGTAGGCGGATCAAACAACAACTTTGTACGCAGGAACACGCACGTCTTTACCTTGCTTAACCTGACTATTTCGTTAGGAAGAAATTCATCCCACTCGGTATCTTCATCCTCGATGACGAAACCTTCTTCAGGTCCTACACCCAGGTCGTTCAGGATGGAGAACGCTGAGTTAATGTGAGTAATGATGTCGAGATCGAACGACGTGTCATCATCACCAATACCCAGAATTTTCTTGGTACTGTTCAGGATACTCTGTTCCATTCTCCACCTCCTTCGTGAAAGCAAGTCTATTCTCATCCTTTGACTTGCCGATAGTGGATAAAATCGAAGTGGAGAGAGAAACACTCCGATTTTGATGAGACCACACTGGGAACGAAAGAGCTGTACACTACCTACTGTTAGCGACCTCCGAGGAAGGTTCGATCTCCCGCTGTTCGACGATTATGCTCTTCGCGAGCGGCTTGAAGCTCGCCCTCACGCACCGCCCCGCCTCCGGTGCGCTTATTGTGCTCTACCCGAAGCGTATGCTCCTGTGCTTCGAGCTCCTCCGGAGTGGCCATTCGCGTATCGAATTGCCCCTCGATCTGTTCTGCCTTCGGTGGTTCTTCGGACTCCCGCGACTGTTCAGGATCCTGTGGTTGCTCCTCCTGTGGAGCCTGTGGCTGCTCGGGCTGCTGTGTCTCCTGTGACTGCTCGTCCTCCTGTGGATCCTGCGACTGATCAGGCTGCTGTGTCTCCTGTGACTGCTCGTCCTCCTGTGGATCCTGCGACTGATCAGGCTGTTGTGTCTCCTGCGGCTGCTCGGACTGCTGTGCCTCCTGTGGTTGATCAGGCCTCTGCGGATCTTCCTGAGGCTGGTCGGGCTCTTCCTGAGGCTGGTCGGGTTCCTCCTGCGGCTGCTGTGGCTGTTCGGGGTCCTGCACAGGATCCTGCACGGCATTCTGAGCAGACTGCGCGGTCCCCTGTGCGGACTCCGCCGTCTCCTGGGCAGACTGCGCGGTCTCCTGAGCGGCCTGTGCCGTCTTCTGAGCAGGCTCCTTCTTTGCTTCAGCCTTTGCCTTTCTCGTCTCAGAAGCCTTTTGCTGCCTCTTAGTCTGCGCCGTCAAATGAATCGCCTCCTTTCTATTCGGGGTCGCCGGACTCGGAGTCGTCGACCGCTTCGTCGTCATTGTTTCTTGCGGAAAGCTCGAGATTACTCTCGGCCGCTTCGACGTCGTCGACCTGTTCGCCAGGACGCTCCGTCATCTCCCCGGTTTGCCCCGGCGCAAGCTGAACCTGAGGCTCGTACCCCGGAGGCGCGTCCTGCGGCTCCTGCGGTTCCTCGTCTTCGTTGGGCAGTTCCTCTGCCTGACCTTCCTTCTGCGGATCCGGCTGACTCTCAGCCTGAGCTCCCGACGCCGACTGGTCCTCGGTCGGAACCGCTGACTGATCTTCCGCCTGCGATTCCGACTGCTCGGGCTGATCCTGCGACTGCTCTTCCGTCATACATCCTCCCTAATTAAGAAAATCGTACGTGATGTAGTAGTCGGGCTCCCCCGGAGTCAGAGAATCAATCGGCGGCGAACCGTGACCGATAAACTTGGTGCCACACCAAAGCTCCACGTGATGCGGAGCAGATCGAGAGCCATACATACCGAGATCACCCGGCTTGCGCTCTCTTTTGGAAATCACACGAGCATGCGGACTCTTGACCATGGAAAATGTCGAGGCCCACTGATGATCGAGCGGTGCTGCAGGAGAAGGGACGCCCGCGGCTTTGTACACCGCCGCAACAAATTGCGAGCAATCGCTACGCCAATCTCGAGGCGTAGGCCTGAGAAAGGCAAGATTCGCCTTACCCCCGGCGAGGTAATGATATGCCCCCGGATTCCTCCGGTAGTTAGCCGCTGCCTGCTCTGCCTGAGCGACAATCCTCTTTCGCTTGGCGTTGGCTACTTTGGTAGCAGCCTCCTGCTTACTGACCACGCGAATATGCGCGGCCAGACGCCTACGAGCACGATTTCGATCTTCCTTAGTCCGGTTACCCGGATTCATGACGAAGCGCTGATCAGCAACCGAAATCGGACCCTTAAGCAGTCCGTGAACTCTACTAAGTTCCAAGCCTAGAAGATATGCTGCGAAATGCAGTTCCCTTCGAGTCTTCGGACCGAACTGCCCATCAACCTTTATCAAGCGACTTTCAGCATGACGTGTCGCCAATCGCCGATTGATCGAGTTTTGCAGTCGCCTAACGTCTTCGCCATGATCGCCGTTATGGAGCGGTCTCATTCTCCTGCAGCACCTCCTCCAATAAAACCCGCGATTTACTTTCTAACTGATCAGCCGTGCCTCCACGGACTTACCTGGCTCTTGATATCGATCTTGTACGAAGAGAAGCACGCCGCGGAACACGACCTATGATAGGGGCGATGCTTGGCCGAAGCACTTGCGGGCATGACAACAGCCAAGCTCACAAGAGCGAACACAACAATGAGAATCCTACGCACTATTTTCCTTTCATTTTGAACGTTTGGCATCGTAGTTGCTAGCGAAGTTGCTCAGCAACTCTTGTACCTGACGAGTAAGCCGTTGCACCTGAGTAGCATTCTGCGCCGCAGTAGGGTTCTCGAGCCCGAGGAAATCGCGATTGGCCTGACGAGCCGCATCAACTTTCTGGCGCAACTCTCTCGGGTCAGATTCTTCGTTAAAAGGCGATTCCTGTGGGTTCATGAGTTAAGATCCGATTGGCGGTATCTCAGGCGTTGGGTCGTTTGGATTTGTTGGCTGTGGTTTGGGTGGTGGAGGAGTAAGGTCCAAAGGCGGAGGCGTTTGGGCACCACGTAGTTGTACGATGAGACCTTGGAGAATGTTAAAACAAGTTGGATGGAATTCGAACTCGTCTTCTTCGCTTGCCGATGTTGTATCTTGCGGATCTACCGTCTGGATCCGCATTACGGTGTACTTAGCCGTGATCTCTTGCAGACAATAGTCACAGACTATTTTATGACTCATTAAGTCACCAGTTTCTTGACAACAACCCTACCCGTAAACGATAGGCCACCAAAATCTATCGTCAAAGATGTAAGGTTTGCTGTATCCCCCCATGTGCCGCCACATGCGTAGTTGGTTGAAGTACCATCTGAACCATGAATCGAGAAGTTCCCGACAATATGCCTACGCTGCGTTGCAGGTATACGGCCTTCTACTGAAAATCGGGAGAACAAAGATCCTGCGACCTGTGAAAATCTACCAACAATGACACCAGCATTTGCCGCCTGAACATTCTCACCGGTTACTGTATTATTACCGTATGCACCTGTGGCAAAGCCTTGCGTGTTCGTAGCCAAGTTATTTGGACGCGCTGTGACATTACGCGCAGCCGCTGTTGCTACAGATACGCTGCCCATAATGACAACTTCATAGGCATAATCAACATTTCCGTCCAGACCTGTAACGGCGATAGACGTTTGGGCCGAATAGTCCGCAGCGCTTACTACCCCACCAGTACCCGCAGGCCCTTGTGCTCCTCTAGGACCACTGGGAAGCGTTGTAACTGCCTGACTATCGAAGATAACACCAGAAAGATCTACCCATGTGGCCGGAAGTGCTCCGTAAAGGGCATACAACTGAACTTCGCCACTTGGCAAGATCTGAAGCAGCGCGCCGCCAGCTCCGGTCACAACGAGTAACCGCTGTGTCTTAACCGGTCGAAATTGATTTGGCAACAGAGCGGGAAGCTGGAAGATAGTGCTCGCCGAACCACTGGCTATGGCTGGGCCGCTAGCAATACCTTTCAGATGGACAAAACCCATCGGATCTTGTCGAAACGCAACGGGCTCATCGGTAGTAGTATTGAAGTGAGACCATCCCGTTCCGAAAAACGGTTGCCCAAGAGACCCGACCTGATGCCACCAATCCTGATTGATTGGATCAGCTGGATCGCCCTTCGGACCTTGAGGACCAGTTGGACCCGTTAGACCAGTAGGACCAGTCGGTCCTTGAATACCTTGAGGGCCAGTAGGGCCCGTTAAGCCGATTGGCCCTTGTATTCCTTGTGGACCTTGCGGTCCATCTAGACCTTGGGGCCCGATTGGACCTTGTGGTCCTTGAGGACCTTCTGGACCTTCTGGACCTTCTGGACCTGGAGGCCCACCTGGATCTCCTTGTGGTCCTTGGGGCCCTGGTGGCCCAGTTGCTGGGGTAAAACTCGCAGTTAACCAGTCATTTACGTCTACCGCTACGCCATTGTAGAGACTGACGTAGAACGTTTCTCCTGGAGTAAGATTTCCAACGACCACCTGTGCTGGTGGAAGAATAATGTGAAGTCCTGCAGTATTGAAATAAAAGGTCTGATCACGGAGTAGAATTGCACCCGTTTGTCCGTACGGAGCAACTCGAGTCAGTCTATACCCTCCAAGTGCGGCAGGCGAACGTGACCCAGACAGTGATATATCCAGAAGATAGTCTCCCGGATTAACATCATTTGGTACAGTAAAGGCAAACCTACCGTTCGTACCCGTTATAGTTGGGTTGAGAGGTCCAACCGATCTAATGGTACCATCAGCACCCGGGGGTCCCTGTGGACCTTCCGGACCTTCCGGACCTGGGTCACCTTGTGGACCCGGATCACCCTGAGGTCCTTGTGGACCAGGCACTGTCGAGTCAGCACCGGTTGGGCCAGTTGCGCCCGTATCTCCCTCGGGTCCTTGCGGCCCGATATCACCCTGAGGACCTTGCGGACCTGGATTACCTTGAGGACCCGAAGGTCCGGTTGCACCAGTTGTACCCGTATCGCCCTTTGGGCCAATATCGCCCTGAGGACCGATGGGACCTTGTTCGCCTTGGGGCCCTGGAGGACCTTGAGGGCCTGGATCACCCGGAGGGCCTTGATCTCCAGGCTCTCCGGTACCTGTTGGTCCTTGAATACCCTGCGGTCCTTGAGGTCCTTCGGGTCCTTCCGGACCAATTGGACCTTGGATGCCCGGCGGTCCTTGAAGCCCAGTTTCACCTTGAACTCCAGGCTCACCTTGGGGTCCATCAGCTCCATCGGCGCCAGCGGGTCCTACCGGACCAGGGTCGCCAGCAGGTCCTTGGGGACCAATATCACCCGGGGGTCCTGGGTCACCAGGATCGCCTTTGGGTCCAGGATCACCCTGAGGTCCTGGGTCGCCAGGATCACCCTGAGGCCCGGGATCGCCAGGATCTCCTTGAAGTCCGCTCGGTCCTTGTGGTCCTTCAGCGCCTGGAACTCCTTGGGCACCAGGATCTCCTTTCTCCCCTGGGGGACCAATTGGACCTTGCTCTCCTTGGGGACCCAGAGGACCTTGAGGGCCTGGATCTCCTGCGGGGCCTAGAGGACCTTGTTCTCCAGGATCTCCTTGGGGACCCAGAGGACCTTGAGGGCCTGGATCTCCTTGAGGACCTGGATTTCCCTGGGGACCCAGAGGACCTATAGGCCCTTGCGGGCCTAGAGGGCCTGGAGGACCTTGTTCTCCCGGATCACCGTGCGGTCCTGGTCCTCCTTGGGGGCCTGGCGGCCCTGGGTCGCCCTTTGCTCCGGGAACACCAGCATTCGAAGCGATGACCTCAACTTGGGGATCAATCTTTGGGGTGGTGATGATTTCAGGATCATCGACGGAAAGATTCAGTTCCGAGATCAAGTCGGTTGATACGACGAACAGATCCGGGGTATTTGCTTGAAACTCGATATCCATGACCGACGCCTCGACCATGAATTCCGACACATCGACCGAAAGCCGAACCTCCGGCAGAGCCGGAATGGCGATAACACTATCGGGTGACGTCGGCATCACAGGTCACCTGCCCTCGTACAAGCGTTGCGGGTTCTCCTCCTTCGGGGACCCATTGAAGATCCCACACCCCTGCAAATGGTTCGTCACCTGAAACAAGCGCTTGTGTTTGTTCTCCAGTAAGAGAAATAACGATGGCGTTGTCTTCTGGTACGGCCGTAAATTCAGCCGATACCTCTGGAGAAGAACGACTGGTCCGGATTTGAGCCCTCATCGTACCCGTGACGCCGATTGGATCGCCGGTACTATTGGTAAGCGACAGACGAATAGCGACACCGTCCCCTGCGTACAACGCCAGATCCAAGGTCTCTGGCACACGACTGATCTTGGTCTTGGCCATCTACCCTCCTTTACCAGAGCCTTGTGTCACCGGGTTCGCGTTCTACGACGGGTCGCGGAAGTAAGTTTTGATCTCCGTAGTGGATCGCGTTGTGCGTACGATGACTCGTTGTGATAAGAAATTCGGGGTCGAGAATCCACTCTTCTCCGTTATCGATATCCTGTGGGCTTAGCGGATTCATATGGTGAACCAGCAAACCAAAATGAATTTCATGACCCGGAATACCCAAATCACAGCCATGATCCCGAACAATTACATAGTCTCGAGCATGCTTCCACTCTGAAGATTGGTAGAATTGCTGATTGATCCAGCGATCAAAACCAAAAGTAGCTTCGCCAACTTGGCCATACAAAGCCAAATATTTGAAACGATCTTCAAGAGTGACGAGATTGCGCAAATCTCGATACCGTCTAATTCGCATCTTTGCCCCACTCGGCTTGACGTTCACTAAGCTCGTCAAGCATTTGCTCAGCTTCGTCGACATAGCCCATCATGCGCAACTCCGCTACTCTTTGACCCATGATAGTCATGATCAGGGCCCGCTGCATCCCGATGGCATTTCGATGCTCTGAATATGGATGCTCAGAAGACGGAAACATCATGCCTCCTCTTCGAGCTCGTCCATCAGTGGTGCAAAGCCAATACCGCGTGCCTTGCGTGCTCGCTCCTGTTTGGCAACTTGGGCTATGTCCTCGTCATCAATGGGGAGCGCGTCGATATGCGCGCTGGCTTGTAGTTCTACTTCGTAAGTACCGAGACCAGGGTAAGTGCGAGGCTGCGTACCTTCATACTCGGTCGTGTCATGCTGATCCGGCCGCATCACCCCTCCTCTTCAAGTTCCGGAGGGCCGAACCCGGAATACGCACGCATGGCCTCCAGAGCCGAAACGTAGAGCTCCTCCACTCGCTTCTGGCCCTCGAGCTGCTCCTTCTTGACCTGCATCAACTCGATCTCATGTTCCATGCGCTGCTGTTCCAAGCGTTCACGACTGGAACCCATTCTGAGAAAATGGGTAATAACCTGTGACGATGCGGTTCCGGATCGGATCTGATCTTCGGCCAGATCGTAGGCAGCATCGGCTAGCTGTAGTTCACGCGCTTCAGAAGTGCGAGCTGGTTCACGTCTGTTGCCATTAGATCTCGCTCGAGCCATGATCGCACTCCTTTCCTTAGACCGAACTTTTACGTAATGACATCTCCATCACGAACAGTGTCTCCACGAAGATTACGATAACTACCATCCACAGCTTCTTCGTCGTTATGACGCAGGGGGCATTCACTTGTATCCGTTGCCCCACAAATAAAGCACACCGTTGGCAGTGGTGGAAAGCATTGGTGAACCGGTGAACACACCTCATTCAGGAGGTGGGGAAAGAGATTACTCATATATCGTCCCCTCGAGCGATGGCAGCATTGGCCCAGAACATGGCCTCCTCGAGCTTGGTAATGGCCAGCGACTGCTCCCGCGTCGACGGACCAGTCAACGTGACGATCTCTTCGGCGGCTATAAGACACACCTCACGCACATGCTCATGACACTTTCTTTTCTCGTCAGTAGCAGGTGGATGGTAGGCGAAACGATGGGCCAGTTGTTCATGAGTAAGATATATCTGTGCCATATACCATCCTTCCTACGTCCAGGTTGCTCCGGTATAGAGATGCTTCCAGGTCGTGCCGTCGCAGAGCACAGGACCAACCCCGCAGGTCAAGGTGTTGTCCGTGTTGAATGCTCGTCCGTTTACCGTCTTGGCAATACCACCCAGCTTTACCCGGAAGCCGAAGTCATCAGAGGAAATAGTTGTGCCCGCCACCGCAGTCACGGATTCATTCGCCGATGTGGTGGACAGGGCGGCTTCCTTCACCGTTACCACACCACCTGTTGCGGTATGAATCCAGCCATTCTGCGAGACCGAAGTCAGTCCTCGGACGTAGACGTTGGTAGGCGTGGCAAAATCGCCGACAGCCCACGCGGCCCGGGCCACATGACAATCGTGAATAGTCAACGCCGTAAGCGTGGAGCCGTTCGCCGTGCTCACCAGTCCAGCGGCATTGCTTGACGCATTGTAGAAAATGTTCTTCAGCGTGAGCTTAGTACACACCGCAGGCCCAGGAGTCGTCCCCGCCGCAATGGCTACGACATAGCGGTTGGTCCCCTGAACGTTCAGACTCTCTACAACGAGATCTTCCACCGTCGCTGCATCGGCAAGCTGCACCAACTGTCCCGACCCACGAATGTTGCGTACTCGGACATTTCGCAACGTCGTTGACTTGTGAATCTGTACAGCGGCATTCGTTCCGCTGGTCACCTTCAATGTGTCCACACTAACGCCATCGATGACGCCGCCGGAAAGAGCGGTGTAATTCGGGTCACCACCCAGCCACACACCGTAAGCGGATACCGTTGAGTTGACATTGCGGATGGTAATGTTTCGAACCGTCAACTGCGTGGTTCCATCGTCCATGCGCCCGCTGAGAACTTTCACGCCATTCTTGTTGGAATTGACGTAAATGTGCTCCACAACAATGTTCTCAACATCTCCTAGACCACCAGCCGTGGTATTGGCCAGTTCCAATGTCGCGTTATCACGGGCAAGGATAGCCACAGTATCATCGCCCGTAGTCCCGTAGATGTGCGAGATCTCGCCGTTAGCGTTGGCACCATTCAGATGCACACCGTCAGAGGACACATTCATGTTGATGTTCGTGATGCGGAACCTAGTGCAGTTCCACAGGTACACAGCGTAGCGACCTCCAGCAGCAGTGCCACCGGAGATCATTGAACTGTCACGGAACACCAATCCGTCCACGAAGGCAAACAGAACGGTCTGCGCGGTCAAGGCGTTTCCCAGAACCGCCTTGTTCCACGTACCTCCGTACACACGAATGTTCGAATCCCGGCCGGTCATGTTGACTCGAGCCGTATTGGTTAGTAGCGAGGTAGCCGCAGAGCCACGAATGACCGCATCCGTTGCGTCGATGACTTGATTGGACCGTGCTATGAGTCGGTCGCTAATAACCCAGTCACCAGTCGCCCCCTTGGGAATGCGAACGTACTGGTACTGATCCAGCAGTCCCTGAAGGTAGGCACGATTATCTGTCGTGCCATTTGCTTTAGTAGCGTCGGCTACAAAAGGATCATAGGAGACAGCTCCTCCACCAGTACTAGAAGAGCTCCCACCCCCGCCTTTTCTGATCAGGACACTGGGCACTACCTTACCTCCAAGACATCCAACAGGCCCGCAGTTCCTCCTGATACACGGGCAAAGAGTTCCTCATCTGCACCCAGATCCAAGCCCAGCGTCGACCCCGCATCCATACCTCGGAAGGAATTGGCAGCAGAAACATCTGATCCACCGAGTTCCACAGCCACGGTGCCCGAGTTGAACAAGGTCAGAGAAACTCCGTACCCTCGATCAGCATCCACACCCTGTGTCGAAACTCTCACCACCTGACCAGCGGGAATAGGAAGTTGAATGCTTCTGGCCATCACTCTCCTTTAAAAGTTCTGGTGTGCTTTGATCCCGATCGGTATCGGTTGTCTCAGAGTTTCTAAGCTTTCACGAGGGGTACCTTTGACTTTGTTCCCACAAAATCCTCCCCCGGGGCA
>Ga0136846_1236454_pt1 | contig 30412 bp, 24 predicted proteins | sample HopSoiMetagenom2_FD_96841 | JGI IMG/M metagenome (GOLD analysis project Ga0136846, IMG submission 96841) | Grasslands soil microbial communities from Hopland, California, USA - 2 Assembly 2016 (version 4) | ecosystem: Environmental > Terrestrial > Soil > Grasslands | place: USA: Hopland...
GCTGGTGAATACAAGTACGAGCGGTTATGAAGTGATCGAAAAAACGCCTGGATTATTTGTTGACCAGGATGGCAATATCTATATCAGCAGTATGAGCCCAGCCCGTGTCTACATCAATGGAAGGGAAATGAAAATGAGCACGGCTGATATTGCCACTATGCTGAAAAGCCTTCCTCCCCACGCTATTGACCGTATTGAAATTTTGAGAACTCCTTCGGCAAAATATGATGCTTCCGGTGGTGGTGGCCTGGTAAATATTATTCTAAAAAAAGGAGTGAAAATAGGCATGACTGGCAGTATCACTGCAGGATTACAACAGGGTATCTATGGTAATAAGTTACTGGGATTTACCCTGAACAATAATAATGGTACCAGCAGTTCTTATTTAAACCTGAATTACAGCAATCGCAATAGTTTTGAAGAATATATAACCCATCGCCAGGTTGCCTTAGACTCAATTTTAAACCAGGATGCTGTTACACACTATGGGTCAGACAACTGGTATGCAGGTTTTGGAATAAGCAGGCAATTTGGGAGCAAATGGGAATTGGGGTATGATGGCCGGTATAGCCTGAATGATTTTAATAACCGCACCAATAATGAAAGCGTGCTTGAAAGGATCAGCAGCGGGGAAATACTTGGACGCAACCGTTCCCGCATCGGTAATGAGGGATCAAGCTTTTTGCTGAACAACGGATTTGTATCAAAATATAAGATAGATTCTGCTGGCTCAGAATGGACCAATGATATTTCTCATACCTATGCCCGTTATAATGGCGACCAGGATTTCACTATCAATTCCTATATTCCTTCTTATCCGCCTGCAGGTGGGGATGGAAATAACCTGAACAGGCGAACAGTATTTACAGCGCAGTCTGACCTGAAATTGAAATTCAAACAAAACTATACGTTTGAAACCGGACTTAAATCTTCTTTCCTTGATTTCAACAGCGTCTCCAATTACTTCCGGCAAACGAATACTGCCCGCGTAAAGGATTTATCGCGAACCAATACTTATGACTACAGGGAAAATATCAATGCTGCTTATCTGCAATTATCAAAAGGCATTAAGGATATCATTATCAAAGCAGGAACAAGATTAGAAAATACCAATATGAAAGGAAGGCAAACCGTTCCGGATGATACCTCCTTCACCATTCACCGCACAGATCTTTTTCCTTATATCTATCTGAGTAAAAAAGTAATGACTATTGCCGGTTATGAATTGAGGGCTTACCTGGTTTACCGACGTACCATTTTGCGACCAGTATATGAACAGCTGAATCCATTCCCAAGATTTGTGGACCAGTATCTTTCAGAAACAGGCAATCCATCCCTTCGTCCACAGTTTACGCAAAACTATGAAGCCAATATCAGTGTAAATGAGCGGCCATTATTGGCAGTTGGAGTTAATAACACAAAGGATATTTTCACCAATGTTGTATATCAGGCAGACTCAAGCAGCCTGCAGGCATACCGAACTTATGATAATCTGGGAAAGAATAAAGAATGGTATATACGTGGACTGGGTGCCATTCCACCGGGCGGGAAATATTTTTTTGTTTTAGGCGGCCAGTACAATCACAATATGTATGATGGTTTTTATGAAAACAGGCCCTTAACCTTTACTAAAGGTACCTGGACCTTCTTCACATTCCATTCACTGAAAATGGGTAAGTATACCCAGGCCAGTCTGCAGGGATTTATAAGATTAAAAGGGCAACAGCAATTTTATGAACTAACCAGTTTTGGAGCTTTGAATGCGAGCCTTAACCGACAGTTTATAAAAAGAAAACTGCTGGTAACGCTGAGCGTGAATGATATGTTCCTGACCAACCGCAATGATTTTAAGATTAATCAGGGCTCTGTGAAAGCCAATGGGTCCATCAAGACAGATTCCAGACGCTATGGGATAAATCTTCGCTACAATTTTGGCATCAGGAAGAGAGAGGAAAAACAGGATATGTTTGATATCAGTGCACCGCAGTAGCGCTTCAGTTGCTTTATTTCTTATACAACGGCATATTATTAAAAACAACAAGCTGGAATTGGGGACGATTGCGTGATTCATATATCTGATACATCAGGCCAGCTTCTACCCTCACAGTTTTAGAGATCGCATAACCGAGGGCCCCATAAACGCGGTCTCTATCAAATACCGGGCTTTTAAAATTCAGGAATATTTCATTATAGGCTGAAGCATACAGGGCTGACTTTTGCATTTTCGGTTTGGTTATGGGAACATTCAATCCCAGGTAGTAACGGAATCGCATACTAAAATCACTTTCCCTGAAACGCTCTTCAATGCGGTAGCGATGCTGAATATTAACCCTTCCGAATTCCTGCCGGGTAATAAACTGTTGATAGATCCTGTGTTCAGTTAATTTATCCTTTTCTTTCGTATTGGGAATATAGGGCCTGGAAAGAATAAGACCATAACCCAACAGGAGGTTATTATTATTTTCTGAAATATTATATCCAATTCCGGTGCGAAGGAGTAATTGTTCCATATCGCCAATCGCATTATAATTACGATATTGAACCTCGTTCCACCAGTTCCATTTGCTGCTGATCTTTTGATTACCGAAATAGATGAACCAGTTACCGATATCAGTTTTCTGGGCTGAGGGTTTGGGGGAAAAACCAAATAAGATAACCAGGAAAAAAAAGCCTTTTAAAATCCCATTGTTAATCATCTGTACCTGTTTGAATTGGGAGGATAAATATATTCTAACTCTTCTTATCTTTAGCTACAACTTGTAATTCTTTTTAATGAAGCTCATATTATGAAAAAGCAATTACTGCTCTTTATAGTTATTTCTATTATTTCTTCTGTTGCACTAGGCACTGTAAGGCTTCCTGCAATAATTGCCAGTAATATGGTACTGCAGCAACAATCGACAGTAAACCTTTGGGGTTGGGCGGATCCCAGTGAGAAAATATATGTCACCACTTCCTGGAACAATGTCACTGATTCAGTAACAGGCACCTTTAACGCTACCTTTAAAATAAGGATCAAAACGCCGGCTGCCGGGGGGCCATATGCCATTACTATCAGGGGATGGAATACCATCACACTGGAAAATATCATGATCGGTGAAGTGTGGGTATGTTCCGGGCAATCCAATATGGAGATGAGTAATACCGTCCAGATGAAGGAAGAGATGCCGAAAAGTAAAAATGACAATATCCGGCTCTTTCATATACCCCGGGCCACCTCACAATATCCACAGGAAAATGTGCAGGCAAAATGGGATGTATGCGGACCAGAAAGTTTGAACGGATTCAGTGCGGTAGGTTATTTTTTCGGAAAAAAATTGCAACAGCAACTTAATGTCCCGATAGGGCTGATAGAAACGGCCTGGGGTGGAACACCCGCCGAAGTGTGGACACCTTCAGACATTATATTTGGGGATCCGGTGATGAAAGAAGCAGCTTCACAATTAAAGGAGACCCCCTGGGGCCCTTATGTACCCGGGTATATCTACAATGCCATGGTGTTCCCAATCACCAATTTCGGGATTGGAGGAACCATCTGGTACCAGGGAGAAGCCAATACGGGCATTGGATCAACATATGAATGGACCCTTTCTAATATGATAGGTGCCTGGAGAAAAGCGTTTGATAAAAATTTCCCCTTTTATTACGTTCAGATCGCTCCTTTTCACTACGGCTTGAGATATGAGGGAGCAGTGATTATGGAACAACAATCCAAACTATTAAAGTATCCCAATACAGGCATGGTAGTAATCACTGACCTGGTAGATGATATTGAAGATATTCACCCAAAGAATAAATATGATGTGGGGATCCGGCTTGCCAATCTTGCATTGGTGGACAATTACAAACAGAATATACCAGGCGCCAGAAGTCCGATGTACAGGAGCATGGAAATAAACAAAAACAAAGTGACCCTGAGCTTTGACAATGCTCCTAACGGATTCCTGACAAAAGAAAAAGCAAAACCAACGGAATTTTACGTGGCTGGAGCCGATAAGGTGTTCGTACCGGCTGATGTAAAATTTGAAAAAGATAAAATCATCTTATTCAGCAAACAGGTTCCTGTTCCTGTTGCCGTTAGATTTTCATTCAGCAATACGGCCATGTCAAATGTGTTCAGCAAAGAAGGTTTACCGTTAGCTCCATTCAGAACGGATGATTGGGAACTGGAGAAAGTAAAAGACAAATAATGAAAGCGGAGGGTATCAGAATTCTGATTTGAGTGTTTACCATTAAGGTGAACAACGATACTAAAATGGCAATAGCTATTTACCAGTTGCTGGAAATTTCCGTCCAATATTTTCAAAATAATAACATAAAATCTCCTTTATATAATATACCTTTGCGGGGTTAATTTGAGTGACCAACAATGGTAAGTGAATGATCTCTGCTACGCAAGCTCTGCTAATAGTTAGTCTTCTTTACTCTGTGTCCTTCTCAAGATTTTTTACATTTAATTATTTTGAATGAACATTTACGTTTCAAATTTAAGCTTCGCCGTACAGGATGAAGACTTAAGGGAATTTTTTGCAGAATACGGTGAAGTATCTTCTGCTAAAGTGATTATGGACAAGTACACCAACCGCAGCAAAGGTTTCGGTTTCGTGGAAATGTCTGATGATGCTGCTGCCCAGAAAGCAATTGCTGAACTGGATGGTGGTATGGTCGATGGTCGCGCCATTAAAGTAATGGTAGCCAAGCCAAAAGAAGAAAGAAGGACCAACAATAGCAGGCCTTCTTATTCTAACAACAACCGCTGGTAATCTATCCGATACTAGATAAGAAAAAGGCATTACTAAAGTAATGCCTTTTTTATTTATATGATCCTGAGGAGCTTTGGTATATAATGTCCTTTAATGACTTAAAAGACAAATGACATTACGATCTGTAATGTCATTGTTATTAAACAAGGTCTGTATAAGTTATTAAGCCCTTTGCTTTGCGGAAGACTTCTTCTTTGTTTTCTTAAGCGCCGAATCGATTGCAGAGCTCAGGTTGGCAAAAGTAGGTTTGCCTACAAACCGCTCTCCATTAATGAAGAATGCTGGAATATCTTTTACTCCGCGATCAATGCCTTCTTTAAGATCATCCTGCACCTGCCATCCGTAAACACCATTTACCAGGTCATCAAGGAATTTCTTGTTATTCACGCCAGCTTCTTTTGAATGCAATTTCAGACTGGTAGTACCGAGTGCACGGCGATTATTGAAAAGGATATTATGCATTTCCCAAAACTTGCCTTCCTGGGCAGCTGCAACTGCAGCCTCGCCTGCTTTCATACTACGCTGGTGTATTAATGTCAGGGGGAAGTGACGAAAATTAAAGCGGATCTTACCTTCATATTCTTCCAGTAACTGCTTTACAACTTCGTTTGCCTTGGCGCAGTCCTCATTTTCATATTCGCCAAATTCCATAAGAGTGACTGGTGCGTCTTTTTTCCCTACAAAAATATCTTTGGGTTCAATGATTACTTCGATCTCTTTTTTAAATGCCATTTTAATCGCTCCTTTTTATTTGTTGCCTCCGGTTCCGGAACTCCGGCTTCGGGCTGGGATCATCTATATAACAACCTTCGTGCTATTTAGTTGAATTTTCACCCTTCTCGGGACTTTTTTATCCTTTGAAGGCGGCTGAAGATAGGCATTTTTTATACCCCTCATATTCCCAGAAAAGCCAATTTTATAAACTACCTATCCCCATCCTGAAAATCAATTAATTATAATGAAAAAATTAAAGGTTAATAACGTGATTATAACAGGCAGTTTTACGATTTTGCCCCTGGACCATTCCTGCAAGGACCCGGCAACACAAAGTAACCATGCAGCTACCATGGACCTGGCGTGAAGACCTGGCGCCAATTGTCTTTTAAGACAACCAGGTGCTGAGCGATTTTAAATGCCCGGGCACAACTCCGCATATTGCTACGTATTTATCATACCCATGCACGTAAACTCCCAGTCAGGAATTGGGAAAAGACGGTCATTTATTAATCAAACGTTGATTAATTGTTAAGGCGACATTAATTCAATCCCCCAAAATGAGCGTTGGATATAAAGCGTTTTTCCTTCTGAAACCCACTGGCAGTAAGGGTTTTAGAATTTTCCGAAGCGGTTTGCCACTCCCAAAACGACCTTAAGTTGGTTTGCACCCCGGAAAATGCCGGAGTATGTTTGTCCTATCAAACAAAAACGAAACAGGCACCTGCCACATTCACTGAATGGTTTCGTTAAAATGAAAACTGACACTTTCTATCTTTTGCTTGTACCCGATTGCCCCTGATAACATATTGCTATAGATGTTTGCTGGCCTGATTGCAGTCCATCACATTGTTAAATAATTTTTACACTATTAAACTTTAAAACTTAGAATTATGAAAACGCTTATTAACACCCGCATCGTTGCTATCGCACTGGTAGCTGCATTAACAGTGGCTTTTACTACGCCTGTACTCGCTAACACAACTGGAGAAAATCCCCAGCCTGTAGAATTGAAGTACCTGGGACAATATAAAAACCAGCCTGTTTTTGAATTGTCTTTCAAAAGTACTGAAGACGCTGATTTTACTGTGATCATCCGCGACGACCAGGACAATATCGTTTACAAGGATTTCATCAAAAGTGGTACAACTTCCAAAAAGTATATGCTGAACACTGAAGAACTGGGTGATATTCCTGTAAACTTTGAGATCACTAGCCGTAAAACGGACAAAACTGTGGTTTACAAGGTCAATAAGAATACTCGCACTGTAGAGGATGTTGTTGTGAACCAGATAAAATAAATTTACCTGGGTTTTGGTACAGAAAAAACACCGCAAATGGCGGTGTTTTTTTATTTATATTAGATTATGAACTCCACCGGCAAATTCATCAGGGCCGTTTTATTAACCGGCCTGGTAGCAGGTATCCTTGATCTTACTATTGGTGTTTTGGGCTACTATGTAATGGTTAATGGTCATCTTCCGGAAAATATATCGATCTACATCAGGAATGTATTGCGCTATATATCCAGCGCGGCATTTGGAAAAGGAGAAGGCAATGCAAATACCATGGAATTGGCGGGTTTTCTTTTTCATTTCTTTATCGCCATATCATTCACCTGGTTTTATTTCCTGATCTACCCTTCTATCCGTCTTTTTCACAAAAGCACTTTAGCCAGTACCATTATTTATGGATTGTTTGTGTGGGCCATGATGAATATGGTAGTGGTGCCCCTTTCAGCTTTGCACACAGCGTCCATCCCTCCAGACATCAAAAAGGCAGTTTACCAGGCGATTGTATTGATGGTTTGCATTGCATTGCCGGTAACCATCGGAGCAAAAAAATATTACAGGCACTAAAAAAATTATAATTCCTCAACTACAGCATTGCGATAATACACTTCTGCACCTTCCGACTGAAGCAGGATATTACCAGTTTTTGTATTGCCCAGTCCACCTTCATTCACTATCTCACCGTTCAGCAGATGGGTGATCCTGCCATTTTTCACAATAACTTCCGCTTTATTCCATTCCCCTTTTGGTTTTTCTGCATCTTTTGATTTTATGATACGGAGTGATTTCACAGCCGTAGTAATGGAATCGGCATGGTGGATAGTGGTGCTGTCGGTCATCCAGAAATCACCGCAGTCGCCCTCCTGCACCTGGTACTCAAGAGAACGCGGCCACACCTTATCTCCGTTATACAATATCACATGATACATAATGCCGGCGTCCCTCTTGGCATTTTCCCTGGGAGGGTATCTGTTCTCACCCCATTTAAACTCAACAGTGAAATGAAAATCGCTATAATTCTTTTCAGTAGTAATATATCCAAACCCGTTACCGCTCACGTGCAGCACATCTCCCTCAAAAACAAAAACATTATTAGGATCATTATTCTTTCCGGATCCATTGAGGAAAGTATGCCACTCAGTCTTCCTGTTGGGCAGGAATAGCTTTGTTTTCTTCTTTGGAGAAGAGAGCAAAAACAATGGCAGTACAAAAGCCAGACTGACACTGGTCAAAAATGTGCGGCGTAATTGCATAGCAGTAATTAAATTGTTAAGATCTATTTATAAAATCTTCCCATCAGGGGATTATCGATTATTTTTCTTTTCATTTCGGCCACATTAATGGCTCCCTGTTTGCCATATACTATTTTACCTCCTGGTTCTACCAGTATTGTATAAGGCAATGCTCCCTGCCATTTGGGATCGATAGCATCAATTAACTTATACTTGTCTTCGATGCTCCAGAGATAATTTTTAGTAGAGGCTTGCTGGCCCTTCAGGAATTTCAGCACTTTTTCTTTTGCAGCAGGATCATCTGCACTGATACTGACAAATTCAAAATCGCGACCACGATACATACGATTCATCTCTATGAAATCGGGAAATTCGGTTACACAGGGGCCGCACCAGGTGGCCCATACATTGATCAGCCTGAGTTTATCAGTATTATTCTTCAACAATTCCTTAATACCTGGTTCATCAATCATACTCACATCAACCGGTTCAGCCGCCCATCTTTCTTTGTATTTTTCCCCATCGGTAATCTTGGAAGCCCATTTCACTGAACATCCAAATACCTTGGTGGTCTTGACGGGTACATCCTTACCCGCCAATAATGCATCCAGTGCATTCCGTGAGTCTAAATTATTAGGTGTTCTGCTGGGTTTCTCCACATCATCCACCCTGCCCTGGTAGCGAAGTTTTCTTTCTTTATCAAAAATAAATACATGGGGAGTGGCAATAGCGCCATATGCTTTGGAAGTAGCCTGGGTTCTGCCATCATACAAATAAGGGAAATTGTAATGCTTATTCTTTGCCCGGAGTTTCATCTCTTCAAATGAATCGCCGATATCAGTATAACCCAATTCATCCAGCCTCACTGCTTTGGGATCATTGGGCGAGATCACTACAAAGCCTACACCCTTTGGCGTATATTCTTTTACCATATTAATGATGCGGTCCTCATAGGCCTGGGCGGTAGGACAATGATTACAACTGAATATTACAGCCAGTATTTTGGCCTTACTAAATGAAGCCAGTGAATAGGTTTTGCCATCTACTCCGGGTAATGTAAAATCAGGGGCTTTGGCCCCAATCTCCAGTGGTATTGGATCTTCGGCAGCATATTTATTGGTTGCCGCAATGCTTAAACAGGCGGCTATGACTGCCAGAAAAGAAAAACCTGCGACCTTCAGCTGTTTATTTTTTATTGTTCTATGGCCAGATGGAGCGCCTGCAAAATTTCCAGTGCCTGAAAAATCATTGGATGGGCGGTTCATAGACAAACAATTTGTGAAAAGATACGAAATCGCGCCGACAGAATTATTTACAGGAACTAACAGCGTTCAATTTTATAAATTCCAGTGCACTCGTATAAGAGATAAAAAAAGGAACTTCAATACTATTTTAACCCGTTCTACTGATTTCCTGATAAAAATTTTCTGCCCGGACAAAAGATCATTGGTTAATAGTATATTGAATCGCTAAATTGCCAACCAAAAATCAAATGTTTCCTGTAAAAGCTTACGCTGCGCTCACTCCAACCTCGGCCCTTGTACCTTTTGACTTTGAAAGAAGAGACCTAAAAGAGCACGATATACTGCTGGATATACAATATTCCGGTGTCTGTCATTCAGACCTTCACCAGGCCAGGGATGAATGGGGAGGGTCCATCTACCCAATGGTTCCTGGCCATGAAATAGTTGGCAGGATTGCAGAAGTTGGAAAACATGTAAAGAAATTCAAGGTCGGAGATACAGCCGGTGTTGGCGTAATGGTTGACTCCTGCAGAGTATGTAAACCCTGTACTGATCTTACTGAACAATATTGCGTGGAAGGAATGACAGGCACATATAATGGCCTGGAACGCGATAAAGTAACGAAGGCCCAGGGAGGATACAGTACGCGCATTGTTACCGATGAACGATATGTATATAATATCTCCGATAAATTGTATTTGCCCGGAGTAGCGCCTTTACTATGTGCGGGGATTACTACTTATTCACCTCTTCGCTATGCCAATGTTAAACCAGGAGATAAGGTGGCCGTGGCAGGGCTTGGAGGCCTTGGGCATATGGCCGTAAAATTTGCTGTTTCCCTGGGAGCAGAAGTAACCATGCTTAGTACTTCCAAAGCAAAGGAAGCTGATGCCAAAAAACTGGGAGCGCATCATTTTGTACTGAGCACAGATCAGGCACAGATGAAAAAACAGGAGAGTCAATTCAATGTTGTTGTGGATTGTGTGTCCGGCAATCATGATTATGCTCCTTATTTGAAGCTGTTGGCTGTAAATGGAAAACTCCTGGTGGTAGGACTTCCTTCTGAAGAGCCCAAACTTGATCCTTTCCAACTGGTCACCAACAGGCGCAGCATAATTGGATCCATGATAGGAGGAAGCAAGGAGACGCAGGAAATGCTTGACTATTGTGCAGAAAAGAATATTGTTGCTGATGTAGAAGTGATTCCCATGCAATACATCAATGAAGCATACGAAAGAATGCTGAAGAGTGATGTGAAATACCGGTTTGTGATCGATATGGCTTCCCTGAAATAAGCACATTCAATTCCAAAATATAACCATCATAAAACCGGGACTGCTTTTGGCCGTCTTACTATGTTCAGCTATGCTATGAGAAATATCTTTACACTCCTTCTTCTTTTGATATGCGGTATTGCAATTGCACAACCAGCTGCATTGAACCGCATTAAAGTAAATGGTAACAAATTCGTTACTGAAAGCGGTGAAACCATCGTATTTCGGGGACTTAATACGAGTGATCCTGATAAACTGGAAAAGAATGGCCACTGGAACCAGGAATATTTCCAGGAAATAAAAAAATGGGGCGCCAATATTGTACGCTTCCCGGTACATCCCTCCGCGTGGCGATCTCGTGGTCAACAGGAATATATCAAGCTCCTGGATAATGGAATTGCCATGGCAAAGGAACAAGGGCTGTATGTTATTATTGACTGGCATAGCATCGGCAATCTTCGTTCAGAATTGTACCAGGCCCCTATGTATGAAACCACGAAAAAAGAAACCTTTGAGTTCTGGCGCACCATGTCACAGAAGTATAAAGATGAAACAACTGTTGCATTCTTTGAGCTATTTAATGAGCCAACTGTATACAATGGTCAGTTAGGCACCTGTACCTGGGCACAGTGGAAAGAATTGATGGAAGAGACCATCACCATTATTCGCGCCTATAAATGTTCTGCCATTCCATTGGTAGCAGGGTTTAACTGGGCTTATGATCTCACTGAAATTGCTGCCAATCCCATCAACAGGGAAAACATTGCTTATGTGAGTCACCCCTATCCGATGAAAAGACAAAAACCGTGGGAAGATCAATGGACAAAGGACTGGGGTTTTGTAGCCAATAAGTATCCGTTAATCCTTACCGAGATAGGATTTAGCGGCGCAAATGATGCAGGTGCTCATGTACCTGTTATCAGTGATGAGAGTTATGGCGATGCCATTACCAGATACGCTGCAGAAAAAGGAATTTCCTGGGTAGTATGGGTCTTTGATCCGCAATGGGCACCAAGACTCTTTAGCGATTGGAAATTTACACCTTCAAGACAGGGCATCTATTTCAAAAAAGCATTGCAGACTGCTAATAATTAAAACCTGGCGGAGGCTGTGCAGCCATCATTAGCAAACAATAAACTCCATGAAACAAAAATGGATATGTATTGCAGGTGCATTAGTGATAATGACATCGGCTTCGTCTCAGACTAAACACCTGATTGACTCAAAGGCAACCAGGGAAACAAAGGCTCTGTTTAAAAACCTCGATAAGTTAGCAAAGGATCATATACTCTTTGGTCATCAGCATGCCACAGAATATGGTCATGGATGGCAGGGAGATGCGGACCGTTCAGATGTAAAATCAGTAACCGGTTCACATCCGGCTGTTATAGGAGTTGATTTCAGCGGCCTGAGTGGTCAGCCCGATAATAATATTGCCAGAACAAAAGAATCATTGCGCAAAACAATAACTGATACCTATGATCGCGGAGGAATTACTACCGTTGCGTGGCATTTTAACAATCCCGCATCTGCTGGTGGATTTTATTGGAACGATAGCATTTCGGCACCTGCTGTGAAACTGATCATACCCGATGGATCGTACCATGAAAAATATAAGTCCATACTTTCCACTATTGCCGAGCTTGCCAGATCAGTAAAGGGCAAAGATGGCAAACTGGCTCCCATGATATTCCGCCCCTGGCATGAATTTGACGGCGGATGGTTCTGGTGGGGAAGACCCCATTGCACTATAGATGAATTCAAATCCTTATGGCGATTTACTGTGAGCTATCTGCGCGACAGTCTGCAGGTTCATAATTTCATCTACGCCTTTTCGCCCGATTGCACATTTACCTCAGAGAATGAATACCTGGAACGCTATCCTGGTGATGAATGGGTGGATTTGGTGGGAATGGATAATTATGCAGACTGGGGGCGAGACCGATATGATATCCCTGCCGGTATCAGCAAACTCAGGATCGTTGCGGACTATGCAAAGAAACATGGCAAGCTGGCCGCCTTTACTGAAACAGGACTGGAATCCATTCCCAATAAAACCTGGTGGACAGAAACATTACTCGCCGCATTGAAATCGTCCGGTCTTCAACTCAGCTATGTACTGGTCTGGCGCAATGATACACGCAGCCCTACCCATTTCTATGCACCCTTCCCCGGTCAGGTAAGTGAAGCTGATTTCCTCAAATTTTATAATGACCCCTATACCCTTTTTGAAAAAGACCTGAAGAAAATATACAAATAACAAGGTTTAATAGGTTCAACAGGTTTAAAAAGTTGTACGAAAGTCTCTGCTGTTTCGTCGCCGTGGTTCGTGTCTCACGAACCACAAAAGCTAGCTTATTGGCGATGGTTAGTGGGACACAAACCACTGCAGCTGGCAGCTTTTCTTTATATTAGTAAAAAAAAATTGAAACGGTCGCTGTCATTAATAGTTGCATGTTTTAGTTTCCTGCAACTCTTTTCGCAAAACGATACTATTGTAACAAAGGATATCCTATACGCCCAGTCAGGTGATAAAAAACTATTGCTGGATATCTATAAACCAAAGCGCTCATCAAATCCGTATTTGATTGTATGGGTACATGGGGGCGCCTGGCGTTCCGGCTCAAAGGCCAATCCGCCATTGGGTTTACTGGCTTTTGGCTATGCTCTTGCCAGTCTTGATTTCCATCTTAGTGAAGAGGCCCCCTATCCTTCCATGGTACATGATATCAAAGCGGCCATCCGCTATTTACGGGCAAATGCAAAAAAATATGGATACCGTGCAGATAAAATAGTGATCTGGGGTTCTTCATCTGGTGGCCATCTGGCAGCGCTTGTAGGTACTACCAACAATGATAAATTCATGGAAGGCACGCTGGGAGATTATACCAGTACAAGTTCTTCAATACAGGGTATCATAGATTTTTATGGCCCTGCCAATCTGCTCACCATACTCAGCCAGTCAACTCCTCACGGAATCAGCGTTCGAGAACCGGCAATGAAGCTATTATTTGGCAAACCCGTTGAAGAGGTTAAAGAGACTGCACGACAGGCAAGCCCGGTATTTCAAACAGATCCTTCTGATCCGCCTTTGCTGATCGTGCATGGCGACCAGGACAACCAGGTGCCCGTGAACCAGTCCATCGAACTAATGACCGCCTACAGGAAAAACAAGTTGCCGGTGCAAATAGAATTTGTTTCGGGTGCAGGTCATGGAGGTGATGTATATAACAATCCGCCGATGATGGCACTCGTAAATGAATTCCTGAAAAAGAAAGTTTTTAAGGAATAATAAATGATTTAAATTTAGTATTCTACCGTTGCGCTGCTATTCTTATCCCTGAAATAAAAGTATTATCCATCAAGATGGTAAGGCACGCACTACATGCGCATACGCTTTACTCCGTGTACCCGGCACTGTAGTTGAAGTTCGTGTACAGTCCGGGGCACGGCTTTTGATCTCGCCAGTTTATCTCTGATCTCTTTCCATGTGATGACAATAACGGGTTGTCAGCGCAGGCCGCCCGGGGCAGAAGGCGTCTTATTTTACTATATTTGCCGCATGTCCGTAAAAAATACTCTGCTGCTGCTTTTCATAAGCGCAGGTCTGGCAGCCAACAGCCAGCAACCGACCAACTCTCTGTCAGGAAAAATTGTTGACGACAGATCCAACGCCGTTCCTGATGCCTCCGTTTATGTATTGAACAGCCAATCGGGTACCTACACCAATAGGCAGGGTGAATTTGCCTTGTATAATGTACCTGCTGGAAAATTCATACTCCATGTGTCTGCCGTTGGATATGCAGATGTAAGTAAACCCATTGATGGTGCCAATAAGGGTAATATCCAGATCACATTGACCCGCTCCACCGTACACCTTGATGAAGTAATTGTGTCTGCACAGAAAAGAGAAGAGATGCTACAACAGTTACCATTCAGTATTTCAGCACTTTCCTCAAGGAAGATAGAGGACTATCGACTTTGGGACACAAAGAGTATTACCGCAATTGTTCCTTCGCTTTATAGCAGCAATCCCGGTGAAGACCGTAATGTTACCAGTATTCGCGGAATTACATCCACTTCCTACGACCCTGCTGTAGCCACCTATATAGATGGCGTTAACCAGTTCAACCTGGATACCTATATTCCCCAGCTTTTTGATGTTGAAAGGATAGAAGTACTGAGAGGCCCCCAGGGAACTTTATATGGCCGTAATGCCATGGGTGGTGTGATCAATATCATCACCAAAAAACCAGGCGATATCACTACCGGCTTTGCTTCCGCCAGCATTGGAAATTTTGGAAGGCAACGTTATAATATAGGAATACGCAGTCCAATCATCAAGGGCAAATTATTTGCAGGTGCATCGGTAATGTTTGACAAAAGGGATGGATATTATACGAATGAGTTCAATAATACCCATTTTGACAAACAGCATGCATTGACCGGTAATTACTACCTTACCTATGTTGCTACACCGCGATTTACCTATACATTTAATTTTAAACATCATATCAACCGTAATAATGGGCCATTTACACTGGTAAACGGAGTGGATGAAGCTTTTGCCAATCCATTCAAATTAAATCAGAATGCTACCAGTAAGATGATAGACAATACTTACAACTGGTCCTTTATTTCCACGTATACCGGTACTCATATTAACTTCACCGGTCAGGTGGCCTACCAAAAAAATCATCGCCATTATACGTTGCCACTCGATGGAGATTTTTCACCTATTGATGGTGTTACCATTATCAATAATTACGGACCAAAATGGAATAACGTTGAGGTGGCAACCGGGGATTTTCGGTTCAGTTCTCCCGCATCCACTACCTCTCCCTGGAAATGGACTGCAGGTTTGTATATTTTCTCACAGGAAATTCCAACGAAACAGAACACCCATTTTGGAAATGATGCAGACCTTCTTGGATCACCGGATAAGAATTTTGGGCTGATCAACACTTCAAAGGGTAAAAGTAACGGCCAGGCAGTGTATGGGCAGTTGACCTATTCAATTAATCCCAGATTGGATATCACGGCTGGTATTCGCTATGATCATGAGCATAAAAAACAAAGCGTATTGGGTGAATACCAGATGGATCCTGATCCAAATCCAGTATTTCAAACCAGGCCTGATACCAGTGCTTCCGCCAACTTCAACGCCTTTTCTCCAAAATTGAGCCTGGCTTATCAGTTCTCTGGCGTAACAAACGGATATATTTCTTATAGCCGTGGGTATCGTTCGGGCGGGTATACACAATTAGGTTCTGATCCTTCTCAACCGCCGCTTTTCCCTTACAAACCAGAGTATAGCGATAATTACGAGATCGGTCTTAAAAACAGCCTGCTGAATCATCGCCTGAGGGTCAACCTTTCGCTCTTTTATACCCTGGTTTCAGATGCCCAGGTTCCAACCCTGATATTGCCTGATGCCATTACCATAACCCGCAATGCGGGTAAACTGAACTCGAAGGGTGCAGAACTGGAACTTTCAGCAATAGCTGCCAAAGGACTGGAAGTGGATTATAATTTTGGATATACTGATGCCAAATACAAAACCCTCAAACTTTCCCAGAATGGATCAGAGCAGGATTTTGATGGGAACCGGCAGGTATTTACACCCGACTATACTTCATCCCTGGCTGCACAATACAGTTATGACCTGAAAGGAAAACAGGGTCTTAAACTGGTGGTGAGAGGGGAATGGATGGCATTGGGCAAACATTATTTTGACCTGGCCAATACTATTTCACAATCTTCCTATAGCCTTTTAAATACCCGTTTCGGATTATCTGCAAGGAATTTTGATGTCATGCTTTGGGTCAGAAATATCGGGGATGAAAAATATATCTCCTACGCATACGACTTCGGCGCAGTGCATTTGGGAGATCCTCGCACATTCGGAGTAACAGTGACAGGAAGATTCTAAGAAAAAAAATCAGGATTGATCATCAACAAGGCTACGTCGCTGCCTTGCTTTTTCCAGGCCCATTGAAGTGATGCGAATCACCAGGGTGTCCTGCTGCTCTGTAGTGACCAATTCTTCTTCCTCCAGTGAATGCAATTGCTGCTGAATAACGGACCATTCCTGTAAACGACGGAGAATAAGCTCACGCGGCCTGCAGCCGTATTGTTCCGGCTGAGGATCATTCTTCACAATTTCGTAAATGGTCTGGAGAAGGTGGTAGTGGTCTTGCATTGTCTAAAAATATCGGAAAAAATGCTTCCGGTTAAATAAATTTTTCAACAGAGAATATAACTGTATGTTAAAAGACAATAGTAGTAAACTGCCGGATTACATTCCACGTTTATAGTGGATTGCACCGGAAAGCTGATAATTAGACAGGCAAAAAGGCATAAATAGCTGCATAATGCAATAATAATTCGCCGGAAAGCCCTAAAATCCCACTAAGAGGTAATTGTCAGGTGTTAATAGTTAAAATAAATTTGATAAAATAAACTTTCTTAATTATGAAATCCGTAAAACCCTATCCCGTCGCCATTGCGCTCCCCTACCCCGGAAATAATAAAAAGATCCTGAACAGCCGACTTGGAAAATTAATTGCGTATCTGAAAAAGAGGATGAGATGATTTTTCTATTACTATTGGATATGCTCCGTAACCTGCAATTTCGCAGCTACCTGTTGATGATCTCCACGATTCTTACCTGGTGGAAAAGATAGACATACCGGGAAACCGGGACACTATTCTTCCCTTTCCACTGTTATCGTACATTCACCCACAAGTGCAGCAAGCGCCCCTATAGCCGCCAGGACTGGTGCAAACAGCGCTCCAACCACTCCTACTGTTAGCGGAAAGGACATCAGTTCCTTACCGGATTTATCTGTAATGGTTATCTTTCTTACGTTTCCTTCAGCAATCAGTTCCTTCACTTTCTTCAATAACTGTTCACCATGAATGGAGAAACTCTCTTTTGACCATGCCATATTTCCCTCCGTTTTTATATGTTAGCACTTACAATTTACTAATTTCATTTTTCTAAACCTCCGGAAATAATAATGAGCAAAAGCAGTATCGATCAAAAACTGGAATCCTTTGGCCTTTCTCTGCCCTCTCCCAAACCTTCACCAGGAATTTATAAACCCTGCCTAACCGTTGGATCAATGGTATATGTATCAGGACATGTATCCATGAACACAGATGGAAGTTATATCAATGGCAAGCTCGGCAAGGACCTTTCTGATGAACAAGGTAAAAAAGCCGCGCTACAATGCGGGCTTGCTATTCTTGGTTCCTTAAAAAACCATTTGGGCAGTCTTGATAAAGTAAAGCGAGTGATTAAACTATTAGGAATGGTTAATGCAATTCCAGATTTCCGAAATCATCCCCAGGTGATCAATGGCTGTAGTGAACTATATGTTCAATTATGGGGAGAGGAAAATGGAAAAGGTGTACGCAGTGCGGTAGGTATGGGTTCTTTACCAGGAAATGTGGCAGTGGAAATTGAAGGAATTTTTGAAATAGAATAGTATGAAAAACTGGTTTACGATCAATAATACTGACACACTTGATTCACCTGCACTGGTTATCTATCCTGAAAGGGTTAAAGCCAATATTGAACTGGCCATTTCAATGGTGGATGATGTAAAGCGGCTCCGCCCACATATTAAAACAAATAAATCATCCGCTGCCATAAAGCTGATGATAGCTGCGGGCATCAGCAAGTTCAAATGTGCAACTATTGCCGAAGCTGAATTACTGGGCCAATGTGGTGCCAGCGATGTTTTGCTGGCTTATCAACCCGCCGGACCAAAACTGCAGCGGTTTATTAAAGTTATTCAACAATACAGTTCTACTAATTATAGCTGCGTATCGGATGCATTGGTTGCAGCAAAGGAACAGTCAAAAGAGTTTGCCGCTGCGGGGTTGAAAATACCTGTCTATATTGATTTGAATGTAGGCATGAACCGAACCGGTATTATTCCGGGGGAAGATGCCATACAACTTTATTCTTTTGTTTGTAGTGCACCGGGCATGGAACCAGGAGGTTTGCATGCTTATGATGGCCATATTCGAGATCTGGATTTGAATGCGCGCACCAAAGCCTGTGATGAAAGTTTTAAACTGGTATTGGACCTAAAGCAAAAACTCGAATCAGCAGGTATGAATGTACCAGTTATTATTGCTGGTGGTTCACCAACATTTCCCATTCATGCCAAACGCAAAGGAATTGAATGCAGTCCGGGAACCTTTGTTTACTGGGATAAAGGATATCTCACCTCCTGTCCTGAACAATCCTTTCTTCCGGCGGCAGTCCTCGTAACCAGGATTATTTCACTTCCTGCTCCGGGAAAGATCTGCACAGATCTTGGTCACAAATCAGTTGCAGCAGAAAACGAAATAAGCAGGCGGGTTTTCTTTTTAAATGCAGAAGACATACAACCAGTAAGTCAAAGTGAAGAACATTTAGTTGCTGAAGTCCCGCATGATCATTCCCATAAAGTGGGTGATATTTTATACGGACTGCCATTTCATGTCTGTCCAACCGTTGCTTTATATGAAAGTTCATTTACTATTGAAAACGGGAAGGTTTCCGGTGAATGGAGAACTGAAGCGAGAGACAGAAAAATACAATTCTAATATTTTCTTATCAGCAAGGAATAAAATCTGAAGCTATATTGTAGGACTCATACTTATGATCATAGACGCTCACCTTGATTTGGCCATGAATGCGATGGAATGGAATCGTGATCTGCGGATGCCGGTTTCAGAAATTCGTGATTGGGAAAAGGGCCTGAATGACAAACCTGACCGCGGCAGGGGAACAGTTTCCCTCCCTGCCTTACGGGAAGGGAATATCGGCCTGGTGGTAGCTACCCAGATTGCCCGCTTTGCACCTCCCGGATATGCATTCCCAGGCTGGAACTCCCCTGAACAGGCCTGGGCACAAACGCAGGCACAACTGGCCTGGTATCGGGCCATGGAAGCAGAAGGGCAAATAGTGCAAATAACACACCGCAGGGCGCTGGAAATTCATCTGGCACAATGGAATGATGGAAGCCCTTTGGACGAGAAACCTATTGGCTTTATCCTCAGTCTGGAAGGAGCCGACTCTTTAATCGATCTCTCACATCTTGAAAAGGCTTATGAATATGGGTTAAGGGCTGTTGGCCCCGCTCATTATGGCCTCGGGCGATATGCCAATGGCACTGATGCTACCGGAAAAATGAATCAGCAGGGCCTTGATCTTTTAAAAGCAATGGAACGGTTGAATATTATTCTGGATGCCACCCATCTTTGCGACGATGCATTCTGGCAGGCAATGGATCATTTCCATGGGGCAGTTTGGGCCAGCCACAATAATTGCAGAAACCTGGTGGATCATAACCGCCAGTTTTCAGATGGCCAGCTCAAAGTGTTGATTGAAAGAGGAGCGGTGATTGGAGCTGCATTTGATGCGTGGATGATAGTACCTGGCTGGGTACGTGGTAAATCATCTCCAAACGAAATGCAATGCAATCTGGAAAAAATCATTGATCATATTGATCATATCTGTCAGCTGGCGGGCAACAGCCTCCATGCAGGTTTAGGTACTGACCTTGATGGTGGATTCGGAAAAGAACAGTGCCCACATGATCTGGAAACAATTGCAGACCTCAACAATTTCCCTTCCTTATTACGCAAAAGAGGTTATACAGATAATGATATCAATAATATCATGTCGGAAAACTGGTTGCGCTTTCTTAGAAATACCTGGCCCCGATAATTATCGGGGTGAAACGTCGGGACAGTGGTAATTAATCCCGATAGCTATCGGGATTACTGATACTGAATATACACCGGCTGAGGCTTCAGTGCCAGCACTTCCTTTGGTGTTAACATGCGCTGATTGTTCCTGACATCGTTTTTATAGAAGAGTTTGAAACCTGTGTACTGTACCGGTTCACGAGAGATCCATTGTTTGTAAGTGCTGTATTTCAGCGTAGGGCCGCCCCATCCATCCATATCCATAACCACCTGCACTTCAGGACGGATCTTGATACTCTTGTAATTTGTTACCATGTTCCTGGTAAAGCGATGTATGACAAGAATTTTGGGAGGCAGATTATTTTCTTTTACCAGTTTGGCAAGATAGTTTGAAGTATAATTTATGTCAGCAGCATCAAATGTACCGATCACCTTTCCAGGAGCCTGTCCACCTTTCATGGAGAACTCAGGGTCAATGCCCAAATGAACCTGTGGCATTTTAAGGTATTTCTCAAGCTCAGGTATCTCTTCCTGTAATGTGCTTAAACCTACCTGCACGTCAATAAACACAATACCGTTGATCCGGGAAGCCATATTCAATACAGAATCGATCTGGTGAAATGGCATTCTTAATCTATGCTTGTTACCCTTTCCAGGATAAGATTGTGCAGTTACTGCTATATAATGGAGAGCAGGAATTACTTCAAGCGCTGAATCTGCTTTCTGCCAGTTCTCAACTTCCTTTTGAAGTTTGGCAAGCATCTGGGCTGGTGGTAATTCACCCAGTATTCCCATATTCTTGCTGTAGAGATTACCATAAAAGGAAACAATACGTTTATACGGAAGTATGGAGCCCCTCAACGGATAATCCGTTTTTACTGGCCAGCGGCCTGAAGTATCACCATTGGTAATATGAGCGATCTTTTCATCATACAGGGCATTCATCATTGAATCGGTAGAATCAATCCTGATAATGGTTTGCTGCTCGGGCAATTGTGCTGAAGCAGAAGAGGAAGAATTGGAAGACTGACCGGGAGTGAAGAATTTAAACCCTGCAAAAACAAGGGCGGCAATAACAACAAGGACTAATGCAATTCGTATCATAGTTATGGATGGCCGGGTTGCCGGTGTGAATACAGATTGATTCATAAGATATTGATTGAAAATCAAATTCGACTCTAAACGTAAAGATAGGGCAAAAAAGTATGGAGGAATACCGGTTTTTCCCCTGAAACCACCGTAATTCCTCCATTACTTATCAACAGCCTGCATTACCCTTATGAGGTCGCTTTTTTCTTATCCTTTTCTCTGGTATTATGTATAGGTGAAATATCATTGCGGAACACTACCGTATTATCAAACACATCAACCAGTACTGGTTTATTCTTATCGATATCACCAGCCAGTATCCGCTTGCTCAATGCATTTACAATTTCCTTTTGTATTAACCGCTTCAATGGCCTGGCACCGAATTGGGGATCAAATCCCGTATCTGCCAGATATTCCAAAGCATAATCACTGAACTGAAGCTGAATACCGCTTTGTGCAACCAGGCGCTTTAAACCGTCCAGCTGGATCTTCACGATTCCCATGATCTCCTTTTTCATTAGCGGCCTGAACATAATGATCTCATCCACACGGTTCAGGAATTCTGGTCTGATAGTCTGTCTCAGCAAAGCCATCACATCCAGTTTGGCCTTTTCAGTAGACTGGTCCACATTTTTATCATTCACGTTTTCGAAGGCATCCTGGATCAGCTGACTACCAATATTGCTGGTCATGATAATGATGGTGTTCTTGAAATTTACCACACGTCCTTTGTTATCCGTTAACCGGCCATCATCCAATACCTGGAGCAATATGTTCCAGACATCCGGATTCGCCTTTTCAATTTCATCCAGCAATACCACACTATACGGTTTACGGCGAACTGCTTCAGTCAGCTGACCACCTTCTTCATAACCAACATATCCGGGAGGAGCGCCTACCAGCCTGCTCACCGTATGCTTTTCCTGATACTCACTCATATCAATACGCGTCATCATGCTCTCATCATCAAACAGGTATTCTGCCAATGCCTTTGCCAATTCAGTTTTGCCGACACCGGTTGTACCCAGGAAGATAAATGAACCGATAGGTTTCCTGGGATCACTTAATCCTGCACGGCTGCGGCGAATAGCATCTGCCACGGCCACTATCGCTTCATCCTGTCCTACTACCCTTTCATGTAACCTGGCTTCCAGATGCAATAATTTCTCTTTATCGCTTTGCAGCATTTTGGTTACCGGAATACCGGTTGTTTTTGCAACACTTTCTGCAATATCTTCTGCGTCCACTTCTTCTTTCAACAGCCGTTTTTCACTGCCCGCTTCCAGTTGTCTGGAGAGATCAGCAATCACTTTCTCCTGCTCTTTGATCTTGCCATATCTTATTTCGGCTACCCTGCCATAATCACCTTCCCGCTCTGCACGCTCAGCAAGCTGCTTGAGATTCTCCACTTCAGCTTTTGCATTCTGGATCCTGTCTACCAGTTCTTTTTCCTCTTTCCACTTTGCCTTGAGTGTGTCCCTTTCTACAGAAAGATTGGCAATCTCGGTATTAAGTTCTTTCAGTTTCACCTCATCATCTTCCCGCTTGATGGCTTCCCGCTCAATTTCTAACTGACGTATCTGGCGTTCCAGCTTATCCAGTTCTTCCGGCATGGAATTCATCTCGAGGCGAAGTTTTGCAGCGCTTTCATCGATCAGGTCAATTGCCTTATCAGGCAGAAAACGATCCGTGATATAACGGCTGGATAATTCCACCGCTGCTATGATCGCTTCATCCTTGATACGCACATGGTGGTGTGTCTCATATCGATCCTTGATACCGCGAAGGATGGAAATTGCATCCTCCTGGGAGGGCTCATCGATCATCACTTTCTGGAACCTTCTCTCTAACGCCTTGTCCTTTTCAAAATATTTCTGGTATTCATTCAGGGTAGTGGCACCAACTGCACGCAATTCACCACGCGCCAGTGCAGGCTTCAGAATATTGGCTGCATCCATGGCGCCCTCTCCACCTCCCGCACCTACAAGGGTATGTATCTCATCAATGAAAAGAATGATCTCTCCCTCACTACCTGTTACTTCCTTGATCACTGCTTTCAAACGTTCTTCAAACTCTCCTTTATATTTTGCACCCGCGATCAGCAGACCCATATCGAGGGCATAAATTATTTTTGACTTCAGGTTCTCTGGTACATCCCCATTAACTATACGGTGTGCGATGCCTTCTGCAATGGCAGTTTTACCCACGCCAGGCTCGCCTACCAGTATCGGATTATTCTTTGTACGACGTGATAAAATATGGAGCGTGCGACGAATCTCTTCATCCCTTCCAATCACAGGATCCAGTTTTCCCTGTCTTGCCAGCTCATTCAGGTTCTTTGCATATTTGTTCAGTGCATTGAATTCCTGTGATTGAGTCTGAGAGGTTACAGTTTCACCCTTTCTCAGATCGGTGATTGCAGCTACCAATCCTTTCTCGGTTAATCCTGTATTCTTCAATAATTTGGCGGTAGCATCATTACCCTGCACAATTGCAAGAAGCAGGTGCTCGGGAGTAATGAATTCATCCTTGAATTGCTTAAGTACTGAACCTGCACGTAATACTACATTATTAGCTTCCCGACTAATCTGCTGGGCTGGGTCACCAGAAGTGGTGGGCAGCTTTGCGATCAGCTCGTCCAGCTTGCTGTCAACCAGGTTCACCGTCACATTGTTCTTCTTCATCAAATATTCAACGGGTGAATCCTGTTGTTCAAGCAACGCCTTCAATATATGCTCCGTTTCAATATTCGGATTTTTAGCATTGTAGGCGATCTGTTGTGCCTGCTGAAAAGCTTCAGCAGCTTTTATAGTGAAATTTCCAAGATTCATTTGTAATTTGTTATTTTTTAAATAAAATCAAATGGCGTTCGGCAAAGCCTCAGGTCATTTGTAATTTGTTATTTTTTAAATAAAATCAAATGGCGTTCGGCAAAGCCTCAGGCATCTGCCCTCTCGGTACCGCAAGTTCTATGCTAATATCAAAAACAGCCTCACTGGGCAATTATTATGAAACAATGACATATAAAATGAAGAGTATCTGCATCAAAGTCACATTTTTCCTGAGCTTCCTGCTACTATTACAGGCTGCTTTTGGGCAGGATTGGAACCAGCTGGATGCAGAGTTAAAGACCCGCCAAAAGGCTTTAGGAAACAATGTGGTAATGATGGTCTGGAAAAATGATACACTCGCCTTTAAAAGGGAGCTCGGAGACTTTAATAGCAAGACGCAGGCTCCCATTGCCAGCTGCAGTAAATGGCTCACTGCTGCCCTCGTCATGATGTTTGTAGACGAAGGAAAGATCAGCCTGGATGAAAAGGTCGGTAAGTATATTCCGGAACTGGACAGGTATGGAAAAAGTTATATCACTTTCCGGCATTGTCTTTCTCATTTAACCGGCATTGAAGATGAAGGCAAATTCCTGAAGAAATTATTTCAACGAAAGAAATATTCATCACTGGAAGAGGAAGTGAATTCATTTGCGGCTCGCGAGATCAGGGCCAACGCAGGTCAGGATTTCTGGTATGGAAATATAGGATTGAATATTGCAGGCCGTGCATTGGAAGTGATCAGTAAAAAACGGTTTGACGTATTGATCAAACAAAAGCTTTTCAATCCATTGGCCATGCGCCGGTCTACTTTCACCACTTTGGATAATAGCGCCGTAAATCCTTCAGGCGGTGCCATGTCCACGCCAGATGATTATATGCAATTCCTTGTCATGCTATTGAACAAGGGTCAATACAAAGGCAAAAAGATCCTGAGGGAAGAAAGTATAAATGAGATGATGAAGGTTATGACCAATCCTTCGATAATAAAATATGCACCCGAAGTGGCGCAGGGATATAATTATGCCCTTGGTGCCTGGGTATTGGAAGAGAAAGATGGTAAAGCTACCGCGTTGGCCAGTCCAGGTCTTTTTGGTACCTGGCCCGTTGTTGATTTCTGCCGAAAATACGCTTACCTGGTATTCGTCAAAAACCTCATCACCGAGGAACGGGCCGAAGTACAAAAAGAGCTATTGGGCTTTATCAATAAAGACATTCAGGCTAGCTGCCCCTGATCTACCAGTAAACGATATAAAGAGCTGCCAGCACTCCCATTGTGAGCAGCATGCCCACAATAAAACCATTTGACAGCCTGAACATGCCTGGTTCCACTTTCAATGCTTTGGGATTGTTCTTTGTTTTAGGATCAATCAATCCAAACAGAATGATCAATGCAAGGCAGATCACAAATACTACAGCCATTCTATTCATAAATGGCATATCCGGCACTGTATATTTAAATAGTGCGGACAATGGAATACTTGCCAATGTTGCTGCCAATGCTCCGTTTGAATTGGCGCGTTTCCAGAAGAATCCCATTAAGAACATTGCAACGATACCGGGTGATATGAATCCGGTGAATTCCTGTATATAAGCAAAGCCCTGTCCCAGGCTTTTCAATGCAGGAGAAATAAGCAGGGCAATGGCAAAGGCAACAATGATCACAATACGTCCCATGCGTACTACCGTCCTGTCGTCTGCTTCTTTATTAAAGAAGTTCTTATAAATATCAAGCGAATAGATAGTTGAGATACTGTTTGCCTTCCCAGCCAGGGAAGCTACAATGGCTGCCGTAAGAGCTGCAAACGCAAGTCCCTTTAAGCCGGGCCCCAGCAGATTTAAAAGAATAGAATAAGCATTGTCCGGCTTAATGAATTCCTGTCCCGTTGCTGCATCTATCTGGTGCATACCCTGTGTTATTTCCGGATGATTAGCTTCTTTAAAGATGACATAACAGGCTATACCAGGCAATACAACAATAACAGGCATCAGCAATTTCAGAAATCCTGCAAAAAGCAACCCTTTCCTTGCGGTAGGCAAACTTGCTCCAAGCGCTCGCTGAGTGATATACTGGTTACATCCCCAATAACTAAGGTTGGCGATCCACAATCCGCCGATCAATACAGCCAGTCCCGGAAGATCAAACCATGGGTCCTTGGTAGGAGATAATCCACCCGAAGGTTCCCCACTATATACCAGGTTCTCTCCTTTATGGAAGATCATATGAAAATGGTCCGGAGCTCTCTGTTTTAAAAGTTGCAATCCTTCCCAGGCACCGTGGCCTTCCCCCAGGTTAGTGGACACAAGTTTCAGGGCTACATATGTGGTAGCCAATCCACCCAGCACCAGGAAGAACACCTGTATTACATCCGTATAGCCGATCACCCGCATACCACCCAGCGTAATAAAGATGGCAAAGATCACAAGACCCAGGGCACAGGCAAAGAAAGGCGCTCCAAACATATTATGGAGACTTAACGCACCGAGATAGATAATGGAAGTCAGATTTACCAGTACATATAACAATAGCCAGAATACGGCCATGATAGTGGCTACTCTCCCATCATATCGCTGCCTGAGAAATTGAGGCATTGTATATATCTTATTCTTCAGGTACATGGGCATGAAGAATACCGCCACAATGATCAGTGTAAGCGCTGCCATCCATTCATAGGAAGCAATACCCAATCCCAGCTGAAATGCCTGACCACTCATGCCAATAAACTGTTCAGCAGAGATATTGGAGGCAATAAGGGAGGCTCCAATGGCCCACCAGGTCAATGAACCTTCGGCCAGGAAAAAGTCTTTGGAATCATTGTGGGTGTTTTTCTTTCGCTGGTAGATCCAGTATCCATAGAGCGAGACTATGATAAAATAGAGAACAAAGACAAGGATGTCTGGTGTGGCAAGTTTCATTTCGGCTTTTTAAGCGGAAAAATTATTGAAATTTATCCGTTTGAAAAACAGTTTTTTATACAATGTATTCAGCTTGCCTTACTCGTGAGAAAATTGGGACAAAAATTGGCACGCAGGGATAAATGGAAGCTTTGAACTTTTCCTTAAAAAGCTTTCAGTTGTTCGTTTTTAACCAGCACAACCCGGTTACGGTCTGCTTTATAAATCGCTTCGTAAAACTGGCGAAGGTCCTCATAGCTATTGGCAGGGAATCTTCCACTAAACCGTTCAATATTACGATAATAATAAAGCTTATTACCAGTTAGCTTAACTGAACAGCTATACAGGCCAAACCGGCTTTTTACAGAAACATCCTTTGGGATTGTTTCGGCCTCGTAGCCTTTGGGCAATTCGATCTCTACAGTATCCACATCCTGGTATTCAAAGTTAAATACTACATCAAATTTGCGGGTGCTGTCAACGCTGAATTTCTGATGTGTCCTCGTCATTACATTAGGAACTATGAACAACCGTTTGCCAGTTATATTGGCATAATTGCTTACAGTTATATCCAGGGATTCGTCAATGCTTGGAAGCGCAGTGCGATTTTCCTTATAATCAAATTTTGATATATCATACGTGGCAAAGTCCAGCTGTTCATGAAGGTATTCCTTAACCTTGTCCTTTGAAACATTATTGATCAGCTGATGCAGCTCGTCCTGTTGTAATCCGCCATAATTAGTAATAACATTTACATTCAGGGTACCATTGTCCTGCAACACAGCCTTAACATTCCTGTTCTCCAGATTTTCCTTTATCCCGTAACGGGGAGTACGCACCAGCTTTCCACCACTCTCATCTACCAGCAAGGCATAACGGTTGCAGGTAAAATCACTCAGGTATCCCGCCGGGAGGGTCTGACTGGTACACTCCAGCCAGATACTGTCTTTTGGCTGAGGCACACAAAGAATAACATGATTGAATTGTTGCGAAGGGAAATCGTCTGTTATATATCCGGAATTACTTCCAGCCCTTATCAATGTATAGATTGAAGGAATACCTGCTTCCTTCAGAAGACTGTACATATAATTCGTAAGCGCTTTACAATCACCATAGGCCTTGGTAGCAACATAAGTAGCATCAAATGGCTGCCACCCACCAATCCCTAACTGAATACTTATGTATCGGGTATTCTTTTGAAGGTATTGATACAGGCGCACAATTTTTTCTTTAGTATCCAATCCATCACTTAAATCGTGCACAGCCTTTTTAATTTGATCAGGCAGCTGGTCCCGGTCCTTCTTCAGGGAATAAACGAATTTTCCAAAATCCTGCCAGCTGGCCATATTGCCTTTATAATCATCAACCTGAAAATCCGTTGGACCAAAAATCACTACGGTTGACAGCTCATGCCAGAGAGGTGCATAAGGCTCACGGATAATTGCCGTCATATTCGTGGTTTCCCAGGTTGATACATTATTACCCTTCTCCTTTGTAATAACAGGGTCTCCTGAATAATGGTAGGCCTTATACCTGAATTTATAATCTTCAGGACAAACTATACTCATTGTACTATGCTCAACGGATAAATTTTCTTTTTCCTGTGGCGACCACATTGGGAAGAACAGCGTAGATTTTAATTCAATCTCAACCGTATATTCAATGGTATAGGGATATACTTTATAATAAAAATTGTGGTGTTTAACACGATAATCGTCTATGAGATTACTTCCGGATACACCACTCAGGTCCTCAAGGTCTTTGAACTTCATTTTTTTCAATTGCTTTCCCATCATATCGTACAAATAACCTTCCACGGAAGAGATAGACCTCATTTTGGTATAATATTCCTCAAAATCTGCCAGGTCATCACCATTCTCATTGAGAATGGTGATAACGTAATGATCCTTGTAAACTGCGTTTTTTGAACTATTGATTTCCAGCCGGGAATCCTGTTGGCGTATCACCGCATTGGCACTCTTTAGCAAGGCCGGAGCGATTTTAAATACGGCGTAATCACCATCACCTGCAGCTGCCAGCAGCGTAGTAAAAGAAGCCAATGCCAGTAAGATCAGCCTGTTCATAATCAAGGTTTCTTTTTGAAGACGATCTGTTCGTTATGTTTTTTCACCACGTAATTGAAAAACTCTCTCAGCATTTCATATTCTTCCGGCAGGAAATAGGCTCGGCTGATACGCAAGCGTGACCGCATGGAAATAATTCCGTTTGATTCTGAAATGCGATATTCAAACATCCCGTCATTTTGCTCATTCAATTTCAGCATCAGCTGTTTGGGCAATTCGTCAATTACATACCCTTTCGGTACATCCAGTCGCAATAAATAAGTTTCGTCAATTGCATAAGGCATTTCAACAGGGTAAAAACGCTGCGCAGATTTGAATGGGTTTTCTTTGATCCCTTCAGTGAACATAGGGTTGAGGTACAGGATATCTTCCTTATCCAGCTTCATATTGAAATCATACCTGATGGCAAGCGGATAATCATATTTGTTCAGGGAATCAATATTTTCTTTTTCCAATTCCACTTCTCCAGTCCATCCTTTCTTATATTCATTGAAGAAGGATTCCCTGCCTTTTTCCTTGATCCTGTTACGTATGGAATTGGACTCGAAATATCCTGGTGTCTGCTGCATGGAACCGGTCAAATCGCCCTTTTCATCATTGATAATGAAAACAGAAGTGATCTTGCTCTCCATTAATGAATCAGAAATAAGCTCCACAGGTGTGGCATCAGCGTTCACCACTCTTGCATGTCCATTATAACATTCATATCCCAATCTTCCAAAACCCATGCGCGGCTTGCTAGCATCGAGGAAATATTCTTTCCCATCTATATTGAGTTTTGAAATAACATAATTGAAGCGGTCCATCAATGGATACATTGCATAGGTGTATCCATGGGAACGCGTGCTCAACAGAACAGGCTCTGCATCCAGGTCTGCTTTTTTGAGCATGGCTGTTAATAGAAGATTGATCTCAGCTTCACTCCCGTTGCGTGATTTTAAGACCGTACGCAGATTTTTATCGGCATACCTTCGATTATAGTCCGTGCAGGTCATATTATCCCGGAGATAGCTGAATATATTTTGTGCTTTGGCAAGTGCATCCTTTGACCCTCCGGTAGCTTCACCCATAACATCATTCAACCAGCCATTGTCTTTTGATAACTGCAAACCAAAATCCTCATCCTTCAGCATTGTCTCGGTTGCGTTTGTCCAGGTACCCATAATATTACGCGGTGTAAAAGGATATCGCAGTTCAGCAAGCTGGAATTCCAGTTTGGCTACGTGATTATCAATCGTTGATGTAAAGCTTTCTTCTTTTAATGCCGGAACATCTTTCATAGCCCA